>Ga0302325_10011774_pt1 | contig 18816 bp, 20 predicted proteins | sample Palsa_T0_2_FD_201948 | JGI IMG/M metagenome (GOLD analysis project Ga0302325, IMG submission 201948) | Peat permafrost microbial communities from Stordalen Mire near Abisko, Sweden - Palsa_T0_2 | ecosystem: Environmental > Terrestrial > Soil > Palsa > Peat permafrost | place: Sweden: Abisko...
GCCGCCCGTGGGGTCGACGCTCGATACGACGTCGCCGGCGTCGTCGACCGCCACGCACAGGGACTGCGAGTAGCACGACACGCCCGCCAGCTTGCGTTCGGCGTCGATGCTCGAGAGCGTCCAACCGCCCGAGCCGGGATTGGTGGTGCTCAGCACGTTGCCCGCTTTGTCGACCGCGACGCACAGCGACGCGCTCGGGCACGAGACGCCGGTCAGCGCGGTGGCGCCGTCGATCGAGGATCGCGACCATGCGGAGGAGGCGGGATGGACGCTGACGAACGCGTCGCCGTGGCCGTCGACCGCCACGCACAGGATCGTCGAGGCACACGACACGGCCTTCAACCCGTGTTCGCCGCCGAGTTCGGCGGACAGCTTCCAGCCGCCCGACCGCGGCGTCGCGCTCGTCCACACCTCACCCGCTTCGTCGACGGCCACGCACAGCGATTCGGAGGGACACGAGACCGCGCTCGGAGCGCCGCCGGAGTCGAAGCTCGCGGGCGGGCTCCAGCTAAGCGAAGGTGCGGCGACGGCGCTCGCCGGCGCCGCGGCGACGCCGAGCACGACCATCAGTGTCGCCAGCAGAGCCTTCGCGAAGCGTCCGGCGGTTGGCTGCCTGGAATCCCTGATGGATCGCAAACCCCGCGCGCGCCCCGGTGTTGCGGTCGCCGCGGTCAGGTGGTGCGAACGATCAGCACCGAGCACGGCGCGTGGTGGGAGACCTTGTTGGGCACCGAGCCCAGCAGGAAGCGCTTGGCGCCCGTCATGCCCTTGTTGCCGACGATCACCAGATCGGCGTTCTGCTCCTCGGCCACGTCGAGGATCGCGTCCGCCGGATCGCCCTGGCAGGCATGCGTGACCACGCTCACTCCCGCCGTACGCGCGATCTCGGCGGCGGCCTCGAGCGACGCCTCGACCTCCTGGCGCGGATTGATCGCCCATTGCACGTCCTCCGGGGCGTCGCGTCGCTCGCCGCGCAGGCGCTGCTCGGACACGGGCGTGTAGGCGCTGACGAGCTCCAGTTTCGCCCCCACTGCGCCGGCCATGTCCACCGCTTGGCGCACCGCCTGAGTGGCTGTCTCCGAGCCATCGGTGCCCACGACGATCGACTTGAACATGCTCCTCCTTCTCCCGTTCGATGCTGGCTGGCCGCCAGACCGCGCGGATCATATCCGTGGCCGGCCACATCCGTCTATAATGCTTGCCGGCAAGCAATCGTTAGGAGCGTTGATCGCATGGCAACCCCGACAGCCAAGGTTCCGCCCGCACCCCTCGCCGGTTCCCAAAACCACACGGCGGAGCCTTCCGAGGAGGAGCTGAGCACGCGCCTGCGCGCGGCCATCGGCAGGCTCTCGCGGCGCCTGCGCCCGACCGTGGCCGGCTCCGGCCTGACCCCATCGCAGACCTCGGTGTTGTTCACGGTTGTCCGCCACGGCCCGGTCGGACTGTCCGAGCTGGCGGCGCTCGAGAGCCTGAACGCGACGATGCTCTCGCGGATCACCGCGCAGCTATGCGACGGCGGCGTGATCGTGCGCACGGCTGACCCCGACGACAGGCGCTCGGCGATCGTCGCGGCGACCGCCGCCGGGCGGCGCATGCGCGAGCGCATCCACCGCGAGCGCACGCGCGCGCTGAGCGTGCACATCGACGGGCTGGACGCGCAGGAGCGACTGGCGCTGTGGCAGGCGCTGCCGGTGCTCGAGCGGCTCGCCGAGCGGCTCCCGGGAGGGCGCGCATGACGCGCCTACGAGGTATCGGGCGCGTGACCTTCCAGGCGCTGGAGATCCTCAACTACAGGCGTTACATCGCGGGCCAGTCGGTGTCGCTGATCGGCACGTGGATGCAGATGGCGGCGCAGTCGTGGCTGGTGCTGAGCCTGACTGGCTCGGCCACGATGCTGGGGCTGATCGTCGCCCTGCAGACGCTGCCGGTGCTCGTGCTTGGACCCTACGGCGGCGTGATCGCCGACCGCGTGGACAAGCGCCGGCTGATGCTCGTGCTGCAGGTCGCGATGGGCGTGCAGGCGCTGATCCTCGGCGTGCTGACGGTGACGGGCGCGGTGCGCCTGTGGGAGATCGGCGCGCTGGCGGCGCTGCTGGGCCTGAACAACGCCTTCGAGAACCCCGCCCGCCAGTCGTTCATGCTGGAGATGGTCGGCGCCGAGCACCTGCGCAACGCGGTCACCCTCAACTCCGTGCTGGTGAACGTCGCGCGCGTGATCGGCCCGGCGGTGGCGGGCGTGCTGATCGCCACGGTCGGCGAGGGGGTCTGCTTCCTGGTGAACGCGGCGAGCTTCGCCGCGGTGGTCGCCTCGCTGGCGAGCCTCGATCGCGCGGCGATCTTCCCGAGCCCGCCTAGCGGCCGCGCGCCTGGGCAGCTGCGCGAGGGGCTGCGCTATGTGCGCAACACCCCGGAGCTCGGCGTGCCGCTGGCGATGATGGCGCTCGTCGGCGCGCTCGCGTACGAGTTCCAGGTGTCGCTGCCGGTGATGGCACGCGAGGGCCTGCACGTGGGCGCGACGGGCTTCGGCTTCATGACCTCGGCGATGGGAGTCGGCGCTGTGATCGGCGGCCTGGTAGTTGCGACCAAGGGACGGACGGGCCTGCCGACGCTGGTGGTGGCCGCGAGCGCGTTCGGCGTGGTGCTGGCGCTGGCGGGCCTCGCACCGAATCTCCCGGTCGAGCTGGTGGCGCTCGCGCTCGTCGGCGGTGCCAGCATCTCGTTCATGTCGACCGGCAACTCGACGCTGCAGCTGAACGCCGACCCGAGCATGCGCGGGCGTGTGATGTCGCTGTGGTTCGTCGCCTTTCAGGGCTCCACGCCGGTGGGCGGGCCGATCGTCGGCTGGGTGATGGCGGAGCTCGGCGCGCGCGCGGGACTCGGCCTCGGCGCGGCCACGTGCCTGCTGACCGCGCTGCTCGGCCTGCTCGCCATGCGTCGCCTGACGCCCGGATCGCTGAGGGCGAACTTCGCCGCGAGCGCGAGGTAGCCCGGCGGTGGACACCGGCGAGATCTCGATCGGCTGGGCGCACGGGCAGCGCGACGTGCAGGGCGCGTTCGCGCTGCGCGAACGGGTCTTCTACGGGGAGCAGGGCGTCCCCGTGGAGGAGGAGTTCGACGGGCGCGACGAGGAAGCTCAGCACGTCGTCGCGCTGGCGCCTGACGGCCGCCTGGTGATCGGCACGCTGCGCCTGCTCGCGGACGCCGAGCGGGCGAAAATCGGTCGCGTGGCCGTCGCGCGCGAGTGGCGACGTCGCGGCATCGCCTCGCGGATGCTCGAGCTGGCGGTGGCGCGAGCGCGCGAGCACGGATGCGCTCAGGTGCACCTGGCGGCGCAGGTGGCGGCCGTCGATCTGTATGCGCGTGCGGGCTTCACCGTCGACTCCGACACGTTCGAGGAGGCCGGCATCCCGCACGTGTGGATGGGCCTCACGCTGACGGGGGCGGGCTGAGCTGCTGTCGCTCGGAGCACTGGCCCTGGCATCGGCGATCCTCGCGCCGCAGCCGCAGCCGCAGCCGCAGCCGCAGCCGCAGTTGCAGCCGACGGCGCCGGTGCTGGAAGCGCCCGCCGCCGCCTACGACCGCGCGGGGGTGACGCACAACGACCAGTGCGTCCAGACCACCGCAGGCGGACGCGCGGTCGTGAGGGACCTCGAAGGCAACCAGCTGCAGACGGCCGGCGGTCCGCTGACGGACCCGCCAGAAGCCGCGGAGACGTGCTCCCGCCAGCCCGGCGTACGGCTGGAGGGAATCGAGGCCCTGTCGAGCCACGGCATGACGATGTACTACACCTGGCCGCTCGAACACGGAGGGCAGTCGCCTGGTTTCATCGCCGCCGGCGAACTCGCATCTGCGCCGGCGCTGAACGGCGCGGATGCGGCCGGCAACGGAGCGCCTGCGCCGCCGGCGCCGGGCGAACCGGCGTACGCGATCACGCCGCAGGACATCGCCCACGAACAACGGTATGAGGGGCCCACCCACCCGGGGCCCACCCACCGAGGGCCCACCCACCCGGGGCCCACCCACCCGGGCTCGGGGAGCTGGTACACGTACTCGGTCTACGGGCGCCCGGTCGGCGGAGCTCGCTTCGCGCTGATGACGTGGAGCTGGATCGACGTCGCCGGCGGAGGCATCGCGCGCGCCGCCGTGGCTGAGGGAGAGCTCTTCCACCCGTCGAACGTGGAACCGATAACGCTTGCCACCAGCGCCGGGGCAGGGCAGCCGGCGAACGGTGCGGTGACGGCCAGGTATGGATATGTCGAGGATGACGTGCAGCGGGTCTACGGCTGGATGGTGAGCAGCCACACGTTCGGTGAAACCTGTTTCGACCACATGGCATACGTCGGCGGGGGTCCGGCCCTTCCGGCCACGCTGTGTCCGGAAGGAATGCTCAGGGACTCGATCGGCGACGCCCCGAGCCTGTGACGCTCACACCGGCGCGGGCGCCGGCTCGGCCTCCGTCAGCGGGACGCCGGCGGCGGCGTATGCCTCGGGAGCGTCGAGCGTCTCGGCCTTGAGCAGCGCCTGCGCGAGGCCCTCGAGCTGGTCGCGATGGTCCTCCAGCAGCTGCGTGACCTCCTGATGGGCGCCTTCGACGAGCGCGTGCACCTCGGCGTCGACGACGCGCTGGGTCTCCTGGGAGGTCTCGCTGACGCCGGGCAGGAACATCCCCTGCCCCTCCTCGGGCAGCACCGCGATCGGGCCGATCGCCTCGCTCATGCCCCAGCGCCCGACCATCTGGCGCGCGATCATCGTCAGCTGCTGGATGTCGGACTCGGCGCCGGTGGTGATCTTCCCGTAGACGACCTCCTCGGCCACGCGCCCGCCGAGCGCCACCCGGATCTTCGCCTGCAGCTCTTCCAGCGAGTAGGACACACGATCTGAGTCGGGCGTCGACAGTGTCACGCCGAGGGCCATCCCGCGCGGGATGATCGAGACCTTGCGCACCGGATCTGCGCCCGGTGTGAGCATCCCGACGAGCGCGTGGCCGGACTCGTGGTAGGCGGTGCGCTCGCGGTCGGCGGGCTCCAGCAGGAGGCCGCGCGGAGAGCCGAGCATGATCTTCTCCAGCGAGTCGGTGAGGTCGCCCATTTTTACCTTCTTGTGCTCGCGGCGGGCGCCGAGCAGCGCGGCCTCGTTGGCGAGGTTGGCGATGTCCGCGCCGACCATCCCGGGCATGCTGGAGGCGAGCGCCTCGAGGTCGACGTCGTCGTCGAGCGGGATCGAGCGCGTGTGCACCTTCAGGATTTCGACGCGCCCTTTGCGGTCGGGCGCCTGCACGGTGACGCGTCGGTCGAAGCGTCCGGCGCGCAGCAGCGCGGGGTCGAGGACGTCGGGGCGGTTGGTCGCCGCGAGCACGATCACCGCCTGCGAGGATTCGAAGCCGTCGATCTCCGTGAGGATCTGGTCGAGCGTCTGCTCGCGCTCGTCGTTTGAGCCGGTCACCGACACCGAGCCCTGGCGCGAGCGCCCGATCGCGTCGAGCTCGTCGATGAAGATGATCGCGGGCGCCGCCTCCTTGGCCTTGGCGAACAGGTCGCGCACGCGCGAGGCGCCGACGCCGACGATCGCCTCGATGAACTCCGAGGCTGAGATCGAGAAGAAGGCGGCGTGCGCCTCGCCGGCGACCGCGCGGGCGAGCAGCGTCTTGCCGGTGCCGGGAGCTCCCGACAGCAGCACACCGTGGGGCATGCGCCCGCCGAGGCTGCCGTAGCGGTCGGGGTTGCGCAGGAAGTCGACGATCTCTGACAATTCGGCCTTGGCCTCGTCGATCCCGGCGACGTCGTCGAAGGTCACGCGGATCTTTTCCGGGTCCACGCGCCGCGCCTGAGATTTGCCGAAGCTGCCGAGCGCGCCCATGCCGCCGGCGCTCTTGGCGGCGCGTTTGTAGATCAGCACGAACAGGCCGACGATCAGCAGCGTCGGGCCGAAGCCGAGCAGGATCTCCTCTAGTAGCGACTCGCTGGTGGTGGTCGATTCGGCGTTGATCTTGACGCCCTTTTCCTGCAGCAGCGCGGACAGCTGGGCGCCGTTCCAGAAAGTCGGCACCTGCGTGGCGAACTCCTTGGTGGGCTTCGCCTTCTTGTCGCTCACCGGGTAGCGCTGTTTGCTCTTGAACTTGCCCTGGATCGTGTCGCCCTTGGAGGACAGCGAGCTGACGGTGCCGCCCTTGACCTGTTCCAGGAAGTACGGGCTGAACGGCACGGTCACGCGCTGTTCGCCGCTGGATGGCTCGAAGAACAGGACCGACAGCCAGTTGAGCGCGACCAGCGCCAGCACGAAGTACCAGAAGCCGCGCATGCGATGCGGCGGCCGAGCCGGGTTGGCATGCTCGGGCATGCCCCGACCGTCGGGGGCGGGCGAGACCTGCCACCCGCGCTTGTCGCGTGGCAGCGGAGGGTGGGCTTCCGAGCGCTCGCCGCCTACGCGATCGGGCCCGGTGGAAGGCTCGTCCGGCACCCCTCTCATGCTACGCCCCCGCGCTCACGAACAACGCGGCGCGTCTATGGTTGTGCACGCGAGTATGCCCTCCACGCGATCGCCCGTCCAAGCACCGGCCGCGCAGGCGCCACGGCTGTACCGGGGCCTGAGCGTCGCCGAGCGCCGAGCGCAGCGACGCGAGCAGCTGCTCGAGGCGGGCCTGCAGCTGTTCGGGACCGAGGGCTACGCCGGCAGCTCGATCCGCGCGATCAGCGCCGCGGCGTCGCTCAACTCCCGCTACTTCTACGAGTCCTTCACCAGCAGGGAGGATCTCCTCTTCCACGTCTACCAGGACGCCGTCGGCGACGTGGCACGCGCGGTGATCGAGGCGACCGCGCCGCTTGCGACCGTGGAAGAGCAGGCACGGGCGGGCCTTCGCGCGGCATGGGAGGTGCTTACGAGCGACCCGCGCAAGGCGCGGGTGATCGTGCTGGAGGTCGTCGGCGTGAGCGAGCACCTGGAACGCGTGCGACGCCAAAACAGGCACGCGTTCGCGGACATCCTCGTGCGCAACTCGATGCAGCTCGCCGGCGAGGACATCCGCCTGAGACTGGACCCCGTGCTGACCGCGCGCGCGCTGATCGGCGCGGCGATGGAGGTGCTGGTCGACTGGATCCACGGCGACGTCGCGCTCTCGCCGGAGGAGATCGCCGAGCACCTGACCAAGATGTACACGGCCGTCGCGCAGGCGTCGGTGATCGCCGATCCTTGACATGCGCCCGCTGCCGACAGCGCCGCTAGCCGCCGGCTCGCTGATCGCCGGCTGGGCGGTCGTGGCGGCCACCGGCTCGCGTCCGCTGGGCGGCGTCGTGCTGGCGCTCGGCGGCCTCTGCTGCATCCTCGTGTGGAGGCGGCGGCACGGGGCGCGAACGGCGGCGAGGCTTACCGGCGTCGGGCTCGGCGCGTTCGTCGCCTCGCACGTGCTCGCGCTCGCGCTGGGCGCGTGGCCGTCGGTGCTGATCGTCGCCGCCGCCACGGCGCTCGCCGTGTGGCTGCTGGCCGACGCGCGCATGCTCGCGCCGGCGCGCGGGCTGGCGCTCCGTCCGCCGGCGCGCTAGATTTCGCGTATGGCTGCAGTGTCGGCACCGGAGAGCGTCGCGGGGCACGCGCCTCCCGCCGCGCTCGAGCGCCCGGACTTCCAGATCGTCCCCCGCGCGGGCCTGCCGTTCGTGGGCGTCGTGCTGGTGCTGCTGATCGCCGGCGTCGCGTCCAACAAACTGTGGCCGCTCGAGTTCCTGCACGTGGTCGGCGGCGCGGCCTGGACGATCATCGACCTGTTCCTTGGCTTCGTCCTCGGGCCGATCATCGGCAAACTCTCGATCCCCGCGCGGGTCGAGTTCACCACGCGGCTGATGCCGAAGATGGTGCTGATCATGCCGACGGTCGTGACCGTCACGCTCGTGGCGGGATGGCAGCTGTCCACCCACCTGGGCACCAACCTTACGGTCAACCCGCTGCACGGATGGGTGGTGGCGAGCTTCATCGTGGTCGGCGTGATGGCGGTGATCGCACTCGGCCTGCTCGAGCCGGCGAACATCGCGGTGTTGACCGAGATGAAGAAGCCGCAACCGAATCCCGCGGTGATCGAGCGGCTGATGAAGCGCTTCATCTATACGGCGGGCGTCACCGGGCTGATGCAGGTGGCCACGCTCGTGATCATGACCAAGCTGGCCTCCGGATGAGCGAACGCCGCCTGCCCCCGGTGACGGCGCTCGGGATGCTGTCGCTCGGGCTGGTGCTCGTCGGCGGCATCTACCTCTCCGCCCACCTGCCCCAGCACGTCTCGCTCGGCCCGGCGGTGGCGCTGCTGGCGGCGTCCGCGCTGGTGTTCGTAGGCAACGTGCTCGCGCTCTCGCGTGTCGAGGGGTTCGCGTGGGCGCGCTTCTTCTACGTCGCCAGATGGGCGTTGCTCGTCTACCTGATCATCAGCGGGCTGATCGAGTACGTGTTCCTGCGCAACCACACAAGCGGCGGCCCGCTGGTCGTGCTGACGCTGTCGCTCGTCATGTTCGCCGTCAACGTGCCCGTGCTGATCGGCTTCACGGTCGCGCGCTACGACTGAAGCGCGCCGCCTCCTCCGAGCCGCCCGTGGCGTCGCCCTCGCTGTAGGCGTGCGCGCCGGCGCCGGCGAGACGACCGCCGTCGACGATCAGGTATTCCTCGCGGATCGGGCGCCCGTCGAGAAAGCACTCGAGAATCTCGCGCGCGCCCGCCGCATAGCGCGCCTGCGCGGACAGGCTCGTACCGGAGGTGTGCGGGGTCATGCCGTGATGGGGCATCGAGCGCCACGGATGATCGCGCGGCGGGGGCTGCGGGAACCACACGTCGCCGGCGTAGCCGGCGAGCTGGCCGCTGTCGCACGCCGCGGCGACTGCGTCGCGGTCGCAGATCTTGCCGCGCGCGGTGTTGATCAGGTAGGCGCCGCGCTTCATCTTCGACAGCAGCTCGGCGTCGAACAGGTTCTCGGTCTCTGGATGCAGCGGCGCGTTGATCGTGACCACGTCGCACACCTTCACCAGCGACTGCGCGTCGGGGTGGAAGGTGAGGCCGAGCTCGCGCTCGACCTCCTCGGGCAGGCGGTGGCGGTCGGTGTAGTGCATGCCGACCTCGAACGGCTTCAGGCGTCGCAGCACCGCCGAGCCGATGCGCCCGGCGGCGACCGTGCCGACCTGCATACCCTCCAGGTCATACGAGCGCGAGACGCAGTCGGCGATGTTCCAGCCCCCGTCGATCACCCACTGGTAGGAGGGGATGTAGTTGCGCACGAGCGCCAGGATCATCATCACCACGTGCTCGGCCACGCTGATGCTGTTCGAGTAGGTCACCTCGGCAACCGTGATGCCGCGCTCGATCGCCGCCTGCAGGTCGACGTGGTCTGAGCCGATCCCCGCCGTCAGCGCGAGCTTCAGCTTCGGCGCCTTGGCGATCCGCTCGGCCGTCAGGTAGGCGGGCCAGAACGGCTGGGAGATCACGACCTCAGCGTCCGGCAGCTCGCGCTCGAACACCGAGTCGGGGCCGTCCTTGTCGGAGGTCACGACCAGCCGGTGCCCGCGGCCCTCCAGGAACTCGCGCAGCCCGAGCTCGCCCGAGACGCACCCCACCAGCTCGCCCGGCGTGAAACCGAGGCCCTCGGGCGTGGGCGTGCTCTGGCCGTCGTGGTAGCGCTCGATCTTGGGGACGCCGTCACGTGCGTACGCCGGCGGGTAGCCGTCGACCGGATCGTCGTAGAGCACGCACAGAACCTTCGCCATCGCCTTGATCCCTTCCTCGATGTTTTCCCGTCCTGCCTGCCGCGGCCGCGAACGCGATCACGCGATTATGAGCCAGCACGCGACGCGCTGTATGGTCGAGGACCGCGTGCCACGCCCGTGTGCCCGCGATGCCCGATCTCCGCCGATGCCTGAACAGGTTCACCACCCGATCTTCGCGCGCGTCTACGAGCGGCTCGCTCGCGTCGCCGAACGCCGCGGCGGAGCCGAGCACCGCCGCGCGCTGCTGGCGGGCTGCGACGGGCGGGTGGTCGAGATCGGGGCGGGCACCGGCGCCAACTTCGCGCACTACCCGGCGACGGTCAGCGAGGTCCTCGCGGTCGAGCCCGAGGCAAGCCTGCGCGAGCGCGCGCGGGAGGCGGCTACGCGCGCTCCCGTCCCGGTCTCCGTGCACGAGGGGCACGCCGGCAGCCTGCCCTGCGAGACCGCCGGCTTCGACGTCGGGATCGCCTCGCTGGTGCTCTGCACCGTCCCCGATCAGCAGGCGGCGCTCGCGGAGCTGTTCCGCGCCATCCGCCACGGCGGGGAGCTGCGCTTCTACGAGCACGTCCGCGCGCTCGCGCCCGGGGAGGTACGCGTCCAACGCATCGCCGACGCGACCTTCTGGCCGCGCATCGCCGGCGGCTGCCATCTCGCGCGCGACACGCGCGCCGGGATCGAGCTGGCCGGCTTTCAGATCGAGCGGTGCGAGCGCTTCGCGTTCAGCCCGGCCCCATACCTGCCGCCGGCGCCGCACATCCTCGGCGTCGCGCGGCGACCCTGAGACAGCGCCGCCTCGAGGGCGCCGGGTGCCCTGTGTACGTCCTCAGACATAATCATCGGCGATGAGAGCGGTCCAGATCGTGGAGGAGTCGGGGCCCGACAGCGCGCTTGCGCTCGTCGAGTTGCCCGAGCCCGAGGCTTCGCACATGCTCACGCCCGGGTCGGGCGTGGTGGTCGAGGTCCACGCCGCCGGCGTGTCCTTCCCCGAGCTGTTGCAGACGCGCGGCCAGTACCAGATGAAACCGCCGCTGCCGTTCGTGCCGGGCAGCGAGGTGGCCGGCGTCGTGCGCAGCGCCCCCGACGGCGCGCAGGTCAAGGTGGGCGAGCGCGTGGCCGCGTTCTGCGCGCTCAGCGGCTTCGCCGAGACCGCCGTCGCGCCGGAGTTCTTCGCCTTCCCGCTCTCCCCCAAGCTTGACTTCGCGCAGGGCGCCGGGCTGATCCTCAACTATCACACCGCCTACTTCGCGCTGTTGCTGCGCGGACGCCTGCGCGAGGGCGAGACGGTGCTGGTGCACGGAGCGGCGGGCGGGGTCGGCACCGCCGCGCTGCAGGTCGCCAAGGGGCTCGGCGCGAACACGATCGCGCTGGTCTCAAGCGAGGCGAAGTGCGCCGTCGCGCAAAGCGCGGGCGCCGATCACACGCTGCTGCTGGGCGAGGGCTGGAAGGACGAGGTCGTCGCGCTCTCGGGCGGCGGCGTCGACATGGTGCTCGACCCGGTCGGCGGGGATCGCTTCACCGATAGCCTGCGCTGCCTGCGCGAGGGCGGGCGCCTGGTCGTCGTCGGCTTCACCGGCGGCTCGATCCCCGAGGTGCGTGTCAACCGCCTGCTGCTGAAGAACACCGAGGTCGTGGGCGCCGGCTGGGGCGCATACGTGATGGGCAAGCCGGACCTGAACCGCGAGATCGGCGCCGCGATCAACCGCATGGTCGACGACGGCGTGGTCGTACCGGTCGTCGGCGAGCGTTTCCCGCTGGAGCGCGCCGCCGACGCGCTGAAGGCGCTCGACGAGCGCCGCGCCACCGGCAAGGTCGTGCTGGACGTGCGCGACGCCTGAGCTGTTCAAGCCGCGTGGCGTCGGCAGCGGCGCATACTCCGGTTATCCCCACGCTCAACCGGGGGGACAGCCGCCGCCCGGCCGGTGGTCGGCCTCATCGACAACGGCTGGCGCCGGCCTCATCATTGGTGGAACATGAGCGTCGCAGCGCCAAGCAGCGCCGAGCGCCGGCCCGCGGTCGATCTGCGGGATGAGCCGTCGGCGTCACAGCCGGACTGCGAGGGTCCGACTGCGGATGAGATCCAGGAGCCGGTGATGGAGAGTCTCGACCGGGCGATCACCGGCCTGATCACGCTCGTCCCGCCGCTGCTGCTGGTGCTCGCCGGCTGGCAGATGTGGAACCACGAGCTGCACTGGCGCGACATTGCGATCCTCCTCGCGATGTATGTCCCGGTCGGGCTGGGGGTCACCGTCGGCTTCCACCGGCTGCTCACGCACCGCAGCTTCAAGACCTCGCCCGCGCTGCGGGGCCTGCTGGCGGTGCTGGGGACGATGTCCGTCGAGGGGCCGGTGATCTCGTGGGTGGCCGACCATCGCAAGCACCACGCCTACTCCGACCGCTTCGGCGATCCGCACAGCCCGCACGTCGATCACGGCGGCGGATGGCGCGGCGCTCTGCGCGGCCTGGGCCACGCGCACGTCGGCTGGCTGTTCGACCACACCCAGCGCGGCTCGCGTGAGCGCTTCGCGCCGGACCTGCTGGCCGACCCCGTCGTCGCGTTCGTGGACAAGACGTTCGTGCTGTGGTCGCTGGTGGGGCTGGCGATCCCGTTCGCGCTCGGCGCGCTGATCGGTGGCACGCTCGACGCGGGCCTGGAGGGGATGCTGTGGGGCGGCGCTGTGCGCATCCTGATCCTGCACCACGTCACCTACAGCATCAACTCGCTGTGCCACTTCTTCGGCCGACGGCGATTCGCCACCGACGACCACTCGCGCAACCTGCGCTGGCTGGCGCCGTTCTCGCTCGGCGAGGCGTGGCACAACAACCATCACGCCTTCCCCACCTCGGCCTTCCACGGCATCGGCCGCGACGAGCTCGACATCTCCGGTCTGGTTATCGCCGGCCTCGAGCGCGCCGGCCTGGTGTGGGACGTGCAGCGCGTCGGCGCGGCCAGACAGGCAGCCAAGGCGGTGTGACGCGGCCGCCCGCTCTACGAGCGCGGCGCTGCGGCGCGGTGGCTGGCCGCTGGCGGCTGCGCCTCTGAGCTGCGCCACCGGGGCACGCCAAGCGTGATCATCCGCAGCTGGCGTCCGGCGGTCGCGATGATCTCGGCCTCCGCCGCGTGGTCCTTCGGCGGCGCGTCGAGGATCGCCTCGGCGGTGGAGACCATCGCGTTGACCATCAGCCCGGCCAGCAGCTGGAGATCATCGGTGCTCCAGCGCTCGAGGTAGGGCAGGCGCGCGAGGTCGGTCGCGAGGTCGCTCGCAAACAGGCGGATCTCGACGCGGATCGCTTGCCGCAAGGCGGCGACGCCGCCGAAGCGCTCACGCGCGATGAAGCGGAAGTGGGTGTCGTGCTCGTGCACGTAGCCCACGAGCAGCTCGACCGAGTTGCGGATCATGTGCTCGTTGGTCCGTGGGTCCGCGCGCGCCGCCCGGATCATCGCCCGCAGCGTCCGGAACGACTCGTCGATCAGGGCGAGCCCGAGCTCCTCCATGTCGTCGAAGTGGCGATAGAAGGCCGTCGGGACGACGCCCGCCGCGCGCGTCACCTGGCGCAGGCTGAGGCTTGAGAAGCTCTGCCCCTCGAGCAGCTCGAGTGCCGCATCGAGCAGCGCCTGGCGCGTGCGCTGCTTGCGCGCTTGACGCGTAGCGCTCTCAGGTGTACGACTGTTCACGCTCATGGCTGACCGAGCTCGGGGGTGTATCGACTCTCTCCTCCTGGGGTAAGTGTACTCTGTGAACATATGTGCACTGACTGAGCCGGGGCGATAGCTGTGCCTTCCACGGCCTCGCCGCGTCGCGTCGGGCGCCTCCTGCTCCGCTCGAGCCTGCTCGAGGCGCTCGCCTACCCGCACGGCGTCGACCGCTACGTCGAGCTTCTGCGCCCGTTGCTCGTCAAGCGCGACGTACGCGCCGAGGTCACGGCCGTCCGCCACCAGACGCCGAGGAGCGTCACGCTCACGCTCCGCCCAAACGAGAACTGGAGCGGCCTGCACGCCGGACAGTTCGTCGGCGTGAGCGTCGAGATCGACGGTGTGCGCGAGACCAGGCCCTACTCGCCCGCCGGCTCGCAGCACGCCGCCGCGGACGCTCTGGAGCTGACCGTATCGACTCATCCCGAGGGCAGGGTCTCGCGCTACCTGCGCGAGCGCGCGCGGCCGGGGATGATCGTTGGCCTGACCCAGGCGGAAGGCGGGTTCGTGCTGGGCGATCCGCGGCCCCAACGGGTGTTGCTGATCAGCGGCGGCAGTGGCATCACGCCGGTGATGGCGATGCTGCGCACCCTTTGCGACGAGGGCTTCGCCGGCGAGATCGGGTTCCTCAACTACGCGCGCTCGTCCGAGCTCGCGCTCTACGGCTCTGAGCTCGACCAGCTCGCGGAGCGCCACGAGCGCCTTCGCGTCGCACGCTGGTTCACGCGCGGGCGTGGCCTCGCGCTGGGCGGGCGCTTTCGCCGCGAGCACCTGCAAGCCGTCATCTCCGACCACGCCGGCGCGGCGACGTTCGTCTGCGGCCCCCCCGCGCTGATCGACTCGGTCTGCGCGCTGTGGGCGCAGGACGGCCTGGCCGAGCCGGCCGTCGAGACCTTCACGCCGCCCGCGCTGGCCTTCGACACCGACGGCGCAGAAGGCGTGGTCAGCTTCGCCGCCAGCGGTCGCAAGGCCGCAAACAGCGGCCTGCCGCTGCTCGAGCAGGCCGAGGACGCCGGGCTCGCGCCCGAGCACGGATGCCGCATGGGCATCTGCAACACGTGCAGCTGCCGCAAGAGGACCGGCACCGTTCGCAACGTCTTCACCGGCGCGACCTCGAGCGCTGGGGAAGAGCAGATCCGAATCTGCGTGTCAGTACCGCTCGGCGACGTCGCACTCGACCTCTGATCCCGACCTCGAGAAGGAGCCAGCCATGCCCACCTCTGCACCCAGCCTCTCCCCCGAGCAGCTCGATGCCTTCGGCCGGGAGCTCGATGCCATCCGCGCCCGCGTCGTCGCCGACCTCGGCGAGCGCGACGCCGACTACATCAACAAGGTCATCCGCACCCAGCGCGGACTGGAGGTCGCCGGCCGCGGCCTGCTGTTCCTCGGCTTCCTGCCGCCCGCCTGGATCGGCGGCACAGCCGCGCTGTCGCTTTCGAAGATTCTCGACAACATGGAGATCGGCCACAACGTCATGCACGGGCAGTACGACTGGATGAAGGACCCACGGCTGAACGGCAAGACCTTCGAGTGGGACACCGCCTGCCCGGCCGACCAGTGGCGTCACTCGCACAACTACATGCACCACACCCACACGAACATCGTCGGCAAGGACCGCGATATCGGCTACGGGATGCTGCGCATGTCCGAGGAGGAGCCGTGGCATCCGTACTACCTCGGCAACCCGCTGTACGCGACGCTGCTGGCGATCTTCTTCCAGTACGGCGTCGCGCTGCACGACCTCGAAGCCGAGCGGATCGCCGCGGGCGAGACGACCGTGGGCGAGAAGCGCGGCTTGATGGGAGACATCTGGCGCAAGGTACGTGGCCAGACGCTCAAGGACTACGTGCTCTTCCCGCTGCTGTCCGGCCCCTCGTTCCCGTTCGTGCTCGCCGGCAACGCGACGGCGAACCTCACCCGCAACCTGTGGGCGTTTACGATCATCTTCTGCGGGCACTTTCCAGAGGGGACCCAAGAGTTCACCGAGGAGCAGGCCGAGAACGAGACGCGCGGAGAGTGGTACTACCGCCAGCTGCTCGGCTCGGCCAACCTGACCGGCGGCAAGCTGTTCCACATCCTCGCCGGCAACCTCAGCTTCCAGATCGAGCATCACCTCTTCCCCGACCTCCCGGCTCACCGCTACGCCGAGATCTCTCGTGAGGTGAGCGAGATCCGCGAGCGCTACGGCATCCCCGACAACACCGGGCCACTGCCCAGGCAGTTCGGCAGCGTCGTGCGCAAGATCGTCAAGCTCGCGCTGCCACCGCTGCCCGGCCGAGGCGGTTCCCGGCTCGACCTGGAGGACGCCATCCAGGCGCGGCCGCGGGAGTTGACCGCCTCAATGCAAGCCGGCAGCGTCGCCGGGATCGAGCCAGTCGCCGTGACCGGACCGGCCGCTGCCTGAGCCAGCCGCCGTGACCGGACCGGCCGCTGCCTGAGCGCAGCGGCCGCAGCGGGCGCCGTTGCGTGGGGCGCTCGGCCGGGGAGCCGCAACCGTGAGACGATTTCGGTGATGGCTGGGCGTGCTCGCCTCCCGATAGACGTGTCCCTCGCGCACGGCGTCGCCCCGCGGCGGTGGATGCCAGTGCTCGCCGCCGGGCTGTCGATCGGCGAATACGCCCGCTCGCTGGTGCGGCGCCTGGCGTTCCTCAGCGCCGTCCTGCTCGCCGGCATCTGGGCGCTCGACGGGCAGGGCTACTTCTGGCCCGCGTGGGCGTGGCTCGGGCTCGGCGTGCTCGTGCTGATCGACTTCGGGGCCGCGTGGGCGTGGCGCCGCCCCCCGGGAGCCGTGCGGCGGGTGGCGTGCGTGTGGACGTTGGTCGGCGTGGCGGCGGTGATCCTCGTGTTCACCTGGCTCTTGACCTGGCTGCTGGCCGGTGCGCACAGCTTCTGGCCGGCGTGGGCGCTGCTCGGGCTAGCGACCGCCGGCAGCGCCTACTCGCTGATCGCGCTGCACGACCGTGTGCTGGTCGCCCGCGGCCGGCGCGCGCTGCGGGCGAGGATCGACATGCTCACGCGCACGCGCCGCCAGGCCGTCGACGCGCAGGCAGCGGAGCTGCGGCGGATCGAGCGGGATCTGCACGACGGCGCGCAGGCGCGGCTGGTCGCGTTGACGCTGCAGCTGGGGCGCGCGGAGCTGCGCGTCCAGGACCAGCCGGAGATCCGCGGCCTGATCCTCGACGCCCAGCGCGAGGCGCACGTCGCGATCGCCGAGCTGCGCGACCTCGCGCGCGGGATCGTGCCGCCGCTGCTCGCCGACCGCGGGCTGGTGGCGGCGGTGCAGTCACTGGCTGCCCGCTACGGCCTGGGCACCGCGATCGAGGTCGACACCCACCGCGGCCTCGCCCCGGCCGTCGAGAGCGCGGCGTACTTCGTGGTCGCCGAGGCGCTGACGAACACCGCCAAGCACGCGCGCGCGCAGCGCAGCTGGGTGCTGCTGCGTCACGAGCACAGGGCGCTGGCGGTGGTCGTCGGCGACGACGGCTGCGGCGGCGCCGACCCGTGCGGGTCGGGGCTGGCGGGACTGCGAGCGCGCGTGGAGGCGCTCGACGGCAGCCTGCACGTCGACAGCCCCGCCGCGGGCGGGACGGTGCTGGAGGTGAGGCTTCCTTGCGGGTAGTGATCGCCGAGGATCTCGCGCTGCTGCGCGAGGGGCTGGTGGCGCTGCTGCGGGAGAGCCAGATCGACGTCGTCGCCCAGGTGCAGGATGCTCCCGCGCTGCTGCGCGCGATCGACGGCCACAAGCCGGACCTCGCGATCGTCGACGTGCGCCTGCCCCCCAGCTTCAGCGACGAGGGCCTGCTGGCGGCGATCGAGGCCCGGCGGCGCCATCCGCAGCTGAGCGTGCTCGTGCTCTCGCAGTACGTGGAGACGGCTTACGCGAGCGAGCTGATCGCTGGTGACGGCGCGGGGAACGGCTATCTGCTGAAGGAGCGGGTGGGCGACGTGAGGGCCTTCCTGGACGCCCTGCACAGCGTCGCCGAAGGCGGCACCGTGCTCGACCGCCAGGTGGTCGCCGAGCTGCTCGCCCCCGGCGATGGCGCGACCGCCGCGCTATCCGGTCTCACCGCGCGCGAGCGCGAGGTGCTAGCGCTGATGGCCGAGGGTCGCTCCAACACGGCCATCGCCGAGAGCATGATCGTCACGCCGGGCGCCGTCGAGAAGCACATCACCAACATCTTCGCCAAGCTCGACCTGTCGGCCTGCGAAGACGACCATCGACGCGTGCTCGCGGTGCTCGCGTATCTGCGCGTCGCCCGCCAGAGCGACCCGGCGGACGGCGCCGCGGCGGGCGGCCACGGTGCGCGGGGTCTGCGACCTGATAGAAACTCAGAATAGAGATGAACGCTCTTTCCGATGGCCGCTGACCTGCTCGCGCGGGTGCGCGGCGAGATCCACGCCCGCATGACCGAGCTGCGTCCGGCGATCGCCGAGTACCAGCGGCTGCTGGGGGCGGCCGAGGCGCTCGAGCGGGACGCGAGCGCTGCCGGCGTGCCCACCGGGGAGGCGCTCGCGGGCTCAGCCAAGCGCTCGCGCGCGAGTCGAGCCGAGCCGACGCGCCGGGCGGCGGTCAAACCGACGCGCCGCGCGGCGGCGAAGCCCACGCGCGAGTCGGCGGCCAAAGCGACGCGCGCGAGCCACGCCAAGCCGGCACGCCGGGCGGGCGCGAAAGCGACGCGCCGGGCCGAGGCCAAGCCCACGGCGGCCCAGCTGGCGATCGTGGCGGCGCTGGAGCACGGCTCGCACACCGTCGCCGAGCTCGTCGTCGTGACCGCGATGCCCGGCGGGGACATCCGCGACGGTCTGCGGCGTCTGCAGCGCGCCGGGACGGTCACGCGCTCGAGCCGCGAGGGGCGGATCGCCTACGTGCTGTCGGGCGTCGCGGCGTAGGCCGCCGGACGCACCGCACGAGGAGCCCGCTCGCCTACGCGCCGTCGGACAGCGCGTAGGAGGCGGCGCGCTCGGACCCGAGGAACGGCGTCAGCGCGAAGTGGGTCAGCTGCGGTGCGGCGCCGCACAGCTCGGCGATGCAGTCGTTCTCGATGTAGTGGTGCATGATCTGCCAGATCCCGCCCGCGATCGCCTCACCGGCGATCGCCGGCACCTCGACACGGTCGCCGGCGAGCTCGTACGCCGGGCCGAAGTACTCGGCGAAGGCCTTCAGCGTGGAGCTGCGGATCTCGATCGCCTCGGGGCACGCCGCGAACGTGTCGACGAGGCTCAGGTGCGCGTGGGCCGGCTCGGATGCCAGAAACTCGAGCAGCGCGCGTTGGCCCGCGCGCGCGGCGCAGGGCCAGTCGGCCTGCGCCTGGTAGGCCTCGACGGAGACCACCAGCGCCTTGTGCATGCCGACCTTCTGCGCGCCCAGGAAGGCGTCGTGCTTGGAGGCGTAGATGT
>Ga0302325_10011776_pt1 | contig 18811 bp, 23 predicted proteins | sample Palsa_T0_2_FD_201948 | JGI IMG/M metagenome (GOLD analysis project Ga0302325, IMG submission 201948) | Peat permafrost microbial communities from Stordalen Mire near Abisko, Sweden - Palsa_T0_2 | ecosystem: Environmental > Terrestrial > Soil > Palsa > Peat permafrost | place: Sweden: Abisko...
CCTCTTTAATTCTCTACAGTTAGACTACCGTCCCAATGTTCACCAGTATAGACGGTATAATTTACGTAGAACCACGCTATTGAATTTGGTCTGATTCACTGCAACGAAATGAAAATTTAGAATCTAGTAGCACCGCTTAAATATTTCAAAGCTCTTTAAATCCCAACTCTGATTCATTTACCAATCATTATCAATGACACAGTAATAACGTCTGCCTGGGTACAACGCAGACAACCTCTAGGCGCGATCTGACTTGTAGGTCACTTTGACTGCGGCATAGTCATAGCGGTGTCATTGCTGGGACAAATTGTATCCACTCCAGCTTTGTTCTAGAGGCTCAGGATAATCGCTATTCGCCACCCAACACTGCTGTCCGACTGCTTGGATAAAATTCCCCGCTGCATTCTGGGGGCTAAGGCTCTGGCGAGCGGAGGCAGGTGTTCCTACCAAATCAACTGGTTTTGCTCTGAATGGTCCTGTCACCGAAAAGAGGCCAGCTTAGCCAGCTTTGCTCTGCAGCTTAAGCTCCGACAAAACCGAATCAATAGAGACCATCCCCTCTACCCTCTGGAAGTCCAAGCAAAGCTGAATAAACGACGACGATACTGAATTTCCCTTTGAAGATTCTGGGAAAGTCGAATAGGGTGTGACTTAGCACGACAGCGGCTCACCTTGCTTCGTTCTCGGGGCTTGGGCAAAACCGAAGTAACGGCGAGGCAATTCTTGCTATCCGATTCACTGCGACAAAATCTGTCCGTGGAAATTTCGACGAGATTTTCACGAGATCGCTTACTTTTTCCATATTCCAGTTTCGCGTCAACAATCCACAACTTGTCAATATCGCAACCCACGACGAGGAGCGACACGGCCTCCACCAAAACACTCCGTCTTGAGGACCACCGGTGGCTCACTCAACTTTGCTCTGAAGACTCTAGGATAGCCAAACTCGACGGCAGCTCACCTTGATTCGTTCCGAAGGCCTGCTCGCCTTTCATCACTCACGATGGGGGCTCCATTTTGGTCTGAAGAGGAGAGAACATATTTTGTGGATGTCATCCTTCCTATGTCTAAATATGCTGGTGGTGATTACACAAATCCTAAAGGCATGGACTTTGATGAGCTTGCTCCTATTATGCAAGAAGAGCTAGATCGTAGGGGATCAAGTAGACGAACATACACAGGAGACATGCTCTTTCAGCACTATTACCAAAAGTGCAGCGCTCGATCTTACAAACGAGGAGAAGGAGACTACATTGCTGTCCCAAATGGTACACCTATGTCTCGAGCTCCTTTGGGCAGCATGGGTCCTCCTTCCCGACCGAATTCTGGCCGTCGACCAGCAAAGAAGAGAGCCTCAATGAACAATACTTATTACGACGCGTTCACTCAGACCAATCTCGCCATTGAAGCTGGTTCGGAACACGAACTTGCCCTTCAGAATTACCCTCAATATTCTGGTCGGGCCGCAACTCTATTCGAAGCCATCGCCGCCGAATCCAACCTCGAGGTGCGGCCACCAGCAGATTCTACCAACAAGAGAAAATACCAAGCATTTGCCAGAGATGAAGAGGAAGAGGATCTCTTCACCCTGAACGACGCTAGCCTTGAGGCAGAGATGCAGCCCATTGTCCGAAAAATGAAGACAAGAGTTCGCACAAATGCCAGAGAAGCTGAGACCAGAACTGAGGACGCGATTTTCACCAGTATGGACGAGATCTCGAACCTTCTCGGTCATCGACCCTCAGAGCCAGACAGACAGAGACCCGTCAAATTACAGAATCCATGGGAAAATTCATTTGTAACACGGTCTTCAACTCCACTTGGACGAGCTCGTCGTTTCGCTTCCCCAATATCAGATACCCAGAGCGCTGGGACTGATAGAATTGCATACAGGACATATACGCCAACCCCTTCTTTCGAGCTTCCATCCTCAGCATCTGACACCGGTCGCCCTTCAAGATATAGGCGCAGCGTGGCTAGATCCATACTCCTGGAGGAAGCATCTCGTCCACCTTCTCGAGTCTCAAACGGAGGCAATTCGATCCATGGCACTTGGGGCGCTCCACTGAGCGATTCTTCAAGAAATTCGAACAGGGAGGAGTTCGACGCTAGTGCTACATCTCGCACCATTCGTTGTCCTCGTTCTCAAGTAAGGCCTTCTGAGGTTGAGTATGGAGAAGACTCCCACTTTTCTGACCGCATTCGTTCTCCACGACGTGAATCTTCTCGAGCTGCCGCACATAGAGAAGAGTCTCAGACTCCCAACATTCCTCGCTCCTCCTCGCGCCTGTCGGCAGCCAATTTCACACCAGATTGTGAGGAAGAAGATGAGTCGTATCTTAGTCGACGAATTCGATTTTCTTTCGAGCCCTCCCGTGATCGAGACTTAGGAGCCCGGGAGCAACAGTCAGAACATGAAGATGATGACGAAGAACCAATCTGCCGTTTCGGTGTCCGATCGACCCGTTTCTCCCCTGCCCGGGCTGCTCTTGAGGCACGCCCCGACGATAGTTCAATTCCTGTCACCACCCTGCCAAAGCCTCCCGTCACAAGCAACGGTCGAACCCCACTACCGAGCTTTCGAAAGCGCTCCAAGCTGCAGGACTCTGCTTCTTCTCCCGCATCGACTGAGCAGCAGCGTACTACCAAGCCCTCTGGACCTACAAAGCGTCGAGTTGGCTTCCACCCTTTCCCTCGATTGGACGATGAGTAACTCAATCCGACTTGATTATCCATGAGAGAGATAGACGAGTAAGAACCCTCTGTCCCTCAGCCAATTCTGAGTCTATTCACTAACTAGCTGCGGATAGATTATGAAAGACAAGCATGGCAGGATGTAATGAGGGAGGACATCACACTTTTTCATTTTCCATCTGTTTGTGTACCGGCATCGCTTATTTGGCCTTCTTTTAGAGATAACTTTTGCGTTGTTTTCCATCAGACCACAAGACGAAACAGAATATGGGAGGGGGAGGGGAGTACTTAATTTCCTTTAATTGTGTACCCGCCTGCCTCTTTGGCGTTATTAGCGATGGATTTTTGCGTTCATTTTCACGACACAACACACTCTTAGATTAGACTTGGTACCTGTCGTACGCCTAACGTAGACAAGGTACTGGGTCTTTCTTATACATCATAGATCCGCAGCAAATAAACATCACTCCTCAAATCTCAGTTTGTAAATTGTGAGAAGTCAAGCATCCTATGACCGGAGATCTTGTAGTCTTGCCTTGAATATTCCTAGAATCTCTGAGATAATTAGGAACAAACTGTACCAGGAGTCCCATAGTCAGAATGTCCCTGTGATTCTGGGATAACGTAATTCAATTTCAATGTTCTTTAACTACTTACCTGAATACTTTAAGAGAAGTAATAGAAGCTACTGAAACTATTCGGAGCAGTAAAGAAGTTTAGATCTTTGTACTACTATTACTAAGATGATTGTTCTAAGTATGACTGCCGAATCTAGATTTCTTAAAAGGTGTTTAAACATGCGGAAATGCTGAAAGACTTGAAATTTGAAGGCCACTAGGCTAAAAGCACGAGGATGATCCTTTAAGTTAATTTGATCAATAGGGGAAGCTTTAGGTGCCTTTCTGTTCATTGGATTCCAAACCGAGATCAGGCAACGCTGAAGAGGGAGGTATTGTGAGATAGGAACCACGAGTAAAGATATTCTATATTATATTACTCAATTTATATCGAGTTTTCGAGGTGACGTACACGAAGGAGCAATACCTATTTGCTTTTGGTTATATACACAACGAGGTCTGGGTCCTCGATGTCCTTTTGTTGGCCATACCAGAGATCAGAGCGGTCACGGGTGTTTTGACGCCATTGATTAATCTATCCTTCCCCGTGCTAATTATATTTCTACTATAACCTACTTTATTCGGCTTTTTGTACTTGCTTCCCTCTCATTATCTTCCTCCGCTGCTTCAGCATGTGCGTGAAGAGAATATAAAATCCTGCGAACGTTAGCGATATTCCTATTCCTTAACTTAAGAGGGATAATGTACCAGGAATGTAGATGAACAGTATCAACTGCAGGACCCAAGCAAATTCTTGTCGTATCTTCTTTGCACGCTCAATGGATTTATAAACCAACCACGCCTCGCTGCTTGCACCCAAAGGATATAGAGCCAAGAAAGTATTGTATCTCAACCACGAAATTATGCCTGGAGAGTATCCGCTCAAGGTGAAGACGAAGAACCCGTATCGAATAACCTCTGTCACACCCCATGCAAAGAGCATACTCGAGTATCCGGCGCTCTTGGCGACGAATGGGAAATTGTTGACAATTCCCCAGACAAGAAGCAGTCGACTAGAAACTTGCATCAAGGTAGTACCAATGGGTGCTCTCACGACACCTGCATTTAGCTCCCATTAGCGGACTGACAGCGGGGGGAAATTGGAGAGGAAATGATCATACCAAGGGCAGAGTGTACCACCTCCAGTAAGGCCAACGTCTGCGTCCATTTCGCAAAATTTCCTACGCCTGGATATACCCGTCCAAATCCCACAAGCGGTACGAGCAACAAAACGCGTCCGAGAACCACGAGCCATAGAATCATGGACACGAAGTTGTAGAGGATGAGGTATTGCGTCCTTAGGGAGCTAGATTGCAAGGGCTTTGGCCCCGGCTTCCGCACAGTGCCTGAAGTTTCTTTGGGATCCATTCTTATCGAACTTAAGGCAATTGGTCTTTCAGGTTGCGCAGGTGAGTCCGAGGCTTTATTGTCGTTGGGGAAGCTGACAGGAGGAAGATCCTCGGCTGTGAGCTTTGCCCAGACGCTATTTCGGCAGCTTCCGAATCAAAATTTTCTCACCACATATCCTAACATGAAGCTCATTGTTCTTCTTCGAAAATTCTTGTAATACTTTTCGAGACCAGGCAGCTCAAGTGGGCTTCTGGACGAGGGAGAGCTCTTCCTGGGTTCTAAAGCTGGTGTCACATCATGCTCAAGTGGTCGGGTATCGTGTACTGCGTACAATATCTCCGCGAGAGGAGAAAATCTCTCATCTTGGAAAGTTCTTGAAAATTATTTCTTTGATTACACTGCCAGGCTTCCATTCATTATTTTGATGGAGGAGCTCTTGGAATATGTTTTCATGCTTGTTTGATTTTTGTTCTCCATCACTCCGTTCAGAATCTCCTAGCTAGACTGTCACATTCGGGAGACCTCATTTAGCAAATATCAGGGCTGTTAGGCTAGGTGGCTCAGGACTATACTTTTATGCACCAAGCGCTGCCTGAGTGAAGTGCTGGACTGGGTATCTCCAGACAAGCTTTTGTGGACCCCACAGGTTGCAAAAGTTCCCCAAGAGCTTGCTCCAATATATTGTCTGGGGATAGTCTCTCCAAAGTCCAAGATTCTGCTCGATGGACAATGATGGCCGGGCTGGAGGGTTTAAATTATTCCCTTGGTAAAAATGCCACTGGAGAACGGGTGATCTGTTCTTCCAGGCTTTCTCACAACTCCACTGGCCAACAGGCAACTAGTCCATTTCCTGTCCAATCAGTGCACTTAGTTTTGGATTTTGCTGTGAATTCATTTTGTCTTGAAGAGTGGTGACAGTGTAGATGTACCACCGCCTTAGTCGGCAACAATTGCTCACACCTCAACCAACGACTGATCTTGCTATCTGGCAGGCGTTGTTTGGAGCAAAACTGTTCCTTGAAAAGGACAAAATAACCTATTATAGGAATAATGCGACAAGTGAGTTATTTATCCTTCTGAATTGACATCATCGGGTATTTCTGTGTTTTCGTCTGGGCTAGTACCCAGTAGATATTGAAAGGTCTCATTCAAGGATCCGGAATGACCCAGTGGCGCCACCCCTACTCATTTTTGCTACATGCGCTATAAAGGCCAGCGCATCTCTCCGCATTTTGGCATACTTCGTAAGTCGCATGGCTCGGCAGTCAGAATTGAGTTTTTTTTCAACATCGAATCCCCTGGAATCAATGTTTCCTCATTGTTCCGAGCGATTCAGCATCCCAAATACTTTTTGGTGGCGGTGTAGCTCCAGCCTCATTCCCTTCCACTACCAATGAAAATCTGCCCTGGCTGCATGTCAGACCGCTCGATCTCTTATCTTCAATTGAATTTCACATCCCGTTAGGCGTATATTTCCGAACATATGCTGCAAGTATTCTTAATATTCCCGCAGAAAGTGGCAATGACCTTGCGCTGAGACGCAAACTAGGCGCTCTTGCTAGGATATTATGCCCAACGCCAAGGGTGCAATGGGCCTCGTAATCTCTCAAATCTCTTAATAGCTAGCCGCTCCTGACATATAAGCGCATTCCATCGCACTCTTCGTTCTTGCCAAGACTCTCTCCTTTCCTTCCATCGCTAACCGCTTCGTTTGCCCGGCTAGTCCTCGTTTAACGCATATTCTTTGCTGAAGCATCAGTGTAATATACACAAGGCTGCCAGCCTCATTCACCTCTGACACCACTCGATTTTCCACATGACCCATAGACCTTGTAACCCGACCCCGCACAATCCAGAAGTCCACCTCGTTCATCGCACGAAGCATTATCATCATCAAAACACGCTCACACACAGCTATCATCACATATCAAACCAGCAGATATGGTTCAGTCGCATCTCGTCCTCCATATCCTCGAGATTCTCGGAGTTTTCGTATGTGCCCATCACCTATGGCCGAAGGGCGTCACTTATGGTGAGGCTGAGGATTGGGAGATCGAGCATCGAAAGAGACATGGGCATGGGCGTGGACCGCATTCCAAATCAAAAAGCAAGAATAACGAGAGTACAAGTCATACAGGTTCAAGCAGCGATGGTGTGAGAAGAAGCAAGAGCAAGAGAGAGGAGAGAGTTCGGGATTACGAGTACGAGTATGAGGAGCAACCAAGGCATTCGAGACATGCAAACTCGAGATATTGAAGAAGGGGAGTTTGGATAATTATTTTTACGACTGGACGAATTTATCTCTTATCCGATAGAAGACAGTGCAATATGATGGAATTTCCCTTAAAGTTGAAGTTGGGCGAAATCGGCGTTCATCGACGGTGGCATTATGGTCTTCAAGTTAAATACACCGAAAGAAATTGCCTTTACTCTGTGCTCTGTCGTACTAGTATACACCTTTTATACAATTCTAGCCTGTTCCCCGCTCAGGAATGTGCGATTATGATATTAGCCTGTCAATCCACAGCTGAAACTTTTATATCTTCAAAGCAGATCAAGGCATAACACAGAACATCGAGAGTTCATAACATCAAAGCAGCGTCATAGCATTTATCAGATCCTCGCATTGTTGAACCTCAAAGTTTTGCATGCAAGCTCACCACCGCAGTTCTACGTATGATCCATGTCCCATCAATATCAGGTATCCGCCTCAGCCTCATCCTCGCAAAGCAAAACGAAGCAGCCTGAACATCGATGAATGAAGACCTCTCATTCATTGCAGAAATCCTGCCCAACTCCATCCCAACCGATCTCACAGAGACCACAGTTGACTAAAACCCGGGCAACAGCACTACGTTGTCCCTCACAAAGATAGAGGTCTTGAGGAATGCAATCACCTTTCGGGTGTTGCTTGTCGTCTGAACGGAAACTACAGAAACGACCGCCGGCGGAGTGGCAGGGGGTTGCGATGGTGAGAGAGGAAAGGCCGAGGAGGACCATGGTGATGAGAAAGTGCAGTTACTCAGATCTCGAGATGTCTCCCACGATTGAAGTTGTGGTTTGTGTTGTTATTTTGGGAGCGAAGATTTTTCACCCTATGTGGGCTGTCCTGTTGGATTTACCTGGTGCACTTCCCTTTGGGCTAATTTACTTAATTCATTCTCAAACCACATGATTAATTTGACCTCCCTCACAAGCTGGACAATCTCGGACCCAGTACTGACTTGACTAATAAATTTGGATGTCCTAGAACTTGTAGAACATTCAGGTGAAAGCAAAGCCTTTGAGAACCTGCATACTTCACAGGAGGGTCAACTGTCTCTATGCTTAAAACTGAAGGTCACTGCTAAGTCAGGTATAGTAGACATGTCCATGGTTGAAGCCCTCTGGGAGAATGGATCTAAATAAAAGACTTGCAGAGCTTGACTTTTACTATTTCACTAGTATAGCAATTAGAAACCAAACAAAATGTTCCTATTTAGCCCACATAACCAAGCTTATTCTGCCTCCAAGCTACTCAAGGGGAAAGTTTGGGGCTTGAAGAATTTTTATGGACTGAATAGGTGTAATGTCTGCGCTCTTCCACTTTTATCTCCAACAGTCAACTTACGAGGTCACTTGAAGTGGTTTAGATGTGGCCACGAGGATGGAGAGTTTCACGTTGATAACTTAGGTCTTGCGTGCACAAATCTTACTGGAATTTTACTGGCATTACACTGCGCTCAACGACCAGATAGTGGTGAGGCGGTGTTGCAAGGTTTTCGAGAAGACTTGGAAGATTCGAATGCCAAGAGCCAAACACAATATTCCATGGTACACTTGTTTCTAATTTCGGAGGAAAGGGCTGTTGACAAACTGTTCTTTTCCGCTTAATGGTATCTATAAAAACATGTTCCCTTCACATGACAGCGGCTGTCCAAAACCATGACGCCCTCGCTGTCCATGAGCCAATGATTCTTGCATCCAACCAATGATAGTTCTCCAACACTTTCTAGTGTGGGCCTATCTCTCTTCAGAACTTCTAGACAAATTCACATATAAACATTATCGTGTTCGTAGGCAACAATAATCTCTTATTCCACCCCTGGACACCAAATTGTTACCGCCCAATTACGACAACCGCACACATAGCAACCACAAGGGCCAACATCGACGTTTCTAAATCACGTGTGGCATCATTACTCGTTACATCGAAAGGACTGCCACCTCCACTTTTCCCACCTTGTGATTGTGATGTTGGCGAAGAAGTTGTTTCGCTTGAGGCTGTGGACGTCTTCTTCGAGGTGGTATGGGTTGAGGTTGAGGTTGAGGTCGAAGTTGTGGCTGGGGCGCCTCCGCCAAGACCACCCTCAGCAGACTCAACTGACTGTGACGTGCTCGAAGTTGAAGTTGTCTTCGCAGCACGACTCGTCGTGGTGATTGTTGACTGTGCTATAGGTCTTGAAGTCGAGGTTGTCGAAGTCTTCAAGCCCAGACCTCCAGTGACACCAGGACCATCTGTCGGGATTGTGACAGAGACAGCTGCTGGGGCAGCTGGCGTTGAGCTTGCAATAGTGACTGAGATTGTTGACTTTGGAGCCTGCGTAGTTGTCTTTTCTAATGTCGGGCATAAAGCTTCTACTATTCCTCCATCCTTGACAATCCCCAACAATGTATTCGAATTAACCTGCACGTCCGAGCAAGCGCTGGACACGCTCTTAGCTATAGAGTTCAGTCCAGACACACAAGACGCCGAGCACCCATTGTTGAAATCCGAAACTGTGCAAGAAGGTATCTGACTGTCGTATGTCAACAGACAAGTCAGAGGTATGAGGACCGAAGTAATGCTTTGGAAGTTCGCGAGAGAGAGCGCATTCGCCGCCGGAACCGCCAGTATAATCGAGATATTCCTCCGCCGCATGTCTGGTTATGTCGTCTTGAAGACTCGCAAGCAGATCTTTGAAGAAGAAAATTTGGTCGGGATGTGATGACCTCGGGGCTGGCAAGGTAGATAGCTGAGTGTAACGATGATGATAGAGATAGTTAATGGCAAGGGGGCCCTAGAATTGTTCCCCAGTGGAATACCGAGCCGGAGGGTGTATGCTTAAAGAAGCAAAACGCTACACGTTTGAGATGAATGGTTTTGACCGTCAACCTCCCACGACTACCTAGGTGTTTGTGACAGGAGGCGTCGGGTGTGGATGACCGAGCGCGGCGATTGAGTACCCAAGTACTGAATTCGTCGGGTGGCTATCCTGAGCTGCCGTTTCTGGAATGATGTAGGGTTTGAATACCCCAATGCACGTCCCACTCCGGTGACGATCGATATGCGATGTGGTGATGCGTGGGCAGATTTTGGGGGGAAGCTCTGGAGTCTGGAGGTATCGTCCGCCTGGGAGACGGGATTGAAATGAACTATGCAGAGGTAGGAAAGAACGGACGAAGGAGAGCCTACTCGAAGGAAAAGAGGAAGGGGAGGAGGCGCGAGGGACCAGGGAAATTTGGAAATTCCTTTTCAGCTTGGAAAAAGGAGCTGCATCGACATTTAGCCATCGTGAGCGTCACGACTCAGGAGAAGGCTCGGGTCTCGAGAGGAGGCAGGAGCGTTCTTGTCTAATCTTCAGGTCTTGAAGTGATCATTGAGACGTATTGATTGGGCGAAGAGCACACGATGGGCCATAAGAAAGCCAATTGAGGTAACGTTGAGTCCGTCCTTGAAACTGAATTCTCGTTTCAGGAGGTGAAGGTTACAATCAGGGGTGATCTATGATTGGGCCGAGGGGCTGGTCATACTAGCACGCTCTAAATTTATATTTAGCCGGCCGTCAAATACTTACGGTACTTCGTACTGTACTGCACTTGGCCACGACTGGCGGATACCCGGAACCGTGATGTTTTAATAAACGAACACCGTGTGTGTAGTAACTGGGTCCGTGAGCGTGCCGACATTGACGCATTGTGTTTCCCCAGATTCTCTGACCTTCATCTCAAGATTTCTGACGGCATGATGCACATTGATCTCCTGTATGCACAGTCTGCTATTAACCCGTGCCAGCCATGTGTGAGACTCAGCCCTCCCCATAAACACAGTGCTCGTAAGATCACAATTAAATGCAGTAGAGTACCTGCAGGCGGGAACCCTCTCCACGCCTCTCCGCCTCTACTCGTGTAGTTCTTCTTGGCCATGTCATTAGTGTTTCAAGCGTTTCGTTTCCCGCTGTCAAGCCGATTTCATCTTACTGGATGATTCTGTTGGCAACATTTAGGATCAAATGGAAACAAACTCTCTTCGTAGCTTGACTTGACAATTGGCTCACGGTTTAGCGAACTGGAAAGGAGAGGTAAAGACCCAGGAGAAGGAAACAGAGCGCGTGCTGGATACAAACAGATAGAAAAAGTGAAGGCTAGATGTCCATCTTCTACCCAGCTGTAGAGCAGTTTAGAAGAGTTGGTACACACCTAGAGGCTTTATATACTTGCGGCTTGGCTGGACAGGCTTCCTCGTCTAGAGCCGCTGAGGCGTTCACAATAGAATTATCACAAGTAAATATGGCGAAGCTGTGCACTTTGAAAATTATCAAGATTCCAGACGAAGAAGAAAAGATTTAGATCACTTCAGGAATCGTCATCAAATCCCTCCATAAGTCTAGATTTCGCAAGGCCCTGGAAAAGCTAACTCGCTTCTGATTGGCTATATTTCCCAAAAAGGAAACCCTGTGATTCGGCAGCCCTCTAACTTCAGCCTCGCCAACCTTGTAGCCACCAACAATACAATTCAAGACGCGACAATAGCAGCACCAACCACACGCCATTCTTCCACGAATTCCTGTCAACCATATTTACTACTCTTCTCATCTATCCTCTCACGACCTCTTCGTCTTCTCCGCGAGCAAACCCCGAGCACACGACCTTCACAAACGGCCTCGACGTCGAGAAATCAATTCACACCTCACCTCATACAAAGAGCAGAAACAATGGCATCCGAACCTACAACACCAGTCAAGGTACCCAAAGCAGCCTCGACGTACACACCCACAACACAAGATCCAGACCTACGGTCTCAAATAAACACCGTCTTATTACGGGATGGGCACATCTCAAAGTGAGACCTTCCCTCCTCTTCCGACTTTCCACCTCATCACCTTCTTACCTCCCACTTACTTACCCTCAACTCCCTCATCCCATTCAAAACCTCAGAGCTAACCTATACGGCAGGATCCAAGAAACCCTCCTCCACGCCCTCAACGCCTCTCCCCAAAACTGGCCCACCCTAATCCAAAACCACGCCCTCTCCCTCCTCCGCTCCGGCGATTGCACCACTTTCCCCGCCCTCATGTCCCGCGTTCTCTCCGACATAAAGTCCGACACCGAGCTCTCCCGAGCCTCATCTGCCTCCAGTATGATACCCAACGGCTCCAAGACAGGCAAGCATGCAAAGGCTGAGGAGGTGAGGAATGGGAAGGGGGAGAACGGGCAGAGTTTAGCGTTGCCAAAGAACGTTGTGGAGGAGGGAGTAAAGATTACGAGGGAGTGTTTGGAGTTGGTTTGTGAGGTTGTTGAGTAAGGGGGGAAAGAGGGCCTGGTGTTGAGACTTGAAGGTGGGGAATAATGGTTATATTCATGATTGCATCTGAGTGGGAGGTCGGTATAGATCCTTATTGTATCATAGGAAGGATTGCGTTTGGGATTTATTTCTGCAAGCAAATACAGAAGAGTCTGGGTTGCTGTCAGGCATGAGGATCACAAAAGATCCAAGCATATCTGGGCGTTGGTATTTGAATATTCAGCCCTCCTATTCTTCTATCGCAGTATGCAATTATGGAACAATAAGAATTTTAATCTGGAAATTCCTTGGTTCTGGGCAACGAACATCTAAGTATTTCGGCGTTGTAACTCAAATATTTGGTTTATTGCAATATTATAGGTTAACAAAATGGAATTTCTGAGTTGAACAGTTTTAATTCTAGGCATTGAATATTACGGGTGTTTGGGCTCCGTATTCGAACATCCAATTTTTCGAGTCGCTACATTACAAATCACATTATGGAAATAAAATAATGAGAAGGTTTTTATTGGACAGTCTATGATTCCAGGCAATGAAGATCAAATGCAATTTGAGGGAAAAGGTCGCCGCTCGCGCCGAGGCCTGACTGAGCGAGCATAACTGAGATCTGTTACCAACGATGTAGACTCTCCCGACTCCCAAATAAAAGTCTGCCATGGCAAGCTACCTCCCTTCCCATCACAGTGAGTCTCCATCTGCATGCATGCAAAAGAAAAGGAAAATAGAATACAGATCTAGTCATAAAGACTGTCGTCGTTGCCCGCATCTCCGAATCCACCAGCTCCGCCATCAGCATTAGCAGCTGCTTCACCAGCCTCAGGGAACTTGAAGAAGGCACCAGGACCAGCACTCTTCATGCTCTGAGCAAAGGCCTCGTAACGGCGGATTTCAACATCGCTGACAGATCGTCTAGCCGAAGCCATCGCCTCCTCGAAATGAGCCTTGGTTAATTGAGGAACAGGATCCTCAACTTCGTCATCCTCCATGTCAACATCTTCACCAGCAGCCTCACGAGCCTTGCGCCGCTCAATATCCAAAGAGATGGCCTCTTTGATAGCAAGCTTTACGGCACGTTGAGTAATGAATCCCAAATCAGCACCTGAGAATCCGTGGGTGCGAGATGCAATGTATGCAAGGTCGACATCTGGGGCAACGGGTGTCTTTCGGAGCTGTGCCTTGAGAATACCAGCACGAGATGATTCGTTTGGCAGAGGGACGTAGACGAGAGTATCAAGACGACCAGGTCTGCAAAGAGCATTGTCGAGTTGCTCTGGTCTGTTGGTTGCACCGATGACGAAAACATTTTTCTTTGAAGTCATACCATCCATTTCTATTGCATATTAGTAATTGTCCTCTGCGGAAAAGGTGCGTGTAAACTTACCAGTCAAAAGTTGGTTGACAACACGATCCGAAGCTCCACCAGCATCACCAACTGATCCACCACGTGACTTCGCGATGGAGTCTAACTCGTCCAAAAACACAACACAAGGAGCGGCAGCTCTAGCCTTGTCGAAAATATCTCTAATGTTGCTCTCAGACTCACCGAACCACATGCTCAACAACTCAGGACCCTTGACGGAAATGAAGTTGGCTGAACACTCATTGGCGACTGCCTTTGCAAGCAAAGTCTTACCAGTACCTGGCGGACCATAAAATAGAACACCTCGGGATGGAGAAAGACCGAACTTGAGGAACTTCTCGGGGTGGTCGACTGGGTATTGAACACTTTCGATGAGCTCGCGCTTGACCTCTTCCAAACCTCCAATATCATCCCAGCGGACGTTTGGCACCTCGACAACTGCAACCTCGCGAAGAGCAGATGGGTTGCTGACACCAAGGGCAAAGCGGAAGTTCTCCATGGTGACTCCCAAAGAATCCAGGACCTCGGCATCGATGGTATCCTCATCAAGATCAATGAGGTCCATCTTCTCACGAATCTGCTGCATGGCAGCTTCTGAGCAGAGGGAAGCAATATCTGAACCAACATAACCGTGAGTCTCGGAAGCGATTTGCTCAAGGTCAACATCTTCACCCAACTTCATGTTCTTGGTGTGGATTTGAAGAATCTCAAGACGACCAGTTGGGTCAGGAATGCCGATATCAACCTCACGATCGAAACGACCAAAACGACGGAGTGCAGGGTCAATAGAATTAGGTCTGTTGGTGGCGGCCATGACAACGACGTTTGACCGGGCCTTCATGCCGTCCATGAGAGTAAGGAGTTGAGAAACAACACGACGTTCGACTTCACCGTTTGTCTTGTCACGTTTCGGTGCAATAGAGTCGATCTCATCAATGAAGATAATTGCAGGGGAGTTTTTTTCGGCCTCCTCAAAAGCCTTTCGGAGATTCGATTCAGATTCACCGGCCATCTTCGACATGATTTCAGGACCATTGATCAAGAAGAAGAATGCACCAGTCTCGTTTGCCACAGCTCGTGCCATGAGGGTCTTACCGGTACCTGGAGGTCCGAACATGAGAACACCGCGAGGAGGCTTAATACCGATGGACTTGAAGAGCTGGGGGTGTCGTAATGGAAGCTCAACCATCTCTCGAATCTGTGCCATCTGCTTTCTGCATCCTCCAATATCATCATATCCAACTTCGTTCAGGTTTCCTTCCTCGTCCTCGCGTTGAATGGGCTCGCCTTCGCAGTGGATGACAGTATCTTGTGCCACAATTCCATACTCCGGAGGATCGACCTCAACTACCTTGAACTCTACTTGTCTCATACCACCTCGAACTGTGAACAAATCACCTTGTCTGACGGGTCGATATGCTTCGCGGAAGTATGGGGCAAGGAAAACATCGAAGAGGGAGCCGGTGAGGCCTTCGACCGTATCGGCGATGGGAAGGACGGCAATACGTTTGGCCTATCTCATAGTCAGTATATGGTAGAGAACAGATATTCCTGTTAAAATTCTTACATATTTGATATCCGGGCACGGGTGGACAGTGACGATATCGCCGTGCTTGACGCGGAGGTTATGTCTGACAACACGGTTCATACGTGCGCTACCATCGTCCAATTCGTCATCAGCAAGAACGATGAGAACAGTATCCTTGCGTTTCTTCCCCTTAACAAGAACGGTATCACCGCGGAATAATTGTAATGTCTCCATAGTGTTGTTGGATAGGGCAATAACGGAATTGTCATCATTGACGGCATCTGTAACCCTGTTGCCACCTTGTCAGTAGAGAAGTCTGGATGTCATAGATCTGCGGAATCCTTACATCAACGAGTTTGGCTTCTTCTTCTTCTTTAAGATAGCAGTCGCCGTGTCATCAGTCTGGTGAATGTCAGTTCTGTAGCTCCAAATTTGAAGTACGTGGCATCGTGTGGACTTACTGCCTTATGCTCAGAGCCGGAAGCATCGCTACAAAATAGTCAGCATTCGTATTCAAATGTGGCATCCAGAAGATCAAAGCAACTTACTTGAGGTTGACCTTCTTCTTGTGCTCGACATGATCAGATTCTCCCGCCATATTGGAAGGCTATTCTTCTGATGGAACAGGAATAGAGGCAAATAGGTGAGGGTGTTTGTTGAGATGGCCAAATGATGACGCTTCGTATTAAAGAAAGATTCTGCGAGAGGTCGAAGAACCCAAAGGTGTTGTGCGGGAGGGGAAAAGTTGTCGCGGGATGAAGGAAATTTGGTTTGGAGGATGTTTTGAACTGATATCGAGCTCAGGAACGGGATCACAGATGGACGGGGCTGAATAAGGTTTAGCTCCGACCACCCTACTTCTTTTTGGCTCTGTCGCTTTCGACACTGCTGATTCACTCCAAGGCAGACGAGGTCCACGAATTCGAAACCAGATTGCCCACGATGCCACAGGATCTCAAAAGAATGTTCCGGGGTGTCAAAGAAACATTATCCACGTGGTCGAATAAATTTAGGATCAGGTGACAGGGTCTCGAAAGTGCAACACTAAATTTTGAAGTACCTTAAGATATGTACCGCGCGTTCAGCAAGAAAGAGTCATGAAAATTATTTAGATTTTTGGAGTGAACGATTTTATTTTATTTCGTACCCAAACTGCTAGAACCGTAATTGTCTACCCATGGTATCCGTTTTTTTCCCCTTCAGAACGCCTCTAGAATTCAAACCTCTCATAAATGTAAGATTACATAAAGTCGTGATGGGAAAAAGGAGAGTTTGTACAGGACGCCCACTTGCCCTCGGTGACTGTCCATGTGGCACATTGACTGAAATAAATGGCCAAATGTCCTAGACTGTCTCGGAAATTGAGCAAACCAAGTAAATGGCTGCTGCAATCCACGACCCCACCCCCCACCCAATCTTCCAACCTACATCCACCTTGTAGTCAGAGCTTCCTTCTTTAACACAGGCCAAGTCGGCAGCTTCTTCCTCCACCCAATAAATGTCGCATCCTGTTTGTCTGCCACAGGCAAGCAATCCAACATTCCTCGAACATCCGGAGCTTGCTGAATGTGCATCTCCATCATCTCTCTCGTCAGAACTGCCATGCCTAATCGTAGTGTACCCATAGCCATCCCTTCGTACTGGTTCGGGTGGTTTGCCCAAGACTCGTGGAGCCAGGTCGGAAGGGTATGAGTGCGAAAGCGATTGAAGATATGGTTGTTTGAGGAGAGGGAGAGGCCAGTGGAGCTTCTAGCAGAGTTATTAGTCAAGTGATATTTCAAGAGTGAAGCAGGTTGAGCATACCCTGAGGAGAACGAGGTGTGGGAGCCATTTCTGGCAAGTGTCGACAAGCTGGCAGACATTGTGATGTTGAATCGGGAGGAAGCTATTGCTATCGAGGCACGTCGAGCCCTTGCAGAAGTTTTTGGAGCGGGTGGACCTGTTGTCGAAGCTGCTCACTGGTAAGAGGAGGCTGACAGTTCGCTGATGCTAGAAATTAAAGACTGGAGGACTCGAGGTAGAGGGAGTTGGTCCGACAAGTGTCGGAAATGCAATGAGGGGCAGTCATGCTTTATACTTTTTACCCACGTTCAAGTCCTGCTTATCGTCAATCGAAGATCGAGGGTCGATGATGTCGATGCCCCTCAGCCTGTGGCAGGCTGGCAGCTGGAGTCCTGAAGCTGGAGCACAAGCCTTCCTGCACAGCCCACCGGATGCAACCCCAGAACGCTACGCGAATGGGAAAGGGTGGCAGAAAGAGAAAAATTACTTAGCCCACATCAGGCCATCAGGATGGTGATGGGCCTTATGCACTCCCGCTAAGATATCTTAACTCATATCCGGCCATCAGGATGGCGATGGGCCTTCTACACTCCCGCTAAGATAAAAATGTGATGGAAGAGATGTATTTGCAGGAAAAGCTATTCTTACCATGCTGCAGATCAAACGGTTGCATGATCATATTTTGGAATTCTAGATAGTAATGGGCGATTGACTCTGCTGGTGTTTGGAGAGGACTTTGGGTTTCCAGCGAGTGCTTCAGTGGGTTTCTCGTGTTGACGAGCGCCCGAAACTGTGGAGCAGTCACTGTCAGCAGCGCATGGCTTATCTATCTGTTAACGGGACGGTCCGCCAACTTTGCCCAACAACAGTCTTATCATCTGCCAAGATCCACTTAAATCCTCAGAAAAACGGCGAAGATAAAATAACGGAATCCTTTGCGGCATTTTCATTGCTTTGTTAAGTTCCCAGAGCTTCAAAGTGTCTGAGACGTTGATCACAAGTCTTGATTCTCAAGCCGGACTCCAAAGGAGCCTTCTCTGGCTGAAAGATGAGGAGACAATCTTTCCATACTCGTCAGGGATGGCTTTCGAGGAAGCTGCAGGCAATTCATCTAACATGCTGTGATCAAGGGTCTACTGTGACTGCTCTTGACCTAGTCCCATGAGGCTGCTGGAGAGCCTTCCGGTTTCTGTTCAAAGGCCCGCAGGCTGTACCGCTGGATAAGGGAACGGAGCAGTCATCCGTTGCTCATTCTCTTAACAGCAAGACTATACTATGCGTCATCCAACATGTTGCAATGTTCTCAGAGCATTGCACTATTGCGAACAAATGAATCCAGCATCCACCGAGCAGAGGGGCAGCCATGGGAAGTCTAGGCAATGCATTGTTCAAAATTATTTGGCACACCAACTATCTAAAGTGGAAAAACTTTACCCGTAGCACTGGGAGTTCAGTGCCTGCATCCTGCAAGTTTGATGCAGTTTGCGACGGGTAGCCGCATTGTAGGTTGCAGAAACGGCCTCAGAATAGAAGCGTGGTTGCTAAAACAAACCATGTACAGTACCAAGTCATTCTTGGAGCATGGAGCAGAGAGCGTGGGTAGCATTGAGGCGCATGCTAAAAGCTGAACTTCTCGTATCAATGACCAGAGTTCAATCCGCTGCGCTTCCGTTTCGGCCCCCATTTCGACCACCCAAAGACTGTGCCACACCACCATCATGCTTCCAGACTCTTCCACTTTGGTCAATGATGCCCCACCCCTCATCCAATGATTTTGCTCCTTCCGTAAAACCAACATTCCCCACCGAGGCTGTGGTGGAACAATGCTCACAGCCCTCTACTAGAAGACCAACAGCCGACCGATGGTGCACCTCACCCGATCACTCAAGTCCCTGAACATTCGATTCACATTGCGATACGTACTGCCTGAAGTAAGG
>Ga0302325_10011779_pt1 | contig 18810 bp, 15 predicted proteins | sample Palsa_T0_2_FD_201948 | JGI IMG/M metagenome (GOLD analysis project Ga0302325, IMG submission 201948) | Peat permafrost microbial communities from Stordalen Mire near Abisko, Sweden - Palsa_T0_2 | ecosystem: Environmental > Terrestrial > Soil > Palsa > Peat permafrost | place: Sweden: Abisko...
CTGCCTTAGCCTCAGGTGCTGGCGTGGCCTTGGCGTCCGGTTTGGCCTCTGCCTTAGCCTCAGGTGCTGGCGTGGCCTTGGCGTCCGGTTTGGCCTCTGCCTTAGCCTCAGGTGCTGGCGTGGCCTTGGCGTTCGGTTTGGCCTCTGCCTTAGCCTCAGGTGCTGGCGCGGCCTTGGCGTCCGGTTTGGCCTCTGCCTTAGCCTCAGGCGCCGGCGCAGCTTTGGTGTCTGGCTTCGTCTCCACTTTGGCTCTCGCAGCGATACCTTTTGCCTTTGCCGCCGCTGCCGCCTTGGGCGAGTCAAAAATGCGGTAAGCGAGCAACTTGACGCGGTCATTCACTAAGAACCAGACGAGCGCGTAGCCCCAAACGATCCCGGCGTACCCCCAACCGAGCGGCGTCATGAACAGGCCGTAAACCGCGATCAAGGTCGCAATGGCCTGCGTGCCGAATACGGCGATCAATAAAGTTTTCGCCGGGCGTATGGACCAGAAAGGTCCACGCGTGCGGGTCAGGAATATCGTCAGGTGCCCCGCCACCGACATCTTCAGGTACATCATGGTCTGGGTATGCGCATGGTCGAGATGTAAAACGTTCAACGATAGATAGAACAAGCCAAAAATGGCCACCGTCCCAATCACGCCCAAAACCGTGGAGACACCCAGCACCTGATGCATGTTCCACGCTTCTGGCTTATTGCTGTAGTTAACGTTGTCGTAGGCGATCGATAGAATGGCACCGTCGTTGAGCAAAGCGATCATGACGATCATGACGGCCGTCACCGGGTAAAAATTGAATGCCAAAATTGCCACAGTCATGAACAGCAGCACCCGCAACGTCTCGGCAATGCGGTACATCGAGTAGCTGTTCATGCGCTGGAAGATTTTTCTGCTCTCCTTGATCGCATCGATGATCACCGAGAGCCCGGGCGTCATGAGGACGATGGACGCGGCCGCGCGCGCCGCATCCGTCGCCGTCGACACGGCGATGCCGCAGTCGGCTTTCTTCAACGCCGGAGCGTCGTTGACCCCGTCGCCGGTCATTCCGACGATGTGGCCGTGCTTTTGCAGGACATCGATGATGTCGTACTTGTTTTCGGGGAACACTTCGGCGAAACCGTCGGCTTTCTCAATGAGCGCAGCCGTTGCCGGCGATTCCACCTGTTTGGCGTCGCCCAGACGGCTGGCGTCGAGTATGTCGGCGCCCATGCCCAGCTTCTTACAGGTTTCCTTTGCGATGGCGATCGCATCGCCGGTCACCATTTGAACTTTCACGCCCATCGATATGGCGGTCGCAATGGTGGCCTTGGCGTCATCGCGCGGCGGATCGAACATGGGCAACACACCGACCAGCTGCCATGGACCGGCTCCCTCGGCCCGAGCCACGCCCAGGGAGCGAAAGCCGCGCGCCGCGAACCCGGCGACCGCCTTCTGCACGGCCGCCTGCACCTGACCTGCATTGGCCGAGAGCGCCAGGATCACCTGCGGCGCTCCCTTGGTCACCTTGAATGACTTGCCATCTTTGTCCTTGACGTCCGCCTCGGTGCGCTTGTGTACCGGATCGAACGGCGTGAAATGACCGATGTGATAGGTCTTCAAGGTCTCCTGATCCTTCACGCCTTTCAGCACGGCCAGATCGATCGTGTCGTCATTGTCGGCCCGCGATGCCAGCGCGGCGTCGAGAATGACCTGAGCCGCGGTCACTCCTTCTACGCAAAACGGATCGCCCAGCGTCAGCTTATCCTGGGTCAGCGTGCCGGTTTTGTCCGCGCACAGCACGTCAACCCCTGCCAACTCTTCGATGGCGACCAATCGGCTCACGACCGCTTGTCTCTTCGCGAGCAGGCGAGCCCCGACTGCCATGGTCACCGACAGCACCGTCGGCATCGCCACTGGAATCGCCGCGACGGTCAGCACCAGGGCGAATTCCAAGGTGGTCAGAATCGGGTCGCCCCGGTAGAGCGCGAACCCGATGATCAACGCCACTAGGCTCAACGCAAGGACGATCAGGTAATTGCCGATCTTCAGGACTGCTTTCTGGAAATGACTGACGGTCTGCGCCTGCTCGACCAGTTGTGCCGTCTTGCCGAAATAGGTGTTGGCGCCGGTGGCATAGACCAGTGCGTTGCTCTGACCGCGGCGCACAATAGAGCCGGAAAACACCGCCTCGCCGGGCTTGCGCGTCGCGGGGAGGCTTTCGCCCGTCAGCGCGGACTGATCGACCGACATCGGGTCCCCGTCCAGCAAGCGGGCATCCGCCGGCACGATGTCGCCCTGCTTCAGTTGGATGACATCGCCCGGCACCAGCTCTCGAGCGGGCGGGGTGACCCACTTTCCGTCGCGCTTCACCCGCGTCTTCGTGGCAAGTCTGGCCTTCAGGGTTGCAATGGCATTGCCCGCGGAGCGTTCTTCCCAGAACCCCACCACGGCATTGGTGCACAACAGAACCAGAATTATGAAGAAATCCGGCCAATGTTTGACGACACCCGACAGAATCACCGCCACTTCGATCATCCAGGGGATCGGACCCCAAAAGTACGAGAGGAACTTCAGCAGCGCATTCGTCTTCTTCACCGGCAGCTCATTCGGCCCATCCTTTGTGAGTCGTTTTGACGCTTCGGCTCCGGTGAGGCCGTCCGCAGAGGATTCGAGCCGCTTCTCCACTTCAGCGAGCGGCAGTGTTTTCAAGTCGTCCGCGGCGTTCGCTTTGCCCTTTGCGTCAGGCGTGGACTGCCCTTTGGCGTCGGGGGTTTTCGAAGGAGGCGATGGGGATACGGCTTTCATGAGGATCTCTATTGGTCCGATGAAGAAATGGGGTCTCGTCGGGTCATCGACAACGCTCAAGGCCGCCGGAGGACGGCATCGACGGTGGCTTGCGCCTCTTTGAGGATCTGCCGCAGCTGCTCCTCACCGCGAAAGCTTTCGGCGTAGATCTTGTAAATGTCCTCGGTGCCCGAAGGTCTCGCGGCGAACCAGCCGCTCGCGGCACTGACTTTGATGCCGCCGATGGGCGCATCGTCCCCGGGGGCGCGGCCGATAATGCTGGCGATCTTTTCTCCGGCGAGCTTCGAGGCAGTGATGTCACGCGGGGAGAGCGCCGCCAGTTGTTGCTTCTGCTTCGCGCTCGCAGTGACTTGCACTCGGTCGGCCACGGGGTTACCTAATGCATTGGTCAAGTCGGCGTACAGGGCACCAGGATCTTGGCCCATACGCGCGGTGATCTCCGCGGAAAGGAGTGCCAAAATGATACCGTCCTTATCTGTAGTCCAGACCGACCCATCGCGGCGCAAAAAGGTCGCACCGGCGCTCTCCTCCCCACCAAAACCCAAGCTACCGTCGAGAAGCCCCGAGGAAAACCATTTGAATCCGACCGGTACTTCGTAAAGACGGCGCTTGAGCTTCGTCGCAACGCGATCGATGAGCCCTGTGCTGACCACGGTCTTGCCGACCGCAGCACCTGCGCCCCACCGTGGCCGGTGCCGAAAGAGGTAGTCGACCGCGACCGACAAGTAGTGGTTGGGAGGCAGCAAACCGGCATCGGGCGTGACGATGCCATGGCGGTCGTGGTCCGTGTCGCAGGCAAAGGCGATTTGAAAGCGGTCCTTGATGTTTATCAGGCGCTGCATCGCGTACGGCGAGGACGGGTCCATCCGAATCTGTCCGTCCCAGTCAAGCGTCATGAAGGCGAACCTCGAGTCCACCATCTCGCTCACAACGGTGAGATCCAGTTTGTAGTGTTCGGCGATCGCCGCCCAATAATGAACGCCGGCACCGCCTAAGGGATCGACGCCCATACGGATTTTTGCATCGCGAATCGCGTCCATATCGATCACGGACCCGAGATCAGCCACGTAAGCCGCAAGATAGTCGCGGCGGTGAGTCGTCCTCGCATGGAGCGCCTTGGTGTACGAAATCCGCCGGATCCCCCGTAAGTCCGCTTCGAGATACCGGTTGGCCGCCGCTTCAATCCAGTCCGTGATTTCCTCATCCGCGGGGCCGCCATTGGGCGGGTTGTATTTGTAGCCGCCATCGCGCGGCGGATTGTGCGACGGCGTGATGACGATGCCGTCGGCTAAGCCGGCGCTGCGCCCGCGGTTGTACGTTAAGATCGCATGCGAGATCGCCGGTGTTGGTGTGTATTCGTCGTTCGTCGCCAACATAACGTTCACGCCGTTGGCGGCGAGCACCTCAAGGCCAGTGGCGCATGCGGGTTCCGACAACGCGTGGGTGTCGATGCCGAGAAACAGAGGCCCGTCGATATCGTGAGCCCGACGGTAATCGCAGATCGCCTGCGTGATGGCGAGTGCGTGCCGTTCGTTGAATGAGCCGTCGAAGGAGCAGCCGCGGTGGCCTGACGTGCCGAACACGACGCGCTGCGCCGCGATAGCCGGGTCGGGCTCGATCTCGTAATAAGCCGTGACCAGTTTTGCCACATTAATAAGCAACGAGGCTGGGGCCGCCTTACCGGCGAGCGGACTGATAAGGGTCGTCATGCGCTTGGCTCAGCCGCTACCGAAGCGGGCGCGCCTGGCGCATCCGCACTTCCGTCGCGGCATACGGTGATCATTGACCATGCCTGATACTGCGACGCCATCCACGGCGAATCCGTGCCCCTCGCTCGCAAGTGTCTGCAATACCGTGATGTCGTAAGGCGTGTCTTGATCTCCCAAGGGAGACGATTGAAAGCCCAAATCGGGCGCTTCATAATCGCGATCACCAGCCTACAGGACCTGGCCCGTGCGTCTGTACGCCAGCGCGCGTAAAAAAGCGGGACGGCATGGGAACTCTTCGGCAGGATTTGCCGATTGTTTTTGGAGACCCCAGCGACAGTCAGCACAAGTTCCACGCCTGGAGGACAATCTGTTCGTCTTCCTGGGAAGGCAAGACTCGCACCTGGCACCGCGAAGCGCGGTCGCTGATCGGATCACCTTCATCACGATTGCGGGCGCCGTCCAGGCGGACACCGATCACTTTAAGGTGACTGCAGATGAGAGCGCGGACTTCGGAATCGTTTTCTCCGATGCCACCCGTGAATACAATCGTATCGACACCGCCAAGCGCCACGCTCATGGCTGCGAGCTCTTTTGCCGCGGAATAGCAAAACATAGCGATGGCGAGACGCGCATCGGCGTTTGAGTGGGCCACTTTATGCAAGTCCCGCAGGTCTGCAGAGACGCCGGAAACGCCTAACAGGCCGCTACGGCGGTCGACTAACTCTTCGAGCTGGGTCGCATCGAGCTTCTTCTGCCTTGTAAGGTAAACCAACACACCGGGGTCAAGGTCGCCGCTGCGCGTGCCCATGATGATTCCGCCAGTCGGGGTCAATCCCATGCTGGTGTCGATCGACTTGCCACCCTTCACGGCCGTGATGCTTGCGCCATTGCCAAGATGAGCAATGAGTAGGTTACTCGGCAACGCCGCTCCCAATTGACGCACAATCGATTCGCAGGAGAGACCATGAAATCCGTAGCGCTCGACCCCTTCCGCACGCAGCGAGTGGGGAATCGGCAACACACGCGCTATCTCCGGCATGTCTGCATGAAAGCTGGTGTCGAAACACGCGATCTGCGGTAGCCCTGGAAAATGTGTCCGTGAAATTTGGATGACTGACAAGGCCGGTGGCATGTGCAGGGGGGCAAAAGCCACGGCCGCCTTAAGCTTAGCGAGGACCGCATCATCAATGAGGCAGTGGTGCTTGAGCTTTGGACCCCCGTGCACGACGCGATGCCCGATACACTGCGGTGTGGGCATCTTCAGGTCGGAGAGCAACCGTGCGATGCGGATGACCGCGTGTTTTTGGCTGGGTAGCGCAGATCTCTCGCGCAACAGCGACTTCCCTGTCGGGTCTTCCGCGTGGAAGACGGCCGCCGCCTTGCCGATCGATTCCGCCTCGCCGGCGACCAGTCGCTGGGCTTGCAAAGAGAGTACGCGGTAGAGTCCGAACTTGAGGGACGAGGAACCGCTATTCAGCGCGAGTACATGCAGTTCTCGATGGCCATTCACTTGATGAGGCTTTGCGGCCCCTCGCTCGATGTCGGCGCGCTCGGCGAATCGATCGCAGCGGCTAAGGTCGAAGGTGGTTGTAACCCTTTAGGCGTCTCAATGCCCCCCATCAGCCACCCGCCCAACAGCATAAGGATCACATAAGTCAAGACGGTCAACAGGGTAGAGACTAGCCTCCGATCTAGTCGAATGCGCTTTGCGTAAAGAGTAACTGGGCAAGCGCACATCGTCGGTGCGTTATCGCACGGAGGTACCCTTACATCCGCTGGCCTCTTGGCATTTCTAAAAGTCACGCCGCAGCGGGGTCACGCACAAATGCAAGGCGAAGCGCTATCCGTAAGCCACCGAACAGACGACGACGTATCGCGACTGATATACCTACCAGAACTGCATCGCTGATGTGCTCGACCCGCACATTTGAATGGATCCTTGACTCCCTGATGGAGGCTTGATGAAGAATCCCCGTACTCTCGCGCTACATGATTTAGGCCAGCGTCTTTGGCTAGACAACATAACACGCCAACTGCTGCAAAGCGGCACGTTAGCTCGATACATCCGCGAGCTATCGGTGACCGGCCTTACCTCTAATCCGACGATTTTCGAGCATGCCATCGCGACGGGTACACTTTACGATGAAAGCATTCGGGTATTGACTGCCGCGGGTCTGTCGGGTGAAACACTATTCTTCGAGCTTGCACTCGAGGACCTCACACAGGCTGCGGATTTGTTCCGGCCTATCTTTGAAGAGAGCGAAGGCACCGACGGATGGGTATCTTTGGAAGTGTCGCCGTTGCTAGCGCACGACGCAACTGCCACCATCCGGGCGGCGGCGCGCCTGCACGCGCAAGCCGCTTGTGCGAACCTGCTGATCAAGATCCCGGGCACTCCCGAGGGAATTGTCGCGATCGAGCAGTCCATCATCGCGGGCATCGCAGTGAACGTTACGTTGCTCTTCTCATGTGACCATTATCTGGCCGCCGCGCATGCCTACATGCGGGGCCTAGAACGCCGGTCGGCGCTGGGTCTTGACTTGAAGATCGGGTCCGTCGCTTCGCTTTTTGTCAGCCGGTGGGACGTGGCGGCGGACAAGATAATCTCCGGTCCGTTCCACAACCGACTCGGCATCGCGATCGCCACGCGTACCTACAAAGCTTATCGCGAGTTGCTCTTATCCGACCGTTGGAAGAAGCTCGAGGCCGCGGGTGCCTGTCCGCAGCGCCTACTTTGGGCCAGCACCGGCACCAAGGATCCTGCGGCGCCCGAGACACTGTACGTTGAGGCCCTGGCCGCCGAGGGCACGATTGATACGATCCCCGAGAAGACCTTGTTGGCCTTTGCGGACCACGGGAACGTGAGCGCCCCGCTGCTGACAGAAACCAGCTACGCCGAAGACATCATCGCGAAGTTGCGGCACGAAGGGCTTGACGACAATGCACTTGCCTCAAGGCTCCAGCGCGAAGGCGTCTGCGACTTTGCAAAATCGTGGCGCACGTTGCTCGAGCGTATTGGCGAGAAGTCCCATCCCGTGGCGTCCGCGGTGTCCGCATGAGCGCGGCCGTATCGATTACGGCGAACCGCCCGGCGGGCGACCTTATCTCCCGAGCTTCGGGACGCTCGAAACGCTCACCAACGCGCACGCGGCGCGCGCCTGGAGCCTGCACAAGCTTCGGGATGAGGAATCAGTGGCCCGGCACTTTGTTGCCGTGTCGACGAACGCCGAGGCAGTCGCGAAAATTCGGCATCGCACCGGCCGACCTGGTTCCGATGTGGGACCGGGATTGGCGGCCGCTAGTCGATGGATTCCGCGATTGGCCTATCGACCATGATCGCGACAGCTCCCCAAATGTACCTATACGTCGGTACCGAACACGACGTAACACTGGCCTATCAGCGAGCATCTAACACTCTTTCATGCAGTTAGAGGGTTAAAACGCTCGCTCAAGAGGTCGACCTGACGAATGACTAACGGTGAAGGTATTGGAAGATGCCTTGAAGGCGCGAAATGCTACTCACGCGGTGTGGCCCTCTCTGTCGTGGCATTCACACTCCTTATTATCATGCCCGCCGCGAGCTCAAGCCCCCCTTACAGCTACGTCATTACGCCTACACCCGACGCATCGGCGCGCTCGGGCAGTCCAATCATTCGCCGAGTCGAATTGAACAAACAGCACTTCTCCTCCCACGATCAGATTCGGATGAAAGTGATAACGAGCGGGAACGTGGTGAAGGTCACCAATCATGAAATCGGCCACGGTGGAACGCTTCGGAAGCTGTCTGCTGGCGTATTCTTTGGGACAGGACGAGTTTCCGGCGTACCGTTTTTCTTGAAAGGCATGCAAGTCGATATGCACTACACCGCGACGACCGCAAACGGCGAAACGACTACGGTAACGGCGCCCGTCACTTTCTAGCCGGCATAGGATGCGAAGTGCGGATCGACTGCACGGCATTCCATAGCGCAATGACTGGGACCTTCGGGTGACCGGCTTCATGCGCAAGCAGACTGATCGATGCCGGACCGAGTGCGAAGTGCTGAGCTTCGATGACCGGCAATTCGATCCATCGCGCTGCGAGCGCTGAGGCAAACTGGCCGTGCGAGAAAAGCGCCACTTTGCCGGATAGTGCGCGCAGACGGCCAAGAAGCCGGTCCGCGCGATCGGAGATGTTCGTGGGTGTTTCACCCTGAGGACACCCATCGCGCCACACATTCCAGCCGGGTCGCTCTTGCTGAATATCCACCGTGCGCTTGCCCTCGTAATCCCCGTAGTTCCATTCCACCAGATCCTGTTCCTTTGCGGCTTTCGCCCCGAGCCCGGCCAACTCACACGTTTGTCGTGCCCGCAGCAGTGGGCTGGTCAGGATTCGCGTGAACTGAATCATCCGCAACCAGGGCGCCAAGCCCCGCGCCTCTTCCTCTCCGTGCGGCGTCAACGCAATGTCCGTAGATCCGGTATGCTGGCCCGTGATCGACCAAGCGGTCTCCCCGTGCCGTATCAGATAAAGCTGCAGCGACTCGCTCAAGTCCGTTCCATCTCCACGCAGTACTCACCTCTACTGGCCGCTCGACTGCAGTGCGCGCGACGCCGCAGCGCTTGCTGCGCGGCCGTCCGGTGCGTCTCTTGGCCGTCCCAAATTCCCAACGCGGGCTGCTGAATGGCGCGACCGAACGAAAATGTGAGCGCCCAAGGAAGTCGCAATGGCGCCGACTCGGATCGAACGTGCATCGCGTTCAAACGAGCGGAGGCGAACTCTCCAGATTGACCACCCGACAAGAACGCGATCCCGGGAACGGCGGCGGGCACGATCTCGGGAAGGCATTGCAGAGTGGCGGCCGCGACCTCATCCACCGATTCTTGGTGGGAGCAGGCGAAGCCAGGAAGCACCATGTTGGGCTTGAGAATCATCCCTTCCAATAACACGCGCTGCGAGTGCAATTGACTAAAAACGCACCGCAGACATTCCGCTGTCACCTCGCGGCATCGCTCGAGGGTATGATCACCCTTCATCAACACTTCGGGTTCGACCACAGGAACGAGCCCGGCTTCTTGACATAGCGCGGCATAACGCGCGAGCGCATTTGCCTCGATGCAACCCCGGCTCGGTCGCTGATCGTCGATGGCAATGACGGCGCGCCACTTGGCAAAGCGCGCCCTCATTTTAAAATACGCGCGGAGGCGATCTCGCAGTCCATCCAGGCCCTCGGTGATTTTCTCTCCGGGATAACCCGCTAATTCCTTCGCGCCGGTATCCACTTTGATGCCGGCAATGATCCCGGCGTCCCTTAACACTTCGAGAAACGACGTGCCATCGTCCATCTGCTGGCGGATCGTTTCATCGTACAAGATGATGCCGCTAATATCTTCGCCCAGGCCGGCGGTTGTAATGATTAATTCACGATAACGGCGCCGAGCGGCGACCGTTTGAGAAATCCCGAGCTTGGCAAACCGCCTGTCGCATGTCGAGTTGCTTTCATCGATCGCCAATAGGCCCTTGCCGGTCCCGACCAGGGCCATCGAGATGTCGGCGAGTTGGCTATTCATGTGCAGCGGCGCCGGAATTCGGCTCTATTGCGTCAACTCTCATACCTCGGCCGGCGCGCCGGTGTCGTGAAAAAGCGGCAGGCAGGCACTCCTCCGCCCGCTTTCTTCATTGCGAGGAGTGGCATGATGGTCTCTGGAACAGGTCCATTTGGGACTAACTGGCTTTCTTCAGGATCCCGGGCTCCGCCACCTTGCTGTTGGATCCGGACCCGCGATTGGCGGCGGCGCCGTCGACTTGTCCATCCTTCTCGTGCGCAGCCCATTTCCAATTGCGAATCTCCGGCATGTCCTGGCCGTGCTTATTGATGTAATGCTTGTGCTCGATGAGTTTGTCTTGCAGCTTCTGCTTGAGATAAGCACCCGCCGTACTCAATGCCGGCAGGCGGTCGATGACATCTATCACTAAGTGGTATCGGTCGAGATCATTCTGCACCCGCATGTCGAAGGGCGTGGTGATCGTGCCTTCTTCCTTGTAGCCCCGGACATGCAAGTTGCGATTCGTTCGTCGATAGGTCAATCGATGTACGAGCCACGGGTAACCGTGAAAGCCAAAGATGATGTGCTTGTCCTGCGTGAACAAGGAATCGTAGTCGCTTTCGCTCAAGCCGTGCGGATGCTCACTGCAGGACTGCAACTTCATCAAATCGACAACATTGACCACCCGAATCTTGAGCTTCGGCAGATGCTCACGCAGGATCGACACGGCGGCCAAGATCTCGAGCGTCGGCGTATCGCCGCAACAGGCCATGACAACGTCGGGCTCGCCGCCTTGATCATTGCTGGCCCACTGCCAAATGCCGATGCCTTCTGTGCAATGGACGACGGCTGCGTCCATGGTAAGCCATTGCGGAAGTGCGTGTTTGCCCGCGACTACGACGTTGACGTAATTGCGACTTCGCAGGCAATGATCGAAGACCGAGAGTAGGCAGTTCGCATCGGGCGGCAGGTAGACGCGGACGATATCAGCTTTCTTGTTAATGACGTGATCTAAGAATCCGGGATCTTGATGAGTGAATCCGTTGTGATCCTGTTGCCAAACGTGCGAGGCCAACAAGTAGTTCAGCGAGGAAATTTTGCGCCGCCAGGGCAGTTCTAAACAGACTTTGAGCCATTTGGCGTGCTGGCTGAACATCGAATCGATGATGCGAATGAAGGCCTCGTAGCTGTTGAAGAGTCCATGCCTGCCGGTTAATAAGTACCCCTCCAGCCACCCCTCGCACTGGTGCTCGCTCAGCATCGAATCAAGCACTTGTCCTTGGGGCGCGAGAAATTCGTCATTTTTGACTTTGCGGGCATCCCACTGGCGGTTGGTCACTTCGAAAACAGCGCCCAGTAAGTTCGAGAGGGTTTCGTCAGGCCCGAAAATGCGGAAATTGCGATCGCCCTGGTTGAGCTTGGATACGTCTCGCAGAAACTGACCTAGGACTTCCGTGTCGCACGCTTTCATCGCGCCCGGCGTTGAAACCTTTACCGCATGGTCATGGAAATCCGGCATTTTAAGGTCGTGCAATAGTAGGCCGCCGTTGGCGTGCGGATTGGCACCCATGCGGCGATCGCCTTTTGGGGCGAGCTCCGCCAATTCGGCGACCAGGCGGCCGCTGGCATCGAACAATTCCTCGGGCTTATAGCTTTTCATCCAGCTCTCGAGAAGCGGCACGTGTTTAAGATGATCCGGATCCACCAACATCGGCACCTGGTGCGCCCTGAAAGTACCTTCGATCTGTAGCCCGTCGACGACTTTTGGTCCCGTCCAACCCTTGGGTGACCTCAAAACGATCATCGGCCATCGCGGGCGAGATGGATCTCGCTCGTCGCGAGCATTCGCTTGGATCCGCCGGATGTCTTCGATAGCGGATTCCATTACCGTCGCCATTCGCTCATGCATCGTGTCCGGATCGTCACCTTCGACGAAAAGAGGCGCCCAGCCGCAGCCGCGTAAAAACTGTTCCAGTTCTTCGCCCTCGATGCGCGCGAGCACCGTGGGATTGCTGATCTTGTAGCCATTCAAGTGCAAGATCGGCAGCACGGCACCGTCGGTCACGGGATCTAAAAACTTGTTGGATTGCCAGGCGGTTGCCAGGGGGCCCGTTTCCGCTTCACCATCGCCGATGACGCACGCTACGATGAGATCAGGGTTGTCGAATGCGGCACCGAAGGCGTGGCTCAAGGAATAGCCTAATTCGCCGCCTTCATGGATCGATCCGGGAGTGGTCGGCGCCACGTGACTGGAAATGCCGCCCGGGAATGAGAACTGCTTGAATAACTCTTTGAGCCCCGCTTCGTCCTGCGTAACGTTGGGGTACACATCGCTCCAGGTCCCCTCGAGATAGACGTTGCCGACAATCGCCGGACCGCCGTGGCCGGGACCCGCGATATAAAACATATCGAGGTCATACTTGTTGATCACCCGATTCAAGTGCACGTAGATGAAGTTCTGGCCCGGCGTGGTGCCCCAGTGGCTGACGACTAAAGGTTTTACGTCAGAAATCTCGAGCCGACGCTTCAGTAAGGGATTGTCGTAGAGATAAATCTGCCCGACGGAGACATAATTGGCGGCGCGCCAATAGGCATTGATCTTGCGAAGGGTGTCGGGCGACAAAGTTGGCGTCGTCATAGCAGAATTTCTCCGGTTTCGAGCGCCTGCACCTTCGCCAATCGACGCCGGTGGCGAGCAGCGCCGTTGAATTGAGCATGTAGAAAGGTTTGGACGAGCTCCAAGGCAAGCGCGGGTCCAATCACCTTTCCGCCTAAGCAAAGTACGTTCATGTCATCATCTTCAACGCCCTGATGCGCGGAGAAGACATCGTTAATGAGGCCGGCGCGTACGCCGGGAATCTTATTCGCAGCGACGGATGCACCCACCCCGCTGCCGCAGAGTGCCACCGCACGGTCAATGCGGCGCGCGGCGACCGCCCGCGCCAAGGGGACGATGAAGTCGGGGTAGTCATCGTCGAGAGTCAATTTAAAGGCACCATAGTCCTCGATGTCGTACCCCATAGCGCTCAGTGATGCGGTCAATTCGGTTTTCAGCGCAAAGCCGCCGTGATCTGAGGCGATTCCTAGCCGCAGCACCTAGGCCACCGCAGAATGTTCGACTCGGCCCGCATGGACCGGCAGCGCGCGGATAATCGCGTTGAAATCCTTGGCTTTGAGACTCGCCCCCCCGATAAGCGCGCCGCCGACTTCCGGCACCGAGAGGAACTCGTGCGCGTTCGCTGGGTTAACGGATCCGCCATATAGAATGCGGATCTCTTTGCCGGGCGCCCCGAAGCGCGCCACCAAACACTGACGGATGTGGGCGTGCATTTCTGCCACCTGTGCGACGGTGGGCGTATGGCCGGTGCCAATGGCCCAGAGAGGCTCGTAACCAATGGCATTGCCGGCGGTGATCATGCCGTCCGGCACGCTTCCAGCGATCTGCTTGGTGCACACGGAGAGCGCTTGATCGGCGCGACGCTGAGGCTCGGTTTCGCCAATGCAAATAATGGTAAGAAGTCCGCCGAGCCAGGCGGCTTTGGCTTTTGCCGCCACCATGGCATCGGTTTCGCCGTGATGTTGGCGCCGCTCTGAATGTCCGAGGATGACCCAGGTACCCCCGGCATCTTTCACCATTTGCGCGCTCACATCCCCCGTGTACGCGCCGCAGATCGCCGCAGAGCAGTTCTGTCCGCCGATGGCGATGCGCCCTGCCGCAGCTTGCGCGGCGCGCGCAATCAGCGTGAACGGCGGGCATACCAGAATGTCAGCAGCCGGAGACATCGCTTGAACTGCCGTGGCAATTGCTTTGATCTCGCGCAGTTGCGGCGTGGTGCCGTGCATCTTATAGTTTCCCGCGATCAATGAACGCATGATGATTGACCTAACCGGATGTGCAAAAGACTACGCAGGTGCGCCAATCGAGTCGTATTCAGGCGGCCTCACGTCCATTCTGATCGTGCCAATAGCCCTTTCGCTGGTAATGCCGGTAAATGTCTTCCTCATCACCGCGATTCAGCGCGAGCAGTGAGTCATAGGCCGGCGCGTTCTTGACCTCTTGTCGGGTCAGGCTCGTCGTGACCTTTGAATACACCCAGCTCACGTCTTCAAACCAAGCGGGTGCAATGAGCACTTGATGCCCTAGCCACCAGTTGCTCGTATTCAAAATCAAATACTGAATGGCCCATGTCCGCTCGTCGACGAGAAAGCCATCCACGTGACCGATGTCACCGTCGGTTGCATGAATGTGGTAACCCTTAACCGCTTCGCAGCTGCGCAAGTGCTGATCGTCATTTGCGCGTCGTCGCGCTTCTCGCGAGTACGTCGCGTCCTCATTTTTTTCCTGCGCCTTTGTATCGCCGATATCCGAACCACCCGATCCCAAGCCAGCACCCGTCAGTATGGCGCCGGGATACGTACCTCCGCCCCAAAGACCCGCTCCGCTCCAGTAATACGGATAGCCGTAATACGCCGAATAGCCCATCTCGTACTGTCGAGACACGGGTTTTTGACTGTCAATGCTCGGGCTGTTTTTGACTTGATCTTTGCTGATGGACACGTGAAGGACTCTTTTTTCCGTGTCGGAATTGCCGAAGGACAGCGGCGAAATAAGAACCTCGCGTCCCACCAACCACGCCCCGGCCTTCACCACGAGATAGCGGACGACCCACGCCTCATCGTCGAAGTAGCAATCTTTCACACTGCCGATCGTGCCGTCTGTAGCGCCGATCGTGAATTTCTCGAGTTCTGCGACGCTGATTAACATGGTCGGATTCTCCGTGAACGGATAGAAGCTGAATGGTGCGGCCACTTTGCACGCATCCACTTAGGCCGTCTGTTCGCTGTGACACACCCAGGTCTCGCGAACCTCGGGGATCTCCGTCGTTGACTCATAACATTCAAAAGATCGCGCCTCGAGGCGCTTGCGGTCCACCACGTGAATCCGCCCGTCCTTGCAATCGAGCAATCCGGCGGCCTGTAGGCGAAGAGCCCCTTCAGTGACAATCTCAGGTTGTACGCCTAGCATGTAGGGCCATCAGTTTCTCGGTCATGAGGCATCCTCTCTCTGCTGGCTTACGCGGCGGTCATGTTCACAGTCCACGTCCTGGGGTCAGATGGCGCTGCGCACGGTCTGGCTCAGGTTCACACCGAATTCCGCGGCAACTGCCGTAGTGGTCGGACTCTTCGGCACGACCCTCAGTCCTTACTTCAGGCAGGCGTCCGAAGAGGTCGAGGACATGCGGGCAGGATAGAGACTCTTGCCGCTCATCGTCGTGAGTGCGCTGGCTGGACTCGTTATCTAATATTCACCAGTCAGTCCAATGAAGGCCTTATTCTGAGCGCGGCCATTAATGGGGTCGTCGTGGCTGAAGATCTAGACGGTTCCAGAACAAGACGTGGTCCAGATACTCTCGGCGGATAGTGCCGATTAACCGCTTGATGAACGGGCGGGAGCAGGGCACGAAGGGTACGGTCTTGATTTCCTCAATCTCGAGTACCCGCAGATTTGCTCGCCAGCGATGGAATCGGAACAGCGGATCGTGGTCCTTACTGAGATGCTTCGGGAGCCGCTGTCCCGAGACGGCGTGGTTGAAAATGCGACAAACCGCCACGCCATCCATTCACACGCCAGATCGTCGGCATCGGTGCCGAGCCGGCGGACATCCATCACCCAATAGCTCTTGAGCACAATGGACTCACACGGGAACAGATCGACGCTTCACAGACTGTCCTTCATGTCTCCAATGAGCGTGAGCCAAGGACGGCCCCGCATGTCCCGAGGGCGATCGGAAATGCCGAGTGAGAATACGGCGCATCACGTCTTTGTCGATCGCGACGCCGAACGCATAAGCCATCTTCTGGGGGCTAGAATGGCGAAGCCCGAATGTTCGCGACTCCGTGTACCGCCGTCGCTCATTTGACGCCGACATTATTGAGGTTTTCGTCCACCGGTACATTACCTGCTGAGCTATCGAGATCTCGTGGCGATGAAGGCGGACTGTGGTATAGAGGTATCACGCACGACGATTTTCGATGGGTCGTTAGGTACGTTCCGGAGGTCGAGAAGCGATGGAATCGATATGCACGCCGCATAGGCTCGTCCTAGGGGGATGGCCGCACAAGGTGACCCTGGATGGCCATACTCCGAGTGACCGGGTACCACGGCTATTGCGACGGGAGAATTCCAAGTGGAAATTCGTGGAGGCATGGACCTGCAAGTATTTCAACAACATCGTTGAGCAAGATCACCGCGCGCTTAAGCGCCGCTGTGCGGCGATAAAGGGATTCAAGTCATTCACCAATGCTGCCATCACTATTGCCGGAATCGAGCTCGCGCACCGTACTCATAAGCGCCAGTTTTCGTTCGGAATCGGCCGGCCGCGTCGTAACCATTCGTTGAAGGTGCGATGGCAGCGAGCGCTCGCCTAAGATGCATCTGGCCGGATGAGCGGAAAACACCATGAAAGTTCTCCTTGATGCCCTTCAGCACGACTTCTTCAATCCGCGCGCCGCGCTCGGAATGGTATGCATTGGCGTCTTGTTTCTTTTGGCTGCAACCGTGGTTGCGACCCTGGTGAGAAAGGCGGCGCGGCAAGTTGAATTGCATTTGTCGGATGTGACTGGACTTTCTTTTGCAAGCGCTTTCTGCCAGGTTTTTGTGTACGTCGTCGCGCTGATTCTTTATGCTCATCTTATTCCGGAGCTACGAGCGTTCGGAACTGCACTACTCGCCGGAGCGAGCGTCGTATCAGTAGTTTTTGGGCTCGCTGCACAAAGCACGCTCAGCAACGTTGTCGCGGGCTTTTCCCTGGTTCTGTACCGTCCGATCAGGGTCGGCGACGATATCCAGTTAAATACCCCCAAGGGCTTGCTAATAGCAACAGTCAAGCAGATTTCTCTAGGATATACGATCCTGCTTGACGGCGACAAAGACGACATTTTTGTACCGAATAGCCTAATGATGAGCACAATAGTTATTCGAAAAAGCGACAACGGTGGGAGGCCGTCACCGTCTGCCTGACAAATTAGTCCCACGCTCAAATAAGGGCTTCGTGCAATTCACGTGTACTGCCCGGCCGCCGTCTCGATTCTGCGATCGGCAATCGGATTGATCGCAACGGCCAGTTAATGGCAGACGCCGTACCGCCGAATGGCAACAGGCTATGGTTGGCGCCATCACGGCGAATGACGCTCATGGTGCTGGATATGCTCATGAGCTCCCCTAATACTACATACTCTTAGGTACGGATTCTTCAGACGACATACGCTTCGTCATGGGTGGGTTGCAACTTGAGCATAATGTCGAGGATATTTGGGAAATTTAACGCTCAGGGGATTCGTCGCCAAGCGTTAAGTTGCGGCTCGGAGTGGAAATTGAGCAATGCGCATACTCGTCGTTGAAGATGACAAGAAAATCGCTGCGTTTGTCGTCAACGGGCTGAAGCAAAGTTGTTTCTCCGTGGACCACGCATCCGATGGGGATGAGGCGCTGTCCTACTTTCGCGCTGTGGCTTACGACGCGGCAGTACTGGACGTCATGCTGCCGAAGCTGGATGGGTTATCGCTTTTGCGCCGACTACGAGACGAAAAGAATCTCGTACCGGTTCTCATACTAAGCGCCAAGGCAAGTGTGGACAATCGCGTGGCAGGACTGCAGGCCGGCGGAGACGATTATTTAACCAAGCCATTTGCATTTGCCGAGCTGTTGGCGCGTGTTCAAGCACTGATTCGCCGCGCGGGGCGCGTTGCGGAGCCTACTAAGCTGTCTGCTGGAGATGTGACTATGGACTTGCTTGATCGCGACGTCACGCGATCAGGGCGGAGAATTGAGTTGCAGAGTCGCGAGTTTGCCTTGCTTGAATTAATGTTGCGCAATCAGGGCCGACCGATCACTAAAACCATGATCTTAGAGCATATTTGGGACTACAACTTTGACCCGCAGACAAATGTTGTGGACGTGTTAGTGCACCGGCTACGCGCGAAAGTGGACAGGGACTTTCCGGTGAAGCTCATTCAGACCATTCGGGGAGTCGGCTATGTTCTCAAAGCTCCCTAAACGTCTCCTTCGAAGCTTCACCGTTCGCCTGAGCCTTTGGTACGCGGCCATATTTATTCTTAGTGCCGGTGTTCTCTTCAGCCTTCTGTACGTCCTACTGGCTGCAGCGCTGGAACGAAATGATCATGAGATGATCGCGACGCGTCTGCGGGCGTACGCGGCGGTGTACGACAATGGCGGCCTTGCGGCTTTGCAGGACTTTATCGAACGCGGTCTTGAATCTGAGAAGAACCGATCGTTTTTTGTTCGGATAGCAGGGCTCACAGGAACCGTATTGCTGATGAATGTACCCGATAATTGGGTCCAATTTGACGCAGCGGCGCTGCAACCGGGTGGTGATCTGTCACACCTGGTGTGGTTGCGGATACCACGGGATGAGGAAAGTGACCTCACCATTGCATCATTGCGATTGCCGGACAACTCGATACTCGAAGTCGGCCGCAGCACTAGAAACCGGGAGTCGGTCCTTCAGCCCTTTCGCAGAAACTTCGTAGCGGTGATGACACCCACTCTGCTGCTCGGCGTGCTGGGCGGGGCATTGTTCGCCCATCGGGCGACCAAGCCGGTGCGAGACGTGGTCGCCACGGCACGCGCCATCATCGATACGGGTGATTTCTCAGCTCGTGTGCTCACGACCCATGACCGAACAGAATTAGAGGATCTGGCGCAACAGTTCAACCGCGTGCTCGATAAGAACCAAGCGCTGATTCAAGGGATGCGCCAAGCGCTCGACAATG
>Ga0302325_10011781_pt1 | contig 18809 bp, 19 predicted proteins | sample Palsa_T0_2_FD_201948 | JGI IMG/M metagenome (GOLD analysis project Ga0302325, IMG submission 201948) | Peat permafrost microbial communities from Stordalen Mire near Abisko, Sweden - Palsa_T0_2 | ecosystem: Environmental > Terrestrial > Soil > Palsa > Peat permafrost | place: Sweden: Abisko...
TGAAACTCTTCCGGTCTCGCGCGCTGGCGACACCCTAAGCAGGCCGCCCCGACGGGATGGCCCGCCCTTCGACACTGCCGAGGGCCTCCGCGGCGCCCAACCCCGACAAGCCATCCACCCCGGACTATGGGCCGATCTCGTCGGCAGGAACGGCCTACGCGCTACACGCTCCTAGCCCGGGCGACGCTTCTTCCCCCGCATCTCCCGCCATGCCCGCGTTGGATCATCATCCGGATCCGGCGTCTCCTGTGCCGGCCGCTCCCCTTCGGGCACATGGCGAAGATTCACGCGCACCCGCGTCCACGTCGACGATCTCCCTCGCATCGAGTCGACGAGCACGTCATCGATTGCGAGATGCGCCGCGGCCGCCGCGTGCCGCACCTTCCACCTCTCGAGCCCCGCGAGCGCCGCCTCCTTGGACTGCGAGTTCGCCACGACGACGAGCGGCATCTTTGCGCGCGGAGCCTTCGGCGCCTTCGCCGCTTTCTCGGTCTTCGCCGCTTTCTCGCCCCCCGCCGCTTTCTCGGTCTTCGCCGCTTTCTCGCCCCCCGCCTTCTCCGCCCCCCGCGCTCGTGACGGCGCGACGCGTGGCGCCTCGCCCTCCATCTTCCGAAAGTGCGGCGGCCACGGCGCATCGCCGAGACCCGACGCTTCGTCCTGCGCCGCCAGCTCGAGCAGCTTCTCCAGCGATCCCGCGGCCGCGTTCATGCCCGCGTGCGGATCGCCAATCGACGCGAAGCGCGCGGGCATCGTCGCCACGGTGAAGTCCGCGGGATCGCAGTCGGCCACTTCGTCCCAGGTGAGGGGCGCCGAGACGCGCGCGTCCGGAAGCGGGCGCACGGAGTACGCAGAGCAGGTGGTCCGATCCTTGGCGTTCTGGTTGTAGTCGAGAAAGACGCCGCGTCGCTCTTCCTTCCACCACTTCGACGTCGCGAGGCCCGGCGCGCGTCGCTCGACGGCGCGTGCGATCGCCAGGGCGGCGCGGCGCACCTCGGTGAACGTCCAGCGCGGCTCGATGCGGACGTTGACGTGCATGCCGCGCGAGCCGCTCGTCTTGGGCCAGCCTTCGAGTCCCATCTCGGCGAGGAGCGCGCGCACTTCGAGCGCGACGCGGCGCACATCGGCCCACGCGACGCCGGGGCCCGGGTCGAGGTCGACGCGCAGCTCGTCAGGGTGGTCGAGATCGCCGGTGCGCACGGGGTGAGGGTGCAGCTCGAGGCAGCCGAGGTTGACGATCCACGCGAGGCCCGCTGCGTCGTCCACGACGATCTCGTCGGCGGTGCGGCCCGAGGGAAACGAGAGCTGCGCGGTCCGGAGCCACGCGGGGCGGCTCTCGGGGGCCCGCTTCTGGTAGAAGACTTCGCCCTCGGCGCCGTTGACGAAGCGCTTCAGCACGACGGGGCGATCGGCGATGCCCCCGAGGGCGCCGGCGGCGACCGAGAGGTAGTAGCGGACGATGTCGAGCTTGGTGAGCTTGGCCTGCTTGGTGAAATAGGGCTTGGTCGGGTGGGTGACGGCGACCTCACGCCCCGCGACTACCAGGATCTCGGCCGCCTCTTTCGTGGCCACGCCGGCGAGGCTACATCACCCTTGGTGGCCGACACGAAACAAGAGGTCCTCGACATGCTGCGCGAGCTCGCCGAGCTCACGATGCTCGAGGAGGGGGATCCGCAGTCGTTTCGCGTGCGCGCATACGAGAGCGCGGCGCAGGCCGTGGCCGCGCAGGCCGCCGACCTCGGACGCCTGAGCGCCAAGGAGCTCCAGCAGATCCAGGGGATCGGCAAGAGCACGGCGGCCAAGATCCAGGAGCTGCTCGAGACGGGGCACGTCGAGAAGCTCGAGGGGCTGCGCAAGAAGCACCCGGCGTCGGTCGTCGCGCTGCTGCGCATCCAGGGCCTCGGTCCCAAGACGGTGCTCAAGCTGCGCAAGGAGCTCGGCGTGCAGTCGATCGACGACCTGCGGAAGGCGATCGCCGAAAAGAAACTGCGCGCGATCAAGGGGCTCGGCGACAAGGCTGAAGACAAGCTGGCGCAGGCGCTCGCGCGGCTGGACAAAGAAGGCGCGATCGACCGGACGCCAATCTCGGTCGCGCTGCCGCTGGCCGACCGCATCGTCGCGCGGCTGCTCGAGGTGCCGGGCGTGACGCATGCGTCGTACTGCGGGTCGCTGCGGCGGTTCAGCGAGACCGTGGGCGACGTCGACGTCGTCGTGGCCGCGACATCGCCGGGGCCCGTGATGGACGCCCTCGTGGCGATGAGCATCGTCGACCGCGTGCTCGTGCGCGGCGACACGAAGACGAGCATCGTGACGCGCCGGGGCACGCAGGTCGACGTGCGCGTCGTCGCGCGCGAGGCCCTGGGCGCGGCGCAGCTCTACTTCACCGGCTCCAAGGGCCACAACATCAAGCTGCGCCAGCGGGCGCTCTCCCGCGGCTGGACGCTCAACGAGTACGCGCTCTCCGAGGTGGAGGGCGGCAAGATCGTCGCGCGCGAGACCGAAGAGCAGATCTACGCGGCCCTCGGGCTGCCCTGGATCCCGCCGGTGCTCCGCGAGGACTGGGGCGAGATCGAAGCCGCGGAGGCGGGGGCGCTGCCGCCGAGCATCGGGCAGGTCCTCGGCGACTTCCACGTGCACACGGACGTCTCGGGCGACGGCCAGTCGCCCCTCGAGGACATCGTGGCCTCCGCAAAAGCGCGCGGCTACCGCGTGATGGCGATCACCGATCACGCCGAGGGCACCCTGTCCGGCGTGGGCCGCGAGGCGTTCCTCGATCAACGCGCCAAGATCCGCGCGCTGCAGAAGACCCTCGGCGACTCCCTCACCGTCCTCCACGGCGTCGAGCTGAACATCGGCCGCGAGGGCCAGCTCGACTACGACCCCGAGTTCCGCGCAGGCTTCGACTTCTGCCTCGCCTCCGTCCACGACCACTTCGACCTCGATCGCGCCGCCCAGACGAAGCGCGTCGTAACCGCGATGCACGACCCCGCCGTGCGCATGATCGGCCACCTCTCCGCGCGCATGATCGGCGCGCGACCCGGCATCGACCTCGACCTCGACGCCATCCTCGCCGCGGCCGAAGCGACGTCCACAGCGCTCGAAGTCAACGGCGGCCTCCCCCGCCTCGACATGTCCGTCGACGCCCTCCGCCGCGCCCGCACGTCAAAAGTCACCTTCGTCGTCACGAGCGACGCCCACGAAACCCGCGAGCTCGATCGCGTGCACTACGCAGTAAAGAACGCGGAGCGCGCGTGGATCCCGCCCGATCGAATAGCGAACGCCTCGGGTGTCGAACGCCTGGTCGCCTGGTCCAAACGCTAAGCCAACCGCGGGCGAGAGAGAGAAAACCACCAGGGCACCAAAGACACGAGGGGCAGAGAGATTGGGTTGGACTCCCCCTCCAATCCCTTGGTGTCCCTCGTGTCCTTGTGGTCCATCCCCTCTCTTCGTCCGCTGCAACAGAGACGTTCACATGGAGCACGTGTCGCAGATGGTGCTGACCGAGAGCGGATTGAAATAGAAGAGCACCCCTTGGATGTACACGTTGGTGACGAGGTACGTGTAATCCTGCGTCGGCGTGAAACAGAACTGCTCGTGCCACGACGTGATCGACCCGTTGAGCGTCAGCGTGAAGAGCAGCTGATCGGCCTGGCACACGTTCGCGGCCGTGGCCCCGTAGATGTCGACCGTCACCGCCTGCCCCAGCTCGATCGGCAACAGCTGGTCGTAGCTCGCCTGATACGTGTGACCGGCGAGGAACGTGTATCCGAGCTCGGTCGACTCGGATGCGACGGCGCCGCCGTCGGCCCACGCGACCCCCGCTTCGACCTCGTTCTGCTTGCACTCCATCGAGCCGGCGTCGTTCGTGCTCGCGTCCGGCGTGCCGCTCATCGACTGCGCGACGCACCCGTTGAGCGCGCCGGGCTGGGAGGCGGCGCCGTCGGAAGCCACGCACGTCACCGTCGTGGCGGCATTGGCGGTTTGCCTCGATCCGCTCGATTCGCCCACGCCTTGCCCGCCGCTGTCGTTCACGGTGAGCGACACCGGCGTGGACGCCGACGGACACACCGTGAACGGCCCCGGTCCGCTCCACGACGAGTCGCTCCACACGTAGTGGTACGGCTGCACGCCGCCCTGCACCTGCGCCAGCACCACGTCGCAGGCGCCGCACACGTTGCCGGCGCCATTGACCTGGATGTGGACCTGCAGCGGGCCGCCGGCGTCTTCGGCGGCAGTGAACTGCGCGTTGCCAGGCGCTGCGTCGCCGGCTGCTGTTGATCCGTCGAGCCCTGGCACCTCGCCGACGACGACGACCGGCGCGCCGCCGCTGCAGCCCACGTGGAGGCCGGCGGCCACGATGAACCGCAAGACCACGCGAGCGTTGCGAGCGATGCGAGCGATGCGAGCGATGCGAGCGATCATCGTGGGGCCCACGCGATCACGCGCTCACGCCATCGACGCGTTGACACCCACCTCGACCGCCGCCACCGCAGCGGTCTTGAGCTTCAGCTCGACGCCGTCGGGCGGATCGTAGGGCGCGCGGCCGACCTGCTTCGTGCGGAATCGCTCGCTGAAGGCGCCGAGCAAGTACGACCGCATGCAAAAGCCGAAGATGCTCGGCTGATTGAGGGCCGGGTCGATGAGGTGCGCGATCTTGGCGTGCGCCTCGGGCAGCTTGCTCCAGTGCAGGCCCGCCGCCTCGTGGTGCACGGCGTGGAGGCCGTTGTTGAAGACGAGCCAGTTGCCGAGCGGCGAGACGAAGTTGCGCGAGTGGTTGTGCTCCGACCACGGGTCGCAGTGCACGTGCTGGATGTAGTTGATGAACATCATCGACCACGAGGCGAAGGCCGCCGGGATCGCGAAGCCGAACACCCAGACGAGCGTGCCGAGGCGCCAGCCGTGCGTGAGCCAGCCGAGCGCCAGGAACGTCGCCTGCATCCCGATGAGCATCGCCCACTGCATCTTCATGCCGCGCACGATGGCGGGGTTCGTGTCCTTGGCCTTCTCCATGTACTCCTTGAGCGGAGCGGCCTGCCAGTACGTGGAGACGAAGAAGTACGTGCTGGCCACGAGCCAGGTGTTCTTCTTCGAGTAGCGCCAGGTGATCGTCGCGTCGCCGGCCTTGTTGACGAACTTGTGGTGGTTGAGGTTGTGCGTCGGGATCCAGCCGAAGGTGGGAAACCCGTAGAACACGCTGAGCCACGCCGAGTAAAAGGCGTTCATCCGCCGCCCCTTGAACGTGGGGCAGTGGTTGTGGTTGTGGCTGAAGACGCCCGCGCAAAAGCCGAAGTACAGCGTGATCGGCAAGAGCCAGGGAATGAGGCGCGGCTCGATGTAGGGCGCAAACCCCACGAGGGGGAAGAAGAAGAATGCCCACAGCAGCGTGCGCCGGTCTTCACGGTAGCGGATCATGCAGCGGACCTCGCGCCCCGAGGGTACTCGCCCGCCGCCCCCTCGCCAGTCCTTTTCATCGCCTGCGCAAGGCCGTTCGCAGCGACGCTCAGCGGCGGGTCGCCCCGTCGGCCGTCCCCAGCACGTCGTAAAGCTCGGGGCGGCGGTCGCGAAAGAAGCCCCAGGCAGCGCGCGTCCGGGCGATCGCGTCGAGGTCGAACGTGGCGGTGATCACGCCTTCGTCGGTGCGCCCGAGCTCGGCCGACTTGTCGCCCCGCGGATCGGCGATGAACGACGAGCCGTAGAACACCTGCCCGCCCTCGGTGCCGGTGCGGTTCGCCGCGACCACGGGGACGATGTTCGACACCGCGTGCCCGATCATCGCGCGCTGCCACGGGTCGCGCGTGTCGAGGTCCGGGTCGTGCGGCTCGCTGCCGATGGCCGTCGGGTACAGGAGCACCTCGGCGCCGAGGAGCATCATCGCGCGCGCCGACTCGGGGAACCACTGGTCCCAGCAGATGCCGGCGCCGATCGCGCCGTGGCGCGTGCGCCAGACGCGAAAGCCCGTGTCGCCCGGACGGAAGTAAAACTTCTCCTCGTAGCCCGGGCCGTCGGGGATGTGGCTCTTGCGGTAGACGCCGAGGACGGCGCCGTCGGCGTCGATGACGGCCAGGCTGTTGTAGTAGGCCTGCCCGGCGCGCTCGAAGAACGAGACGGGCAGCACCACGCCCAGCTCCCGCGCCACGTCGCGCATGCGCGCGATCGCCTCGTCGTCACCCGCCGCGCGCGCCTCGGCGAAGTGGACGGCGTTCTCCTCGCGGCAGAAATAGGGGCCCTCGAAGAGCTCGGGCGGCAGGATGATCTGCGCGCCGCGGGCGGCGGCTTCGCGTACGTGACGCTCGACGCGCGCGATGTTGTCGGCGCGCGGGCCGCCGAGCGGGCACTGGATGGCCGCAAGGTGGGCGCGCCGCTCGCTCACGACGCCCCCCCCAGCGGTTGCTGCTGCGTGATGCAGTGGAGCGCGCCGCCGCCCGTGAGAAGCGCCCGGCAATCGACGCCGACGGCGCGGCGCCCCGCATAGAGGGCGCCGACGCGCGCGACCGCCTCGTCGTCGAAGGGCGAACCGTACGTGGGCACGACGACGCACGTGTTGGTCACGTAGTAGTTCACGTAGCTGGCCGGAAGGACGCGACCGTCGGCGTCTTCGATGCGCCCCGGCGAGGGGATGCGCACCACCTCGAGCTTGCGTCCGCGCGCATCGGTCAGCGTCTCGGCATCGCGGACCAGCGTGACCAGCGCGTCGCGGTTCGGGTCGGCCCGGTCGCGCGCCTCCATCGCGACGACGACGCCGGGCCGGACGAAGCGCATCACCGTGTCGACGTGGCCGTCGGTGTGATCGTTGAGCAGGCCATCGCCCAGCCAGAGGACCTTGTCGCATCCGAGCGCGTCGCGCAGGCCGGCCTCGATCGCGGCCTCGGTCATCGACGGATTGCGGTTGCGGTTCAGCAAGCACTGGCGCGTGGTGAGCACGCTCCCCTCGCCGTCCACTTCTACAGCGCCCCCTTCGAGCACGAACGGCAGCGCGAACGCGCGCATCTTGCCGGCGCGCTCGACGATCCGCTCCGCGACGAGGTCGTCGTGATCGAGGACGTACTTGCCGCCCCACCCGTTGAACGCGAAGCGCACGCTCGCGGCTTGCCGGCCGCCCTCGCCCGTGAGGAAGATCGGCGCGGTGTCGCGCAGCCAGATGTCGCCGAAGGGCACGCGATGGAAGCGCACCGAGACGGTGGGGAGGGCGACGCGCGCCGCGGTCTCCTGCTCGGCGTCGGGGACGAGGACCTCGGCCGTCTCGCCTTCGGCGATGCACTCGACGAGACGGGCGAACGCGGTGCGCGCGGGCGCGAGGTTCTCGAGCCAGAGATCGCCGTGGCTGGGCCACGCGACCCACGTCGCCGCGTGCTTCGCCGTCTCGGCGGGCATGCGAAAGCCCGCTTCGCGGGGGCTGAGAGCAGCGCTCGACACGCCCCGCATATAGCTCAACTCCCGGAGCGATTCTTCACGTAGCGAACGGCGGCGTGGGTCGTCTGCGCGACGGTCCCGTGACGCCTGGTCGCGAGCACCAGCTTTTGCTCGCGGCCGCCGACCGGCGCCACCAGCTTGCCGCCCTCGGGCAGCGCGTCGAGCCACGCGGGTGGCAGGGCATCCACGGCGAACGTGGCGACCACCTTCGTCGCGCTTCCGGGCGCGGTGCCCGCCTCCGTTGCGTCACCCCGGCGCACTTCGACGTTCGGCTGATCGGCCAGCGTCTCGCGAGCCCACGCGAAGAGCGTGTCGTCGATCTCCACCGTCACGACGCGCCCCTCGGACCCGACGATGAAGGCCGCGAGCGCGGCGCCATAGCCCGACCCCGCTCCGAACTCGAGCAGCGAGTCGCCCGGCCCGAGCGCCAGCAACCGGAACGAAAGCAGGTACGCGTGCGGGGCGCTGATCGTCGCGAGGCCTTCGTCGTCGAGGGGCAGCGGCATGTCGGCGGCGCTGCGCTCCACGTCGGCCGGCCGCACGAACCGCTCGCGCGGCACGGCGACGAGCGCCTCGAGGTGGCGCGGGTCGAACGGCCCGAGGTCGCGATCGATGGCGATCGCGAGCTGGCTGCGCTGGGAGGCGAACGTCACGGCCCGATGACCGGTAGCCTACGCGCGCGCGGGCCGCGGGGCCCGGGAGAGAGCCGACCGAACACCCTCGAGCTGGGCGTTCACCTCGGCCCCCACGACGAGCGACAGGCTCGTCAGATAAAGCCAGAGAAGCAGGATCGCGACCGCCGTGAGGCTGCCGTAGTAGAGCGCGTAGTTCGCGAGGGACGCCGCGTACGCGCCGAAGACCCACGACACGGCGAGCCACGAGCCCACCGCGGCGATCGCGCCCGGCCAGATGCGCCGCCGCACGAGGGGCGGATGCTCGACCGAGAACCGATAGAACGCCGCGAGGAACGCCGTACCCGCGACGAGCAGGAGCACGGCGGCCACGGCCTGATCCGCGGGCCTTTGGAGAGCCTTCTCGACGCGCTGGCCGAGGTCAGGCCGGGGGTGAGAGGGCGCGGCAGGGTGAGCGGAAGCGCGGCTCGAGTGGGGGGTCGGGGTCGGGGTCGGGGTCGAGGTCGAGGTCGAGGTCGAGGGCTGATTCCACGAACCCACTTGCACCAGCACCACGGCCAGCACGCACGCGGTCGTCAGCCCGACGATCACCCACGCGAGCGCCATCGTCCGCTTCCACCACCAGGCTTGCCGTCGGGCGTTCACCGCGACTTCGATGACATCCATCAGGTTGTGCAAGCCGGACGACGCGGTCCACAAGAAGCCGAGGGCGCCGAGGGGGGCGATGGACGAGGTGCGCGACCCGGCCAGGCGCACGATCTCGCTTCGCACCAACTCCTCGGCGGAGCCGGGCACGATATCGAGCAGCGGGGCGGTCAGCGCATCCATGCCGCGCGCCCGGGCCACCTGCCCGATGAGGAACCCCGCGAGGACCAGCAGGGGGACCAGGCTCAGAAAGAACCAGAACGCGACCGAGGCGGCGACCCCGAAGGCGTCGTGCTCCAGAAGGTCCCTCACCAGACGCTTCGCGTCGATCCGGCCAATCACGATGGCTACCAGCGCCACATCCTACGCGATGACGCGGCCTTCCCGATGACGCAGCGCAGCGTCCCAAACGCCCCTCGGACGCCGCGCCCATTGGCAACCCGCGTGGAATTTGATTGATTCCAAGCCCCGCGGCAGGTTGGCTGCTGCGGCGCTTCGACCAGGGAGCGGGAGGATCTCGAATGCGTTCATGGCTTCTGTCGGCGGCCGCTGTTGCTGTCGCGCTCACATGCCGGAGCGCGTACGCCCAGGACGACGCGCCGGAAGGGGAAGAAGCCGGAGCGCACGCCAAGGGGGCAACAGCCGGCGGCAGCGCCGGCGACGATGACGCCCGGTACGCGTGGCTGAGCGCCGAAATCGCGCACATCGAAGGGCCGACCGAGCGCTGGCAGACGGGCTGGACGTGGGGCTTCGCATGGCTGGCCGCCGGCGAATGGGCCCTCACGGCCGCGGCGCCCAAACAGAGCCTGCAGTACGACTCCGGCGTGGGGGCCGTCATCGGCACCCTCGCCTTCATGAACATGCTGATCCAGCCGAACACGATGGCCGACGCGCAGGCGTCGCTGGCCGCGATCGACGGAACCACGCCGCAAGGCCGCTACGATCGTCGCCGTCACGCCGAGTACTTGATCGAGGCGACGTCGCAGGAAGAGGCCTTCTGGCACTCGCTCATCCCGCTGACGCTCAACACCGTCGTGAACGTCGCCGCCAACTCCGCCCTGATCGTGGGTTACCACCAGGAGCTCGCCGGGTTCTTGAGCATGGGCGCGGGCGAGATCGTCACGCTGGTGCAGGTCCTCTCGCGCCCGCACTCGGCGACGCACGCGTGGGAGCGCTACCAGAAAAACTACCACCCCTTCGCGCCGTCCGAAGTGCCGCCCGACGAGATCGACTTGATCCAGAAGCTGCACCTCTCGTTCGCAGTCAGCCCGGGCGGCGTCGGCGCGATGGGGACGTTCTAGTCGCGGTCGAGGGGAGCGACCTCCGCTCCCCTCGAGCTCCCCACCGGATTCGGGTTCACGAGATGCGCTCTTCGCGCGTCAGCTCGCGCGAACTTCGATCTTTCGCGGCTTGACGGCGGCCACCTTGGGGAGGTGGACGACGAGGGTGCCGTTCTTCGCCTCGGCGCTGATGCGCGCGGTGTCGACGCCGTCCGGGATGCGGAAGCTCCGGGCGCGATCGAGCTCTTCGTACTCGCGGGCGAGCGCGGGGGCGCCACGGTGCTCGCGCGCGGGATGCTTGGCTTCGATCGTCAGCGTGCCGTTCTCGACACGCAGCTCGACGGCTTCGACACCGACGCCAGGGACATCGGCGACGACGAGGACTTCGTCGGCGTTCTCGAAGACGTCGACGAGCGGCGCCACGGAGCGCGCGGGGGGCGTCTTGGCTTCGGAGTTTCCGGTTTTGGCTACAATGCTCATGGGGTTTTCTCGCTCTTTCTGGCTAAAGGTTGGGGGGTCGATTCAGCCGGCCTTCACGGCGATCTGCCGCGGCAAGGCATCTCGGGACTTGGGCAGCGTGACGGTCAGCACGCCGTCCTTGAGCGCCGCGGTCACGCCCTCCGCGTCGACGCGACCGGGCAGCGGGAACTTGCGCGTGAAGGCGATCGGCCCGCGCTCGCGCAGGTGCACGGTGTAGCCCTCCGGGACGGGGCTCTTGCGCTCACCGCGGAGGATCAACGTATCGTCTTCCACGTGCACGCCGACGTCGCCCTCGGCGAGGCCCGGGACCTCGGCCTTGTAGACGAACGCCTCCTTCGTCTCGAAGACGTTCACCGCGGGCCACACGGCGCGCGCAGACGCCAGGTGCGGCCGTCGCTCGAAGGGCAGGCCGGGCCAGTCTTCGAAGACGTATTCGGCTTGTCGGTTGATGAAGTCGAACGTTCGCAATGCTTCGCTGAGGTCTCGCCATCCGATGTTCATTTGCAGTCTCCTTTGGGTTGGTTCACGCGCGAGCGCGCACGCGCCGATTCGGAGCGTGGGCTCCGGCGGACATGCGCTCCTCGAGAGGCGACGGCCCCACGGTCCCGTTGGGGGCCACCCGTCTCTTCGATCTCGCACGCTCACAAGTAAGCACCCGATCCTTCGTGTAAAGGGCTCGACAGAAGGCCGCTTCGTGGCCTGCCGTGCCTTGCGCGGCCACTCGAGCGGGCCTATTCCGGGTGCTCCGTGACCCCGGAAGAAGCCAAACGAAAGGCCGCCCGTGCCGCCCTGGACGAGCTACCGGCGCACGGCGCGCAACGCGACGACGGTCGCGCTCCCGCTCCGCTGGTGGTCGGGCTCGGCACCGGCTCGACCGCGAAGCTCTTCGTCGAAGAGCTGGGCGCGCGCGTCAAGGCAGGGCTCAAGCTCGTGGGTGTCCCCACGTCGGAGGCCACACGCGCGCAAGCGGCGAGCCTCGGCATCCCGCTGCTCGACGACGTTGGCCCCTGGGACATCGACGTCACCATCGACGGCGCCGACGAGGTGAGCGCCGCGCTCGACCTCATCAAAGGCGGCGGCGCGGCCCACACGCGCGAAAAGATCGTCAACTTCGCTTCGCGTCGCAACGTCATCATCGTCGACGGCAGCAAGATGTCCCGCCTTCTCGGCGAACGCTGGTCCGTACCCATCGAGGTGATCCCCTTCGCGCACGGCACGACACGCGCCGCGCTGGCCCGCCACGGCAACCCCGTGTTCCGCCATCGCGACGGCGCCGTCGTGCGCACCGACGCGGGCAACCTGATCTACGACCTCGGTGCCGGCCCGATCGGCGACCCAGGCAAACTCGATCGCGCGCTGCGCGGCATCCCCGGCGTCGTCGAGACGGGCCTCTTCGTGGGGCGCGCCGACGTGGTCCTCGTTGCCGAAGAAGCCGGGGTGCGCCGCCTGGTGCGCGGCTGAGGAAAGCCCGCGTCCACCGAGAAGAAACGCAAACTGTGTCACAATCCCTGGCGGAGCTTGGGTGTGGGTAGCAAGGGCAGGCCTTATCGGACGCTTCGCTTGGGTGACTTCGACGTCCTCGTCGGCCGTGGCGACGAGGACAACGATCACCTGACGTTCGACGTCGCCGAGCCCGACGACGTTTGGCTCCACGTGGCCGGCGGCACCGCGGGCAGCCACGTGATCGTGCGCAACCCGGCGCGCGGCGAGATCCCGCGCGACGTCATCGCCGGCGCCGCGGCGGCCGCCGCCTGGTACTCCAAGGCGCGCGGATCGTCCAAAGTCGACGTGCACTTTTGCCGCGCGCGCGAGGTGAGCAAGCCGCGCGGTGCCCCCGCGGGGCTGGTGCACCTTGCGCGCTGGGACAGCATCCGCGTGCGCCCCGCGTTGCCCGAGACCGTAACCGAGTGAGCGCCATGCGCGCGAGGTGGATCGCCGGCGTCCTCGTGGCGGGCACGCTCGCGAGCGCCGGCTGCGCGTCCTTGCTCGGAGACTTCTCGTCGCAGAGCATTGGCGACGGCGGTTCGGTCGTGCTCACGACCGACGGCGGGTCCGTCCAGGGGGACGCGGGCTCCGGACCCACCGGCGATGGCGGGACGACGAGCGCGGTCGATTCCGGCACGCCCCTCTCGTGCATGAAGTGGCGCTACGCCGAGCCGATCGTGCTCGAGACGCTGGACGCCGGGAACCGGCGCGTCAGCGGCACGTTGGCGCTGTCGTCGGTGCCCGGGGTCCAGACGCGGGTCATCGCGGGCAAGTCGACGACGGGCGTCGCCTTCTCGGCGTACACGATCGACACGTCCAACGTGGACGTCGACGCCGACGACGCCGACGCCGCTGCGCCCGATGTCACACGGCTCGACGCGCCCGTCACTCCGGGCGCCGAGTACGCGGGCTGGGCGCGCGGCTCCGCGCCGGCGACCACTGTCCTTGCCTACGCCCCCGCCAGCGAGGGCGGCGTCCTCGGCGCATTCTCCGCGTACGTGCTCGCCGATTCGCTCGACGCCGTGGGCCCGGTTCCCGCGCCGTATCCGGTGTTCACCGAGACGCCGCTCATCGCCGAGGTCGACGCGATCCACGTGCTGCCGCTCGACGCACCGGGCGACGACGGAGGCGCGCCGCCGCGGCTCTTCGTCTCGGTGACGTACCCCGGGCCCGCTCTTGCAGACGCGGACGCCGGCGACTACGTGCTCGGCGTCGGCGTGGCGACGGGCGGTCCGGTGGGATCGCCGGCAACGCTCACCACGCTCGCCACGAGCCCGGACCTGGCCGCGCTGAGCGACCCGCGCCTCTTCCGGGCGAACGGCGAGGTGTACGTCTTCGGCTCGAGCGGCGCGTCGTCGGCCGGGCTCTCCGTCTGGACGGTGGGCGACGACGCCGCGGTGCCCACGCCGGCCTCGCCGCGCGCCGTGTGGGCCGGCATGGCGGGGCAGATCGACGGCATCGCGGCGAACAGCGCGATGGCGGCGGCGGACATCGCGGTCGAGCAAGAGCTCAGCGTCGGCGGATACGTGACGACGATCCGCTACTACGCCGGCGCCGTACCGTATGCGGATCTCGCGGCGTGGGCGCCGTCGGCTTCGTCCTCGGCCGACGCTGCGCCGTCCGCGTCGCTCGCGCCGGTCGACAACTTCACCAACGTGTTCACGGCGCCCGACGGGATCCCGTGCGGCTCGGTGTGGTCGGGCGACAACATCATGCTCCTCGGCCCCGGCCTCGCTCCCGCCGACGACGGTGGCAATCTCGTGTCGGGATTGAACATGCTCTGGTTCAATTCGACCGGCGCGGTGCGCGGGCTGCAGTCCGGCGCAGATGCCCTCTTGCTCGGCCGGAACGGCTTCAGCAACGTCGCCGCCAGCCCGTCGTCGATCGCGCCGAACAGCGCCCGATGGGACGTCGCGTGGGTGGAGACCCATGCCGACGATGCCGGCGCCTACGACGTCGTCTATTACGACGAGCTCGATTGTGAGTAAGCGCGTAAGCGCGCATCGCATGACGAGAAGCTGACCGAACGCATCACGGGGTGGCGCTAGCGTTTCCACCATGGCCATCGCTTACGATGCGGAGGGCGCGGGTCGCCGGATTTCCCCGATCAAGGTCATCCCGTTCGCCGCGGTCCACGTGGCGGCCGTCGCGGGCGTCATCGCGCTCGGATGGTCGTGGAAGGGCCTGGCCCTGGCCCTGGCGCTCTACGCGGTGCGGATGTTCGGCGTGACGGGCGGATACCACCGCTACTTCTCGCATCGATCGTTTCGCACCAGCCGCTTCGTGCAATTTCTTCTGGCGCTCCTCGCGATGTCGAGCTCGCAAAAGGGCGTGCTCTGGTGGGCGTCGCACCACCGCATTCATCACAAGTTCTCCGACCTGCCGGGCGACGTGCACTCCGCCAAGCGCGACGGTTTCTTCTGGAGCCATGTCGGCTGGCTCCTGTCCGACCAGCACGAGGCGACCGACGAACGCTGCGTGCGCGATCTGGCCCGTTACCCCGAGCTCGTCTGGCTCGATCGCTGGTGGTGGACGCCCCCCGCAGCGCTCGGCGTCGGATGTTTCCTCGTCGGCGGCTGGTTCGGGCTCGTGTGGGGATTCCTCGTGTCGACCACGTTGCTCTGGCACGGCACCTTCACGATCAACTCGCTCACGCACATCTTCGGCTCACGCCGGTACGTGACGACGGACAACAGCCGCAACAACGCCTTGCTCGCGCTCATCACCCTGGGCGAGGGCTGGCACAATAACCACCACTACTATCCGCTCTCGGTGCGCCAGGGCTTCTTCTGGTGGGAAGTCGACGTCACGTACTACGTGCTCCGCGGCTTCGCCGCGCTCGGCATCGTGCACGACTTGCACGCGCCGCCGGCGCAGCTGGTGCGGCCGGCGCGGCCGCTGCGACCGGTGCGACCGACCACCGCTGCCCCGCCCGCTGGAGAGCCGGTCGCCGCCGAGTAAGCTTCGCGGCATGCCCGTCCAGAACCCCCCTGCCGGCTATCACTCCGTCAGCCCGTATCTGGCCACCGTCCGCGTGGCGAAGCTCGTCGAGTTTCTCGAGTACGTCTTCGACGCCAAGGTCACCGAGCGGATGACGCGCGCCGACGGCGGCATCCAGCACTGCGAGCTACGCATCGGCGATTCGATCGTCATGATGGGCGAGCCCGCGGATCCCGCCAGCGCGCGCCCGTCGAACCTCTACGTGTACGTGCCCGACGTGGACACCACCTACCGCCGCGCGATCGAGCGCGGAGCCAAATCCGAGCGCGAGCCCGCCAATCAGTTCTACGGCGACCGCGGCGCCGCCTTCGTCGACGCGAGCGACAACCACTGGTGGATCGCCACGCACGTGGAAGACGTCTCGCCCGAAGAGCTGCAGCGCCGCATGCAGAGCCAGAAGCACTGATCTCCCTGTTTTCTTGTCTTCTCGGCGATCAATCGGAGGCGTCGAGCCTTTGCAGTAGGCCGAAGCGGACGTCTTCCCATTCTTCGGCCAGGATCGAGAAAAGGACTGTGTCGCGCACGCTGCCGTCTTCGCGCCGCTGGTGGCGGCGAAGCGTGCCCTCGTAGCGGGCGCCGAGGCGCGCGATGGCCTGCTGGGATCGCACGTTTCGCACGTCGGTCTTCAGCTGCACGCGCCCCGCGCCGAGCACGTCGAACGCATACTCGAGGAGCAGGCGCTTGGCGTCCGGATTGACCTTCGTGGCCCACACCGCGCGCGTGTACATCGTGGCCCCGATCTCGAGCCTCGCGTCCGGCACGGACACCTCGAGATACGACGTCGTCCCCACGATCGCGCCCGCCGCGAACGACCCGTGCGGCCGCAAGAGGCGCACGACCCACACGTAACGCCCCTCGGCCTGCCTCTTCGCAAGGCTGGCGGCCCACTCGGCCACCGTGCGGGGACGGCCCGCGATGTGGCCCCAGACCGCGTCGTCGTCGAGGACGTGAAACAGCGTACCGGCGTCGCGCTCGGGGACGCAGGGCGTCAGCTCGACCACGTGCCCGGAAAGGCGCGCGACCGTGGGCGGCCACGACATGGCCGGCCACGGCGCGTCGTGCGGGCGCGCGTCGGCGATGGGTCGAAAGGGGTCCACGCGGGCCTCGGTACGCCGATTAGCACGTCGACGACAGTCGGCCGTTCTCCTTGGGCGCCTGCGAGCGTCAGTGCGCGGGCAGGCCGTAGGGGACCGTGTAGTTCCCACCGTCGACGGGCTCGGTGCTCGAGGACTCGGCGCCTGCGGCGTCCGATCCGCCCGACGCGCCGCCATCCTCCGGGATGGAAACGCCGGGGCCCCCGGAAGCCGAGCTCGACGACGCGCACCCCAACGGAGTAGCCCCCAAGGCTCCCGTGCCCAGGGCGAAGAGTGCCGCGCGGGAGAGTCGGCCGCTCGGCGGTCGTGGGCGCGCCACGCCGCGAAACGATTCGTTGAACGGCTCGCCGCAGAACGGGCACGCGTCTTCACTCACGCGCGCGTGGCGGGCGCAGGTGGGGCACGGACGAAGGAAGGCGTCGATCATGCGTGGCTGGAGTACCCCCTCAGAAGCAGACGGACACCATGCGCGGGATGACGAGCGCTCATCATGGAATGAGGAGCCTTGATCATGGAAGGCCGGGCCCGCCCTTTCGCACGATGGGCCTCCTTCGAGCGATCGCGGCAGGTCCTCCCGGCATGACGCCGATCTTCTCTCGTTCGAGCCACGTTCAACGTGGAATGAGGGCGCTGCCCCGGCCGACAACGCCACGCCCCCAAGGGACGAGGCGACTCCTTCTCGGAATGAGGGAAGTTCCTCGTCGCATGACGTGCGGTCCTCGTTGGATCGCGCGCCTCATGTGAGCTTCAACGTGCCTCATATGCGCTTCAGCATGGCTTCTCCAAGGTTTGGAGCCGGTGATCCCAGGTTTCGCCGCGATCGCGAGCGCTTCGACGGCCTTCCTGCCGCTCTCGAGAGGCCATCTCATCGGCGTGAGCTGCCAGCTCCGCGCCACGAGGCGTCCCATTGGCGCTTCGAGGCGCCTTCTCAGCGTTTGAACGAGCCCTACGAGGCGTGGACGGGCAGTGATAGGGGGAATAACGGCCGTCATGGGCCGAAGAAAGGCGCACGTTCCGACGATCCCTCCCGCCATCCGGGGTTCACCGGCTCTCGAAAGGAGTGCAAGGGCCCTCACGACAGTTGCTAAAAAGGTCGCAAGGACAAGGGGCTATCTTGGACGGTTTGGTCGTCGAAGGGATTGGATATTGAAGTGTGCCGCTCCGAATGTTGTCGTTGGCGAACCAGTCAAGACCAATAGAAACAACCCATGAATGGCGACGGCAACGACTTGAAGACGCGCTATCCCGGCAGTACGCGCCCACGAACAGGCGAAACCGAGAGATGATCAGTCCGGCGTTCCGCCGGCCTCGCAGATGGCCGATCCGCAAGAGCGCAGCCAGCACTCGCTTCGCGCGAGTCGACGGCCAGTTGCTCACTCGGCAGCTGATACGAACGAGATGTCGGGGACGCCCTCGTACTCGCCATGCTCGATCCGATCCGCAATGACGCGCAACGCGAGAGCTTCGGCGTTCTTGACCGCATCATCCGGCGTCTCGCCGTAGGCCATCGCGCCTGGCAGGTCGACGACGTCGGCCAACCAGCGCCCGTCCTCCTCCCGCTCGATCTCAACCCGGTACCGCATCGCTTTCCTCGTCACGGACGCCACGGCGACGGCGCCCCCATAGCGTAGCGCAGTCCTAGGTCAGACCGGAGCGAGCGTGGAGCTCGCCTTCTAACCGTTGGTCTTGCCGCAGCTTTTGCCGCTGAGCGTACCGCGGCCCGCGGTAAAATCGCCGCTACGTACCAGAGGTGCGGATGGGATTCGAACCCACGTATACCGGTTTTGCAAACCGGTGCCTAACCACTTGGCGACCGCACCACCGTCCCGAAGGAGGCCGGCACCATGCCACAACCCCCGCGCCTGGCAAGGGGTGCTCCTCCGCCCCCCGCCCCCCCGGTCCTCGCCGCCCCCGCGCCTCTCCCGTCTGAACCTCCGGTGAAATAGCTCCATGTCGGGCGGGTGACCCCTTCGGCTTGCGGGGCCGGCAGGGGGGCTCCTGTGATGCCGGCCCTGAAGGCCGGCAGCCAGACAGGGGGGACCCCCGGCCCCAAAAGCCGAAGGGGTCACCCGCCCGACAAGGAGCGATGTCCCAACGCGACGCGCGAGGCTAAAGCCCGGCGAGCACGGCAGCGCCCATCTCGCGCGTCGACAGCGGCTTCTCGGCCCCCATGTCGCCCGTTCGGGCCCCGCCCGTCACCGCAACGTCGACTGCCTTCTCGACCGCGCGCGCCTCTTCCTCGAGCCCAAGCGAATGCCGCAGGAGCATCGCCGAGCTCAAGATGGTCCCGAGCGGATTGGCGATCCCCTTGCCCGCGATGTCCGGCGCGGACCCGTGAATCGGCTCGTAGAGTCCCCGCGTCCCCTCGCCGAGCGACGCGCTCGGCAAGAGCCCCAGCGAGCCCGCGAGCACCGACGCCTCGTCCGTCAGAATGTCGCCGAACATGTTCTCCGTCACGATGACGTCGAACGACCGCGGCGCCGTGATGAGCCGCATCGCGCACGAATCGACCAGCTGGTGCTCCAGCTTCACCGACGGCTCGCCCGCGCCCACCTCGTTCGCGACCTCGCGCCACAGCCGCGACGACTCGAGCACATTGGCCTTGTCGACCGACGTGACCAGCTTGCGACGACCAAGCGCCAACCGGAACGCGAGCTTGACCACGCGCCGCACTTCTTCGTCGGTGTACTCCAACGTGTCGACCGCGCGCGTCCGCTCGCCGACCTTCTCGCGCAGCCGCGGCTTGCCGAAGTAGAGACCACCCGTCAGCTCGCGGATGAAGAGGA
>Ga0302325_10011782_pt1 | contig 18809 bp, 15 predicted proteins | sample Palsa_T0_2_FD_201948 | JGI IMG/M metagenome (GOLD analysis project Ga0302325, IMG submission 201948) | Peat permafrost microbial communities from Stordalen Mire near Abisko, Sweden - Palsa_T0_2 | ecosystem: Environmental > Terrestrial > Soil > Palsa > Peat permafrost | place: Sweden: Abisko...
AGTGCTCGGATGGCTGCTCCTTCGCGGCCGCTGTCGCTCGTGCCACGCGCACATCTCGGCTCGGTATCCGCTCGTCGAGGCAACGACCGCGGTTCTCGCGGTGGCGGTCGTGCTCGTCAAGCACTCTCCCCGCGACGTCGTCCTCGGGCTGCTCCTGGTCGCCGTTCTCGTCCCCGTCGCGCTGATCGACTTCGACAGCCGGATCATCCCCAACAAGATCATGCTCCCCGCGGCGCTCGTGGCGGTCGCCGTCGGGCTCGCGCTCGCTCCCAAGCAGGTACCGGAGCAACTGATCGCCGGCGCCGCCGCCGGCGGATTCCTACTCCTGTTCGCGCTCGCGTATCCACGCGGGATGGGCATGGGCGACGTGAAGCTGGCGGTGGTGCTCGGCCTGTTTCTGGGCCGCTCGGTCGCCGTCGCGCTGATGGCAGGCGTGCTGGCCGGGACGGTCGGGGGCGCCATGATCATGGCCAGGGTCGGGGTGGCCAAGGGACGTAAGACCGCGGTCCCGTTCGGCCCGTTCCTCGCGCTCGGTGGCGTCATCGGCCTGCTCGCCGGGCCGGCGATCGTGCACTGGTATCTAAACACTCTCGCCTGAACAACAGCCGTCTGTTCTATTAAGGAACGCGATTGGCGGTCCGATACCACCGCCATGCGAAAACTGATCGCCCCCGGCGCGCTCGCGATCGCGATGCTCTTCTGCCTCCCTGGAGTCGCGCTCGCGAGCTCGGGGAGCTCGAGCGTGTCAGCGTCGAGCGGGGGCACTGGAGTGGGCCTGCCGATCACCTTTCCGGCTTCGCTGACCACGCCGCCTCCAGGGTTCGCGACCAATGCCCGCCAGGCGATCAAAGCGGCCGAGGCGAACCGGACGATGCTCGCGATTCACGCGCGTCAGCACCCGCTGACGATCAGGGTGTCCGTCTGGGCGGCCAGGAACTGGTTCGTCGACTTCTACTACGGCCGCACGCGCGTCGCCGAGGTCGTCGAGAGCCGCGCTGCTCGGGTCACCGGAGTCTGGACCGGCCCCCTGGCGGTCGCCGTCTACGCACGTGGCGGTTTCGCTCCGCTGTTCGGGTCGTGGTGGGTGCTCGTGCCTTTCTCGCTGCTTTTCCTCGTGCCGTTCCTCGACCTGCGGCGACCGCGGCGGCTACTGCACCTGGACGCGCTCGTCCTCGTGTCGTTGCTCGTGTCCTACCTGCTGTTCGACCATGCGCACCTCGTTCCCGCGGTGTGGCTGGCGTATCCGCCGTTGCTCTACCTGATCGCACGGATGCTGTGGATCGGCGGGCGAAAGGCGAGCCGTCGCGCGACCGCGGGGCTAGCGCCGCTCCTCTCGGTGCGGGTCCTCGGAGCCGGCCTGATCGTGCTCGTCGGGGCGCGGATCGGCCTCAGCCTGGTCGAGCACAGCGTGGTCGATGTCGGCTACGCCTCGGTCATCGGCGCGCATCGGATCGCCACCGGCCAATCGCTCTACTACGCGAGCGCCGCCCATGGCGACACGTACGGTCCGGTCGCCTACCTCGCCTATCTGCCCTTCGAGCTGCTGTTCCCCTGGCACGGCGCGTGGGACTACCTGCCGTCCGCGCACGCGGCGTCGATCGTATTCGACCTCGTGACCGTCGGCGGACTTGTGCTCCTCGGGCGCCGGCTGCGCAGCGGACGCGAGGGGCTACGGCTCGGGCTCGCTCTCGGCTGGGCATGGTCGGCCTGTCCGTTCACGCTGCTGGCGCTGATGATGCACACGAACGACGGGCTGGTCGCGATGCTGTCAGTGCTCAGCCTGATCGCGTTCAGCTCACCGGCGGCGCGCGGCGCGCTGCTCGGCCTCGCCGCCGCCGCGAAGTTCGCGCCGGCCGCTCTGCTGGGGCTGTTCGCGGGTGGCCGAGACCGAGGACTCAAGGACACCCTCGTGTGCCTGGGCGCGTTCACGCTCGTGGTCGTGACGGCAATCGGCTTTTACCTGCCATCAGGCGGGCTCACCGAGTTCTACAACCACACGCTCGGCTTCCAGCTGGGTCGCCCTGACGTGTTCAGTCCGTGGGCGCTTCATCCGAGCCTCGACCCGCTCAAGACATCGCTCGAGTTTGCCGCGCTGGCACTTTGCGCGATTGTCGCGTTCGTCCCGCGACGGCGCTCGCTCGCGCAGGTGTGTGCGCTGGCCGGCGCGCTGACGATCGCGGTCGAGCTGCCCGCGGAGCATTGGTTCTACTACTTCGTCGTGTGGTTCATGCCCTTCGTGCTGGTCGCCCTGCTTGCGCCGGGGGACGACGACGGCGATGCAATCCCAGAGCCGGACGCTGCCGTCGCGGCGTCCCTGACCACGGCTCGCTCGTTTGAGCCCGTCCACGCCGGCGTCTGACGATGGCCCGTCGTCTGCGCCGCCCCGGACGCTATCCGGCAACGATCGTCGCGCTGCTGGTGCTGATCGTCGCGGCCCCCGTCCTAACCGTCACGCACCGGGCGCCTAAGCAGCCGCTTGCGGCACACGCAGCGATCCGTGATGCGCTCCGCAGCCCGATCGTGGTCGCGGCGCTGGCAGGGACGCATTGGGGCTCGGCCGAGGCGTCTCCGCTCGACGGCCAGCTCGAGCGCGTGAGCTTCTTCGCCGGTGGGCGCGAGGTGGCCCAAGCCGCCGTCCGCGCGGACGGGACGGTCGATCAGGTCGAGGGGCTGGCGCACGAGGCGATCCCCTACGGCGACTGGATCGCCTATGAGCCCGGCGTGCTCGGCGCCCTGGCCCTGATGTTCGTCCTGATGGCGGGCGTGGCCCCGCTGTGGCGTCTGCGCAACCTCGACGTGCTCGCCGCGACGACGCTTGTGATTCCCGTGGTCCTGCTCCAGCATGGCTATCTCGAGGGCAGCGCTCTCGGCGCCCTGCCGGGGCTCGGATGCCTGCTTCTGCGCTGCTCGTGGCGGGGCCTCGGCCAGCACGCCGCCGCTACGCTCTCGACGCCGTTGTTCGAGCTGCTGACGCAGCGATGGCAGCCCGAGCAGCGGGTCCGTGTCCTGCGCATGCTCCTGGTCGCGTTGGCGCTCGTGTTCGTGATGGTGGGCGTGAGCTCGCCAAATGCGGTCGACGTCGCGTATGCCGCGATGGAGGGTGCCACGCGGATCGTCCACGGCCTGCTCCCGTATGGGCACATGCCCGGCGATGTCGTTCACGGCGATACCTATCCGATTCTCAGCTACGCCCTGTACGTGCCGCTCGCGTGGGTGGCGCCGGTGGACTCGATCTTCAGCTCCGTCGATGGAGCGTTGACGATCGCGGTGCTCGCCGCGCTCGTCACCGCCGTGGCGCTGTTCCGCTCGGCGGCCGGACCACGGATCAGTTCCCGGCGCCGCGCGCCCGACGCGGAGGCCGCCGGCCTGCGGTCAGCGCTGACGTGGCTGTCGTTTCCGCCGCTCTTGATCATCGCCTCGACCGGAACCACCGATGTTGTGCTCGCCGCGATGCTTGCGTTCGCGGTTCTCCTGTGGCGCCGTCCCGGCGCGTCGATGGCTCTGCTCGCCGTCGCCGGCTGGTTCAAGCTGACGCCGTTCGCGCTCGTGCCGGTCTGGCTGGCGCCGCTCCGAGGCCGGCGCCTGGCGACGGCGATTGCCGCTCTCGTGGCGGTGTCGGCCGCGACGATCGGGCTCGTAGTCGCGCTCGGGGGCATCCACGGTCCGGCGATGATGCTGCACGCGGTCGCGTTCCAGCTCAACCGCAGCTCGCTTCAGTCGCCGTGGGTCGCGCTCGGCATCACCAGCTTCCAGCCGATCGGTCAGGCCTGCGTACTCGCGCTGATTGCGGCCGCCGCGGTGCGATTGCTGCGGGCCCCCGAGCTCGCTGCCGACAACGCGCGGATCGCGGCCCTGTCCGCCGCAATCCTGATCGCGCTTCAGCTCGTCGCCAACTACTGGGCGTTCCTCTACCTCGCCTGGATCGTTCCGCTCATCGGCCTATCGCTGTTCGCACCGGATGCTCGGTCCAGTGCTTCCGCGCCAGAGGTGCCGGCTCCGGCACCTCCGCGGATTCCACCGGTCTCGGACGTCGTCGCGGTGCTCAGTCGATGAGAGGAGCGCTGGCCGCAGCCGCAGCGAGCGTGGAGGAGGCGATTTCGGTAACGCCCGCGCACGTCGACGCGCGGGCCAATGTCATCAGCCTGCCGCGCCAGCCGCGTGCCGCGCGGGCGGATCCGAACGCGCTGGTGGATCCCGACGCGCTGGTGGATCCCCACGCCCTGGCCGCTGTTCGGTCCGCCGCGCTGGGAACGGCGTGGAGCGCCCTCTGGCGTTCGCGGCTGCTGATCTGGGTTGCGGGATGCCTCGCCGCATCCGTGCTGGGCACCGCCCCGGGCCTCGTCAGGCGATTTGACCCCACCGGGATCTCGACGTCGTTCGGGAGCGTCGGGAACGTCCTCGCCGCGCCCGCGGTCCGCGGCGACGCGATCTGGTACCTGCGGATCGCTCAGAGCGGCTACCACACGGCTGCGGCGACCCGGTTCTTCCCGCTCTACCCGCTGCTGGTCCGGGCCGGTTCATGGCTGACCGGGTCGCTCACGGTCGCCGGCATCCTGATCTCGCTTGCTGCGGTGCTCGTCGGGTTGCTGATCATCCATCGCCTGACGGTGCTCGAGCTCGGCGCCCGCGTGGCGAACTTGACAATCGAGCTGATCGCATTCGGACCGCTGGCGCTGTTCCTGTCGGCCGTCTATACCGAATCGCTGTTTCTGGCGCTGTCGGCCGGTACCTTCTACGCCGCGCGGCGTGGGCGATGGGCGACCGCCGGCGCGCTCGGAGGGCTGGCAGCGCTCACCAGGGTCACCGGCGTCCTGCTCGTGGTGCCGGTGCTGATCTTGTTTCTTTACGGGCCGAGGACCGACGCCGAACCTGTTAAGCCGCAGTTGCGTTTCATGCCGAGGTACCGCCTCACTCCGGCCGTGCTCTGGACAGCGCTGATCCCCGCGGGAACCGCGGTGTTCTCGGTATATCTGACGTTGCGCGGATATCGTCCGACCGCATTCCTAACTGCGCAATCGCGTTTCACCCATCACGTACCTGCGTTGCCTGTCGTCGCTGTGTGGGATGCCGCGCAGATGGCGTGGCAGGAGCTGCGTCTCGGTTTCTCCGGCGTCGTCGGGTTCGCGTCGCAGACCCAGAGCGTCGTCGGAATGATTGCGTTGGGCGCAGCCGTCGTCGCGCTCACGGGCGTATTCCGTCGCCTGCCGCTTGCATACGGTCTCTTCATCTTGGTCGGGTTGCTCGTACCGCTTTCCAGCCCGACGGTAGGTGACCCACTCAAGGGTCTCGCGCGCTACGAGACGGTGCTATTCCCGCTGTACATGGCCGCGGCGGCATGGGCGATCGAGCGCGGCACGAGACGCCCGCTACTGCTCGGCTTCGCGGCGCTCGGGATCTTCTTCACCGCCCAGTTCGCGACCTGGCACATCGTCGGATCGCAGTTGCTCTAGCCGCCGGCTCTGCAAACGTCCAGAAATCTGTCCAGTGCCGGCCGGAAGTGTCCAGACTGGCCTGGACGGTCTAAACCTAAGTGGAGGTCCGGCCGATCATTGTCTTGAGCATGGGTATCTCGGCAGGGAAATCAATCATCGGACTCGACATCTCGCCCGGCTATGTGGCAGCCGTCGAGACCAGCTCCGGCGGCGTTGCCGTCGAACGGGCTGCTGTCGCGCAGCTCGCCCCCGGCGTGGTCAGAGAGGGCGAGGTCGCAGACGTCGACACGCTCGCCGACGTTCTCCGTCATCTGTTCGCCGACCACAAGCTCGGGCGCCGCGTCAGGCTCGGGGTGGCCAACCAGCGGATCGTCATGCGCACGCTCGACCTGCCGCCACTTCACGACGCGAAGGAGATCGCCTCGGCGGTGAGATTCCAGGCGCAGGAGCAGATTCCGATGCCGCTCGATCAGGCCGTGCTCGAGCACCAGTCGCTTGGAATCGTTCAGACGCCAGACGGTCCGCGTACCCGCGTCGTCCTCGTGGCCGCCCGCCGCGAGATGATCGACGGCCTGCTCGCCGCTACGCGCAATGCCGGCCTACGTCCGGAGGGCATAGATCTGAGTGCGTTCGCGATGATTCGCGCGCTCTACCGTCCAGGCCGTGAAGGTGCGACGCTGTACGTAAGCGTCGGCGGGATGACAAATATCGCGGTAGCCGTCGGAACCACTTGCGTCTTCACCCGGGTGGTGGCGCACGGGACCGAAGCGATGGCGGGTGAGCTCGCCGAGCGTCGCGGGCTTACGCTCGAGCATGCCCGTGGCTGGCTTACCCACGTTGGCGTACTGACGCCGACCGACGATATCGATGGGGACTCGGAGATCGTTCTCGAAGCACGGGCCGTGCTCGGCGAGGGCATCCGCCGGATCTCCGACGAGGTGCGCAACTCGCTCGACTTTCACGGTGCGCAGCCTGGCGCCGTAGAGGTCCAACACGCGATTCTGACCGGACCGGCGATCTCGATCCCCGGCTTTACCGAGCAGCTCGGCGAGGAGATCCAGCTACCGCTCGAGTCCGGCAAGGTGAGCGAGGCTAACCCCGGCGCAATCGGAGACATCGATGCCGGTAGCCTCGTCATCGCCGCCGGCCTGACAATCGACCAGGTCGCGTCGTGAGGGCAGTCAACCTCATCCCCAACGACTCGCGCCGCGGCGCGCGTGCCTCAGGCGGTCGCTCTGGCGGCTCGGTGTACGTGCTCCTGGGCACGCTTGCGATCGCGCTTGCGCTTGTCAGCGTCTACGTCCTGACGATGAACCGGATCTCCGATCAGAAGGCGAAGATCGCGGCGCTCACGGCCCAAGCCGCGGAGGCTCAGAGCGCAGCAGCCCGACTTAGCCCGTATGTCGATTTCGCAAAGCTTGCCCAAGCGCGCACCGAGACGGTCCGCGAGATCGCCTCGAGCCGATTTGACTGGCACGCGGCACTGGCGGGCCTTTCCCGAGTGGTCCCCGCGAACACCTCGCTTCAGTCCCTGACTGGCACCGTCGTGCCTGGCGTAACCGTCGGCGGAGCGGCTGGTGGCGGCACCGCCGCCACGCTACGCGGCGACGTCGCGGCGCCGGCGTTCGAGCTCCAGGGATGCTCAGACTCGCAGGACGACGTCGCCCGGCTGATCTCGCGGCTGCGCCTGATCGACGGTGTGACGCGAGTGTCGCTCGAGTCAACGCAGAAGACCGCCAGCGCCCAGTCCGGTGCCTCGGTGAGCTCGGCGTCAGCGGTAACAGGCGGGTGTCGCGGAGACGCGCCCTCGTTTGACCTGGTCGTGTTCTTCCAGCCGATCGCGAACGCGGGTGCCGATGGTCTCGCGTCGGCCACCCTGCCCGTCAGCGCCACTACGAGTAGCGGAGGGTCAAAGTGACCGCGAGAGATCGGACCGTCAGTGTGATCGTCGCGTTGGTAGTAGCGGTCGTCGCCGTGTGGCTGCTCGTGATCGGCCCAAAGCGCGATCAGGCGAACAAGCTCGCTGCCCAGGTGACATCGGCACAGAGCGAGCTCGCGATCGCGCGGTCCCAGATCGCGGTCGCGGACGCCGACCGGAGCGCATTCGCACGTAATTACGAGGCCGTCGCCGAGCTCGGCGAGGCGCTCCCCTCGAGTGACGAGAGCCCATCGCTGATCTACGAGCTCCAGAGCGCGGCATCGCACGCCAAGGTGGACTTCCGATCGCTGGTGTTGAACGCGGCGGCTTCGGCGCCCGCTGCGACGGTCGCCGTCCCTGCTGCCACGTCGTCGAGCCCCTCTACGACGACCCCGAGCAGCACGGCGTCGACCAGTCAGGCAGTCACCGCGACACTGCCCCCGGGTGCTGCGGTTGGTCCCGCCGGCCTTCCGACCCTGCCCTTCACATTCACCTTCCAAGGGAACTTCTTCCATCTCGCGAACTTCATGGGCCGGCTGGAGCGGTTCGTCGTCGCCACCGACAAGAAAGTTTCGGTCAGCGGTCGGCTGATGACGCTGAACGGGATCAGCTTCGGAGCGGCTCCGAGCGGATTCCCACAGATCACGGCGACGATCTCGGCCACCAGCTACCTGGTGCCCGCCAACGAGGGCCTGACAGACGGCGCTACTCCCACCGGTCCCGCCACCAGTTCGACCGCTCAGACGGTGTCCGGCTCCGCCACCTCGCCGGTCGCCCCCGTCGCGGCCATTACCTCTCCAGCCCGATGACCGTCGTCAGAAACCTGATCTCTGAACTACGCGAGAAGCGACTCTGGCCCGTCGCGCTGGCGCTGGTCGTCGCGCTGATCGCCGTTCCCGTGCTGCTGTCGAGCTCCGGCAACGCCGGCGTCGTCTCGGCTCCCGCCGTCGGGCCCGTGGGTGCGGTGCCGGCGCTGCCTGCGGTCAGCGTGACAACTACCCCCAGCGAGGCGAAGCTCACCGGGCCGCAGCGGAACCCGTTCGCGCAGCAGAACCCCGGTACGTCGTCGAGCGGCTCTTCAGGCACATCGCCCGGAGCGGGCGGCTCGTCCGGCTCGACCGGGTCCAGCGGGTCGACGACGAGCGGCGGGAGTGGCACGGGCACAAGCACGGGCACGGGCACGGGCACGACCGCTCCGACGACGACGACCACTCCGGCTGCGGCGCCGAAGCCGAGCCTGCTGACGGCCACTCAGGCCTACCATGTCGCGCTCTCGATCACCAATTCCGCCGGCGGCCTCAACACGGTCGACCCGGTCGGGCGACTGAGCGTTCTGCCGAGCGAGCAGCAGCCTCTGCTGGTCGAGCTCGGCGTGCTGAAGGGCGGCGACCACGTGCTCTTCGTCGTCCAGCCTGGAACCGTGGTCCACGGCCCCGGGACATGCACACCAGGCCCGATCGACTGCCAGATCGTCTCGCTGGCTCAGAACCAGATCGAGAGTGTCTCGCGCTCGACACAGAGCGGCACGGTCTCGGTTGCCCTGATGGCCGTCACGGCGATCACAGCCGACAAGTACTCGTCTTCCGCCGCCGCGGACGCCGCTCGCCAGACGGAATCCGCCGCCGGCCGCCAGCTCTTGAACAGGTCGACCCTCAGCGCCCTCTCGCTGTTCGACTACAAGCTGAGCCTCGGCGCCGTCGCCGATCTGCGCAATCTCACAGTTGGAGGTGGCTGATGCGCCATATCATGCCGACGGCTCGACGAAGCCGCTGGACCCTGGCGGCGATCGCGCTGACATCCGTGCTCGCGCTGTTCGTGGCGACGAGCGGCGCGCAGGCGGTCGTGGTCAACGACCAGGGCAACGTCGCGGGCGTCGCGCTCGTGCCGGGCACTAGCGGGACGCTCGCCACCGCCGGCATCCTACCTGTCAGTTCGAGCGCCTCTCCTTGCGATCCCTGGCTCACGCCCGACCTGTCGCTCCTGCCGTCGATCGGCATCTGCTCTCACGGCGGCCCGGTGATCCACGCCAACGAGACCTTCGCGCTCACCTGGGATCCGATTCGCTCGTACCCCGCTGGAACGAGGGATTACCTCGAGCAGTTCCTCAAGGATGTCGCGGATGGCAGCGGCACGCTCACCTCGCCGTTCGCAATCACGAGCCAATATCAGGACGCAAGTGGCCGCGCCGGCAACGCCTCGGAGTACGGTGGCGCATGTATCGACTACGGTAGCCCGGGCGGCTACACGTGCCAGTTCGGCGACACGACTGGAACCGGGATCGGTAGCAACTACCCGGCGAACGGTTGCACACCGTCCGGCGCCAGTCACGTCTGCCTGACCGACGCCCAGCTCCAGTCCGAGCTGACGATGGACCTGGGCAGCACCGCGCTGACCCAGCACGTGATGTCGACCTACACGCCACTGCTCGTCCTGCTGACCCCGCCCGGCGTCGAGATCTGTCTCGACTCGACAGGCAAGCTCTGCTCGGCCAACGGTACCTCGACGGCTCAGTTCTGCTCCTACCACTCCGAGGTCCAAGGTGTCGCCTACGTCGTCCAGCCATGGACCGCCAACACCGCCTGCGATGAGCCGATGCTGCCGGCACTTCCGTCGCACCCGACGGCCCAGCAGGTCGCCACCGATGCCGGTGTGCGGCTTTCGAACCCGCTCAGCCAGGCAGAGATGGCGGCGATCGTGAACCCCGATCTGAACGGCTGGTACGCCGAGGACGGCTCCGAGATCAACGATAACTACGGCTGTGAGCCACAGGGGTATCCCTACGACGTCGTCACCGTCGGAAGCAGCTCCCAGAACCCCTACTACCTTCAGCCCGAGTTCAGCAACGCCGGCGTAATCGACACCGACCCGGGCGTGCCCGCGTGCGCTCTCGGCGTCACCCTCGCGCCGACGTTCGTCGTCCCGAGCTCCGTCGAGCCAAGCGATGTCGTGCAGTTCGACGGCTCGGTGACGAGCTCCTCGCTGATCGTGTCGGCTGCCGACTACCAGTGGAACTACGGCGACGGCACCAACGCCGTCGGCCCGAGCGTCGAGCACAGCTACGCCAAGGGCGGCACCTACACGGTGACCCTGAGCGTGACCGACCGTGGCGGGTACACGGCAACCGACAGCCAGACCATCACCATCCTGGGTTCGAATGGCGTGCCGGTGACGCCGCCGACCAACCACACGAATCCGGTATTACGCATACGCCTCCAGCTCCTCCCTCAGGGTCTGAAGACGGTGCTTCGCAGGGGCCTCTCGATGGCGGTGACCTCGAACGAGTCGGCTGACGGATTCGTGACCCTCTCGATCCCGCGCAAAGCCGCCAAGCGCGCGCACATCAAGCACGGACGGGGCGCGACGGTCGTGATCGGGCGCGGCACGGTCTCGGGGATCAAGGCCGGCACCGTGAACCTCCACTTGAAGCTGTCGCGGCCGATGGCCAGGAAGCTCGGGCACCTGGGGCACGTGACGCTGACGGTGCGCCTTGCGCTCGCCGCCGCCGGTGGCGATCGCCTCGCGATCGACGCCGCCGGGCGCTACTGAGGTGCGACCGCGCAAAGCTCGGCTGGCGCCGCGATTGCGCTCGGAGCGCGGCTTCACGCTGATCGAGCTGCTGGTGGCGATGACCCTGTCGCTCGTCGTCGGTGCCGCCGCACTTACGTTCATGACAATTTCCTTTCACGAGCAGAACGACATCACCAGTAGGGCTGTGGCGACTGCCAAGGCTGAGCAGAGCCTCGAGCAGCTCGTGGTCGACCTCCGCGACTCGATCACGAACGTGACGATCTCGAATCCGACCAGCAGCACCACCGAGATCCAGTTCGACATTCCGACGCCGGGCAACGACGCCACCGGCGAGCTTGTGGCGTGGACCTGCCCCAGCACTGGAGCGACGAGCGTTGGGACATGCACGCGACTGGTCACACCGAGCGGCGGGTCTCCAACGGCGTACACCGAGATCAGCGGCGTCCAATCGATGGCGTTCACGCCCACGTACGGGGGAACCGCCACGGTGCCCACGAACGCGACCGACATCGCTTCGGTGGCTATGACGCTCACCGTCCGGATCACCAGCTACGGGCTGACCTCGAGCGGGACCGTGACCACTGCCGCCACCGCGACCGCCAACACGCCGATCGTGCTCGAGGCCACCGCGGACCTGAGGAACTTCACATGATCAACCGCCGGCCTCCCGCTCTCACCGCTGAGCATGGCTTCTCGCTGATCGAGGTCATGGTCGCGGCGCTGATGGTGGCTTTGATCGTCGCGGCTGGGTCGACGCTGTTCATCGAAGGCAACAACAACTCGCTGGCTGCAACGCGCGATTCGCAGCTGATCAGCGTGGCCGACCAGCAGCTCGAGATCATCCGGCAAGAAGTGAAGGTGAAGGGCTTCGACCAGCTCGCGATGAGCGCCGCACCTGCAGCGGCGTCGAGCGCGACGCTCCCGTACAGCTCGACGACATACGCCGATCCGAACCATTTTGTCAGCTCCGGGACGGGCACCTGCGGCTCTCAGAACGAGGGCTACGACATCGAGGAGAACTTCGACAACAGCGCGTCCGGCGCCGCGACTGGTTTGACGCCGTGGGCAGGATGTGTCGACACGACCACCGCGCCCACGACTGTTGCCGAGCCGCTGGAGATCCTCCCCGCGGCCTCCGGGATCGCCGCGGGCTTCATCTCGCCCGGACCGACGACTGTATCGCTCGGCTCGACCGGCCAGCAGGTCACGGTCGACGAGTACGTGACCGACACGTACCTCGGCTGCAACGGGACGACCACCTGCCCGACCACGACCACCGGCCAGGTCGTCTGTCCGTCGGCGATCGGCTGGCCGAGCACCACGGCTAGCAGCACCTCATGCGCCGATGCGCGCCGGGTGATCGTCGCCGTGATCCCCACCAACAACGCTCGTTACAACACCGGGCAGGTTTCGCCCGTGTACGTGAGCTCGATCTTCACGAACCCCTCGCCCTCGAACGAGCCTTCCGGCACGCTCGGGCTGACGCTTGGATTGCAGCTCGGATGACGCTCGCGACGCCCGCATACGCGCGACGCCGCGGTCTCGTTCGGGGGGAAGAGGGGTTTGTCATCGTCATCGTGCTGGCGCTGATGGTGGTCGCCCTTCTGATCGGTACCGCTGCGATCGCAGCGTCCCTGTCGGCGAACAAGCTCACCAACCACGACACGCGGCAGCGCAGGGCGCAACAGGCCGCAGACGCAGGCGTGCAGGCGCAGCTCTACGACCAGGGGCAGAATCAGGTCGGCAGTTCCGGGTCGAGCTTCGACCTCAACGGAGGTACGCTCGGCCTCTCCAGCCTGCTCGACTGCATCGAGCCTCAGTTCAACGCCAGCCTCCAGATCACCGGGCTCGTGCAGGCAAGCGCCACGGATCCCTCAGTGTGTCCAGGCGGAGGAGGTACCGGCGGGTTGAACCCGGTGCCGGAACCGGTCGGCAACCATGCTTACGACCAGTCGGAGTTCATCCCCGGAGCGAGCCTCCTGAAGAGCGGCGGCTCAGAGGTCGCGATGCAGCCGAAGATCGTGTCACTCGGCTACGACTCGACGACCACGGGGACCGGTACCGTCTACTCGCGCGAGGAGGCGATCCTCAACCCGGTAGAGCCGTTGCCGGTGCTGGGCGGGAACGACAACCTGACCGTGCAGGGGGTGACGCTTTCCGGTGGGCTCCTTAGCGGCCTGCTCAGCGCGTTGCACCTCAGCAGCCTCGCCACTACCGTCAACGGGGACATCGAGGCGGCGAACAACATCACGCTGCCGACGATCGACGCAGGCCTGAACCTGACGCTCTCGAATGGCCTGCTCGGCCTCGTTCAGCTTGGCGTGAGCGGCACGCTTACCCCGTCGAACGGCGTCACGGTTGCACAGATTCTCCACGACGGCCCGCCTCCCGAGCAGCCGATCACGGTCTCCCCGTCGACCGCGAGCTGCCCGGCCACGAATGCCAACTGCGCTTCCTTCGGGACCTATTACAACTCGACGACCGACAGCGTGACCGTCCCGTCGGCGGGCAGTACGACCATCCCCGGCGGCGTATACGTCTTCTGCAACTTCAACGCGCAGGGGGCCGTGACCGCGAATCCCAGCTCCACCGTGCCGGTGCAGATCTTCATCGACAACCCGAATTCCTCGCGGTGCACCGCCGGTAACGGCACCCCCGTGCTGTCCACGACGGCGAACGCCGTCACCGGCCACGATGAGGACAACGATGGCAACTTCATCGCGCCGAGCGGCATCTCGAACGGCTCCGGCAACGTAACCGGCGTGCTCGGCCCGAGCGGCCTCCAGATCTATCTTGTCGGTGACGATCCCCAGGCGACCAGCCCGTACGACGACAACACGTACGTCCAGATCGGCAGCTCCGGGGCTACGGGCCCCAATGGCGGTCTGCTGACGACCAACCTGGCTACCGAGGAGGCGGTCGTATACGCGCCAACCTCGGAGGTGTCGATGACGACCGCGACCTGCACCTCCGTGATCCTTTTCGGCACGATCTGCGTCCCTGGCGTGTTCGACGGCAATCTGATCGGCGACGACGTCTCGGCGACGGCGCTGACCTTCACCCAGGACCTCAATCTCGGTAACTATCCGCTGTATGACGGAGTCGACCTCTATCACGTCCAGCAGTACGTGGAATGCAGCCCAGTCTCGAGCCTGACCGGCAACGCCACGACCGACACCACGGGCTGCTGAGACCGCGGCCGCCTTGACGGCTAGACCCCTGCCCCGGCGTTCTCGTCGTGACGATGGCGCCGGCGCATCGTCGGTCGGCGCGCGGCTCGTGAGCTGCGACGTGAGGGATCTCGTCTCTACCGGTCTCGCCCTCCTCCCAGCCGGCGCCGCCGCGCTCGACCGATCCGCCGAGTCTCTCGACGCATCCGCTCCCGAACCCCCGCCGCGTAACCTGTAGCGCCCTATGGCGCTCCGCCTCACCACCGCCGGCGAGTCGCACGGCCCCGGCCTGACGTGCATCCTCGAGGGCATGCCGGCCGGCCTCGAGCTCGACCGCGACGCGATCGACCGCGACCTTGCGCGGCGCCAGCTCGGCCACGGCCGCGGCGGGCGGATGAAGATCGAGCGAGACAAGGCCGAGGTCACCGGCGGGGTCAGGCACGGGCGCACGCTCGGCGGGCCGATCGCGCTCCAGGTGCTGAACCGCGACTACGCGAACTGGGAAGAGCGGATGAACCCGTGGCCGGTGGCGGCCGAGCTCGCGGAGGTCCATCTGCCGAGGCCCGGTCACGCCGACCTGGTCGGGACGCAGAAGTATGGGCTCACCGATGTGCGCGACATCCTCGAGCGGGCCAGCGCGCGCGAGACGGCGGCGCGGGTCGCCGGGGGCGCGGTCGCGAAGGCGTTCCTGGCGGTGCTCGGCGTCAGCGTCTACTCGCACGTGATCCAGATCACGAGTGTGACCGCTCCGCGTCGCGACGACCTCAGACCCGAAGACTTCGCCGCGGTCGACGAGTCGCCGGTGCGGTGCCTGGACGCGGAGGCGACGCGCGCGATGGTCGCCGAGATCGACGCGCTGCGCAAGGCGAACGAGTCGCTCGGCGGGGTCTTCGAGGTGCGGGCGTTCGGGCTCGTGCCGGGACTCGGCTCGCACGTCTCCTGGGAGGAGCGTCTCGACGGCCGCCTCGGACAGGCGATCCTGTCGATTCAGGCGATCAAGGCGGTGTCGATCGGGGACGGGTTCGAGGTCGCCGGCGTGCCCGGCTCGCGCGCGCACGACGAGATCTTCTGGGACGAGCAGCGCGGCTACCGGCGCGAGACGAACCGCGCGGGCGGGGTCGAGGGCGGGATGAGCACCGGAGGCACGCTCGTCGTGCGCGCGTCGATGAAGCCGCTGCCGACGCTGACAAAGCCGCTGCGCTCAGTCGACATCGCCACCCACCTGCCGGCCGAGGCGCTTCGCGAGCGAACCGACTCGTGCACCGTGCCCGCGGCGGGGGTCGTGGGAGAGGCGATGGTCGCGTTCGTGCTCGCTGATGCCTACCGGCGCAAGTTCGGCGGCGATCACATCGACGACTGCCGGGCCGCCCTCCTTGCCTACAAGGAGCGGATCGGATGGAGTCGTGCCGGCGACGCCTGAGCAGACGCGATCCTCGGTCGTGCCTCTGAGGGCGCGCCGCGACCGGCCTGTCGCCTTGATCGGCTTCATGGGATCCGGCAAGTCGACGGCGGCCCGCTCGGTGGGGGATGTCCTCCACGCGCCGGTGGTGGACGCCGACGGCGTGATCGAGCAGCGCCTCGGCAAGTCGATCGAGCGGGTCTTCGCGGAGGATGGCGAGGCGGCGTTTCGCGCCGCCGAGGAGGCCACGACGCTGGAGCTGCTCGAGGATGCGGGCAACCGCGTGGTCGCGCTCGGTGGCGGCGCCATCTCCTCCGCACGCGTGCGCCGCGCGCTCGCTGACCGCCTCGTGATCTGGCTCGACGTCGACCTCGACACGGCGTGGGCGCGGGCGCACGGGTCCGCTCGTCCGCTGGCGCGGGACCCCGCTCATTTCGCGTCCCTGCACTCCGAGCGCGAGCCGCTCTACGCGGCGCTCGCGGACGCGATCGTGCCGGCCAGCCGGTCGGCCCTGATGGCTCCGGTTCTCGACTCGCTACAGGGCCTCCCGACGGGCTTCCGGATGCTGTGGGCGTCGAGCGCCTCGGGTGACTACCCCGTGTACATCGGGCCGGGACTGCTCGACGAGCGAAGGTTCTGGCCGCCCGCGGTCGCGGGCCGGCGCTTCCTCGTGACCGACGGCAACGTGGGGCGGCTGTATGGAGATGTGGTCGAGGAGATCGCCGGCCGTGTATCGGTGATGCCCGGCGAGCAGTCGAAGACCGTCGCGCACGCCGAGATCGTCTGGACCCAGCTCGCGCTGGACGGGATGACCCGCGACGACGTCATCGTAGCCCTCGGCGGCGGCGTCGTCGGAGACCTCGCCGGCTTCTGCGCGGCGACCTACCAGCGCGGCGTCCGCTACGTACAGGCGCCGACGACGCTTGTTGCGCAGGTCGACTCGGCATACGGTGGAAAAACCGGGGTCGACCTGGCGGAGGCGAAGAACTATGTCGGCGCCTTTCACCAGCCGGTAGCCGTGATCGCCGACACCGGCACGCTCGCGACGCTCCCACCCGAGGAGGTCGCCGCCGGTTACGCGGAGGTTGTCAAGACGGCGCTGATCGCCGGTGGCCCGTTGTGGGAGCGGGTGAGGTCCGGCGCCGATCCGACCGACCCCGAGGTGATCACGGCATGCGCCCGTACGAAGCTGGCGATCGTCGCCAAGGACGAGCGCGATGCCGGCCTGCGACAGGTGCTGAACCTCGGGCACACGGTCGCTCACGCGATCGAGACCGTGACCGGTTATGCGCGCTACCGGCACGGCGAAGCGGTGGCGCTGGGGCTGCTCGCCGCGCTGCGCCTATCCGGAGCCGACGATCTGCGCCGGGAGGTTGGCTCGCTGCTGGGCGGGCACGCGCTCCCGAGCACGCTCACCGGCGTCGATCCCGACGCCGTCATCCGCGCCACCGCACGCGACAAGAAGCGGCGCGGCGAGCGGCCGGTGCCCTTTGTCCTGCTCGAGACCCCCGGCAAGCCTCGACCCGGCTGCGAGGTCGACCCCGATGCGCTGGAGGCGGCGGTTCGAGAGCTGATGTCGTGCTGAGCGCCAACCGGATCGAAGTGATGCACGGCGTCAACCTCGACCAGCTCGGTCGGCGCGACCAGGCCCACTACGGGGCGCTGACGTTGACTGAGCTCGAGCTGAGGATCGCCGATGACGCCGCGGCGCTCGACTTGCGGACGCGCTTCTTCCAGTCCAATCACGAGGGCGAGTTCGTCGAGCATCTGCACGGCCTCGACGGCCTCGCGGACGGGATCGTGCTCAACCCTGGCGCGTGGACACACTACGCGTGGGCGATCCGCGACGCGCTCGAGCTGACCGGCCTGCCGGCGATCGAGGTTCATCTTTCCGACGTCGAGGCCCGCGAGGAGTGGCGGCGGCTGTCGGTGATCCGCGATGTCTGCATCGGGCATGTCAGTGGCCGCGGCGCGGACGGCTACCGCGATGCGCTTGCGCGCCTGCGCCGGGAACTGGCGCGATGAAGGGCCGGGTGGAGCGAGTCACCGACCTGATGCCCGAGGCGGGGATCGACGTGCTGCTGGTGAGCGACCGCGCCAACGTTCGCTACCTCACCGGTTACGACGGGTCCAACGGGATCGCGTTGATCGGGCCGCGCGCGCGTTCCTTCGTCACCGACTTCCGCTACGTCGAGCAGGCCGCCGAGCAGGTGCACCCGTCCTTCTCCCGTACGCGCGCCTCGCTCGACCTGCTCGAGGCGGTGACCGGCCTGCTCGGAGCCGGCGAGATCAGGGTCGGCTTCGATGACGTGCACATGCCGGTCGGCCAGCACGCACGCCTGCAGGAGCTGCTGCCGGGCCGCGTCGAGCTCGTCGCCGCCGGCGGGCTGGTCGAGCGGATTCGCGCAGTCAAGGACGCCGAGGAGGTGCAGCGCATCCGCACCGCCGCCGCGCTCGCGGACGCCGCATTCGAGCGCACGATTCGCGACGGACTGATCGGGCGCACCGAGCGCGAGGTTCAGGTCGCGCTCGAGCACGACATGCGAGCCCGTGGCGCGAGGCGCCCGAGCTTCGACTCGATCATCGCTGCGGGTCCGCATGGTGCGCTGCCCCACGCTCAGCCGCGCGACGTGCCGATCCGCGCCGGCGACATGGTCGTGATCGACTGGGGCGCCGAGCTCGACGGCTACTGCTCGGACTGCACGCGGACGGTGGCTGCGGGCGATCCCGGCGAAGCAGCGAGGTCGGTCTACGAGCTGGTGCTGAGCGCCCAGCTCGCGGGCCTTAAGGGCGTCCGCGCCGGACGGGGCGGGCGGGAGGTCGATGCCGTGGCGCGCGAGGTGATCGGAGCCGGCGGTCACGCCGAGCATTTCGGCCACGGGCTCGGCCACGGCGTCGGGCTCGAAGTCCACGAGGGCCCGCGCCTTTCGCAGCGCTCCGGGGACACCCTGGAAGCGGGGAACGTCGTCACTGTCGAGCCGGGGGTGTACGTACCCGGTCGCTTCGGCGTGCGGATCGAGGATCTGATGCTCGTCACCGAGAGCGGCGCCGAGGTACTGAACGGATTGTCGAAGCGTTTGCTCAGCACCGAGTGACACCCGTGCGTCGGATAGGGTGAGCCGGAGTGGCGAGACCTCCAGACAAGCAGACCGAGGCTGGACCCGCCGACGCGCTCGTCGTGTTCGGCATCACCGGCGACCTCGCCAAGAAGATGACGCTGCGCTCGCTTTACCGGCTCGAGCGGCGCGGCCTGCTCAAGCTCCCCGTGATCGGGGTTGCGGTCGACGACTGGAGCATCGAGAAGCTGCGCGAGCACGCCCGCGAGGCGATCGCCGCGACGGGCGAGCAGATCGACGAGGAGG
>Ga0302325_10011783_pt1 | contig 18806 bp, 10 predicted proteins | sample Palsa_T0_2_FD_201948 | JGI IMG/M metagenome (GOLD analysis project Ga0302325, IMG submission 201948) | Peat permafrost microbial communities from Stordalen Mire near Abisko, Sweden - Palsa_T0_2 | ecosystem: Environmental > Terrestrial > Soil > Palsa > Peat permafrost | place: Sweden: Abisko...
ATCGCTCAACAAAGAGTGCGGATGGAAGGATGGCGACAGAGGCGGCTTGGCTCAAAGGCAAACAACCCATGAAAGCAAAAACAAAACCGTCTTGACTCGCACCGGCCTTCTCATGGAAGGAGTTGGACGCCGCTCCAAGGCTGATTACTGGTCGCAAGCGAATTTTCCAACATCCAGAGCGGTATTGTTGGCGGTCAATGCCAATGCCGGCTTACCTATCGGCGGCCGGTAAACCATTAGAAACATCTCCGGCGAGTAGAGTTGGTCACTTGCGGCGCTTAAAGATCTTCTTTACACGCGGCAGCAGCGCAGTTCGCTGTAGGACCCGCCTCAACAAACGATCCACGAAGATCGTCGGTGTTCGAAGGGCATTCACCGTCAGCCCCCTCAGACGGGGAGAGAACATGTAGGTCAATGCCTCGTCCCAACTGCAGGTGCCGAGCCGCTGCTTATACCAGGAGTCTCCAAAGCCAAAGTCAAATTCTTTGACGCCCTCCTTCCACAACTCCTCCAGCGTCTTCATCGTTACGAATGTTCCTGGTGAGTACTTGCGGTAGCTCGGATCATAGCCCGTGTGTGAAACATAGAATACGCCGCCGTAGAGGTTCCCAGTCCAGAATGCGAAGGGTTTATCCGCGGCATATAGGATGTAGGTGCGATGCCATCCTTTTTGGAGTGCGAACTGAACATCATGTCGCCTTCCGAAATTGTCAAGAAACCCCACTCCCAAGTCCCGCTGATATGTCAGCTTCGCGATCTGTTCGACATCTCGAAAAATCCGTTCCAGGTTTGCAGGTTCACGTAGACAAACAATTCGGACATCGCCACAATAATCAGCAAGAAGCTTCTTACTGAGCCTCCGATCCTCCCGTGAAAATCCGGACAAGATCTTTTCAATCGTGGCTGGGAGTTTCATGCTCCAGTGCGCTTGAATCGTGGGGAAAAAGTCTCGAGTTGCCGCACCGTCGCCGCATCGGATCGATGAGTAGAGAGGAGAGTCAGTGCTTACAAACTCAAAGCGCGCGACATCGGCCTCGTTTTGCCGCAAGGATTTCGAGATTTCTCCGACGAAAGCCACGCTGTTTTCGCTGGACGCATTCCCCAACAGCCCCTTATAGATGAACGTCAAAGAGGTCACCTTTGGGCCAGGCAACTCCTTATGAGCGAACCTGAACTCCATTCTGGTCTTCTCCAGTCGTCCAATCAGCATGGCGTCAGGCCGGCCGTCTCGATTTAGCAGTAGGATATGCGGCCGCACGATTGCCGGTCGTCTGGAGCGATTTACTTCGAGATAGAAATCAATATCTGAGGTCGGGTGATGCTGCCAAGACGTCCACTGGGGACGAACTTCCTCAATTTCCTCAGGGCTGCGAATGACACGAATCGTTGCGTCGTTGATTCTTGCACCTTTGATTGCCAGCTCATGGTAAAGGCAATACAGGATTTCCTAAACAAATTGTCATCGCTTGTCAAGCACACGCCGAGACCATTTCTCAAAACCATCGCTCCGACTGCCATAATTTTGAAGTAGGTCTAACGCATACACGTCAATGCGCCGAATTGACGCGCCGCCAAAAGAAATGAAAAATACCGCTCAACAGATAAGAGACCCAATGCCTGGTAAACGCATTTATCGGAAACAACAAATCAATTTCGACAAACCCAGATATTGAGTCATTTCTGCGTCAGTCGAGCATTTATGCATGGAATCGACGTAACTTTTCGGCATATAATTGCGGTACGTTACGTCCAATGGCGACTCTGTAGAGGATTTCCCAGTGATCCCAAATAGAGTTTCTTGCCCCAATCGTTCCGTTTGGCTCCAAATTATCTTCTGCGCCGTATCACTCACCAGCGTTTCGTCTGTCGCTAGGTCGCAGGGTGTCGAGTCGCCTTCGACCATATTCAGAAATGCGAAGCCTTCGGTGGTCTACATTATCGCCGGTGACAGCAGTGGCAATCCAACTGTTCAGGGTTCTGGCTTCATAATCGCGAAGGATCGCATCGTCACCAATCACCACGTTTTAGCGGGCACATCACTCGCGCTTGCGGTGTTCTCGGATGGCAAGTCGTCTCCAATAACTACGGTGATCGCGGACAGCAGCACCAAAGACTTAACAGTCGTCGGAGCTGATACCGGATCGCGCCAAGCCGTAACACTTGGGGACGACCTAGCCTTGCAGGAGGGTGACCCAGTCTACGCGATTGGAGCTCCGAAGGGGTTGGAGTTGTCACTTACCGACGGCATTGTCAGTTCGTTCCGGAACGTTGGCGACGAGTTTTTTATACAGTCGACGGCGGCTATTGGGCACGGTTCGAGTGGCGGCCCCTTGTTCAATCGGGAAGGACGGGTAGTTGGGATAACCTCCGCACTAATGTCGGACACCCCTGGTATTTATTTCTCGATTGGGATCGGCGATTTGAAGCGCTTGCTCAGGAATCCACAGTTGATGGTCGAAGATTTTACAGAGTGGGCGAAACGAAACCCGGGGGAATCCGATTCAGCTAGTGTAGCGAGTTCAGGTAAAGCATCATCGAGTACTGAAAAGATTTCGCAGATTGAACAGCTTCTCCGTGACGGCAAATTCGACGAGGCGCGAACAGAAATTCAAACTTTCGCAACGGCCGACCCCGATTCTGCTATCACCCATCGATTGTTCGGGGAGTTCAATCAGAAGACGGGCCATGCCGACGAAGCTTTAAATGAATTGACCGTGTCGGTCGAAAAAGATCCGCGTGATTCCGTTAGTCAATTTTATTTGGCTATAAGCCTTTTTGGTGCTCGCCGATTCGATGAAGCTCTAGCACACGAATTAAAATCAAACGAGCTGGGCCCGAGCGACGCTGACACCCCGCTGCTCGCGATGTTGTATTACGCGGTGCGCGACTACAACCACGCGGAGGCGATGGCGAGAAAGGCCGTTCAGACGGACCCGAAAAATGAAACGGCGCTCAATGTACTGGCGGGACTAACGTTCCATCATCTTTCGTCGCGCGAGGAAAACTGGTCCACATATGTCCAGACACTGACGGCGATCGATGCCGATAATTTTTGGACGCACGTCGCGCAGGGATACGCTGCCCTGCGAGCGTCCAAACCCGATGAAGCAATCACGGCGTTCAAGGCGGGACAGAATGATTGGTTTCCGGACTCTGCGGCGTATCACGGACTCGCGTCCGTGTACGCCAGCCAATCCCAGTTTGGACGAGCGAACGACGAAATAAAGTCGGGGCTAGTGGATGTGCCCAACGATCAATATTTGCTCAGCAGCGGAATCTTCTTCTCCCTTGTGACACGCGAGGATACAGAAGCCGCGCGCAGATTCGAATTGTTGCAACACTTATACGCTGGCTCGAGAGAGGCGCTGAGTGCCGGTTGCTTGTACTACTACGGGATCGGTCAGCCCGCGAGTGCGCTACCGTTGTGTGCTCAGTTGACGGCTCAATTCCCGAAAGACCGCATCGCTCATTCAAACTACGGATGGGCCGCCTTGGACGCAAAGCAATCTCAACTCGCGTATACGGAATTTTCAACAGCCTTCAATCTCGCCTCGCCCGACTTGGACAAACTCACAGAAACACAGACTGTCGACTTGCTATGGGGATGCGCGATGTCCCTCTACGATACCGGCAATAAAAAGAATGCAGGCGAGATGATACAAATTATTAAAAAGAGCTACCCGAACGACGTGACTATCACGGGTTTGCAGCAATTACCGTTATTATGGTCAAAGGCAACGCTCATCCACATCGAAGCACTGCTCAAGGAGTTCCCGCAGTGACCGGCGTATTTCACACAAGCTAGCGATCACGGTGAGCCCGCTCAGATCGGCGCAAGCACTTGTCCGGTTACGCGACTATACGGGAGTTACGATGCGGCGGCTTGATTTGGGGGGACCATCGCTGATGGACCGCAGACGCGCACTCCATTTTTGGTCAAGACTTCTCAACGGGGGAGTATCCCTAGCCTAAGCCCATGACCGCATTCCGAGGCAACGATTAGTTGACGAACGTCGATTGCAGGCAGGCGATAGCCGGGAGCGCGACGCAGACGGTCAGACAGTACGCTGCCAGATTCTCGGCGTCTGTTTCAGAGAGCACCGCCGTATCCTCGACGCACGGTGTCCACCAATCGTCGTTGTCCCTCCGCGTCAAAAAATCATCGGAACCATTTTGAACGACATAGAATTCACGAAGCCCGGTTCGCGTTGCACCTTGTAACGTCGCGATTGTCATCGCTGCACCCCGTTCGCTCCGGCCAAATGACGTTAGAAACGATTTCATGAAACGCGGCCAGCACGCCCGATAAATTTACTGCGTCCCGAACATTGAGTGCAGTCTGCGCCGCTTCTTGCATCGTATGAGTCACGACGCTACCGCCTGCTGGGATTCCGTCGGTTGATGGTACCGTCCGTCTGCGTTGACTTGCCGTTTGGCGCAGCATATTATTCGCGCCAATGCCCGATTCTTCTCCACTCTCCGGCCGAACGATTTCCCATTATCGCATCGTCGAGAAGTTGGGCGGCGGCGGTATGGGTGTGGTTTACAAAGCAGAGGACACTACCCTTCACCGTTTTGTTGCTCTGAAGTTTCTGCCGGATGAATTGACCAAAGATCCCCAAGCGTTATCCCGTTTCCAGCGCGAAGCACAGGCTGCTTCCGCGCTCAGCCATCCCAACATTTGCATGGTCTTCGAGATTAGCCAACACGAAGGTCAGCCGTTCATTGCCATGGAGTTTCTGGACGGCCAGACGCTGAAGCACTGCATCTCGGGCAAGCCGCTCGAAATGGACCTGATTCTTGACTACGCCATACAGATTGCCGACGCGCTCGACGCCGCGCACGCGAAAGGCATTGTGCATCGGGATATCAAGCCTGCCAACATTTTCATCACGGCACGCGGGCACGTGAAAATCCTCGACTTCGGACTGGCAAAGACCTTGCCGTCCGCATCGGCGCTGTCGATGTCGGCGACGCAGGATACAGCCGACGCGGTAGCTCCCGAGCAACTGACGAGTCCGGGCAGCACGCTCGGGACCGTTGCCTATATGTCGCCGGAGCAGGTACGGGCGAAGCAATTGGACGCCCGAAGCGACCTTTTTTCCTTCGGCGCGGTACTCTACGAGATGGCGACAGGGACGTTGCCGTTCCGCGGGGAAAGTCCCGGTGTGATCTTCAATGCGATTCTGGAACGAGCCCCAATTCCTGCCGTGCGCCTGAATCCCGACCTGCCAACAGATTTGGAGAGAATCATCAACCGGGCGCTGGAGAAAGACCGGAATCTGCGTTACCAGCACGCGAACGAGATGCGTGCCGAACTGCAACGGCTGAAGCGGGACTTCGAATCCAGCCGCATGCTCGGTGCCGAGAAGAGTTCTTCGAGTTCCGGGGCGCACGCCGCAGCAGCCCAGAAAAAATCAGTCGCGGTGCTCTACTTCGAAAACCAGAGTGGCGCGAAAGAGGACGAATACTTCCGCGACGGAATCACGGAAGACATTGTTACCGAGCTTTCAAAGATCAAGCTGCTGGAAATTTTCCCTCGCTCCGAAATGCTGGCGTTTCGCGACAAGCCCGTTACGGCCCAGCAGGTAGGCCAGCAGCTTGGCGCCGCCTACGTGCTAGAAGGATCAATCCGCCGCTCGGGCAACCGCGTGCGAATCACGGCGCAGCTTGTGGAAGCCTCTACGAGACATTCGGTCTGGGCCGAGCGCTTCGACCGGCAACTGGAAGATGTATTTGCCATTCAAGAGGAGATCGCCCGGAGCATCGCGCAGGCCCTGCGCATCACGCTGACGCCGCAAGAAGAAAAAAGGATGGCGCGCAAGCCTACGGAAAACCCGCAGGCGTATGATTTTTACCTGCGCGGGAGGAGCTACACGCGCCGCGAAAATATGGATTACGCGCTGCAAATGTTCGAACAGGCCATCCAGCTCGACCCGAGTTTCGCTCTGGCGCACGCCGGGATTGCGCACCTGTGTGGGCTCATCTACGAGCTTCGCGATCAGAACCCGAACTGGATTGAACAAGGGCTGGCTGCCTGCGACCGGGCCGCTGCGCTTGAGCCCGACTTGCCGGAAGTGCTCGTAGCCCACGCCCACATCTTTTATGCGCAGAAGAAATACGGCGAAGCTACGCTACTGGCCCAGCGCGCCATTGAGCGCAAGCCCGACTGTGAAGGTGCCTGGAGCACCCTCGGCCGGGCGTTTTTCGCCTGCGGCCGTTTCGAAGAAGCCGCGGCGCTGACCGAGCGGGCGATCGAAGCCAACGGAGACGACTATAATACTTATCTCCCCTACATTAATTCGCTGCAACGGATGGGACGTAATGAGGAAGTGGAGCACGTCCGGGAGCGGATGATCAAGGTTCTTCGCCAACAACTGGAACTTGTGCCGGAAGACGTGCGGGCGCGCATCTTGCTGGCTGGCATGCTCGCCCACCTGAAACAACATGCGGACGAGGCCGGACGGCTCCTGCAGACCGCCGTAGCCCTTCGCCCCGGTGATCCCAACACCCTCTTCAACGCCGCTTGCACCTATGGTGTCCTCGGGAAAAAGGCAGAGGCCCTCGAGACGCTGAAGAAGGCGTTTGCGGCCGGATACGGCAATCCGAATTGGGTGGCAAATGATCCGGATCTCGATTGTCTGCACGACGACCCTGAATTCCAGAAACTGGTCGGCCGCAGTGCAGGCCTCACGTCATAGCCCTGTCGACACCGCCAAAGCGAAAGCCGCCTACAATGATTTCTTCACGCTCTGGAAAGACGCTGACTCAGACATTCCCATCCTGCAGCAAGCCAAGGCTGAGTACGCAAAGTTGCAATGACCTGCGCTACCACCTGCTGCCGTCTCAGACATATGGCTTTGCGTATTCGGACTTGACCGCAAAGAAGGTGGTGGCAATGAATGTGTTATCAAGAATGAAAATGCAACTCGACAAGGCAATCTTTTTTTCAGCAATTATTCTTTCGGTTTTAGTGCTTACTCTCTCCGCCACGGCGCAGAACGACTCGACTCAAACTGGAACTCCAAAATTGCTACAGCCTTCGGGTCCATTTGGTATCGGACGCGTCGCCTTTGATTGGACCGACCCGAGCCGTCCAGCAGATATGGCCGAAGGTCCCGCCACGAAAAGCGAACTAATGGTTTACGTTTGGTACCCCTCGGAAGCCACGACTCGGGAAGTGAAAGGGAGTCTTTTTCCGGGAGCTAAGCAGGTCGATGCCGATACCGGCGTTGCAGGCGGCATCAAGAAGAACGTTTTTGGAGGTAACTGGGCACTGGTCGTCTCTGGGGAAATCACGTCACATGCGCAAGAAAACGTTCCGATTGCCGCGAATCCGAGAATCTTTCCTATAATTATTTTTTCTCCCGGTGCATTCATGAGTTGCTTTCAGTATTCCAGTGCCATAGAAGACCTCGTGAGCCACGGCTACATCGTGGCTGCGATTGAACATACTTACGAAGTATTCGCAGTAATCTTTCCGAGTGGAGAGGTCGTTGCTTATTCACCCAAGAGAATTCAGAAGCGTTTTCTCCCAGAACCGGGCGCGACCCCCGAGGAACTCGATACCAAATTGATGGATTGGTCTCGTCATCGGGTGGATGTGCGAGCGGCCGACCAATCCTTCGTGCTGGATAAATTGAATCAGCTTAACGCGTCCCCGGAAAAGTCTTCGCAGTTCTCTGGCCGTCTTGATTTAGCACACGTGGCTGCAGTGGGGCACTCAAGAGGAGGTTGGGCCTCTATCGTTGCGTGTCGGAGAGATGCCCGGTTCAAAGCGTGCGTTAACGAAGACGGACAAGCCGAGGGTGAGGGACTTCAATACCCGGGAACGCCGACCCCAACGCAGCCCATTCTCTATGTCGAAACACCCCCGGTCTTGCCGAAAGACTGGGTGGTCCTCAAGAAACTCAATTTAACATCCGACGAATGGTTACAGGGATGGCATCAAACAGTGAACCGAGAATTCGGCAGCTTCCCATCGGGAGGTTACTTCGTCGAACTGAAGCTTGCCGGTCTAGAGCATTACAGTTTCACGGACGAAATTATCCTACGAGCTGCGAAAGATTCGACGGACGATAAGGAAGCCACTGCGGCCCAAGGCTTGCGCCTGACAGAAGGTGTAACGCGGGCCTTCCTGGACGAATATCTAAAGAACGAAAAGCAAACGAAATTGCAAGATGGCTCAGAGACGACCGTCAAACGTTTTGGACCAAAAAACTAAGATACTCTTTGCTCGCGCAAGGTCGTGCGCCCTCCAGCGAAAGCGTCTATGACTCCTTAATGTGAGACGGCGAAATATCTCTAGTTGCCCACCGAATGCTCAACGCCCGATTAACGCATTAACCGGATACTAACCTACTCGGTACATTCCTTAAAACAGGCACCTCAAGTCGCGACGTGATAGCGTATTCCAAGGGCCAGGGGCACCAGAAAATCCTGGATCGTGTGCCGAATCCATTTGGGAGAAGAGGAATGTCTTCATTAGCGGCAGGGAAACACGCGGGCTCGGGCTCGGCGAGTAACCAATCTGCGGTCGCTGAGTCTACGTTCGCTGAACGAGCGCGTACCCTGGTATATCTGGGACGAGTTGGGAGTCTCTCGACAGTTTCACGTAAACAGCCGGGGTTTCCCTTCGGATCCGTGATGCCCTATGGATTGGACGACCGCGCGAATCCTGTCCTCCTGATCAGCACGATGGCCATGCACACTCAAAATGTGCAGGCAGACCCGCGTTCCAGTCTGTTAGTGACGCAGCCCGATACCATCGGCGATCCCTTGGGGGCTTCCAGGGTCACATTGATTGGCAATATTCTGCCGGTACCTGTGTCGGAGGTGGGTGAAGCGCGGAGAGTCTACTTGGCGCGTTACACCAATAGCAAATACTGGGTGGACTTTGACGACTTTTCCTTTTACCGGATGCACGTGGTGGACGTTTACTACGTCGGTGGCTTCGGCGTGATGGGCTGGGTCACTGACTCGGAATACTACAGCGCGAAACCGGACCCGCTAGCTGACGCTGCAACCGACATCATCCAGCACATGAATACCGATCACGGAGATGCGCTCGTCGAGCTTGCGCGGGTATTTGCTGGAATCGAGTCTCAGGAAGTGGCGATGACTTCGGTCGACCATCTCGGGTTTCACGTACGGTTGAAAACCCAAGATGGCACGCGTAGCGCCCGCATCGCATTCTTGCGCGAGGTGAGTAGTGCGGAGGAAGCCAGGAAAGTTCTGGTGGAAATGGTAGCGCGAGCACGGCGAATGTGAGCAACCGTGCGACGCTGTAATGCCTGACAAACGCGGAAGACGGACAATCGAGATTTCGTCGACTCCCATGAAGTCCCGCTTGAGGGCGGGTGGTGGCTCACTCCCGACACGCTCGATATACCGAGAGAACCAAGTCGTGACTAATCGCAGCGCCAGAGGGGAAGCCCGTCTCAAGGAGTGCCTCGCAAATGCCATCGGAGAGAGAGACCTGGTCTCGATCCTATATTTTCTTGATACTTAGATCATCTACTATGACGGATATCCTTGATAACGCTTGTTGAGCACGGCTTCCACTCCGGTCTGAGAAATAGAATGCTTACTCTGGCTCCTGCACGCGTGTACGCACTATTCCAGCCCGTCTGGCTTTCGTCGACAGCAAAGCCCTTATACCCTCCGGCATTCCGGCTATGCTAGGTATGGCCTGATATTGCCTCTGCCTCTCGGCGTGGTCTTTCCACTTTGCATCGCGCCGGCGTTTGCGCTTCGGTTTCTCGATCTGCTCGGGCTTTGGTCGACGCCGACGACACACGTCCACTCGACAGTAAGGGCAACAGTATCTTGCCCGTGGACTCTTGAGCACGCCTCGTGTTCCTTTGGAACCTTTCCTGCATCTCGGGTTTGCACACAGGCCGTCCTGCGGAGGTCCGTTTTCTTCCATGTGCCGATTCGATTCGTGCTCGGGCACCGGGCTCGCAGCTGCAAGTTTCGGTTCGATTGCCATGGTCATGATTGTTCCTACTTGATGAATCGAGGATTCCGGTCCCAGGTTCAACGGAGGCGATTTAAGCGACGATCCTTAGAAGATAGGGCTAGGGGGCCAAGACGTGATTTTTGCTTCTGCAACCCTTTATTTCTCAGTGAGCTGCAAGGGGGTTTTCGTCACATCTGCGACCACAACGAGCTTTCGCCCTGTATCGTTGCTGGCGCTCAGCGTGTCCCTTCCTTCGGGCTGTAGCTGTCTGGTACTTCCTCGGTCTTCCACCCTTCTTGGTGGGTGTCTTCACCTGTTCTGGATAGAGTCCGACAAAATCTTCATCGGACATGCAACTCTCCGCGGGAGTCAGTTCACTGAGAAGGACGACGTCCCATCCAGTGGTCACACGACTACCCTTCAACAGATGCCAGGCCAACTTGCGCGTACGGCGTTCGAGTTGACGATCTCTGGGCATCAGAGAGGACAGTTTCGAGTGAAGCGACGGAGTGTCGATCGGTTTCTCTGTAGGCGCCGGCGTATTCGAAAAGCGGAGGTAGAATATGGCGTCTGTGCCTTCGAGAAATCCCCAATAATTCTTTTTCTCCGTCAGTTGCTCGAGCGTTGGAGTATCGACCGACGTCTCGTGCTGAATTTCACGCTCGCCTGGTCTGTGATCAAGGACTTGTGCCGAATTGCCATGGATGATCTGTTCTTGGAACTTCACCGCTTCTTCATCAAGTGTATAGCCCGACACTTCATCTGGCGTTGCTACAGCTGCTGAGCACATGCTCATGTTTTTCTCCTTATAAAAATGCTTGCTCCTCCCGTGAATGAGATTTTGAATCTCGGCTTGGCGGACAATGAGACCGGAAAGTACGAGGTGGAAAACTTCCTGGAGCAACTACAATGTTATCTGATTCGGGATCGGAGCCAAAGACTACGTGGACAGAACACTGAACAATTCAGCTAACCGTCAGTTCGGGAATTGTTAAGGAGAAACCTCAGCGGTTTCTCCCCCAAGGGGAGTCATCCTCTTGGGGGGATTCACATTTCCCCTCTTCCCCTACACTCGCCAGAATCGGGCTTCGCGGGAAAAGCAACTGCGGCTGGTATGGTTCCGGTAACTGCTGATGAACGGGTTTGCAGAAACTGCAGCCTGACTGTTTAGATTTCCTCTCGAGACGCAGATTCTATCTCGATAGCGGAGCCGCCCAGAGCGGCGAAGCGAAACGATGTTCTTGTCATACGTTTGGCATCTTATCAGCACCGGCTTGCTCGCTTCGCTAGTCGGCTAGCTCGCTTCGCCGGAATTAGATCAGAAATCTCTTACCTTATTAAGGATGAGCAGACACACTTAGGGTTTTATGCGATATGAAAATTGCAATGCTTCATTCGATATGCCGATTGGATGTCTCACTGCGCTTCCCGGGGTACGTTAATGTGATTCCAGGAGCTTCACCGCCTATTCGAGAACTTCCGTGCGGTAGGGGAAAAACCTGTCTACCTCGGCCCCGTCCTGCGACCGCCCTTAACAGAAAAACCCACTCATCCGAGCTAGTTGCATCACTACCAGCCCATTTCAGCTATCTGCTTTTCGACCTCTACTTGGCCTGTGCTTCCAATCCATCAGAAAGGAATCACTCACTACTGAGGTGTGTGGTTGCGTCGTGAGATGGCCAGCCCTTGGGAGAGCCCCACTTCTGCGCTAATGATATTGTGGCAGGGTTTCGAGACGAGCCAAAACTCTGCTCGAACATTTCTTAAAGTGATCGATCCGCATGTCTGGGCAGCATAGAAATCCGTAACGCCGAGGCGAGCTACAAACCTCGGTTCCCTTCAGAAGCAGCTACTCGCTTCCTATTCCACCCGGCGAAAGCTCTGACAGGTAAATCTGTCGGATGCCAGCTTATGAAGACATTTTACTATTTTCTACGTGATGAGCCAAAGGCATGCTCGACGATTCTTGTACGACGGGCTCATATACCGGGGCAGTATATCTGCGAATCATCATGGTACTGAACTCGCTGGCCCGGTGTCCAAGATTTGGACACAGAGGCGCCACAGTACTATGGCGACTGGCGGACTCGTTGTACAAATTGGAACGTAAGTGTTAAGAGAGGCCTCTGGGCGCATTTTAGCCAAATGGTAGAAAGAATGAAGCCTGTGTATTGTCCTCGATGTGGTAAGCGAATCCCTAATATCAAGGAATGTCATCGACTTTGTGACTTGTTGCTGCACGGGGGGATCTGGGCGGAACTGCACCCGATAATGACAGAAGCCTTCTATTTGGCGCGACGTGGGCATGCCGCGGATCAACATCCCTTTCAGAAAGTGAAGGCGTATTTGGAGGCACTTTGGAACATCTGTCTTCCTGGATTGTGTGGGAAAAACTGCGCGGAATCATGGAAGGAGAGTGACCTGTCTGAGGATATATCCGAACTCTTCGCGAACCTCGTTGCTCGAAGAGGTATGGAGGCCGTGGGCGAAGGCTCACAGTCCAACGACGCAGACGAGTGGCGACTTCCGATTGAGAAAAATAAAACCTCTGCAAGCAAAATGAATACCCGGTTCAAAAACCGACTACCTGACACGCTAGAAGTTCGAGAATTTCTAGAGAAGCATCCCGAATTTGCGCCCTCCAAGAAAAAGAAGCAAGAGCACGTTGTGCGCGGATCCAGTAACGAAGATGGATATCGAGTGTTCAAAGCTCCTAAGTCATTCTATGCGCCTAATCCACATCTGATAATCCCGCCCTGGAGCCGCGATAGGGAGACAGTCATGTCATTGCTTGCTTACCTTGATTCCTATTCAGAGAACCAGGAAAAGAAGCAGAGATTCCAAAGCGTCTATGATGCCATCAGTCATCGGTGGTGGCAGGAACCATTGCCGATAGATTCTCCTCTGCGGCGGATGAAAAGCGGGAGTATCGATAAGCTTATGTTCGATATCAGGAATAAGGGTGACGAGGTTCTCTATCTTACACCAACGCCTTTCGGGCCACGCTGGTCACTTCGCCGAGCAGCTAGAGACAGGATCCGCCGCCGTTTTGAAAAGCACTTTGATTTGCCGCGCAAGATTGAGATGGCTTCACGCGAGAAAAAGTGCTTTGTCGGATACCTTGCTGCTGACATGCCCGCCCCCCGGATAATGGATGAAAAGCCCTTCATAAAGATCGTGAAAATGGTCTTACACAAATGGCATCTTGATTCCGCGTATCCGGATTATCCCTATACTGAGGCTATTATTGCAAAGGCGATTCCCCTTGTTGCCATTCTCAAACTCAGGAGAATTACCAAGATCACAAACGATTCGATCAGAGCGTATTTTCTTCGAGATGCCCTTTCCCGCGCTGTCTTTCCTGAGGAGGTTGCCCTTTTCCTCCGCGATCATCCTCATATGAATCTGACAAGTTATGACAATGAGGTGCGTGCTCTGGCAGATGAATTACGTTCTGCAGGATGGATTTGACCCGTTGACATCGGCTTAATTGGTCGAACTACCGAATCCGCATAGTCACCCGCTGGGCGATTCCTTTCCCCAATCACTCCCTTTGTACTGAAAACACAGGACTTAGTTTTTGTAAGGCGCCAGTGCCTACTACTACGGGGCTATCCGAGCCTCGCGTTCCACAACTCCCGACCTGGGTGTTTGCAGGCGGGCCTAACGGTTGCAGGACAGTAGTGGAGAATAAATTGACAATTAGCGTAGAAACAAACGCTGTAGAAGAGAAGGTCCTCACCCTGATCCAGCTCATCGGCGGTCTGTGGTTGACAGCCCGCACGAGGGCCAAGGAGTTGGGGGAGAAGTTGATTGAACTGCGGGAGCTTTGTTTCTCGCAGAACAATCGTTTTAACGACGCGTTGAACGAGTTGGGCATTCCGCATTCGACTGCCTACAATTTCATCGCTATCGCGGAAGAGTGTCGCATTGTCGATTTTGTCTTTCCAGATGCCGTCTCGAATTATGCGAGGGTGGCTGGAATGGATTTGACCGACTTGGGCACCAAGACTGTCCTTTACAACGCCTTCAAGGACGCCGGTAGCCCATCAGACCCGAACAACGGTGAAGCAATCCGCATCGTTGGCGTGGCTGCTGGCGCGATTGAAGACGCAAAGGACGATAGCAGCGAAGAGGAAAAAGCTGCTACTGAAGAACCGAAGGGCAAGCGCGAAGTCATGCTTGACTCCTTCACCACCGCATTTGTCGTGACGTACAAAACCTTCGTGGGCACGAAGTCCGAAGTCAAGAAAATACGTCCACAAGATGTAACAGCCCGTGAGGGTGAGTTCGTCAACGCCATGTGCGAGATGTACCACCTTGACCGCAACAATTCGTACACGCGGGAAATCGTCCTCTCGGTTGGTCGAGGGAAGACGACACTCGCTCACGAGTACGATGCGTTCTTGAAGCGGCCAATCGTGGATGTAGTCGTGATGAGCGACGGTACGAGGTTCGTCCTGCCTTCGTTGGGCGACGAAGATAGGCCCGTCGCGTCAGTCGACGAAGCTGTTGCCAGGCTGCGGGAGTCGTGGACGAAGACTTACTAGATCCCGCAAATCAAATCCGTCCGGTCAGTTTGCCACTGGCCGGGCGGATTTGTGCTTTCCATACATCGCGCCATTTCATCGCTACCAAATGGTATTTGCGCTATGCTCCCCGAATGCTCAAACGCGACGCCGGAACAAGGGACACGAAAGCGAGGCAAATCCATGTCCCGTCGTTCTGGACAATCACCTCAACCGGTTGTTCACCGCGGATGGTGGACAGTCAGGTATCGGATAGATGTTCCTGGGCAGGAGAAGCGCATGCATAGGCGTGAGCGGATCTGCCCTACATCCGGTATCGGATTGCTTGCCAGACCAGAAATTGAGAGGAGGGCAAAAGAAATAATCGCCGCTAGCGGAGCGGATTCCGTCGAGCATTTCGAAAAGTGCGAAGCGCTCATTCAGGGCACGAACTTTCGTCAGCAAGCGGCATGGTGGATCAAGCACGTTCAGTCAAGAAAGCGCAGTCCTGTTGCACTCGCAACCGCAGCCGGATACCGAAGTTATCTGAAGAACTGGCTCAATCCTCTGCTGGGAGACTTGACGCTAGCGTCGGTGGACAACAAGGTCGCGAAAGACCTCGTAATCGCACTCGGCGAAGCGGAGCTAGCTCCCAAGACCATCGTTGAAATCGTCGGTGTGTTGAAGGCGGTTCTGGCATCGGCAATTAATCGCGATGGGAAGCAGATTTTCCCCCGAGAGTGGAATCACGAGTTCATCGACCTGCCGGTAGTAGATCCCAAGAAACAACGGAGACCGACAGTGAGTTCGAAACAGCTCAGTGACGCAGTTGCAAATTCCAAGGGTCGGTATCAAGCGCTATATGCCCTGCTCGGTGGAAGTGGTCTGCGGATCGGGGAGGCACTTGCTATCAAGCTTGATGCTTACTCCGAGGAGCACTCAACGATCTCATCCGACTGCAAAACAATCCACGTCCGCAAGAGCATCTGGAATGGTCGAGAACAAAGACCAAAAACGGAAAACGCCATTCGTTCCGTTGACATTCCGGACGCTCTCGCGGCATTCCTGAAATCGTTTGTCGGAAGTCGTCCATCCGGCTTTCTGTTTCAGACCGACAGCGGTCTACCACTCGGACAAAGCAACATTCTCAGAGATTCTCTCCATGATCTAGGAGTCGAAGGCTTCCATTGCTTCCGCCGGTTCCGCACCTCTCATCTTCGGAAGAATCGTGTGCCGTGGGACTTGGAAAAGTTCTGGATCGGCCACGCGAACAAAGATGTCACGGACAAGTATGCGGAACAGCTGACGGAGGATGTTGAATATCGGCGCGAGTGGGCCGAAAGGCTCGGATTGGGGTTTGTTGTGCCCCGTGTGCCCCAATCGACGGTTCTATCGATTGAACAGCACGCGGCGTAATTTGCTACAATTAGAGGAGATAGCCATTCAGTTCCCCGGTAGCTCAACGGTAGAGCATTCGGCTGTTAACCGAAGGGTTGCTAGTTCGAATCTAGCCCGGGGAGCCAACTTTTTTCTTCGTCAACTCTTTGCCAGAATCCTTCGAAGATCACTCGGACTTGATGCGCCGCGGAAGAGTTTCGTATTCGCATCTTGAATTCGAATGGCTGCCGGGATCGCGCCCTCTCCAGAATTTACACAATTACACCTTGGTGGCATTTCAGGCGGCTCGTCGCTGACACGCACCGCTCCTCTGGTGGGCTGTGAGAATATCCCACCTGTCCGGGATGTCTATTAGCAGCTTCAAGGCCGGGCGGCGATAGTGTATTAGGCACACCAACTTCTGAACTCGATTGTATCTGCTTGCCAATCAGTCACACTAAACTTCCCTTCTGTAACATAGTTCTTGCAGCCGAATTTCTCCTCTCTACAGATTTGGACTCTCAGCGCCACTCGGCCCTTAATGTCCGGAGTTTCGATGACTGACCGCGACGCCACTACGAGGTGGCCTAATCGAATTGCGCTCACGCTACCGTGGATCATTCTTAGCCTTACCGGTTGCGCTGGCCCCGTTCACTTCAACGTTTCACCTGCCGAGCTCTCTGTCGAACCTTCTTCTGCCGTCGTCGCTGCAGGATCCACCACGGCGTTTACCGCCGCGTTCGCTCCTGGTTCTCCCGAAGTAACGTCCTTGACGTGGTCGGTCATTCCCGCAAACGGGGGGACGATTACAAATGAAGGTGTCTACACAGCTTCTGCGGCGGCGGGACTCTACACCGTCGTCGCGACCTGGACCTCGGACAACCCAGCGCTGGGCGGAGCTATCAGCGGTTCGGCGAAAGTCGAGGTGCTTCCGGTGCCGCAAATAGAGGCAGAGCTTAACCCCAATTTCGTGCAGGCCTCGGGCGCCATTCAGACAAATGGCGCGATTCAGAACGGTGCGATCGCCGGTCAGCCGGTTCCCTCCGAGAATTCAACGGATCCCAACGGCGATATCCAAGTGCGCAGCGGCTTTACCCCTCCTGTACCGTGCACGGGATCCAACACCAGTTGTCAATAGCAACGCGCGTGGGAGACACGTTGAGGAGAGTAGAATATGCGTTGTAGCTTTCGGGTTCTCGCACTAGTTTTAGTTCTTGGCTTTGCCAGCAAGCTCTCCGCCCAGGTCGCGGATCCGGAGCCGCGTCCGGTGTTGGCATATGAAGGCCGTTTGGTTGAGTCGAACGCATTCGTAACGGGACTGCGGCCTTTCGTATTTTCGATTATCGATTCCAGTGGAACCGAATTGTGGACTTCCGGGACACAAACCCTGACCGTGGCGAGCGGCCTCTACGGTGTCGTGCTTGGGTCCGCTGGTATGCCGGCCCTCCCGGCATCGTTGACGCTACGCGCTAACCTGCACCTTCGGGTGATCGCTGACGGAGTACAACTTTCTCCTGACGTTCCGCTGATCCCAGCGTTCCAGGCCGGGACGGCATGGAATGTCATTGGTCCTTTCTATGGCGACATCAGCGGCACGCAGCAAACAATCTCGGTCAATAAGCTGAAAGGCACGCCGATCGATCTGGCTGCGCCACTCTCTTCTGGCGAAGTGCTGACGTTCAACGGTACCAGTTGGATTGCCTCAAACCCGACAGGATCCGAAGGCCCTCCTGGCCCACCAGGACTTCAAGGACCCGAAGGCCCGGCCGGGCCGGCGGGTGCCACCGGCGCAATGGGACCGCAAGGGCCATCAGGCGGTGCGGGACCTCAGGGCCCTGCTGGCGCCAATGGCCTGAGTGTTCTCAGTGGTGCAACTGATCCCACGGCCGCGGTTGGCGTGGATGGCGATTTTTACATCAATACCGCGGCCTCCACTATCTTCGGTCCGAAGATCGCCCTCGTTTGGCCAGCAGGTGTTTCATTGATAGGCGCAGCCGGACCGCCGGGCCCGGCCGGAGCCACAGGCGCAACCGGAGCAATCGGTCCGCAAGGTTTGCAAGGTGCTGCCGGGCCAACTGGCCCGCAGGGACCCACAGGCGTAGCGGGGACAAATGGCAGCGGCTTCGACTTCCGCAACGCATTCGATGCCACCGCGAGTTACGCCATTAACGATGTAGTGACCTATAACGGATCGACCTATGTGGCGATCGCTGCCAGCGCGGGTCCGAACAATCCAACTCCAAACACGAACGCGAGCGGATGGAGTGTGATGGCGCAGGAAGGCGCGACGGGCGCACAAGGTTCTGCGGGGCCGACAGGTGCAACCGGGGCGCAAGGTTCGGTGGGAGCTACGGGTACAACTGGACCCCAAGGTCCGGCCGGGGCCGCCGGCGCGACTGGCTCCCAAGGATTGCAGGGGGTTGCCGGGCCAATTGGCCCGCAGGGACCTGCAGGAGTAGCGGGGACAAACGGGAGCGGTTTCGACTTTCGCAACGCATTCGATGCTAGCGCGAGTTACGCCATCGATGATGTGGTGACCTACAACGGATCGACGTATGTGGCGATCGCTGCCAGCGCGGGTCCGAACAATCCAACTCCAAACACGAACGCGAGCGCATGGAGCGTGATGGCGCAGGAAGGCGCGACAGGTGCATCAGGAGCATCAGGAGCGCAAGGTTCTACCGGGTCGACGGGCGCAACCGGAGCGCAAGGCCCAACTGGAGCGCCAGGAACAGCTGGGGCGACTGGGCCGCAAGGTCCCGCTGGCGCCAGTCCTTTCACACTCGATGGCTCGAATGCTGTCTTCACAACCGGATCTGTCGGCATCGGCGTTGATCCGCCGAATACGACGGCCGTGCTGGAAGTCGCCAGCACAACTCAAGGGCTGTTGTCGCCGCGTATGACCACGACGCAACGCCAGGCAATCTCAAATCCAGCTAACGGTTTGATTGTTTACGATA
>Ga0302325_10011784_pt1 | contig 18806 bp, 27 predicted proteins | sample Palsa_T0_2_FD_201948 | JGI IMG/M metagenome (GOLD analysis project Ga0302325, IMG submission 201948) | Peat permafrost microbial communities from Stordalen Mire near Abisko, Sweden - Palsa_T0_2 | ecosystem: Environmental > Terrestrial > Soil > Palsa > Peat permafrost | place: Sweden: Abisko...
TTGGAGATGGCGCTTATCGAACCGCTGAAATGAGGATGGTCATCTTTAAGTTGGAAGGGAAGCAGGTCAAGAAAGAAAATCTGGTAGCGCTAACGGGAATCGAACCCGTATTTCAGCCTTGAAAGGGTTTTGTGTCCCCGCGCAAATCGTCAATGTTTATGATGGTTTTCGGCAGGTTGATGCGAAAATTGTCATCGTAATTGTCATCGGAGTTGACCTTAGGTGTATTTAGCTTCGCGGTAGGCCACCTTGCACGGGACGATTTCTAACCCAAAGCTCCTCATTAGGTTTCCTCGGCGCTCGTAGCGCAGCTTCGTCTTCTGGGCTTAAGCGTGGGAACCGTCTGAATTGGTAATAAGAATTCATATATGTCTTACCGTGCTTGGGGCAAACGGGGTCGTCCATTGTTAGCCCGCATTCCAGACAGTATCTGAACTTTTGACGGACCTGTTTTGTTTTCATGGCATCACCCTTGGAGAGGGAAGTTGGTAGCGCGTACGGGAGTCGGACCCGTCTTTCCGGCTTGAAAGGCCAGCGTGCTAACCGATGCACCAACGCGCCACTGTCTAGAAAGTTTATCACAAAAAGAAAAAGACCCATCCAAGGATGCGATACTCCGAATTCCGACTGCCGTGCCGACTGCCGACGACGGTATCAGACAAGCAACTGAACGAATCGGTTAAAGTGCTAGCATGTGGATAGGTCAGTACGAATCACCTCCAAGATGGTTGACAATCAATTCTTTGCTGAGTCCAGAGAGCAGTCGCAGATTAAAGCGCGAATCGTTGCTAAGTATTTCTGGGCTTGGGCAAGGGTCATTATTCCCTCCGCCAAGGCTCATGGCAATCCCATAGCGTATATCGACTTGTTCGCCGGGCCGGGCCGGTACGAAGATGGCACATTGTCTACACCTCTTATGGTTCTGCAGCGTGCGATTGACGATCCAGATATGCGTAACATGTTGGTAACCACATTTAATGATCGTGATGTACGCAACGTGGGAAAACTTCGGGCGGCTGTTGAGGCTCTACCCGGAATAAATACCTTGAAGTATCAGCCCCAGATAGCGAATGAAGTAGTTGGCGAACAACTCGCTGCAATGTTTGCAAAAGTGAGGATGGTGCCAACATTTTTCTTTGTCGATCCCTGGGGCTATAAGGGGTTGTCCTTAGGCCTGATTAATTCAGTTTTGCAGAATTGGGGATGTGATTGTGTTTTCTTTTTCAACTATAACCGCGTAAACATGGGCCTGAATAACGAAAGCGTCCGAGAGCACATGGACGTGCTTTTCGGAACCGAACGAGCGGACAAATTACGTGCGAGATTGTCTGGGTTAGCCCCTGCCGACCGAGAGAGCCTAATCGTCGAAGAGTTGGCGCAATCACTCAAGTTTCTGGGTGGAAGTTACGTCCTTCCGTTCACGTTCAAAGACGACAACGGACGCAGAACAATGCAACACCTGATATTCGTTACGAAAGCTTTCAAAGGCTATGAGATCATGAAGGAAATTATGGCCAAGGAAAGCTCCGAACATGTTCAAGGTGTCGCTTCGTTTGAGTTCTCCCCGGCCTCGGAACGCTATCCGTTGCTTTTCGAGCTGTCTCGTCCGTTGGACGATCTCGCCGATATGTTACTCAATGACTTTGCAGGCGAGACGGTCACTATGAAGAACATCTACTTGCGACATTGCGTGGGCAAACCTTACATAGAACGGAACTACAAACAGGCACTTCTGACTCTAGAAGCACAATCAAAAGTGATTACCGCCCCAGCAGCCGCGAACCGACATAAGATGAGGGGCCAACTGACTTTTGCGGAGCATGTGAAGGTGACATTTCCGAGGAAATAAATGAGCGCTCAATCGCACATCGAATGGACAGATGCAACATGGAATCCGGTTCGAGGCTGTACGAAGATCAGCCCGGGCTGCAAGCACTGTTACGCTGAAACGTTTGCCGAGCGATTTCGAGGAGTGAAGGGCCATCCGTACGAACTTGGATTTGATCTTCGGCTAGTTCCGTCAAAGCTCGAAGAGCCTCTGAACTGGAAGAAACCGAGACTTGTGTTCGTCAACTCTATGAGCGATCTGTTTCACGAAGGTGTGTCTGCGGACTACATTAAAAAAGTAGCCGAGGTGATGGTTGCTGCCAACTGGCATACGTTTCAAGTTCTAACGAAACGCTCCCAACGGATGCGCGATATGTTAGCTTCGCACTTACAATTTGCTTCGGCGCACAAACACATTTGGTGGGGCGTTAGTGTCGAGGATCGCAAACATGGATTGCCTCGAATCGAGCACTTGAGACAATCAGAGGCCGCTATTCGTTTTCTTTCAATCGAACCCCTGCTTGAGGATTTAGGTGTTCTTGATCTTTCGAAAATTGATTGGGTCATCGCCGGTGGCGAGAGCGGTCACGGCGCACGACCAATGAAAGAGGAGTGGGTAATTTCGATTCAACGTCAATGTAATCGAAGCGAAGTCGCATTTTTCTTCAAACAATGGGGCGGGGTACAAAAGTCAAAGAACGGTCGTTCACTGAACGGGAAGACATACGACGAGATGCCGATAATCCCTGAGTTTGCCCTCGTGCATGCCTAAAGGAACTTGTTCGAGACTTACCTCGCGCTCTTCATTTTGGCCGCAACGAATTCTCCGCCTTGCTTCATCGCAGCACGAATGCGACCTTCGTTCTGCACGTTGTAGCGGTCGAGCATCGCCCGTGTTTTCCATCCACCGATCTTGAGCACGGTTCCTTCGTTAACCCCCGCATCAAGTAGATTGATCGCGGCAGAGCACCGGCAATAGTGAATGCGAACGCCTGTCCGGCGACGTGTTTCCGCGTCCCACGTTCCGAGTTTAGCTTTCGCGCAAGCTTTGCTCCACTCGGGACGGTAGTTGACGGAATCAAATACAGGCTTGGATTCATGGCGGAACATTTTCTTGAGCATGGCAGCAACCGGCGTAAGCATAGGGCCATCGAGAACAATCAACAAAGGTTTCTTGGTCTTCGTGATACTGCCGGGCAAGGTGATTACATCACAGCTTGATGATTGCACCATGTCCCAAGTAATTTTTTGGAGGGCACCAAGACGGCATCCGGTCGCATACATGAAAGAAAAGAAGGGCCGAAGATTCTCAGGTAGGTGTTTTGAAACTTCCGCAAACTGTTCCGGTTCGATGTACTGGCCAGCCGCCTCAGAATCGTCGGGCATCGGAAAGTACGGAACGTCGCGGAGTCCAAGCTGACCTTTCTTGGCCGCAAGTCTGAACATCGCCCGAAGCGCGACGAGGTTGCGACGAATGGTAGGATCAGACACTTCATCTTCATCGCGCCGGTGCTCGATGAACTCCTCGATGGTGTCGGTGGTGATATTCGTTACACGTTTCCCAGCGAAGTAGGCGTCAAGGTGAGCCATGCCCGGATAGTTCTCCTGTTCCGGCTTAACGCGATAATATGAATCGCGAATGTCCTCATAGCGCAGTTGCTTGATATCTTGCTGCGTCACTGCACCGCGGCGACCATCGCTCATGCGATCCTGCAGTGTTTCTTCTGCAGTCTTCCGGTTATCAGGGGTGTCGGGCAGGCCCGTAGCCTCCTGAATCTGTCTGCCATCCTTCCAGTAACGGATGTAAAGATTTTCAGTGCCTGGACGCTTAATGATGCTGCCTTGACCGCGTTGTCGCATAACCATTAGTGTTTCCTCCATTCGATGACTAAGTCTTTAGTCTCTGTGCTGCCCGTCTCGATTCGAGTCAAGTCGCTGCGGTTGAGTAGAGAGTCGTAAGCTCGGCCATCGAGGGCGCGAAGTTCGCCGGATGCTTTAACGAGAACCGTTTGGCTACTGGCCCAAACGAAACGCATGATTCCGCCGCTCGCCAGTATCTCGTTAGCTTCTGCGAGCAACGCGCCTCGTGATTTACGATTGACCATGCTCAGATGGTAGCATGTGGCCCTTTTGATGTCAAGTATTATTTGATGACAATCCGATGTCCATTTACTGGAAAACCCGCAAATTCTCAAGGCTCGATTTTTGAATGACATCCGAGATTTTTCATGTCCATTTACTGGTGGAGACCATCTGTAAGCTACTGAATAGAATATAGTTGTTGACATTTGTTCAGCTTCAGTGTATTATTTGAACATGGCGTAACGCCCCGGTTTGCGATAACCGGAACAAGAAGACGTTATGTCTGCTGCAGAGTCTACCCGGTGCGACCGGGATGCCTTTAGGGCGACGATGCACTACGCTGAGAATAGTGGGCCAAAGACGCCCCGGGTTTAAGACCATCCAGAAAGTCCCGCCGAGATAAAACGGCCAAGGACACATCTTCTAAATGGAGATGTGTGTATGGCCCGTAAATTAATCGCAGAGATTGAATCGTCTCACCCAGAAGTTAATCCCAAATCACCTGATATTGCGGTTCCATTCCCCCGTGGACTCACTCTTGCCCGTGCGGCGGACTATTCCTCGCTCACTGTGTGGATGCTGCGCACGCTCGTGTGGAATCAAACGATCCCTGCGCAGATGCAAGGCAAGCGGATCATCATCCTTCGCGAACACCTTGACAAATTCCTAACCGAAGCTCAGCGCACAAACTCCATCAACGAACATCTTCGACTACGAAATCTAGGTGTGTTCAAAAGAAAAGCAGCTCGCTCGAAGAAGGGGGTGGGCAAGTGATGCGAACTAAAAAACCCAAAGGAAAACGATTCCTAGTAGGCAGTCCACTATCGACTGAGACAGCTCACCCGAAAGACTCACGTCTACCCGCTCCCCGAAGAAGAGAGATTTGGAAGGCCAAGGATGCTCTTGGGATTGGCAAACACTCAAAGCCGCATGCCGTGCCGGACGAAGACTTAATCCAGTTTCTGAATACTCCACGGGGTTTGAACGTGTTGTCAGTGCGAGAGGAAAAAGTTTTTCGGAACTTCGTTAACAATAACAAGACCCATGAAGAACTTCGGGCAGAGTTGGGAGTCACTGAAATAGGACTCCATGACTACATCGCTAAGTTGCGCCTGAATATTAATGATGTACGTGAATCGATCCCGGGCGTCGTTCCGAAGCGCACACCCGAACAAATACGTTGGCTGCGAGAACAATCTGCTGATCGGGCTGAAGATCAGATCGAGAAGCGCGAAGAACTGAAACTACTAACGCTGATGCAGCCTACTTCCACGCAATTGATCGACAAATACGAAACGGACTTGACCGAAGCGTGCGAATTATTAGCTATGGAGTGGTGGGACAAACCCGCAATAGAAATCCGTCTCGCAGTCGAAGAAGCCGCCGCCCTTTTGCATAAGCTGATCGACCGATATTTTATCAGTCCACTCGATAATCAACCGGTGCACGTCGTGCGGTACCAAGATTTGAAGGACTACATCATCGAAAGATTGAAGGCGAAGATTCCTAATCATCGCTGCGCCCATCAAGCTCTTTGGCTTCATAAGTGCGACGTATGCGACAAGGTCGGTTACTTGCCGGTCAATCTCGAAGACCCACAAGCTGTGAATTTGCTCCTCTCTAAACTTGGTTTCGGAAAGTGGGCAGGGTACAGCAAGCTCTGCAGCTACCACGGTATGACGACGAATGATGGGAAACTCGTCCACATCGATGCTGCGGTTCAACGCGATTCCGCGATTGGTGGTAAACGTGTGAAGCCGGAAGGCATTGCGTCAGACGACCATCAGTCCAACAGCGCTCCCGATTCCGATTACGCGGGCACACGTGGTGGGCCTGATTATCCCGGTAAGACTGGTTCTCCCGTTGAAGGATTCAATTTGAATAGAACCCCTGAACTTCGTGAGCTGGAACCGGTAGACCAGTTTGACCGAGACCCAGAGGGTGCATCGGACAGGTCTGGGTCGGGCACAAACGCGGTCACAGAAGAAGAGCCGGAGCAGCCCCGACTTCAAGATTTAAGGGCTGAAGACCGCGCCATGTCTGGGCCAAAAACCGATGCAGATTTATTTTGACGTTTTTTCGGTCGTTGGCCCCCGAAACGTAAAATTTCGACATCAACGTTTTCAATAAGATACAGAGATTGGCGAATTGATGCCGGGCGGCGAATGTCTAGATAAGGGGACGGCACCGCCCAGAAGTGTGTGCCGCCGATTTTGGCGGCTTTTTTATTGGTGCGCCCGGCGTCCGTAAAGTGGACGGAGTTTGGAGGTTGGATGTCAAACGATACAACGAATCTGGAAAACGAGATCAAGGTCTTCGATTCTTTTCGAACAACTGCGATTGAGATCGGACTACCCGGGGCCGCATTGAAGCTCACTGAAGAAGTTCTATCTCGCAAGGAACTGATCGTGAAATTGGGTCAAGTTAAGAAGTAACCGGTGCCACGCCCGACGCAACAAGCGTGACCGTGAACCCGCAACGACTAGCGGGTAATGAAGACGAGGATTTTTATGAAAGGGATGATTTTGTTTTACAACCGGGCGCACGGCTGGGGATTTATCGCCCATGAAGGTGACGAAGACCTTTATTTCCATGTAAGTGGTTTAGTCAATCGCAAACGCGCAATAGAAGCAAACGACCATGTGGAATTTGATTTAGGTGAAAGAAATGGCAGGCCGATAGCGATCAACATTCGCGTCATCTATCCCGCTCCCGCAACAACTGGGGGCCGTTGATGACTGCAATGAATACTTCAGGTCTAGGTCTTATCAATTTCAGTGTTATTGAATCCAAGCCGATCCTATGGCTCTGGAAAGACCGAATACCGCTGGGCAAGTTGACCATATTCTCGGGCAACCCGGGGTGCGGGAAGACGACTGTACTGCTGGATATCATCGCTCGCTATACCAATGGCCTTGACTGGCCGGATGGCGCACCCAACGACGATTGTCTCGGAGATGTTCTACTGCTCAATGCAGAAGACGACCCTGCGGATACATTAAAGCCTCGGCTACAAGGCGCACACGCTGATCTTGCTTGCATCGACTTAGTCGAATCCACCTTGCATACGAGTGAGGGGAAATATGACCGACAGTTTGGTTTAGATTCTGATCTTGACCAACTGAGAGAGTTGTTACAGCGGAATCCGAAGGTTGGGTTGCTTATTATCGACCCGATCTCCAGTTACCTTGGCGATGCGGACATGAACAAAGAACAGAAGGTTCGTGAAGTTCTTACGCCCCTAGCCAAACTTGCGGAAGACTTTGAAGTAACTATCATCGGGAACAGTCACTTCAATAAGCGCGGCGATGTATCGGCCCAACATAGAACGATGGGCGCGGTCGCGTTCTCGGGTGTTGCCCGTCAGACTTGGTTGTTTGACCGTGACCGAGAAGATAAAACTCTATTCCACATGATGCTCGGGAAAGGAAATCTTACGGGCAAAAGAACTGGTTTGAAATATCGCATCACTGAAATTAAATTGCCTACCGGCCCCGCCGCAATTATCGACTGGCAAGGTGATGATGATATCGACGCGGACGAAGCGTTAGCTCCGTTGGAGAAAGAATCAAAAATGGATCACGCGCTGTCTTTTCTTGAAGAGTACATGACTGACCCTCGGCCTGCTCGCGATGTTGAAACAAAAGCTGAGAATCGCGGTATCAGTAGACGTACTTTGGCTCGTGCGAAAGAACGGATGGGAATTAGATCACGGCAACTCGGCAAGGAATGGCTCTGGGAACTGCCGGGCAAGGTTAGCGGCTGAGTTTGGCACTCTGGGCTACGGTGCTTGGCATTCTGGCACTCTGGCATTCTGAGTCACAGTTCCACTGCATTCTATTGATAATAATAATATTTACAGGATGCCAAGGCAGTCTGATCAGGGTGCCAAACAGGGTCAGGATGCCACAATGCCAGAGTGCCAAGCACGGCACTCCAGCACATCCTTGCCCGGATTTTAGTCCGTAAAGTAAAACAGCTCGCGCAGAGAATATCGAAAGGAGTGAATATGCCGTGGATGAGAGAGTCGGAAGCAGCTCGAATTAAAGAAAAGCGGGAACTGGATCGCGAAGGAATTCGTGAACGGGAAGAAGTAACGCGGCAGCAGAATTCGAACGAAGAAGATGAAAGCCAGCTCCCGAAGAAAATTCCGGAACCATCGTACGAATCCACTTATGAAATGCGCCAACGGCGTGATGGAGACGAAGAGCCGCCGTGTACGGCAGTTTGGCCTCCACCTCCACAGCCAATCAAAGAGCCAGCGAAAACTCAATCACAACTTGCGCGAGAAACGGAAGGTGGACGCTACTTACCACGCCCGCGAATGCCCGACACGATGCCCGACCCATTTTTCAATCCATTGTTCGGCCCGAGAGTTCGAGTTGACCGGATCGCTGTGCAGCAATCGAAAGGAATATGCAGCGGATGCCGTCGCGGCAGACCTGACCGGAACGGCACTTGCACTGGTATGTGTAGCTCGTGGTGGCCCGGCGAGAATTAGCTTGTCCACTTTAATGGACTCCTCGCAATGAACTGATTAAGTCAGAGAAAGTCGGTAGTGAGAAGTCCGAACAGCGGTATTTGGAAGACGGATAGTATTTGGCCGTCCACACGGTAGACGAGAGCAAAGAAGAAGAAACCCTTTAGGAGTTGAAGATGGCAAGAGCGCGAAACGTCGAGGTTACTCTGCACAAAGGAAAGCTTGAGTGCTATAACGCGCCAGTGATGGCGGCGATGGAGATCGTTCACCAGCTCAACCGTTCGAACTGCCGCGTGGAAGATATGAAGGCATTGAGAGATTTGTGCCGAGAGCGCTACAACAAGATGCTGAAAGGTGAGGATCAGAAACGTAGACGCCGAAAGAAAGGTGGGCCGGTGAGCGAGCGAGGCCGCCAACTATTCGCTGCCCGAACATTCTCGCGTAAAAACGGTGTAATGATGAAGGAAGCGCTGGAAATTATCCGTGAGTGTTGGCCGGAACAGCCGGTGTTCGTTGCGGCAGATCAGATGACATGACGGGTTGTACGGTTACGCGCATCTATCCTCGCGAATCGGCAGGAAATTTCTTTTTTCTTAGAAATTTTCAGTTTTTCTTGTTGACCCAGCCTATTGAAGGCCGAACGCTCTTGTAAATTCATTTAGTTCTATGCATTGCGGACGTATGTCATCGCGTTGTCATCGCTCCGCGGTGTTTGACAGGCTAAAAAGGAGGGAGACCATCCCGCAAACTTTTGCAAACAATGCATTTGCCCGATGCACAGGTTGATTGATGATCGAGCTGATGTGGTTAGAAAGTTCTGGCGTGATGGTATCGATTGATTTTGATTCCGATTAGTCCGTAGGGACTCCGAATATGGTACCGACATTTGAGGCCGTCGCCCCATCCCTTTGGCTTTGCCAGCGCCGGTTTAGGTCGGTGCGTCCGATTTTCCAAAACTTAAGAGTACCTTTGATCCGATCCTGCCCGCTTACGAAGGTTTCTTTTTTTTTATGGTACCTGTTTGTACGGCGATAGGTATACCGGCACATCCGTCCATAAAGTGGATTCTTCACACCACATAACCCATTCCATAAAAGTGGACAGCGGACACTACTCGTCCTCTCTCTCCACACTTTTCAGAACGTGCGAGGCGTCTGTCGAGCGGACGGATGGTACCGGATTTTTGCAACACCGCATCACCCGCGCTAGATCGCGGTATGGAGTTCTAAATGGAAACGCTCAAACAGTTCCTGGTCGTGCCGAAAGGCGCAGAAGGATCGCCTCGGGGAAGTTGCGAAGGCTGTGGCAAACAAATCTGGTCAGATGGCGGCTACTCGATTCCTAAGCTGGCCGGACTTCACTGCAGCGTTGCCTGCATCGAGGCGCACTTATTCGGCACCGAGCGCTGCCGTTGGTGCGGAACAAAAATGGAAAAGCAGTACACGACGGTTGATTCGCGATTGTGCAACGAAACCTGCTCAGAAAATTACTACAAGCAGGTAATGGGCGACAAGTCTGCGGCACTCGGCACCGGCGTTCGTTTTATCGGTTGGCTGCAGCGCACGTCGCCGGATACATATCGCAGACTCACTGGTGAGATCGCGGCGTCGGCGAAACTGGTGACGAAACCCACCAAGAATGGGCACGTTATGACCGATGCAGAGCGCTCCCGGGAATATCGCAATAGGAAGCCGAGATTCGTGACGAAAACGCCTCCTAGCCTCCTACTATCAGAACCCGTTCCCGTCACGCTATAGGTTATTGAAAAGAAAGGATAGTGCGGGAGCCAAAAACCGTCTCTAGGGCCGTTGGGGAAAGGTCGTAGCCCTGAGTTTGCGGGACGGCGGAGTGACCCGCCGCCCGGTGATGGCCCCTTACTTAAACAGCAACAACCAAAGCTGGTGAAGTTCCCAGCAGAGAAACATGGAAGTCACTATCGCAGTTTGAAGCCTGTACAACTTTTCTAACAGCATACCTACTCCATCGGGAATTTGGTTTCCGCCAAAGCCCGAGTTTACGTTAGCAATGCATGGTGGCGCGGTATCGGCACCATGTACATTTTATCACGAAGCATTTCTAGAACATTTTCAAAAGGATCATTTCAATGAAGCAATTGCACGTAATCACTCCCGTCGGACTTTTCCCTATCCCTCTTGCTCGCACCAATTCGTTGAAAACAGCCAAGGCGCGGGCGGAAGCGATTGCTAATCGCGGCGTGTGGGTCGAAACGGTTTTTCTTACGCCCAGCATTATCAGAATGATTGAGATTGTCGAAGCGCCGGAAAAGGTAGCTTCAATCCCGGTCCCTAAAGAAGAAGCCCCGGCAGCACCCCAAGTTCTTCACCAAGAGGAAAGCAGCCCATGCACCAGTCGTCAGGAATAAGCTCCCGGGGATCGTCTCGTATTCCCACCAAACCATCAGCCGTGCCCGAAAAAGATTCGCGGGAATTGCCAGGGACGACTGACACAACGGGCAACGAGCCGACCAAAAAGTTCTCCGGTCGCTCTGGTCCCGAGGCAGGGAATCCGGGCCGCGCCGGTTGGCGGGCCAAGATGAAGTTTCCGGCGCACAGCAACAGATCAACCACTGAATAGGAGAGAGTATGGACGATAGACGATCTTTCAGGCAACGATGCCGACAGCCTGTTCCTTACAAAATTCCGCAGTTCGCGAAGCTCGGGTGCGGCATACATCTCACTGAGATTTTCAAATCAGGCGAGACCGGCAAGATCGTCACCACGGCTCCGTCGAGAAGTATCGTTACTTCGTCACAGACACCTTGCCCGATTTGCACAGGAGAAAATCATGAATGTCGAACAAATAAAATTGAAATCCCGGTTCGAGAAGCTCTCGATTGATGAGCTTGTAGCCCAGCTTGACCGGTATTCCGCCGACGAGCCTACTGTTGAATCTGGTCTTGTAGAAGAGGTTCTCGCCAAAAAAATTAGTGCGCTGACTAAAGATTTACCGTTTCCTGCAAAAGAAGAAGAGGCACCAGAGCTTGACGGTCGTACCTGTCCCCCTGCTATCAACTCTCCTTCCACCGCGTCTTTCGAATCTGTAACACCACGCGGTGACTCAAACAGCGTTGCAGCGCACGTTGAAATGTTCGGCCCCGAATTGAAGCCGTCACCCGCCCCGAATCGAGAGCGACGTTGGGCACCCGATCACGTTCCAGCGGTTCCTTCCGCAGATGTTGTTGGTCTCGTGCCTATTCACAGTGACGGTACGCAAGCAAATACGTTCGTTGGAGACGTTCCAACTCTCCCGGGTGTGAAAATCTCTTTCAACAATCCTGGCCGATCCGCATAACGAGCACTGAAAAGTCCTCCGTGGCATTCCGTTGGAAGTAGCGGGAGCGGCTCGTTAAAACCGTCTAATACTCAATCAAATAGGGGCTAATATGAGATTAGTTGAATCGATTCTTGAGGCCGAATATCGTCGTGCTGCCAAGGAGAAAAAACTTCTCGGACGCAGCGGTCTAAAGGTAGTGAAGCAACTGGCGGAGATTGAAGAAGAGCATCTAGCCGATCTCTCCTTCCTTGCCCGGCTGTATTCTGGCCGGATTGACGATCTTCGTCGCCTCGGTCTTGCTGAAGAACAAAAAAAGTATCTCCTGGATTCAGTTTCTGAAGCTTGGGACGCCCTACTTCTAGTAAATCAAAAAGTTCTCCGTGACTTATAAGCACGGGAAAGCGCCCACGCAATCGTGGCCGATGCAGTGCAATCATGATTGAAGAGTAGAAATAGAATGAGACCAGAAAATAACAGTTTCCAAAAAGCAGCAAAGCTCGCCCGCAAAGAAGGGAAGCCTGAGCCGATCCGTCACAGTGAACTTCGTGGTCCCGCAGGCTCAAATGCGGTTCAAGATGTAAACAGCTTCGATGCTCGTGGACGTAATTCAGCAAACCACGAAGCGGATGGGGCGCTCGTTAATTCGCACGCGCAGCGCAAAGATTCTTCGCGCATCAAGCCACGCCTGGAAATAACGGCAGATGACCGGGCAAATGGTGTACCCACTCCGAAGTCGGGACACGCGGCCCACGGTGATCCTAAACAGCCTGTGACTAGCTGGAAGAAACGCTACCAACAGGACAACGCGACAATCGAGGACTACAAGCAGAATTCGGATGAAAACCAGCCGAGTTTGAAACCTTCAAGAAAGTCCATAGCATAACAATTTTCACCGTCTATAGCGGTGGAATGTCCCTCAGTGAGCGACGAAGTTTTACACATGCATGTGTTTTAAAGGAAGAGCAATATGAACGTAAATTCTTCACCCGTTGGTGCAGCCTCGACCATCACGTTTGATAACGTGGACCGCAGCAATATAAATGTGAACAGCTTGGCCGATTCCGTGCCGCCAGCGAACGCGGTAAAAGCCGCTCCGGCTAAAGCGGTACAAGTAACAGTTGTGCCCGGGATGCGGTTCTCCAACCCGGCTTGAGGCGGGTAAGCCGAGGGGTCGCCCGGGCCTCTCGGTATTATTTTTAAGGAGACAAATATAAATCCCTTTTCCAACATGTCCGCAGCCGAAATGGAACTGATGAGGTTGGAAGACCCGGTCGGCTTCGCGGAGCTGGAGCGGCAGTTGGATGCGCCGCAGGTAGATCGAAGTAAAGCTATTGTTTACCAAAACGGTCGAGTTGTTTCAAACGCAAACGTTAGCCGCCCGGAGTAATCATGGACGAATACAGAGTTCGAATCGAGAAGAATGAGCATTCAATTGGTTTTATGGCATCACCTTTTTCCCGCGTCTCTAATCGTGTCGGTTGCGCTCAGGTTTTAATTCCATCCCTTATCACTGACATTGATCCATTACCCAAATATCATCTTGGGGTCTTTAAGAAATTCGTCGCTAATCGAATCGTTTCGGTCATTACGCTCGGTCTCCGCGTCCTCTATCGGTTCGGGGTTGAGTCGCATTTCATTGTTGCAAAAGAGAAGTAATTCATTTTAACGCCACCGATTTTTTGGTGCCGTTGGTGTAGCAGTTCAATTTGTTCCCCGGCTTAACCGGGAACAGGAGTAGCAGATCAATGAAAGTCATCACATCCAAGTTAACCACCCCGCAGTTAGAAGCACTGGGAAAGCAAGTTTTGAACGCCCAAGACCAACGCCATCTCGGCTACTTGATGCGCTCGCCAGAATATTTTCGCAACGACATCATACAGTTCATCACAGCAAAGGCGGGCCGCGAACCCGACGCTATTATGCAAGGCATGATCGCCGCTCAAATTCGTCGCGACGAAGAAGCTAAAAGATCCGCGCCTATCGCAACTGATTCTGTCGCGGTTCGTATCATCGATCTATCACAGCAAGGTAAGGCACCAGCTCCATCACCACTCGCTTTGTACGCTCACGCATGCAATGGCGGGTGCGGCGTACGTTTAGCGCTCCCACTCGGCGAAATTGAAGCCAACGCGAAATCTTGTTGGTGCGCCAACTGTTTGCCGAAAGCCCAAAAAAGTTACGACGTTGCCGTGGCCCTGAAAGCTTCGTTCGTAACTAAGATGGCCGGAGTGTATTACGATCACCCGCAAAATGACCAAATATTCAATGCTGAAATTCAGCGCCGTGGCTTGGTTAATCCAACTCTCGGAGATTTGGTTGAAATCTTTGTCGAGCGCCGGGCAGACATGCTGCTCCCTTTGACCGATGCCGACCTTCGTGCGATGTCCTCAGCGGAGTTGGAAGCAAGAACTAAAATTGACCCTAATCTAGGTGGTGCTGATCTGAAGAAAGCTCGTGAAGGACAGAATCGCGGTGAGCAAAATATCTACAGCACTAATGAATCACGTCTTCGGCCCTTTGTTGCTGAAGGTGTCTCGGGCCGAAAAGGATGGGTCTAATGAGCATCTTACTTACGCCTCCCTTTACACGCCAACAAATCGATGCAATGCACGCGAAAGATTATGACTTCGTGTGCAAGAAATATCCCGAGGCCGTGAAGTTAGCACTTGCACCTCCTCCGCCTCCCCCCGTTCCAACTCCACCGTTTTTTCCTCGGTCCGAGATAAAGAAGATCGCGGTAGCCGAAGAAATGGCAGCCGAGTACCTATCGTTCGCTAAAAAGAACGGTCATATCCTCGGCGACGGCACGATCCCTGAATTCGTTTGGGGTGAATTTTTAAAGTCGAAGAATGAAGCGGCACAGTTAAAGGGAGCGGAAGCCGAAGCAGAAAAATGGTTGGCGGCGCATCCTGAATTCATCACTTCGGAATCCAATCGGAAAACCGTTTGGGACTATCTTTCCGAACACGATCTCGCGGTGAACGTCGGGAACTTAGACAAAGCATTCGTCGCCGTCCGTAGTTCTCTCTCGCTCGATGAAACCAAGCTGCCGTACGATATAGACCAACCGGATACGCGAGTTGGTTTCTATCGCAACGGTCAGTTTACCGAGTACGATCCCGGCAAATCACAAAACACGGTCAAGGCTCCGCTAGGTTTAGGGCAGCTTGACCCGAGCAAAGTAGCCAGCGGCGAAAAGCAAGTAACAAAGCGGGCATCACAGATGTCCGCCGAAGAGTACCAGCGCAACCTCAACGAATCGCCATCTTTCCGAAAACGGATGAACGAATCGTGAAAAGCTTCGTACAGCTAATTCAGCTCTACGAGTATGTGACGGGCAGGGCGTAAGGCGGGTCTTGGTGGGCCTTGTCTGCTCCCGCCCGTCAGTTTTTCCTTCAACATCACCACCAAACTTTCATCAGGAGTTTCTATGGGTTCTACACGGAATTATCAGGACCGTCTTTGGAATGTCGATCCGGCGCAGATTGCCCACGACATGGTGACCGAACTAATTACTCGTCACGATAAGCGGGTCGCTTCGACAGTTCAGTATCGCGAAAAACTGGAAAGGAAAAAACAACATCCGTTTGGCGAAGTCTTGAAGTTTGTTGCGGAGGAAAAAGCAAAGCAATAGTAGTCAAACTCGTTTTTCACAGGAGAACGAAGATGACCAAGACTCACCCTGCATACGGTGAAGTCAAAATTTTGCAGCGTAGCAGTTCGCTGGTTCAGATCGAAATAGAAGACGGGGACAGCTTTTGGATCACCGCCGCTTCGTTCATCGACAAAAAGAAAAAAGCCAAGCCACGGAAGAAAAAGAAAGTTGTCCAGAAAGTGGACGCCCCGGACGAACTACTCGTCCAAGAAACCCGCGTAGAGGAACCGGAAGTATTTGATGAACTAGAAAGCGTCTCTCCAGACGAACGAGGAAACAGATGACACCACAGTTGAAGTTGATCGGGAAGAGGTTTGGGCGGCTTGAAGCGTTAAAGCGCCGAGTGATCGATGGCCGTACCTATTTGAAGTGTCTTTGCGTCTGCGGTAACACTCGCACTGTCCGCCAAGATGCTTTGCGTAGCGGTGTCACGAAATCTTGTGGATGTTTGCACGATTCGAAGGTCAAGCACGGCCACTTCAAGAATCGCCAGCCATCCAGAGAATATTTCAGTTGGATGAGCATGCTGGCCCGCGTCCGCAATCCCAAGGCAACCGGATACAAGAACTATGGCGGAAAAGGTGTAGGAGTATCAGATCGCTGGAACCCCCGATGCGGCGGATCGTTTCTGAATTTTCTAGCGGACATGGGCCGTCGCCCTAAAGGGACAGAACTTTCGCGGTACCGTGACCGAGGTGATTATCGCCCGGGTAATGTCGTTTGGGAAAGTAGAGCAGCGCAGGGGCGGTGGCGTCGTGAGAATAACAAGAAGGGAAATTAAAGGGAAGATTTCAAATGATTAATTCTGAGCGTTCTTGCGGCTCAATTCTTCGAGAACTTTTTCGTCCTCTGGACTCAGCATCCCGTCAGCAACTAGCCGAGGAATTATATCCAGAGCTGGTTGGTATTTCAAACGCATCTTCTCTAGCAAATTTGGATTCATCTGTCCAAAGATTACGAGCGCGTCTAGATTCTCAGGTGAGTAGGGTTTTACATTCGGCTGACCAACCAATGCGTTGACTGTGATGAGGGCAGTTTGTGTAGCTAGCATTGCGGTTTCCAGCTCTCGCATTTGTTCTAGAAGAGTCGTTACAAGCTTTTCAACGGCTGGGTCTCTCATAGCCGACATTTTTATTTCTCCTTTCCAGCCGGTGAGTATGGGCGGGGACTTTGTACTCAAGCGAGCGAGAAACGTCATGCTGCAACCTGAAGCAGCGACCGCTCAAGCCTCCGCAGCCTAGCTTCCCATCTCCGTTTAATCGTCATAGCCCTCTTCGGGCCGCGTGCCCGGCCCGGCGCGTTCCGGGGTTTAACTCATAGACATGATAATCCCGATGGTCCCATTGACATGGTCATCCCGATAGAATTATAATTGGGACGGAATTGAGGATTTACCCCCGTGGAAGGGGACTGGCTAAGTCTCAACCTCCCACAGGGTTTGACTAGTACCACTCAAAGGACAGTGAAAACCTGCCCCGTGAGTGGCTAATCGTGACCCGCAGCCTGTATAAGCGCATATAGGGTTATCACCCCCTTCAGCCCGTGATCTTGGAGCGTCAGTGCTGCAAACACTGGCGCTCTTTCCGTTAGGGCTAGGCTCGGAAACTCAAAACAAAGCTCTCTTACTCCGACGAGCTTCCGTGCAGTTTGCCAACTTCCCGAAGGAACTTAGCGAATCAAAACCGCAGACCGAAGGAACTCCTCATTATATCACTAAGTACCTCTACCAGACAGTAGCCTTCCCACACCCTAAAAACCCCGCTTGCGCTCTCCCACACCTGCATGGAATGATTCCTTCTATGAGCAAGATCACTCACAACGCAGCGGCACTGACTCCAGCTATTCGCCAGATTCGCGGTACCGATGTTGTCTTGGATTTCGAAGTTGCGGAGGCTTACGGCGTGCCGACACGGGCACTCGTCCAAGCTGTAAAGAGGAACTCCAAGCGGTTTCCATCGGATTTCATGTTTCAACTTTCCAAGGAAGAGACTCAATTTTGGAGATCACAAATTGTGACATCCAATCCGAACGCAAAAATGGGCTTACGGCGAAACCCGCATGCCTTCACTGAGCAGGGCGTCGCAATGCTATCAGGGGTTTTGCACAGTCCCCACGCTATTAAGGTGAACATTGCAATCATGCGATCATTTATTCACATGCGGAAAGCGTTTCTTTCACTTGCTGCGATTGAGAAGAAATTCAAAGGGCTTGATGAAGGTGTTGTGAGAGCGTTCGTTTTGATTCGAGCCTTGATGAAATCAAGCGCACACCCTGGCGCAGAGAGCGGCAAAACGAAGGCTCTGCCAAAACGTCTCAGCAAAGGTTAGGAGGTAGGAAGGGTGCCAAGCTTTCGAAAAGTCGAACGCGCCAAGTCAATTATCCAAGATGGCCGTGAATGTTTCTTGAAGGCGTGTGCGAAATGTTCTAACGAATTTTACGGCGAGAAGAAAGACACGCGCTGTGAATCCTGCCGAGGGAAGGGGCGTCATGGATAGTGTGGTCCTTGCAGCCGCTCAAACAGAACTTATGAAGCATCATGGGATACATTCGTTAACGATCCGCCACGGGCAGGTATAAAAGGTTCGGTTGTCCCCGGTTGCCCGGCCTGCCGGAAGATCATCTATTCGGACAGCCAGTTCTTGAGTCACTTGGCCATCGATGTACTTCCCGGAATTTTGGAAAAGGTTATCGCTGCAAGACCGTGACCACTATTTTGTAGACAGTGCTGAAAGGCGCTGTTGCGATAAATGTAGAGAAATTCATCCTCGTGGGAGGTTATTGTTTCTGGACGGACTTCTTTATCTGTTCCCGCAACTTTGCCTTCTCTTCAGGCGTCATCTGCTGCACCGTCTCCCTCGCTCTTTCCATCAACTGCTCCGTTGTCAAGTCGTCCTGTGTCATTTTGTAATCTTCGTTGCCTACTCCACAAGCGGTTCCGCTCTCCGCGACGTTTCACTTGTCGCCCCATCCTCGCAAAAAACTCCCGCTCCGTATCGAAACGGCTTTCCTAGATGTGTCCAAGACTTCGCCAGCGCTCCGTTGAACACGACCGGCTCGATCCTCGTTCCGCAATTGCAACAGAGAATGCCGGTTGAAACTACGATCTGGGTCTCCGTCAGAGAGATCGCCCGTTCTTCGACTACGAGTTTTTCAACCTTCACTGTTCGATCATCCTAAGTTGTTCTGTCCCGGGCGGCAGCATCTTGACCAATCGTTCTCGCGTTGATTGCGTCAGCTCGCATTCGCCTGCCTGAAACAAAGTCTGCAATGCCATCTCTATCGATTCGTCGGTGACGCGATACCCTCGCATGAAGTTCGCGAGCTGCTGCAGCTCATGATCGTCTAGATTTAGTTCGCACGGATCATACAGACGCATCGTCAACCTCCCGCAGTGCGAGACTCGCCGCCGATATCATCCAACATACTTGAAAGTTTCCAATATCAAGAATACCGAAGACCCGGTCTGTG
>Ga0302325_10011785_pt1 | contig 18804 bp, 20 predicted proteins | sample Palsa_T0_2_FD_201948 | JGI IMG/M metagenome (GOLD analysis project Ga0302325, IMG submission 201948) | Peat permafrost microbial communities from Stordalen Mire near Abisko, Sweden - Palsa_T0_2 | ecosystem: Environmental > Terrestrial > Soil > Palsa > Peat permafrost | place: Sweden: Abisko...
CGTCGGTGTAATCGATCTGGTTGTCCTTCAGGAAGGCTTTGAACTGCTGCATGACCGCGTCGTCAACCTGGAAGTCCTTGGTGACGGTGTGGCTGGCGAGGTAGTGCTTGCTGAAGTTGAAGAACGCGTACTTGATGAGGAGACTGTCCTGAAAGTGATTCGACTTGAGGTTGTCGATCTTCTCGTCGGGGGTGATGCCGCCGCCGCCGTAAACGGTGCGACCGGAGTCGGTGAGTTTGACCTCGAGATTGCTCTTGTCCTTAGCTTTGGAGGAGTCATCGCGCACGTAGTAGTAGTCGTAGAGCGAGACGTGGTCGTAGTTGCGCTGGATGAGGCGGCCTGAAGGGGTGTAGTAGTGATAGGTGGTGAGGGCGAGGCCGGTGTTCTCGGTGATTTGAAATACAGTCTGGACGAGGCCTTTACCGAAGGTGGTTTCGCCGACGATCAGAGCGCGGTCATGATCCTGCAAGGCTCCGGAGACAATCTCTGCCGCTGACGCCGTATTGCGGTTCACAATCACCACGATCGGGAAGGTGTGGCCGCCATTGCCGTGGGTCGCGGTATACACCTGGTCGGGATAAGCGCGTCCGCGCTGCGAAACGATGTTCTGCCCTTTCGCCAGCAGGTGGTCGCAGACCTCGACTGCCTGGCTGAGCAGACCGCCGGGGTTGCCGCGCAGGTCGAATACCAGGCCATGCAGATCGCCGAAGCTGTCCACGGCGTCTTCCACTTCCTTCGCGGTCGTCTGCTGGAACTGGCTCAAGTGAATGTAGCCGACGCCGGGGCGAATCTCATACTTCAGATCGACCGAGGGGTGAGGAATCTCAGCGCGGACCAGATCGAAGCTGAGCGGCTTGCTCTGCCCTTCGCGAATCACGGTAATCGAGACATGCGTGTCGCGGGGGCCTTTGAGCATTTTGGCCACCTGCTCGCTCGTCATGCTGTCGGTGGACTTGCCATCGACCGAGGCGATCACGTCGCCCGGCTTTAGACCGGCACGGTACGAGGGCGTGTCCTCATATGGCGTGCGAACGTAAATCTTGTTCTGCTGCTGCTGGATCACCATGCCCACGCCGTAGTAGCGGCCGCGCTGGTCTTCCTGCATCTTGGCGTAGTCTTTGGGATCGTGGAAGCTGGAGTGCGGATCGAGCACGCGCAGCATGCCCGGGATGGCGCCGTCGTAGATGACCGTGTCGGCCTTGTCGCCGTTGATGGGCTCGGCGTAGTTCTCCTGAATCAGAGCAAGCACGCTCGTAAACGACTTGATGTTGTCGCGAAACTGCGACTCATCGGCAGCCGACTGTGCGCCAACCTTGCCCTGAAGCAGAGTGCCGATCACGGCACAGACGCTGAAAAAGAGGACGACGGAGAAAATTGCCCGGCGGGCTCGCGGTGTCATAGCTGAGGGAACCTCCAGATGCTACTTGCCGGGCCGTCTGCCTGTAAGCGGCTCTCGCCCGGAAACTGGCTGAAAACAAACTCGACCCGGCCTCAAAAAAGGCCGCAAAAAGTAGCCATCCTGACCGAAAGTATAGCATCTAGTCTGTTGGACGCGACGCGAAAGCAGTGGAAAGCGGACGCGGAGAAGTTCACTCCGGAACTCGGAAAATCATGCGAAAACTGCTTTTTGAGCTGGTGTGGGGTTGCGGCGCGCTCTTCTGGGGCTTCGTGTGCTGGCGGTCGCGCTCGCTCTCCGTGCAATACAACGCGTGGACCGCACGGATGCGCCTCCGGTTCGGCAGGGATGGCGTTCCGCCCACGCCGAGGACCGTCGAAGTCAACACCCGCATCATGGCCTGGATCATTCGCATCGCGGCCGGGTGGTTCGCACTGCTTTCCGTGCTCGCATTGCTGATGGCTCTGCTGGCCAAATGACTGTGGGTCGGACTTCCCGTGCCGGGCAGGACAGGTCGGCAAGGGAAAGTGCGGCGCCTCGCTTTCCGGGCGTTTACAATTACGTCTAAGGAACCAGGCGCACCAGTTGCCGCCTATCCGTTTGCCCATTATGACCTTGAGACACATCCGAATGATCGCGCATTCCACCGCGCTCCGCGCGCCGGCAGTCGTTATGCTCGGCGCCGCCTTCTTGCTCTCCGGCTCGCAGTTTCCCGCGAGCGCCCAGACGCACCCCGCCAGTGCCGCCCCGCAAAGCCCCTACGGCGGTGAAACGGTTGAGGATATCGTGGCTCGGGTCAACGACCAGATCATCACCCGGTCCGACTATGACCGCGTGCTGAAGCAGGCCGACGACGAGGCTCGCCAGCGCGGCGACAGCATGCAGCAGATTGCCGACGGCCACAGAGATCTGCTGCGCGACCTGATCGACCAGCAGCTCTGGATTTCAAAGGGCAAGGAGCTGGATGTCAATGTCGACACCGACGTAGTGAAGCAGTTGGACGATATTCGCAAGAAATACAACCTGGCTTCGATGGATGACCTGGAAAAGGCGGCCAAAGATCAGGGAATTTCCTTTGAAGATTTCAAGGCCAACATCAAGAATCAGCTCATGACCCAGGCGGTGATGCGTGAGCAGGTGGGCCGCCGCGTTCAGGTCACGCCCGGCGAAGCCGAGCGCTACTATGAGGCGCACAAGCAGGATTACGCGCAGACGGAGAGCATCCATTTGAGCGAGATCATGATCTCCACCGGAAACGGAGACGCCGGTAGCGACGATCCGCAAAAGCTGTCCGCCGCCAAGGCCAAGGCCGACGATATCGAATCCAAGCTCAAGGCCGGCGCCAATTTCGACCAGCTCGCGCGCACCTCCAGCGACGGACAGACGGCTGCCGAGGGCGGCGACATGGGCAAATTCGGTCGCGGCCAACTGAACAAGATCTTTGAAGACAAGACCTTTGCCCTGAAAACAGGCGAGGTGACCGACCCGATCCGGACCAAGCAGGGCTACGTGATCTTCAAAGTAGTCGAGCACATTTCGGGCGGTGTGCAGTCGTACAAAGACGTGCAGGAACAGGTGGAAGAGGCGTATTACATGAGCAAGATGCAGCCTGCCATCCGCGGTTACCTGCAAACTATGCGCGAACAGGCCTATATCCAGATCGCCAACGGCTACACGGACTCCGCCGCCACGCCGAACGAAGTCCATCCGACCATCAGCTACAGCGCCTACACGCCGCCCGCTCCCAAAAAGAAGAAAAAGGTCGAGCGCACGCGCTTCCGCGAAACCGAGCACGGTTTCCGCAACAAGCCTGCAACGGTAGTGCAGGCTTCGGCGGATACCACTCCAGCCAAGCCCGCAGCCGCCAATGCGAAAGGCAAAGCAGCTGCGGCTACGCCGGCTACGATGACGGCCGGCAAGAAAGAAAAGATCCGCTACGGTCAGGCTCCGCGAGAGACGCTGCCGAATGCGTCAGCCACCAAAGTCGAAGATGCGGGCGCGCTTCCCGCCGCCAACGCGGCAGGCGCCGAGGAAGCCGACAACTCGACCGCTCCGGCAGCCCCGGTCAAGAAGACCCGCTTCAGCCAGCGCCCCGTGACACCGAAGGCTTCCAAGTACAAGGGCCCGCAATTGGATAACTTCACCCCTGCTCCTCCCGACGCAACGGAAGTGGCGGACAAGCAGGTTCAGGATTCGGCCCTAGGCATCAACGGCGAAACCGACAAGAAAAACAAGAAGAAAAAGGACACTGCCAGCACCGGCGAGAAGACACGCATGCAGGAGCGTCCCAAGTCGGACGAAAAGAAGCCTGAGCCGGTCATGACTCCAGCCGGTCAAATTCAGGGCGCGCCCGCTCCAGCCACCGCTCCCAAACCGGCAGACTCAACGACACCCGTGACCTCGCCCGGCGTAACACCCGACGCAACAACGACGCCGCCGCCGACCACCACGCCCCAGCAGTAACCCGCGCCCCAGCCTTCGCCGTGGATTTCTCAGCGCAGCCTGGGGCGTTTCTGCGTCCGGAGTCAGGGCAATCGCATGAATTGGCCTGACTCCCAACGGGATCGCGATTCGGGCCGGAAACGCCAGGGAACCTGCGGAACTGAGCGCCAAAGGCGCGCCGATATACCAGCCCCGGCCATCGGCCTGGGTTTCGGGTGGCAACTGGGAGATCGGAGGGCCGAAGGCCCGGCCTATTGTTTGCAATTTCCCTTCATTCGATTGCCCTGCGTCCGGAGCGCGGCCTGTTCAGCACCCAACCAAATGCGGTAAGCTGGCCCAGCATGAAAGATATTTACATCGCCGATCTGGCTCGCCTTCTGGACGAAAAGCAATTCGAAAACAAGCCCTTCGACTCGATTTACCTGGTCCTCAGCAAGCAGCAGCGGACAACCAGGGCCGCGAAGCCTTATCTCAGCCTGATCCTCGGCGACAACTCCGGGCAGATCGAGGCCAAGGTCTGGGAGCTCGCCGACCCACGCATCGCTCAGGACTTCAATCGCGGCGATGCAGTCAAGATTCGTGGCTGTGCTTCCATGTTCGATGGCAAGCTGCAGCTCAAGGTCGACCAGCTCAAGGCCCTCAACCCCCAGGATTACGACCGCGCCGACCTGCTCCCTGCCACCACCTACAACATCGACGAGCTTTGGGCGCAGTTGGAGTCGATTCTCGCCAGCTTCACCGAGCCGGATCTCAAGCGGCTCGTGACAGCCGTTCTGGCCGACGGCGAAATCCGCGAAGCCCTCCGCGAAGCCCCCGCAGCCAAGCAACTGCATCACGCCTTCCTCGGCGGTCTTCTGGAGCACGTAGTCAGCGTGCTCACCCTGGCCGTGAAAGTCGTCCCGCATTACCCGATCCTGATGCGCGACCTGGTGCTTACCGGCGTAATCCTGCACGACATCGGCAAGATCCACGAACTGGCCTGGGCCACGGGCTTCGAATACACGCTCGAAGGCACGCTGCTCGGCCACATCCAGATCGGTGCCAGCATGGTTGAGAAGACCATCGACAGCCTGCCCAACTTCCCGCCGCGCCTCAAGACGCTGGTGCTGCACACGATCCTGTCGCACCACGGCAAGCTCGAATTCGGCTCGCCCAAGCTGCCCATGATTCCAGAAGCGCTCATGCTCAACTTCCTCGACGACATGGACGCCAAGATGCAGACGCTCAAGTCGGAGTTCGAAAAAGCCGCCCGCGCCGGCAAAGGTCCAGGCGAGTTCACCGACAAGATCTGGGCGCTCGACCAGCGCACCATGTTGAACTCGCGAGCCTGGCTGGCGGATGCTGCAGAGTAGCGTGGCAGCACTGGCCGCTCTTATTGCGGAGTAACTGGCGGCGCAGGACGATTTTCAGCGCGGAGAAAGGCGATCAACTGCTGAACCTGATCCGCGTGCAGAGTATCGCGGAAAGGCGGCATCTTGCCTTCGCCATTGTTAATCTGGTGGGCGATTTTTTCGTCGGTCCAGCGCTTCTTGGTGCGAATCGCAGCAATGGCCGGCCCCTTCTTGGAGCCTTCAAGATTCGCGCCGTGACAGCGGGCGCAGTTGTCGTGAAAGAGCGCAGCGCCTGCCTGTTCGGCAGCATGAGTGTCGGGTGCCTGCGCCGAGCCGGTCGCGGCAAGAACGGCAAAAAGAGCGGAAAGAATCTGGATTTTCACGAGACCATTGTCGCACGAAATGTTTGCTGCGTCGGCTCATGAAGCTGACTCTGAGCCAAGGACCCGCTGTCGATAGGCTTCCGAAGACTCGATGAGAAAAGTCGGTTCATCCGCCAAAACCAGCAAATCCTGATCGCCACTGACCAAGTTCTCTGCGCCGCCCCTGTGCGCCAGATCGAGAAAGATCTGATCCTTCGCATCCCGGCACACAATCGGGCATGGTTCGACCCTCTCAATCGTTTCGCAATAGGGAAGATAGTCACCCAGCAGCTCTAAACGCCTATCCGGATTGAGCTTGAACTTGGGATAAGCCAAGACTCGCGTGAGTTCGGCCGCGGTTGCCCTCGAAATCAGAGGTACGCAGCGGCTTTGCGACCAATGCGAACGCAGCCACGCCAACCGGCCTTCGGTGAAAACCAATGCCGAAAGTACGGTATTCGTGTCGAAGACAACCCTGCGAGCAACGGGCTTGCTCACTGGCTTTCACGCGCCCACTTGATCGCATCGGCAACATCCTGCTCGGTGATGCCCAGTTCCTCGAGCCTCTCGCGCACCTCATCGGCTCGGCTCCGGCGCAATGGCCGCAGCGTGATGCTCACACCATCCGTGCTGACATCGAAATATTCAACGCCGCCAAACTTAGTCGCCACAGCCTTCGGCAGCGTGAGCTGATTCTTGACCGTCATCTTCGCAAGCACCGCAACTCCCTGGAAGGAAAACCGGAAACAAGGAAATCTTACCAGATTCCAACTTGCGTCTCAATCCCTATTCCCTAATCCCTAATCCCTGCCGTACCATAAGACCGATATGCCCTACTTCCTCTTCAAAACCGAGCCCGACGTTTACTCATTCGACGACTTTCTCCGCGACCAGGAAACCATCTGGGACAACGTGAACAACGCGACCGCAGTGATGCACCTGCGCCAGATGCCCAAGGGCAGCAAGTGGATCTTCTACCACACCGGCGACGAACGCACCGCCGTCGGCACGGGCACAGTCCTGAGCGTCGACCCCACCGACCCCAAAGTCCCCATCGTAAAAGTAAAAGTCGGCAAGAAACTCAAAACGCCCAAGACCCTGGCGCAAATCAAGGCCGAACCGCTCTTCGCCCAGTCACCGCTGGTGATTATCGGCAGACTGAGCGTAGTTCCACTCACTGAAGATCAATGGCAGTGGTTTTTGGATTAAAACATAATGGAATCGGCGAGGTGTCCGTGAGCACAGAGATCGCAGTATCGCAACCGAAGCACCTGCGTTGGGCGATCCACATCATTTTCCTAGGCGGGTTGCCGGTGCTGTTTGTCGCTTTCCATTGGAAGCATTTCTTCCCCATTCCAAATCCGGACGAACTGCGATTTCAACTGAGCGGCGAATTGGCGTCAGCGCTGGTTTTTGCTCTGAGCGTGATTGGCATCGACCGAATTCTTACCCACGACCAGATGAAACGGCGGCAATTTGAAGATCAGCCTGCGTGGCTTCGCGGCGGTCTTGACTCTCTTCCTGTTGCGACAGGAATCATAGCGGTGAACTGGCGCGAATATTTTCAGGATCATCAACTTCAGTGGCGTCCTCTATTGGAGAGTGTCTTGATCTATACGATTGGGGTTTGTCTCTCCGGATTTTTCCTGGCGAGGATTATTGACAGGAAATTTGATGACGAGGACGAGGAAACCTAGGTGTGAGCTGAGCAACCGGGCGTAGATTTGCCTTCCTATCGAAAGTTAATGCGGGCTGGTCTCGTTAGAATGAAACAAACCTAATCCCTAATCCCTATTCCCTATTCCCTCGCGTCATCTCCATTACAATCAAAGAGTCATGATCCGTTTTGAAACCGCCGGAGAGTCGCACGGCGAAGCTTTAATCGCGCTCATCAGCGGCCTTCCCGCCGGCCTCATCGTCGACTTCGACTTTATCAACCGCGAGCTTTGGCGCCGCCAGCAGGGCTTTGGCCGCGGCGGCCGCATGAAGATCGAGACCGACAAGGTGCATATCCTCAGCGGCGTGCGCCACGGCAAAACCATCGGCTCGCCCATCGCCATTCAGATTCCCAACCGCGATTGGAAAAACTGGGAAGAGAAGCTGCCCGTCGAAGCCGGCGACCCAGCCAAGCATCAGGCGGTTGCCTCGCCCCGGCCCGGCCACGCCGACCTGCCCGGCGCGCTCAAGTACAACTTCAAAGACGCGCGCTACGTACTCGAACGCGCCTCCGCCCGCGAATCCACCTCCCGCGTAGCCGCCGGAGCCTTTGCCAAACTGCTCCTGCGCCATCTCGGCATTGAAGTCGCCAGCCACGTCGTCCGCGTAGGCCGCGTGGAGCTGGAACGCCCGGCAACCTGGGAAGAGATCGTCGCCGTAACAGCGAAAGATGAGATTCTGCTAAGCTGCGTGGACCCCGAAACGGAAGCCCGCATGAAGGAAGAAGTGGCCGAGAGCAGCCGCACCGGAGACACCGTCGGCGGCGTCTTCGAAGTGGTCGTCCACGGCCTGCCTCCCGGCGTGGGCACCTACGCCAACTGGGACGAGCGCCTCGACGGCTTGCTGGCTTGGGCCGTCATGAGCCTGCAAGCGGTCAAAGCCGTCGAAATCGGCCGCGGCGTCACCGCTGCCGAGTCCTTCGGCTCTCAGGTCCACGATGCAATCCACTACGGCCAGGAAAACCCTGAGCGCCCCACGCGTTTCGTTCGCCACCAGAACAACGCCGGCGGCATCGAAGGCGGCATTTCGAACGGCGAAGACGTTGTAGTGCGAGGCTACCTGAAGCCCATCAGCACCCTCCGCCGCCCGCTCGAATCTGTCCGCTTCGACACCCGCGAAGCGACCTCCGCCAGCTACGAGCGCTCCGATATCTGCGTAGTCCCCGCCGCCGGAGTAGCCGCCGAAGCTATGGTAGCCTTCATCATCGCCAAAGAAGTGCTGGAAAAGTTCGGCGGCGACTCAGCCGAAGAGCTGAAACGCAATTACGACGGGTATTTGGATCAGATTCGGCGCTATTAACACCAGATTCAATTCGGGATACACTGAACCAGGGGGAACGATCATGGTCGAATATTTCCATCCAAAGGTCGGAGAACTCGTCGAAGTCGCCCCGCATGAGGGGAGATTCAAGGGGCTATTCGAAATCACGAACGTCTATGCCGGTGCCGACTCGGTGGCGTTTCTGCTCGACCTGAGACGAATCAAGGATGGAAGGGAGGAGAGGGGCATTCCTACCTATTTGGCCGATTACCCCAGGGAAGTGCGAGTCAGGCGAGCCTTTGAAAATGCGCTGGCCGATCTGGGACCTTGGCCAGAGGAATTTCAAACTGATAAATTCGATTTGGAACTCGACGAGATGTACGACGGAACGCCACGGATGATGGTGACGTTTTATCTGAAGCCCGAGGCAGATTCTTCTCTGGATAAGGCGCGGGTCAGGAACAATTTCTACTCCTTACTACAGGAGAAATTCCAGCCGGTGATGGAGGACGAATATCCGGGTCGCTGGCTCCAGTTCAGGACCGCAAAGGAAACGCGGGGCGTCCTAAGTGCTGCAAGCTAGGGAACTGCTCGAACATGCATCGCGGCTGGTAGCCTACGCAGCGAGCACGGATGCCGACTACAGAAGGGCGGTTTCCGCTTGCTACTACGCTCTTTTCCACATGATCGCGGCCGCAGTTGCTGAGCAAGCGTGTCCGCCTACTCCTCCAGAGTTACGGGGAAGATTTCAAAGGGCACTCGACCACAAGTCGTTGAAAAATGCAATGCAGGCTTTCGTGACCCCGGAAAGCATCAGGAAGCTTTCAACCGACACTGGAATCACCTGCGTGTATAACAAGGAAATTGCGGCGATTGCCAGAGCGTTCGGTCAGTTGTACGACGCGCGCGAGTTCGCCGATTATGACGTTGTCGATTCAGCCGGTGCAGTAGACTTTTCGTGGGCATCCGATTGGGTGGATGAGGCCAGACGTGCTTTCGATGCCTGGCACTACGTCAAACCGACTGACGAAGCAAAATTGTTTCTTGCATCCTTGATATTCGGCAATAAGCGTGCCAAGCCAAGCTCTTGAAATTACGAAACTTCCGGAAAAGCAATTCATGATCCTCACCATCGTCAAATATCCCGACCCAGTCCTGCAGCAGCCGGGCGAGCCAGTCACCGAATTCAACGACGAGTTGCGCAAGTTCGTCGCCGACATGTTTGAGACCATGTACGCCGCGCAGGGCGTCGGCCTCGCTGCGCCGCAGGTCGCCGTCTCCAAGCGCATCACGGTCATCGACGTAAGCAACGGCAAAGACCCAGCCAAAAAGCTCGCCATCATCAACCCCGAGATCATCTTTCGCGAAGGCAAGCTCTACGAAGAGGAAGGCTGCCTCAGCTTCCCCGAGATTCGCGAAAAAGTCGTCCGCGCGGCCAAAGTGCGCATCCGCGCGCAGGACGAGTACGGCAAGTGGTTCGAGGCCGAGGGCGAAGAGCTCCTTTCCCGCTGCATGCAGCATGAGATCGACCACCTCGACGGCATGCTGTTCATCTTTCGCATCAGCAGCCTCAAACGCGACCTGGCCCTGCGCAAAATCCGCAAGATGCAGCGCGCCGGCGAATGGTAGGTCTGGTTGAATAAGCAAAATCCAATCCGACTGAAGCTCGTATTTTGCGGCACGCCGCAGTTTGCCGTGCCGACCCTGGAAGCGCTAATCGCAGCCGGACACGAGATTCCCCTGGTCGTCACGCAGCCGGACCGTCCGGTCGGCCGCAAGCAGGTGCTGACCGCGCCGCCGGTCAAGCAAACCGCGCTGGCTCACAGCCTCGAAGTCACCCAGCCCGAAAAAATTAAGAACAACACAGACTTCCGCGCGCGCCTAGAAGCAATCGCGCCGGACGCGATTGTCGTCGTCGCCTACGGCCGCATCATCCCGCCGTGGATGCTGTCGCTGCCGCGTCTCGGCTGCATCAACCTGCACGGCTCGCTTCTGCCAAAGTACCGCGGCGCCGCTCCGATCCAGTGGGCAGTGGCAATGGGCGAAAGCGTCACCGGCAACACAACCATGCTGCTAGAAGAGGGTCTCGACACCGGCCCAATTCTGCTGCAACAAGAGACACCCATCAGGCCTGAGCAGACTGCCGTCGATCTCTTTAGGGAGCTTTCAATTCAAGGCGCGCCGCTGGTGGTGAAGACGCTGGCAGGCCTCGCCGACGGCAGCATCAAGCCCGTTCCACAGGATCATGCGCTGGCCACGTTGGCGCGCATTCTCGACCGCGAAGATGGCCGGATGAACTTCACCGCGCATACGGCGACAGAGCTCTGGAACCGCTGGCGTGGTTTCCAGCCGTGGCCCGGAGCCTTCACAACTCTTCATGAGAAAAAGCTCATTGTCACGAAATTAGAGCCCATATCGAGCCGGGAATCGAGCGAACCTGGCACGATTCATGTGGAAAATGGGCGATTTTTCGTTGGATGCGCGGCGAATACGACGCTGGAACTGCTGGAAGTGCAGCCGGAAGGGCGCAATCGCATGACGGCGGCGGAGTTCCTTCGCGGAGCAGCGATGCCCGTCGGCAGCAGGTTGGGCTAATCATGCCCAAGCCGCCTGAAAAGCCGTCCATCAATGTTTCTCCAGCTCGCTTTGAAGCGTTCACAATCCTGATGGAATTGGAGCGCTCAGTCCACGCCCACGCCGATGACCTGCTGCGTGGCCCACGCGTCACAGCGCTCACGCCGCAGGATCGCAATCTCTGCACCACGTTGGTCCTCGGCACGCTGCGCTGGCAGATTTGCCTCGACACTGCGATCCGCACCCGGCTCGCCAAGCCCAATGCAAAGCTCGACCCAGCCATTCGCATCGCGCTGCGGCTCGGCCTCTTCCAACTGCATTATCTCGATCGTATTCCGCCCCATGCGGCGATCGGTGAAAGCGTGTCTCTGGCACGGAAGGCAGGGCACGAACATGCCTCGCGCATGGTCAATGCGGTTCTGCGTAAGCTTTCGCAAGACCCAAAGCCCGATCTTGCCGCGCTTCCCGAAAACCCTACAGGGCTGGCTACAGCCACAGCGCATCCCCAATGGCTCGTGGAGCGCTGGGTCGCGCATTACGGCATAGCAACCGCGCAGGCCATCTGCAACAACGGTCAGCGTCAGCCAGAACTGGACCTTCGGCTCGAAGATTCTGCCATCGAAGCGGAACTGGCCGCTGCGGGAATCGCGCTCGCGCCGGGTGCGATTCTCTCCAGCGCGCGCCGCGTGCTTTCCGGCGACATAACGGCGACAGAGGCGTTCCGCTCCGGCCGCGTCCGCATCCAGGAAGAAGGCTCGCAACTGATCGCGGAACTCAGCGGCGATGTCACCCAGCAACCCGAGCGGATTCTGGATTGTTGCGCAGCTCCGGGCGGCAAGACGCTGATCCTCGCCGAGCGAAATCGCACGCCAATCACGGCTCTGGAAGTCAGCCCAACCCGCTGCGAAGCGCTGCGTTCGCGCATTGCCGGAAGCCGGTTCGCTGCGCAAATTGAGGTAGTTCAAGGCGACGCAGCCGAACTTTCCGCCGAGCCGAAATACGACCTGATCCTCGCCGACGTACCATGCAGCGGAACTGGCACGCTGGGCCGCAACCCCGAGATCCGCCATCGCCTGCAAGCGGCCGATCTCCAGCGGCACCACGAGCGCCAATGCGCGATCCTGCGCGGCGCATTGAGTGCTGGCTCAGGGCGAGTCATCTATTCCACCTGCTCGCTGGAGCCGGAAGAGAACAGCGCCGTCGTCGCCGAAGTGCTGGCGGAGCATCCAGATTGGCGCCAGATTTCCGTTGCAGCCGTGATCTGGGAACTACGCGAAGAAGGCACCATGTCGCTGGCAAGCGACGAAACGCTGAAGGGCGGATATGCCGAAGACGGGTCGCTGACCATCCTCCCCGGCAGCCTCGGCCCGGATGTCCAGAGCGACGGCTTCTTTGTCGCGATTCTGGAGAAGCAGCCGCCTACTTCGCCACAGTAAACGTCACGGTCGAGCCAACTTCCACGCGAAAACCCGGTGATGGCGACTGACTGAGCACCGATCCCGGCGTAGCGCCGGGTTTGGTGGGGATTGCCGGGGCAGCCGGGCTCGCCGCAGGGCCAGCCGAAACCGGAGCATATCCTGCTGCGGAAACGGCCGGAATCGCCACATCCTTGAAGGTCGGCTCCCCAAACTTGATGCCCACACGGCTCAGCTGGCTTTCGGCGCTCAGAATCGGCAGCCCAGTCAGGTCGGGCATCACAAAGCCGTCTGCGGGAGACTCGTCCGCGGCGGCTACGAGCAGATTGACGCTGGGCTTTTCGATCCCCTGCGCCTTGGCCGGAGGGTCTTGCGCCAACACCGTCCCCGACTCAACCCGGGCATCGGGCAACTGCGCCACCATGCCCGCTTCAAGGCCCACGCGCCGCAGATTCAGCGCGGCCGTTCGCTCCTGCGCGCCAATCACGCTGGGAACCTCCACCTTCTGCGGACCCAGGCTTTCCGCCACGCGCACCCGCCACTCGCGCCGCACCACCGACCCCGGCACCGGCGACTGCGAAAGAATGTGCCCCGCCGCCACGTCCGACGAGTAATAGCGGTTGTCCACTTCAAGATTCAGCCCCAGGCCAGAGGTCTGGCTGCGCGCCTCGGCCACCGTCATGTCCTTGAGCGCAGGCACGCGCACCTCAGCGCCGTGAATGGCGAACTGCATCGTCAGAATAGCCGAGACCAGCGCCACGGCGATCAGCGCCAGCAGCAGCATCGCGCCCTGGAAGAAGCTCTGAATCGGCCGCAGACGAATCCTCATCCGCACCTCCCGCCCGGAACGGAGGTAGCCGGGGGTTTTAACCCCCGGAAAAAGCCGGCAAAAAGAACAGGGGCTTTAGCCCCGGCGGGCGTCCTCATGCGACGGGCTCTCCTCCCACATATTCGATCACGAATTCAATCTCGGCGGTCTTTTCAAGCATCGCGGAGACGGAGCAATACTTGTCTTTCGACAACGCCACAGCGTCCTCAACGGCCTTGCGGCTCAACTGTTCGCCCGCGCCTGGAGTGACCGCGTAGACCAGGCGAATTTTGGTGAAGTAGTTGGGCGGCTCGGCGCGCTGTTCGGCGGTAGCGGAGACGTTGAGCTCGGCCAGCGGCTGGCGCTTCTTCTTGAGGATGCTGACCACATCGACCGAGGTGCATCCGCAGAGCGCGACGAGTACGGCCTCCATGGGAGACGGCCCTTCGGCATGTTCCGGCGTAGTGTCAAAGCGAATCGTATGCCCGGATTGCGACAGGCCGACGAAGATTTTCGGGTTTGGTTCGGTGCTGGTCCATTTGCTGCTTGCGATCATTTGCGTTCCTTAGCGCAGGATCTTACGTTCATTGCGCAACTCTACAGATGATTCTAACGAGTGAAAGGCGCAAACAGCGGGCGACCCGTGGGTGAAATGAGGCGGGAAAGCGCTAAAGGCTCGACACCAGAAAGCGTCCAATGCTCGATACCGCAAAGCGCCGACGGCACAACACCCAAAAGCGTCGAGTTCGCGATACCGGGAAGCGCCAACGGCACAACACCCAGAAGCGTTGAGGTCGCGATACCGGGAAGCGCCAAAGGCGCGCAATATACCAGCCCAGGCCAACGGCCTGGGTACAGGGCAGAACAAACCTCCGAGGGCTGAAGGCCCGGCATATTCCTCAGTCCCAGATATACCGCTCATCGAATTCAACGCCGTACCGCTTCAGCAATGCCCGATATTCCTCCTGAAAACTGCGGCGGCGATGGTGCTCTTCCTGCGCATCAATGTAGCCGATGAGGGCGTTGAGATCGGAAGGCCCCACGGAGAATGCGCCGTATCCACTTTGCCACGCAAACTGCGCTAACTCAGGCGATTGCGTCTTCAGCCACTTTGAAGAGCCGGTTTTCAGGTCTTGAACAAGTTGTGCGACTGTGACGGTTCGCGAAACCCGGATGGCGAGATGGACGTGATCGGTAACGCCTCCGGCGCGAAAGCATTCACAGTCGTCCCGCCGTACCACGGTTGCCAGATAGGCGTAGAGCTCTTTGCATATCGGCGCAGTAAGCACAGGCGCGCGGTCTTTGGTGCTGAAAATGAGGTGAACGAGTAGGAATGAGAGGGATTGTGGCATGCGGAGAGGATATATCGGGCTTTCAGCCCTCTGCTATCGTGACTGGTCCCTTACCCAGGCCGATGGCCTGGGCTGGTATATTTCGCGCCTTTGGCGCGGGCAAGGGCTATTGCTTGGGACTGGCGCTGGTCCATTTGCTGCTTGCGATCATTGATATTCTCCGCGCGCCTTCACTGCAGCGCCTTTATATCGGTGATTCTAAGCGGTGAATCTGATCGTTGAGCAGAGGACTTCCGGCACATGGCTTTCACTCTGTTCGCGAAGGGAGGTTAGAAGGCGATCTTTGTCAGTCCAGAAATCGCGAGGTAAGTAAAGAAAATTAGCGTGCTGATTACGCTAGCCACGAGTTCGGCTGTCTTGCGCGTCATCTCGCCAGCACGGAAAATCCGAATTACCGATCGAGCGCTCCATGCGGCAATCACAAAGGGAAGGACGACAAATATTGGAAATGCTATGCGGTCAGAAACGACGTAATCGCGCGCGGGGGAAATCCACAATGCCCGAATGACCTTGTGCTCGCAGGCGCACACAAAAGGCAATAATCCGACCAGCATCCATGTGCCGCTCTTGAAATGCCGCCAGCGGTGGCCATCTAGTTCTATTGTCTCGTCATAACCCTGCGTTTGGGGCAAAGTATGCCTCCTATTTTCGCCTCAGAATCGAGCGATGCCATGTGGGAGTCTTGCGGCTAATCCTATCATCTTACCGATGATTATCCGTCTCAGGCTCGGGATGAATCAGCACTTTTCCCACTTCCGGACACTCAAGTTTCAGCCGGTCTTCGAGGCCGGTAATAACTTCATGCACCCGCTGCATGGTGAGCGCATCGGGCAAAGTGCAATGGCAGCTTACCTGAATATGCTCGCCGGTTCGCCCCACCAGAATCTCGTGCACATCCACAATCTCCGGGAAGGCCCGCGCCGCCGCGCGCAGCGAACGCCCGATGCGGTCGGCCTCGCTTTCTTTCTGATTTCCGAGGGGCCCGGTAACCTCCAGCGCGCGCTCAATCGTCGCCGGCTCGCTTTCGATGTGCGTCAGCACAGTATCCAGCTCCGGAACTTCACGCAGGATCTCGTCTTCCATGGCAGTGACAAAGTTATGCGCGGCAGCCAGCGTCATGGCTTCATTCAGCTCCACATGCTGCTCGACCCGCAGTTTCCCCTCCAGCAACTGCACGCTCACATCGTGCACGCTGACATTGTTACGCGCGGCCACGGCGCGTACGCGGTCGAAGATGCTCTCCGCCGTTCCCTCGCGCGGCACGGTGTGGACGACCACATCGGCGTCGGGAACGACGCGCTGCACGGCTTCGGTTGTGGCTTGCACCAGCTCGTTGGTGTGCTCAAAGGTAAAGCTGCGCGGCAGCGCAAGCGTGAGATCGGCAAAGGTAGCCGAGCCGGCGCGGCGCACGCGCACCTGTTCAATGGCCAGCACGCCATCCACCGCGCCCACCTCGCGCAGAATGCCGTCGCGCACATCCGGAGGCGTAGCGTCCAGCAGCACGTCCGATGTTTCGCGCGTCAGCTTCCAGGTCAGCCGCAGGATGAGCAGCGAGACCAGAATCGCCGCCACCGGGTCGGCGTAGCTCAGCCAGCCAATGCCGGTCAGACTGCCGATCCAGCTCAGGCCGAGGCCGGCGAGTACGGCCAGCGTCGACCATATGTCCGAGGCAAAGTGAAACGCGTCCGCCGCAAGCGCGGAGCTCTTGAACTTGCGCGCCACCGCGCCCAACTCGCGCGAACGCCACCAGTCCACAGCAATCGAAAGACACAGCACCAGCACCGGCCATACGGAATGGTGCACCACGGCTTCATGGTGAAAGATGCGGTCCATCGCCTCGTAAACGATCCATGCGCAGGAGATGAGCATCAGGCCGGCTTCGACAAAGGCCGAGAGGTTCTCAATCTTGGCGTGGCCGTAGCTGTGCGTATCGTCGGCAGGCTTGTCGGAAACGCGAACGGAAAACAGCGTCAGCGCCGAGCCCACCAGATCCAACCCGGAATGCGCAGCATCCGAAAGCACGCCCAGCGACCCGCTCACCAGCCCCGCGGCCAGCTTGAGCAGTGTCATCGCCAGCGCCGCCAGCATGGACTGCAAGGCCACACGCCGTTTGGCGATCGAGATTTCCGGGAGGGTCGTTGTGGTGCTCATGCGAACTCTAGGGTATAACGCCGGGCTAAGGAATGGCCCTGATTCATAATCGGATGCATAGGCCGGTCGTCAATGGAATGGTAGGGAAGCTATAATCCGGCAATCTTCACAGACGGCGCGTTCCTTTCGGGTGAAAGCCAAGAGTTGCCAAGGGCGGAGCTTGAGTTTTTCGCTCAAAAGGCGGAAAAACCGGAAACCTGCTTCTCAAAAAGAAGCGGATTTCCGGTCATTTCAACTGTGGAGGTTAGCCTATGGAACCGAAACGCGGCTCCGGGCTACGCATTGCCATACACTTGGATACCATCCTCGTGTTGGCGCTCGTAGTCTTGGTCGTTGTTCTTCTCAAACTGTAGCGCTGTAACAACCCCGCGGTGGTAGCCGCCACTGCGGGCTTGACTCCATTACAGACCCAACTTCAGAAATCGTCAACCAATACATTCCTGAATGGGAAAAATCATTCCCGATCCCGAACGCCGGTAAATAATCCCGCAATTCCGAATGTATACGGCGTCCAGCGTGCATCGCGGAACCCGGCTTCGCGCATCAGGTCCAGCATATCCGCCGGAGGAGGAAACTTGCTCACCGAAGCCGGCAGGTAGTTGTACGCGCTTTCCTTGCCGCCAATCAGCTTGCCGATCTGCGGCAGAACATGTCGGAAATAAACCCGGTACGCCGCGCCAAAGATCCCATCCGGCTCATTGAAATCGAGAATGCCCAACTGCCCGCCAGGCTTGAGCACGCGATGAAACTCCCGCAGCCCGTCGCGATAGTTGGCCAGGTTGCGAAAGCCGAACGCAGTCGTAATCAGATCCAGAGATTCACCGCACAAAGGCAGATGCAGCGCGTCCGCCTCCAGCGCGATGGCGCTGCCATGCGCCGCAAACGGTCCGGTAAATTTTCGCGCGCCCCGCGCCAGCATCTCATGCGCAAAATCCGCCGCAATCACCGGTCGTGCGCCCGCCGGACGCCGCTTCAGCAGCGCCATCGTCATGTCGCCGGTCCCGCAGCAAATGTCCAAAACCGCTGCGTCCGGCTCGGCCAGAATCGCACGAAAACGCCGCGCCGTCCGCCACCACCAAAGCCGGTCGATGCTCGCCGAAAGCACATGATTCGTCACGTCATAACGCGCAGCAATCGAATTGAACATGGTCTGCACGGCAACTGCGGCGCTACGCTCGTCGACCGCGCCTTCAGGAGTCGCTCCCACGCCCGGCAAAGCCGCAGAACCGATCCCACGCTCAGGCATGTGCTCAGGCATTTTCCGGCACCAATTCCGCAGGCTCGGGCAGCGCTCGCGCCAGGTTGAGCATGTACTTCGCCGCCTCCAGCAACTCCGGCTCGGTCACGTCTTCCACCACCGTCGCGTCGCCAATGCCGACAGGCAGCACAAACCGCCTGCGGTTGCCGCGATGCTTCTTGTCCTTGGCGGATGCGTCCACCAGCTTTTGCGCGTTGATCTTCAGCGCCGGCAGCGGGCCATACAAGTAGATCAGCCGCATCAGCCGGTCAAACTGCGGCTCGGTAATCGTGCCGCGCTTCAGGCCCAGATAGAGCGACGCAATCAACCCCCAGCCCACAGCCTCGCCATGCAGCAGCAGCTTGTAGCCGGTCACCGATTCAATAGCGTGGCCCAGCGTGTGACCCAGGTTCAGGATCATGCGCAGGCCAGTCTCAAGCTCGTCCTTGCCCACCACCTCGGCCTTCATGCGAATCGACGCGACGATCACCTTTTCAAGCGCCGCGGCATCGCGCCCCAGGATCGCCCCCGCATGATCCTCCATAAACCGCACCAGCGAGCGGTCGCGAATCATGCCGGCCTTCACGCTTTCAAAAAGCCCCGCGCGCAACTCGCGATCCGGCAGCGTCGAGAGCAGCTCCATATCGGCAAAAACAGCCAGCGGATGATGAAACGCGCCGACGAGATTTTTCCCCTCCGGCAGATTCACGCCAGTCTTGCCGCCGACCGATGAATCCACCTGCGCCAAAAACGTCGTCGG
>Ga0302325_10011786_pt1 | contig 18802 bp, 11 predicted proteins | sample Palsa_T0_2_FD_201948 | JGI IMG/M metagenome (GOLD analysis project Ga0302325, IMG submission 201948) | Peat permafrost microbial communities from Stordalen Mire near Abisko, Sweden - Palsa_T0_2 | ecosystem: Environmental > Terrestrial > Soil > Palsa > Peat permafrost | place: Sweden: Abisko...
AGGTTTTTGCGCCGCTCACACCGTAGCCCGACCATCCGGGCACGGCCAGTTGCACGCGCACGACCTGATAACCCTTCTCTATGTAGGCTTGCACCTGGTCGTTCAGTTCGCTTTGCGTCAAGGCAGCAGCGTGACCATAAAGCGGCACTGCGGCTCGCACTTTCCCACCCAAGAGCTGATACACCGGAACGCCAAGACGCTTGCCCAGGATGTCCCACAGCGCACCATCTATTCCGCTTAGTGCGTTGTTACCTTCCGGCCCTGAGCGGAAATATTCCTGTACGTAAGCAGATTGCCAAATGTCGTCGATCTCATCGCAGTTCTTGCCGATCACAAACGGCTTCAGCCGTTTTTCGATATACGCCTGGGCAGCCTGGGGAATTTCCTGGTGGGTCGCCGCTCCAAGGCCATAAAGCCCGGGCTCGCTTGTCAGTACCTTGACGATGGTCCAGTTGGAACCTGAAGGGGCAGTCGCAATGATTTTGACGTCAGTGATTTTCAACGCGGGCATGCCCTTGCGAGCCGCATCTCTGGCTTGCGCAAGCGGGCCGCCGTTGCCCATGGTCTTGACGACGCCGCCCGCGGCCTCGGCCGAAAGCATGCGGCCGCCTCCAAGGTTCGTGACCGCCCCCACGGCGGCAGCGGCAGAAAGGGTCTTCAGTAAACTGCGACGTTCCATTGGATTTCTCCTTTACCGGTCAAGGTAACATTAGAGTCGTATCGAGCAGCGTGAGGTCGACGCAGTCCCAGCCGAGCAGGCTCTTGCCCGTGCCTGCCGCCCTTCATTGTTAGCTATGTATAAAACAGCTCAGCTTTTAGTCACGTGCCGCAGAATAATGATTTCGCAATACAGTCGCGGGTTGTGAGTAAGGTTTCCGAGTTAGCCGGTCGAAATCCGCTGCTGTCGCCGGCTCCTATCACCTCGGGTACACCGGAAAAGTACCATGCTCCCTCAATCATCCGAGTGTTTCCGGGAGCCAGGATTCTCGAGGCCGATGATTGTGCTACGCAACATTCAATGGGGGTAAGGAAAGTGATGCAACCAAATCAATCCACAAAGCAGAGCCGACTCTTATCAATCCTGCTGCTATCAGCGATCTTGGTCTTCGGGGTAAGTCGATCATGGGCACAATCGGGGCGCGGTACTTTGACCGGCTTAGTCGCGGACACAAGCGGCGCAATCATCCCCAACGTCGCGGTCAATCTGACGGAGGCAAACACGGCTAGCGCCTACAAGGCAGTGACCAATGCGCAAGGCCTGTTCAACTTTCCGGAGCTGCCCCCCGGTGTCTACAATGTGTCAATAACCGCTCCCGGATTCAAGCAGTACACGCAGAATGGCATCACCGTAACTGTGGGCGGCACAGCGAGCCTTAATATCCCACTCCAGGTGGGTGTCACATCGGAATCTGTAACGGTTACGAGTGACGCCTCACAGTTGCAGACTGAGTCGTCTGATATCGGTACTACGGTGTCGACGAAGTTGATCGAAGATCTACCGCTCCAGTTTAGTGGGCAGGTTCGTAACCCGCTGCAGTTCGTTCAGTTGACACCCGGCTTTTCCGGCATAGATACCAACTCCCCAACGGTGCAGGGAGGGTTCAAGCTGAATGGGGGGCAGCAGGCTGGAACCGACATCCTGCTCGATGGAGCCACCATCGAGCTCGCCTCGGCGAACCTGCAGATGAACTACGGGGTCAGCGTCGAAGCGGTGCAGGAGTTCAAGGTGATGACCAATACCTTCGACGCGGAATACGGCAGACTAAGTGGAGGACTGGTCAACCTGGTATCCAAATCCGGCAGCAACCAATTGCATGGTTCGGTGTATGACTTCCTAAAGAACAAGGCGCTCGACGCCAATAGCTGGATTAACGATTACAACGGCGTTACCAAGCCGATCGACACGCAGAACGATTTTGGCGGCATCATCTCCGGCCCGGTGTTAATCCCCAAGCTCTATGACGGGCGGGGCAAGACTTTCTTCATGTTCAACTATGAAGGCTTTCGCTTCAACACGGGCGGAAATAGCCTGCTGTCGGCCCCCACCGCCGCAATGTTGACGGGGGACTTCTCTTCACTACTTGAGCCCACCACGGTGAATGGGAACACCTTCCCGGCGCATATCCTCTATGACTACACCACCTGCTCTGGCGTCAATCAGGGAATGACATGCCAACCCTATCCGAACAATCAAATCACTGGGCCGGAAGATCCCATATTCAAGGCCGCGGCGGCGGTTCTTCCTCACTCCACTTCGACATCGCCTTACTTGAATTTTGTGCAGAAGGCAACCAACCCAGTCGATGCGAACTTGTGGGAGGTTCGTATCGACCAGAATCTCGGATCGAAGCAGAAGCTCTCCGGGAGCTACGACTATGATAATCGGCCAAACACGGTGTTCTACGCCGACAGCCCGCTTGAAACGAGCGCAACCAACCAGAGGACGCACTACGTGCGCTTTGGCTACGACTATGTACTCGGCCCGAATCTGCTCAATCACTTCAATGCCGGTTTTAGCCGCCGCTACCGCCAGGAGTTCAGCGGCCAAGGTAGCTACGGCGGGAACTGGCCTAGCAAGTTGGGCTTGAAGGGGGTCGCGGACACGACCTTTCCCAGGATCTCCTATAACTATCCAAACGGAATCAACCTGCCCAGCGACGGAGCCGACCAGTTCGCGGATAACACGTACCAGTACAACGACATTGTTTCGTGGCAGCATGGCCGTCATAGCTTTAAGTTCGGCGGCGAAGTGCGATTACAGGAGTTCAACATAGCGGTGTTGACGGGTACATCAGGGGAATTCAACTTCACCACCGGCCCGACGAGCGGCCCGACCTCCTCCAATATCGATCCCAACTCGGGGTTTGGCTTTGCCAGCTTCTATCTGGGTGCTGCCTCCAACGGATTCATAGCATTGCCGGAGAGATTGGGCTGGCGAGTGAAATACTACGGGGGCTTCGTGCAGGATGATTGGAAGATCGACCCGAAGCTCACGCTCAACCTCGGATTCCGATACGAAATCCCGACGCCGGTGACTGAAGCTCACTCCCAACAGTCGTTCATCGATCCCACTCTGGCCAACCCTGGAGCAGGCGGCCTTCCTGGAGCCTATGTGTTCGCAGGCCATGGTACGGGTAGGCTGGGGACTAACTCGATCCAGAATACTTTCCACAACTCGTATGGTCCTCGCGTCGGCTTTGCCTATCACGCATCGCCGGATACCGTGGTTCGCGCCGGCTATGGAATCTATTACTCCAATTTGAAGGTTGGCGGCTTTGGAGAAAACGACAGCGCAGGTTTCTTTGGCAGCTATAACTACCCCAATCCGGCCAGCCAGCAAACCCCGGCTGTGGTTCTTTCGCAGATCCAGTCTTATCCGGGACCAACACCGCCCTTCATTGATCCAACGGTGCAGAACGGACAACAACCAACCTTCATTCTGTCAAAAACCGCTCGGCCCGGGACCACGCAGACCTGGACTCTCGACATAGAACAGCAGCTCCCGGGACAAATGGTCTTGGATATGGCCTATGTGGGAGATCATGGCGATCACCTTCAGGCCTTTATGCACGATCCTAACCAGGGTAATCCCATCGACCAGGCGCTGGGAGCTTGCCTGGAGATAAACGTCGCTGCCCAGGTCGGCAATGCGGCGTGTGCCGGTCAAACTCCTGTGGCGGCGCCGTACGCGGGATTCAGTGGCACGGTTGCCCAGGCCCTAAGGCCGTTTCCCCAGTACGCAAATGCACAGGTGGATTCCGTAACCATGTCCGATCCGTTCGGCGTCTACACCTACCATGCGCTGCAGGTTCAAGTGCAAAAGCGATATGGCAGAGGCCTGACGGTTCTGGCCAATTACACCTGGTCGAAGAACATCACCAACGCCGACTCGGAGTATCCGCTGCAGGCTGCCTGGGAGGGCAACGGCACATCGGGGGCTCTGAATACTTACAACTTGAAGGCGGAAAAGGCCCTTAGCCAATTCGACATGCCGCAGCGGGTGGTTCTGAGCTACACCTACGAGCTACCGTTCGGTAAAGGCAAGCAATTCGTCAACCATGGCGGGGTAACGAATGTGGTTGCTGGAGGCTGGCAAGTTGCCGGCGTGCAGAGCTACCAGACCGGAGATCCTCTTGCCGTATCTTCGCCGAACTGGGACTCGGGAATCTTCGCCGGGAATCTGTGTTCCGGCTGCAGCCGGCCCGATACTGTCGCGGGTCAGAGCGCTAACGGTAACTCCGGGGGCTTCGTCTACGGTCAAAGCCGCCGATTGAATCCCGCGGCGTTCGTCCCCGCACCCAACTTTACCTTTGGCGACGCCCCGCGCGCGCTCAACGTTCGCGAGTTTGCCAGCCTGGACGAGGACTTTAACTTTTCCAAACGAATCCCATTGTTCACAGAGAAAGTGAATTCGATCTTCCGAATGGAGTTTTTTAACGCCTTCAATCGACATCGATACACCGGCTTCAATACATCGGCGGGCGAGCCAGGTTTCGGCCAAGCCTCAACTACCACCGCGGGACGAAGTATTCAAGGTAATCTCAGATTCAGCTTCTGAAATGGTACTTACGCCCGGAGCTTCTCAGAGGTCCGGGCGTAAGTAAATGTGACTAGAATTTATGTTTCCCAGTCTGTGCTGCCGATGCATGCTGGTCCCTACGGTCGTGTGTGTTGCCTCGATGCTCTCGTCATCCTGTGCCGGCCAACAGGTTAGTTCCCAGGTTGAGGAACACTTTCGGGCGGCTCAGCAAGATCAGCAAGCGGGCCTGCTCGACGCCGCGGAGCGTGAATACCGGACCATCCTGCAACTTCAGCCCGGCGTTCCCGAGGTCTACGCTGACCTGGGACTGATTTACTATGCGCAGGCAAAATTCGGCGACTCCGCGCAGGCTTTCGCCACGGCCGGCAAATTGAAGCCGGGTATGCGCGGTGTGAGCCTTTGGCTTGGAATCGATTACGTGAAGTTGAATCAGTCCAGGCGGAGTATTCCGCTTTTACGCGAGGCTGTTGGTCTCGATCCGGCCGATAAACAGGCGCAGAGCTGGCTTGGTACAGCACTCTGGAATGCTGGACAAAGCACCGCCGCTCTGCAACAACTGGCCAAGGCAGCCCAGCTCTTTCCATCGGATCTGGACATCTGCTTCGTTCTTGGAGAAGCCTACGGTAAAGCCGCCGACGAGCAAATTGAAGAGGTGCTGGCAGCTGCCTCTGGAACGCCCTTACTGAACCAGGTCTATGGCGACATCTACAAGGATCAGCGAGCATGGTCCAAGGCGATTGCGCATTACCAACTAGCCAAAGAAAAAGATCCAGCCTGGAAGGGCGCGCACCTCGGACTGGGCGAGGTCTATCTCTACCAGGAAAAATTCGACGACGCGCGACAAGAGTTGCAGCGCGAGCTGGCGGTCAATCGTTCCTCGGCTGCGGCAGAAGCGCTTCTGGCCGAGGTTTCACTCTTCGATGGGGACGTGCGGGGTGCTCTGCAGTTACTCTCAGCTGCGATTCGCATTTCCCCCAGTGCTTCCTCCGCTGCCTTCGGGTTGCCCCTTTCCTACGCCACGCCTGAGGTGCATCTCAGTGAGGGCGCATTGGAAAAGCTTCGTAGCGCGCACGCGGCGCTGGAAAGTGCTCCCGCAAGCCCATCGCGCAGTTTGGCGCTCTCGCTGATCGATGAGCGGCTCGACTTAGCAGAACTGGACGTCGATTGGAAGAGCTTCCAACAAGCTTTGGGGCCGGCTCCCGCATCACCCAATCCATACAATCGTGCAGCTATCGATTTCGATCGAGAGCAATTCAGGCAGGCCGAGGCATCGCTATGGGTATGGCTGGGAACGCATCCGAACGATCTTCAAGCCAAGTACCTGCTGGCGAAGACATTTCGAAACCTGTCTTTGCAGGCACTGGACCGCCTGCTGACGCTCGACCCTGCATCCTACCGGGCGCATCAACTCCTGGCGCAGACCTATCAGAACCGGGAAGAAGACGATAAGGCTCTGGCGGAATACAGGGTGGTCGAGCAAATGGAGCCCACCTTGCCCGGCCTCCACTTTGCCATCGGTCACCTTCTATGGAAGACCAGTGACCCTGCGCACGCGCTGGAAGAACTTGGTAAGGAGCTACAACTGGATCCTGATCATGCGGAAGCAAACGGAGAGATCGGAAGCATTCTGGTGGAGCGGCACCAGCCTGAAAAAGCCATCCCCTATCTCGAAACCGCGCTCCGCGCTAAGCCTGATCTGTGGCTGATCTACCAGCAGCTTGGCCGGGCTTATCTCATGGAAAAGAACTACCGACAGGCTGAAGCGGAACTGAAGAAGGCGCTGGGGCGGGATCCAGAAGGAATGGCGCATTATCAGTTAGGCGTGGTGTACCGGGCGGAAGGGCGCAGTAGCGAGGCTGCAGCCCAGTTTGAAGCAACCCGCAAGATCAAGGCAGAACGTCTGGACGAAGCGGAAATCAGTACGCGCGGGGCATCGGCCCCATGAAGAAGCTTCTTTTTGCTCTCCTTGTTCTGCTACTGCTGGGCTTCGCGGCCGCTGAGAACCTGAGCCTGCAGAACGGCCTCGTGCTCTTTAAACAGGGGCAGTACGAAAAGGCGCTGGGAGAATTCCAGCAGGCGCAACTCGCCCAACCCGCAAATGCTTCCATTAAAAACCTGCTAGGCGTCACTGAAACTAAGTTAGGCCGCATCGATGAGGCCAACAGTCACTACCAGCAGGCTATCCATCTGGATGCAACACTGCCTGGCCCGCACAAGAACCTTGGCGTCAACTATCTGTCAACTCATCAATACGGCTTAGCGGAAAGAGAGTTCAAGGCGGCACTGAATCTAAGCACTCAGGATCCCTTTCCGCACTACTATCTGGCGGCACTCTATCTGGACACCGCCCGCTATCAGGAGGCAGTCGAGCAGTTGGGACCGGCACGATCCCTGCTTGAGAACGATCCTGAGCTTCTCTTCCAAATGGCGTCCGCCTGCTTGCGGTTGGATAGGAAGCGGGAAGCGTTGACCCTGATCGGCGACCTGGAGCAGCGCTCGGTTCTGGACGTGGCTGAGGAATACCAGCTGGGGGTCATGCTGTCGGAAAAGAAGATTTACCCGGAGGCAGTCGAACGTTTCCGCCGGATTACGCAGATGCAGCCGGCATCCTGGAGCGGCAAGTTCGATCTCGCCATCGCGCTTATCAATGATCTTCAACCACGCGAAGCTGCGGAATTGCTACGGGAGTTGACCATCGAACGTCCGACCGATGCGAATCTCTTCACGCTTCTTGGTTCCGCGTATGAGGCCTCAGAGAACGCGCCGAAAGCTCTTGACGCATACCAGGCAGCCGTGCGAGCCGACCCGGAAAATCCAGACCGCTACCTCGATTACGCGCGGTTGTTGATGGACCTCGACCGCTACGGTGAAGCAGTGCAAATCGTGCAGCAGGGAATGCGCAACACGCCCGATGCCTACGCCCTGAATCTTCGGCTCGGATCGATCCAGATGATGCAAGGCCAGTACAACAAGGCCGGCCAATCATTTCAGACAGCAATCGAGGCACAACCGGAGATCGCGCTCGGCTACATAGCGCTAGCGCAAAGCGACATGCGCGATGGTCGCGATCAGGACGCTTCTCAGATACTTGCCACTGCACGAGAAAAGCTTCCTCCCGATCCAATGCTCGAATATCTCTACGGACTTGTTCTCTCACATTTGTCGAAGACTGACGAAGCAATCGCGGCTTTTAAGCGGTCGGTGGCGTTGAACCCCGAGACAAGCGAGTCTCACTATGAACTCGGGAGGCTGTATTTTGAATCTGGCCTCATGCAGCCGGCAAAGAGTGAATTCGAACGCGTTCTCCAGCTGGCCCCGCAGCATGCCAATGCTCACTACCAGCTCAGCAGGGTATACATGCGACTAGGGGATAACGCAGATTCCAAAGCGATGGCAGAACAAACGCGGCAACTCCTCCAGAAGCAGCGTGAAGAAGCATTGGAGGCGCAGAAGGCGCGATTCGGCGGTTTTCAAGCGGTGAGCGTGCCGTAGACCCCAGCTTTTCTTTTCCAGTGGCGATCGTCGCATCGTTTGAGCGGAGACGCTGAGGTGCTCAGGGCTTCTTGGGATCGAAAACGGCAACGCCGACCCGCGAGTCGGCGCCGCCGTAATACAGAAAAAACTTGTCGTGGAAGAACACCAGTCCTTCGGCAAAAATGGTCCCCGCGGCATACTGGCCGCTTTGTTCCCACGGTTGCTCGGGTTTTAGGAACGGCTGGCCGGTGCGTGCGACGAGCTTACTTGGATCATTGGCTGCAAAGAGCGCTTGCCCGGCAGAGTAGGCGCCAACGGGGATTCCAGGTGCACCCTCCGCCACCGCGTTCTTGCCGTTGTAGATGAGGACGATACCGCGATCGGTCAGCAGCGAAGGCGGCCCAACTTCAGGGAACGCGCTGTCGAAGTGCCCGGGACGGTTGTGCAGCAATACGATGGGTTTGCCCGACGATTTTTCGACCGGTGTCCAGTGGACAAGGTCCGGTGAAGTTGCCACCCGCACCTGTATCTCGCCCCAGTACATCCAGTATTTCCCGTCAATCTTGGCCGCGATGAGACGGCCATGCGTGAGCCGGGTGACGATGCTGGCCGACTTGTAATCCAGATGCTGGTATTTCTCACCCTGGAGAGCGGCGCCCTGTTTGTTCCAGTGAATTAGATCAGTCGATGTGGCGATTCCGATATCGGTGTTGTGGCGGTTCCATTGCGTGTAGGCGAGAACATAAGTGCCGTCTTCGCGTTCCACCAGGCGAGGATCTTCGACCCCGCCGGGCCATTCCTTCGCTTGCTGGGCATCAACGTCGGGATAGAAAACCGGGGTAGGCTCGGTGGTGAAGTGGATACCGTCGTCACTTGAGGCCAGGCCCAGGCGAGAGGTGTGCATGCCGATAACCATGCGCCCGGAGTCATCTTCGGCGCGATAGAACACGTAAACCTTGCCTTGGCGCACGATGGCGGCTGGGTTGAAGGTGTTCAGCGACTCCCAATGCACAGGCTTCTTGGTAATGGGGTCGCTAAATAGGGCTTCCGGATTGGGCGTGATGATAGGCGCCGTCACTGGCCGCGTGAAAGGGCCAAGTGTCCAGCTGGAATTCTGCGTCGACTGCGCGAGCAACAAGTTTGCTGACAACAAAAAAGTACAAACGAGGGTGAGGCGGGAAGCCAAGTTGCACTCAGTCATGCAAATCTAGACCAGGATTTCCATTTTGCATTCCCGGCTCCGGTCCAGTATAGGCCGGGTGGCCTCCGGCCAGGTTGCGGTGGTCAGTCAGCTCGCAGGGCCGAAACAAGATGTTCGTTGGGGATATGACATGGACGAAGGTCAGCTCAAGCGCCTCATCGCGGATAGGGCCAAACCCAACCCGGGAGACTGAATACCTGGGTCGACAAGAGGGCCCATTTACTCGCCCACCAAACCCGCAGATTGCTCATTATCTTGAGCTATAAATGGTCGGGGAGAGAGGATTCGAACCTCCGCCCCCTGGTCCCGAACCAACAACCGATGTACTAACCTATTGTCCCGTTTAGGTTTGTTCTGCGTGCTGTACCGTCGTTTTACATGGTTTTCGGGAGTCAATGGACCCAAGTTGGACCCAGCTTGGGAAGTACTCGACCTTTCGGGCGAGACCTCCAACTCAAAACGGTGCTGTGTTTCGCGCCCAAGGAGTCATGCTGGCTGCTTTACTGGTACGATCCAGGGAAATACGATCAATGAAGCTAGCCTCCAGCAATAAAGGCACGTACCGCTCCTAGCAACTCATGCCCAACAACGTCCAGATCCTGTTCACGGAGTAGTCGAATTGGCGTGCGATCCTTTAGTTCCGGGTTAAGACCCGTAAGCCACGACTGCACGACGGAAGGCTTATCGTGATCAGCCAGTGGGACGATTACCTGGTATGTAAAGCGTAAACGGGCCTCTCCATCCCCATAGGGGTTCGACCCCTTTACCCAGCGGTCGACGGTCCGCACATCCACTCCTGCAATGTAGGCTGTAAGTTTGCGACCAATAATCGCGGTCACCCGGGTTACGAGGTCCTGAAACGATAGTCTCGTTGAGTCAACGTGCGCGCGGAGACCGGGACGAGCTGATGAGGTAGTCGACATTAAGAGATCCTCCGAAAACCATTGCCTCTACATCATTGACGCTGGGGGAGCCTCAGGCGTTACAGTCATATAGCGAAATTTAGGCACAATGTCGTTCAATTGTACATTCAACTGTCTCGTGTTTGCAGTCCACTTTCGCCCTTTTCGCAAAAAGGTAACAAGTAGCTCTCGAAGTTCCTAAGCCGTTTCGGTACTGGCGTTTAGATTGGTTTGGCATTGTCAGGAGCCGAGCCGAAATCGTGTTCGGGTCGGCCAATCAGGCGAGACCGTGGTCGCTAATTTGTCAAAGAAGGGCTGTTTCTCACTGAGGCGACATACCGCAAATCGCTCATTCTTTTTGGCTTATGGTCGGCGAGAGAGGATTCGAACCTCCGAAATTGCCAGCGGCTCCACCTTGCCAGCCCGGGCTTCAGGGCGCAGCATAGGGCACGTGGGGCAATCTACCCGTTCGCTGCTTTAGGGGCCTCTTGCTCTTTGCGCAATCGAGCGCGAATGAAGGCTAAGATAATGCCCAGCACCCCAGCGCCTAGCAGTGTGCTGGCGGCCGCCGGATGCTCCATCATGACGAGGTACACGAATCCGACAATCAGCGCCAGCATCAGGACGCCGCCCGTTAGCATTCCGACCAGAGCATACCTATACTCCTGGGTAGCTTCAATTTGTTGAGCTTGTACAACCAGCGCCGGGAGTGACTTGTCTATATGCCCGTACGCATCCAGCAGGGTGGGACTGAGGACGACAGACAGCGACTTATCGGCGATGGGCGTATACCCCTTCAGGCGCTGCCGCCCGATCCCCACGCCGCTTATCGTCGGCAGCCTTTTCTTTCAGCGCTGACTCGAAACGCGAAACCGTCGCATCAAATTCGCCCGATGCCCTCAATTCTTCAAGCGAGCGTGGATCCACCAAGTGGGTGGGAGCTCCCGGGCGCCGAAGACGACCGAACAATCCAGCGCCAGACATCCCGTCAAGCAATGCGTCTAGTGCGATCATTAGGTTTGGCACAGTACCCCCCCGGTGCGTTTAAACGTCTAAAGTATAGCGAATTTGTCCTCTATTGTCCTCTATTGTCCTCTAAGCAAGCTCAACGTGGGCGTGGCAGTCTACGAAACCTTCCCAGATCGGCCGATCGGATCATGGAAGACGGCTTGGCGGCAAGCTAAGAAAGTGGCCGGCGTCGAGTGCCGATGGCATGACATGCATCATTCTGCCGTTTCTCGGGTTGCCGCGGGTGGGGCCACCGATGGAACGCTGCAGTCGATATTCGGCTGGATGAGCCCGGAAATGATCGAGAGGTATAGCCATGTCCGGAACGAAGCTAAGAGGAAGGCTATTTCCGTGCTGGATGGACCCGGAAACCGGGAGCGGTCCCCACAAAATCCCCCACAAGGGGTACATCCCCCAAAGAGGCGCTCGGCTGGAACCCATTGATCCTAGATGGTCGGGGAGAGAGGATTCGAACCTCCGACCCCCTGGTCCCGAACCAGGTGCTCTACCAGGCTGAGCCACTCCCCGAACTTGTTTGGAAGGACGTTCACGGCCGAAAGGCTCTGGCTTGTTCTTTCTAAGCGCCCCGCGAACTCCCTCAAAGTGTATCAGATAAGGGGAAGGGGCCGGGACGCCAGGCAATGCTGTTTCCCCTTACACTGCGAAGGAGCGCATTCTTAGGCTCGCCCCGCAAATGAAACCTGTGCAGCAGCTCGATCTGACCGGCTTGCATGTGCTCGACGGAGCCATGGCCACCGAACTGGAGCGAAGAGGCTTCGACCTCGACGGTCCCTTGTGGTCGGCGCACGTGCTGGTAAGCTCGCCGGAAGCCATCGCCGCCGTACACCGTGATTATCTCGAGGCCGGTGCAGATTGCCTGCTGACGGCCAGCTACCAGGTCTCGGCGGAAGGCTTTCAGCAGCTTGGTCTCGGCGCTGACAACGCTGCGCATGCGCTTCGTACCTCCGTGGCCATCGCTGAGAAGGTTCGGAGCGAATACCGGGCCGGCTCAAAGCGCAGAATCTGGATCGCAGCTTCCCTCGGAGCTTACGGCGCGATGCTGCACAACGGGGCTGAATACCACGGCAACTACGATTGCGAGTTCGATGAGCTGGTTGGGTTCCACCGCCGGCGCATCGCGGTGCTTGCCGAAACCCATGCCGATTTCCTTGCTTTTGAAAGCATTCCCTCGCTCGAAGAAGCGGAGGCCATTCTCGCCGCGCTTCAGCCATATCCGGATTTGCCGGTTTACATCAGCTTCACCTGCAAGGATGAATCGCACGTTTCCCATGGAGAAACACTCCGGGAATGCGCGGAATTGCTCGATCGGCGGGATCAGGTCATCGGCATCGGCGTCAATTGCACGCGCCCCGAACTGATCGGCAGCCTCATCCACGAACTGGCAGAGGTCACAAGAAAGGCCATCATCGTCTATCCCAACTCCGGGGAGCAGTGGGATGCAGTGCATCGCTGCTGGGAAGGTGACGGACAGATACAGCAGTTTGGCGAACTGGCCCGAAGGTGGCGGGCAGACGGCGCGCAATGGATCGGTGGATGTTGCCGCACCGGGCCGTCACACGTGCGCGCCGTGGCCGAGGTTTGGCGCACAGCCGCAGGCGATGAGGTTTAGTTAGAGGCTGCGGATAAAAGCCGTTTTTGAAGGAAAAACATGCCTCAGCGGCTTGTAAATACAACCGACTACGCACGCAGTAAAAAGCGAAAGCGCATATCCTCACCGAACCACATGATGTAGTTGGTTCCCCAGGCATTGTTGAATAAGTTGCAGTGAATGCCGGCGGAAAGAACCGGCTGGTCATTGGAAAAGCACAAGGGAGATTTGGTCCCAAGTGTGACGACCGGCGCGTCCAGAGTCTCAACAAAGAAGTCGCCGCTTTCATCCTTGTACCCGAAACCCCTGGAGACTGCGTGCATATGACGATTGCCTGACAAGACCACATCCAAGGGCGATACCGGCTCGCCTGATTTCTCCAGTACCCAGCCCGCGGGCTGAGGTGCGATGGGATGGAAGCTCAACCAAAGAGCCTCGGGAAGGCGGGTCGCGGGCTTTTCGAACCAGGAGAGATTCAGATGGATAACCGGCTCGTCATGGGGCAATTGCAATTCCAGATATACCTTCTGGGGGAACGCCGCGCGGCCCGCACGTAAGGCTTCAGAATCCCGGATCTCAAGATGGGCCAGCAGCCGATGGCCATGCTCGTCTTGCTCCACCTGCAACTCCCGGAGCGATGAGAGCCACACCTGGCTCTCCGCTCCAAAACGTTCGATGTTGGGCTTTCCGAAATCCTTCTTGGCCCAGTCTTCCTGGCTGACAACGTAACTGTCAAAGAATCGAGCGTAGTCAGTTTGCGACAGTGTCTGATACGAGAACAGCGCCAGAGGTTGGTCACTGGAAGCCCATTCCCGCTTGGTCTTTTTATTGCGAAGCCTCCGGATGGCTCCGGTCTTTGGATCGATGCCCACAATGAAATAGGCCGTCTCGATGTCGCTCGAGGCGGGGTGAGGGCTGGGATTCTGCAGCTTCGGCGGCACGGCGGCAAGATTGCGAACCGCGGTTTGCGCCTGCTCGCGCAGCGGAGCGGGAAGCGCGGCGATCCCCGCGAATAGATCCTGACGTTTCTCCTCCCAACTGAACTCGACCACCTTGTAGTTCTTGGTATCGAGCATCGAGGCCAGATCGCGGGGGGTGTAGTGATCGAAATCCAACCAGGTTTTGGTATCCGTCCCCCAGGTGTGCTCAACCTCCAAAAGTAGATGGCGGAGCAGGGCAACATCGGTTGCATCGCCCACGGCAAAGCTTCCCTGGGCAAGCCAGGCCTGGCGCAGCCGGCTGACCTCACGGTACCGGGCAAGCTTAAGAGGGTCGCTGGAGACACCGTGAATCCACGTGTCCCCAATTTCGTCTGTGAACACCGGCAGCGAACCGCGGTAGGGCTCGAGTGCATTGGCAATCTCGGTCAGGCTTGCGGGAGCGATCCGGGCGCCGGGGAACCGCTTGCTCAACGTGGAATAGGTGTCGTGAATTTCGTCCAACGTGTGTGGACCCGTATTGTCGTCACGAACAACGATGGCGATGGCCAGATCGGAACCCGGCACTTGCAACACGCCGCCGTAACCGTGGTGATACATAACCACGAGCGTCGATCCGCCGGGGGCCTTCCAGAGAAATAAGGGAGGAACTCGCGGCATTGTGCTGGCGTCGTTCACGCCGATATCCAGAAACTTCACGCCCTGCGCGGCGAGCGGTGCGATCAGGCCGCGCGTGTGACCAGGAACGTCGGTCATCTTCGCGCCGGTTGTGGTGCGGCCAAAACGCCGGTCCAATGCCTGCGAGAGGCCAATGCCCCCGGAGATCATCGATCCCTCCATCAATTCGGTCTGCCAGCTGAAAGGCAGGGCATGCCATGCGATGTCGCCTCTGGAGATGGCGTTCTCCATCGCGGTGCGCTCCTCGGGCGTAGCCTGCTCGAGGTATTCGTAAAGCAACCATGATCCGGTGGTCCAAACGTAGCGATAATTGCCGGACTGGCGCAGCCGGCCGGCAAGATCGATGGCCCGGGGGAAATACTCCTTGAAATAGCGGCGCACTACAGCTGCCTGGGTATCGATAAAACCGGCGTCGAAATGACATTTGAACATCACCAGGACGCGCTTCACGCCAGGATCGGGCGGCGGCCCGGTGGTGGAGGCCTGGAGCGCAAGCAGAGAGGAGGGCCTGCCCAACAAAGCGCTGCCCAACAAGGACTTCATGAATTCGCGACGTGTTTCGAGCATGGTCAATCCCGAAAATATCACTTTTGCCGACATTCAACGGCCAAGATAGCAAGATGTCGACTGGAAGCAAAACATCAACATCATTTCACGACTTCGACCCTGATTACCCTGGTATGAGTTATTGTGCCGGAGGAACCGGAAACGATGATTGGGTAATCTCCCAGTTGAGTACCGTTTGGGGGCAAGAAGAGCGTTCCGAAGCGACACCCAACAAGAAAGCAAAAGAGGATTACTGAGCCAACCGCCCATGCGCTCATCCGCACTCTCTTATAGCGAGTCAAACCACATATTGCGATTAAGACGACAGCCGAGCCTCCTAGTGCAGAATCCTCAACGAACGTCTGAATTGTAATCGTGGACTTGGCATTCGATGAACCGGCGGGAGGGGGAACCAACTGCGAGGTGAATCCGATATTAGGAGGAGAAAAACTACAGCGCATCCCCACTGGTATGTTTTCGCATTCGAGCTGGATGTTGCCGACGAACCCGTTCAGGCTCTGAATGGCTATCGATGCTACCCAGGAATTGCCTCGATGGATGGTGACCGTATCAGGCGCGACAATCTGGAAGTCGGGACCGACGGCGACAGTCAGTCGAATCGGAGTCGATTTGCTTGAAAGAAAATTCGGGTCGCCGCTGTACTCAACGAGAACAACGTATGCGTCAGCCGACGGATAGCGGCCGATCCAAACGGCGGAGCCCGAAGCGTCCAATACGATTGGCGGACTGGTGACTGTGTTCCCGGGCTTGGTGCCCGTCGCAACGAAGACCACCGAGCCACTGGGAATCGAGGGGTGTGCAGGGCCCACACTGGCTGTAAACTGCACCGGTTGTCCAGCGACCACCACCGCTGTTGAATAGCCCAAGGAGACGGAAGAAGGTGCCTGCTTAACCACCTGCACATATTTCGTCTGCTTCTGCCCGGCGGCCGCGTCAAGGGGAAGGAGTGCGGAGAGCAGGAAGACGAAGGCCGCCAGTCTTCTTTTCACAGAGACCCTCAGTCGATGTATAGGGGCGCCGCCGGTTGCCCGGCAGCGCCGCCGATCGCTGATCAATTGTAGTTGTTGTCACCGCTGTAGGTCACTGTAATGGTGTGGGTTCCCGCGGTGAACAGCGGGATCATGATGCTCGCATTTCCATTTGAATCGAGCGTCAATGTTCCGAGGCTGGTCGCACCGTCCATCAGCAAGACCGTCCCGGTGGGCTGACTTCCGACTGACGATACGACCCCGACGCTCAGAGTCACCGAGTCTCCATACACCGACGGATTCAGTGAACTGCTAACAGTGGTGGTCACTACGCTCGAAGAATTGGCCTTGGTAACAACGTGCGTAGTGGTCGTAGAGGTGATTGCGGAGAAGTCCGAATCGCCACTGTATTGAGCGGTCAGAGAATGTGAACCGACGGTAAGGGAGGTCGGTCCCACAAGAGTAATGGTCGCCGCCCCCGTGAGACCGACTGTCGCTGTTCCCAGCGAAGTAGCTCCGTCGAAGAACTGAATCGTTCCGGTTGGAATCCAGTCGGTGTCGTGGTCCTGATCCCACATCTGCGCTGTCAGAGTAACGGATTGACCATAAACGCTGGTACCTGCCGGTGCATCGACGAGAGTGATTAAAGGAGTCTGTTGTCCGGCAGTAATGACCACCGAATTCGATGTCGATGCCACGAAGTTCGCATCGCCCGCGTACTGAGCGGTGATGGTGTGTGTTCCATCTTGGAATTGATTCCAGGGAAACGACACAGTGCCAGCCTGTGCGCCGGTCGGCCGTGGTGAGCCAATTGTCGAAACGTACGGCCCGGGCGCTGCAGATTGTTCAAATTGAGCGCCCCAGACATCGATTGGCACGCCGAAGCTGGAAGAAGACAGTCCCACGGAAAATCCAGTGCCGGAGCCCGCTGGGAACGTGTATGTCAGCACACAACGTTGCCAGGTGGAAGTAACGGAACAGGGTAACGTTTGCGAGGCAGCGACGGCTGGATTGTCCTTCACCGTAAGCGAAAGCGCGGTTGGACTCGCCGACATTGCCCATAGCGAAAATGTAACCGATAGATTGGCGTAATTGGTCGAGCTGGGAACGGCGTAGATCACGCCTGAAGTGCCGTCCGGGAAGGTGAGCGCAGTGGCTGTGTTGACACTTCCGTCCGGTCCATTCGCAGATTTAGTGACAACGGTCGGAGTTGTTCCCAAAGTGGTCCAGCCGTTTGCCGTATCAACCTGAGAGTAGGGAATCAAGTTCGTGGCCAGAGCGAGCAGAATGGATTGTGGAGCGCCGAGTTGCGCCGCACCGTCGAGGAACTGAATCGTCTCAGACGTAGGTGCGGGAGCACCATCGGTAGTCAAGACGTAGGTAAATGTAACCAAGTCTCCAACTGTGATTGGGGCTGACGGACTTGCGGTTATGGTGCTAATAGTATTGCGCTTGTTCACCGTCTGCGTGAGGGTAGTTGAAGACTGCGCGAAGATGAGCGTCCCAAAACTACTGGAGGCCAAAAGGAAGATGAATGATGCCGTATTGCGTACTTGCATCATAGAAAGCCTCTTAATTCTCGGTTCACTTTTTCTCTGAATCCAGTACTTCATAGAAGGCTTTGTTTCCGCATCGTCCTTATCCTCTCTTATCGGCGGAGGAAGGAACTTGTGCAGGCTTTACTCAGACACAGAGGGTTTCTGGGGTATTGCATCGCTGGGCTAATTTGTGCAATTTTGACCACTTTGCCGTTTGCCTCACGCGTGCACCCCGGCTCCAGCGGGAGAGATCTTCTTCAAGAACGATCCGGGAAGCCGCCTGGCTAGCTAGTGGTAGTTGGCGTCGCCGCTGTAGGTGAGGTTCAATGTGTGCGATCCCGCAGACAAGGCAGATGTTGTCACTGTTTGGATTCCATTCGCTTGTAGCGTGGTTGCGCTCAAGAGCGTAGTGGCGCCGTCAGTTAACGTGACGGTGCCGGTCGGTGTAGCACCATTTCCGTTGACCGTCAGTGTAAACGTGACAGCATCGCCATAGGTTGAAGGGTTCAGCGATGGAGTTACGGAAAGTACAGACGTGGCCTCGTTGACCACCAGTTGCACGCTGGCGATAGCGGAGTTGTAATCGGTCGTGTCGGTGGGGGTCAGGGTCACGTTCAGGGTCTGCGTTCCGGCGACCAGCACCGTGCCCGAGGCGGGCGCGTAGAGCAAGACGCCGGCGGTGGCCGAGGTCGCGTTGAGCTGAGTCGAGCTCAGCGCGGTGCCGTAGGTGATCGCCGAGGGCGTGGACCAGGTGATCGACGGCGTAGCCTCCTGATTGACGGTTACCGCTCCGGCCACGTAGCTGATCGCATAGTTGGCGGCGGCGGCACCGGAGCAACTGGTCGGAGGCGACGACCCGGCCGTGCTGGTCGTCGTATAGGTGCTGGTGCAGGTCGGCTGGGTGGTCAGCACCGCGCTGGTCTGGCTATTCACGAAGGCGCTGTAGCTCGGCGTAATGGTGGGTACGGCAGCGCCGTAACTTACCGTGGCACTCGATGCGGTGATGGTCAGGGGGGCGTGGTCGACCGTCACCCCTCCGGCCAGGTAACTGATCGCGTAGTTGGCGGCGGCGGCCCCGGAGCAGCTGGTTGCAGGAGAAGATCCCGCCGCGCTCGTCGCCGTGTAGGTCGTGGTGCAGGTCGGTTGGGTCGTCAGCACCGCGCTGGTCTGGCTATTCACGAAAGCGCTGTAGCTCGGCGTGATGGTGGGCACGGCAGCGCCGTAACTTACCGTGGCGCTCGATGCGGTGATGATCAGGGGGGCCTGGTTGACCGTTACCACTCCGGCCACGTAGCTGATCGCGTAGTTGCCGGCGGCGGCATCGGAGCAGCTGGTCGACGGAGAGGAACCCGCTGCGCTGGTCGCCGTGTAGGTCGTGG
>Ga0302325_10011787_pt1 | contig 18801 bp, 18 predicted proteins | sample Palsa_T0_2_FD_201948 | JGI IMG/M metagenome (GOLD analysis project Ga0302325, IMG submission 201948) | Peat permafrost microbial communities from Stordalen Mire near Abisko, Sweden - Palsa_T0_2 | ecosystem: Environmental > Terrestrial > Soil > Palsa > Peat permafrost | place: Sweden: Abisko...
TGCTGCTCCACCTCGGAAATCTGACACAACGTTCCCATGCCTCAGGATAACGCGTCACGGCACGTTCTGTCTAGTTATTTGTTGGACACTACACTAGACAGCAGCCCGCAAACTCGGGTGTTAGCGGCGGTGGTTGTCCGCGCGGATGACCTGCCCCGCCCAAGAGAAATTGCGCGGCTTCTTCGCACCACAAGGAAGTACACTTGTGCTCGCCCCCGCCATCACCAAAGAAGACGAACTCCACTGGCTCGCCCTATGCCTGATCCCGGGCCTGGGGATGGTCAAGGCCGGGAAACTCATCGAGCGCTACCATTCGCCGCAGGCGATCTTTCGGGCTTCGCGCTCGGAGCTCGAATCGCGCGGGCTGGCCGGGAGCGTGGCTCAAACCATCGCGAGCGGATGCACCTTTGACGACGCCGTGGATCAGCAGCAGAAGATGCTCGAAAACGGAACGCGGCTGGTGCCGATTTCCGACGCGGCGTATCCGGCGCGGCTGCGTGAAATCTTCGACCCGCCCATCGTGCTGTTCGCCCGCGGCAGATTGGAACTGTTGCAATCGATCCTGCTGGGGGTAGTGGGTACCAGGCGTCCTACGGCGTATGGAATGGCCGCGGCCGAGCGCCTCTCCGCGGATCTGGCGCATGCGGGACTGGCAATCGTCAGTGGCATGGCACGCGGAATCGATACGGCGGCCCATCGCGCAGCGCTCGACGTGGGCGGCGACACGGTGGCGGTTTTCGGCTGCGGCGTGGATCTTATTTATCCGGCTGAGAATCGCAAGCTGGCGTCTGAGATCGCCGAAAAAGGACTGATCCTATCCGAATTCCCCATGGGCTCGCCCGCATATCCGCAGAACTTTCCTATCCGCAATCGCATCATAAGCGGCGTGGGCGTGGGAGTCCTGGTGGTGGAGGGCGCGCAGTACTCCGGCTCCGCGATTACCGCCAAGATGGCGCTCGATCAACAGCGCGAAGTCTTCGCGGTGCCGGGAAATATCACGTCCAAAATGAGCTGGGGACCGAACCTTCTTATTAAGCAGGGCGCCAAGCTGGTCCAGGAGTGGAACGATGTTCTGGTTGAACTGCCTTCCGACACGCGGCGCGCCCTGATAGGGAAGGCGCAGGCGCGGCTGGGTTTGAAGGATGGCGTTATGTCATTGGAACTAAACGAAGAACAGCCCACTCTGCCGCCTGAGCTTGGCATGGCAAGCCGCGTAATTCTGGCGAAGCTCAAGGCCGACGTGCCCATTCAGATAGACCAGTTGCTTGAATCTTCTGATACCCTGACTTCATCAGAGGTAATTGCCGCACTGTTTGAACTCGAACTACTAGGGCTGGCCCGCCAACTCCCCGGCAAGAACTTTGTTAAAGTGTGGTAGAACTTCAACGTCATTATCAGTAAGGCTAGACCGTAAGCAATCTTACGATTCAGGAAGACCATGGCAAAATCTCTCGTCATCGTCGAATCGCCGACGAAGGCGAAGACGATCGGCAAATATCTAGGTAAGCAATTTGTCGTGAAAGCTTCGCTTGGCCACGTCAAGGACCTGCCCAAAAAAAACCTGTCGGTGGACGTGGATCATAACTTCGAACCTCATTATGAGGTGATCGAAGGCAAGAAAAAACTCATCGCAGAATTGAAGGCGGCGGCCAAGGGCATGGATTCCGTTTACCTGGCGGCTGACCCGGATCGCGAAGGCGAAGCCATCTGCTTTCACCTGCAAGAGGAGCTCAACGGCTCCAAAAAAGGCCCGAAGTTCTTTCGGGTGATGTTCAACGAGATCACGGCCAGCGCCATCAAAAAGGCGTTCGAGAAGCCCGGGTCGGTGAACCTGCACCTGGTGGACGCCCAGCAGGCCCGGCGCGTTCTAGACCGGCTGGTGGGCTACAAGATATCGCCGCTGCTGTGGGACAAGGTGCGCCGCGGGCTTTCGGCCGGGCGCGTTCAAACCGTCGCTTTGCGTCTGATTGTGGACCGCGAGCGCGAAATCCGCGCGTTCATCAAGCGCGAGTACTGGACCATCGACGTCCAGCTCAACGCCAAGAAGCCGCCGGTGCTGACCGCGCGCTTCACCAAGAAGAACGACGAAGCAATCGAACTTCCGGACGAAGGCACTACAAAAAGCCTGCTGGATCAGTTGGACGGCACGAAGTATCTGGTCCATTCTGTAACCACCAAGGAAAAGAAGCGCAATCCGGTTCCGCCGTTTATTACATCCACACTGCAGCAGGAGTCCGCGCGCAAGCTGCGCTTCAGCGTGAAGCGGACCATGATACTGGCGCAGCGGCTGTATGAAGGCGTGGAGCTGGGCTCGGAAGGGTCGATCGGTCTGATCACTTATATGCGAACAGATTCCACTCGCGTGTCCCCCGATGCGCTGGATGAAGTTCGCGGTCTGATCAAGGATCGCTACGGCGCTCCGTTTGTTCCGGAATCGCCCAACGTTTACAAGACCAAGAAGGACGCGCAGGACGCGCACGAAGCTATCCGGCCATCGTCGGCGCGGCGCACGCCCGACGATCTGGCGCCGTATCTGCAAGAAGACGAGCTGAAATTATACCGGCTGATCTGGATGCGATTCGTCGCCTCGCAGATGATGCCCGCGGTGTTCGATCAGACGACCATTGATGTCGCGGCGAAGGGCAAAGATGGCGCCACCTATATGTTCCGCGCCACAGGAAGCGTGCCGAAGTTCAAAGGCTTCCTGGAAGTCTACGAAGAGGGCAAGGATCAAAAGGATTCCGACGATGACGAGCTGAAGAACCGGCTGCCGCTGGTGGCCGAAGGCGAGGAGCTGCGCTTCAAGTCGATCGAGCCCGAGCAGCATTTCACCGAGCCGCCGCCGCGTTTCAACGAAGCGACGCTGGTGAAAGAGCTGGAGTCGGATGGCGTGGGACGGCCGTCGACCTATGCTTCGATCCTTTCGACAATTCAGGAGCGCGAATACGTAAAGAAAGACGGCGGCAAGTTCGTACCCACCGAGCTCGGCATGCTGGTGACCGATCTGCTGCTCGAAAATTTCAAGAATCTCTTCGACATCACGTATACGGCTCGCATGGAAGAGGAGCTGGACGAGATCGAAGAAGGCAAGATGGACTGGCGCGAGGCCATGTCGGACTTCTACGAGCGTTTCCAGAAGGACCTGGAACACGCCCAACGCCACATGACCGACATCAAGCGCATGGAGGAGCCCACCGGCGAGGACTGCGAGAAGTGCGGTAAGCCGCTAGTGATCAAGTGGGGCAAGTTCGGCAAGTTTATCGCTTGTACGGGCTATCCGGAATGCTCCAACACGCGCGAGCTTCCGCCCGATCCGGCCAGCATCGAAGGGCTGAGCGAGCAGGACGCCGACGAGTATTGTGAGAACTGCGGCCGCGTGATGGTGCTGAAGAAGGGCCGCTTTGGACAGTTTTACGCCTGTTCCGGATATCCGGACTGCAAGACGACGAAGCAGATCGGCGGGACGCAGAAGAAATCCGATGTGCCGCTCGAAGAAAAGTGCCCGCAATGCGGAAGCAATCTGGTGCTGAAAAACGGGCGATTCGGCGAGTTCACGGCGTGCAGCACGTATCCGAAATGCAAGTACGTGAAGCAGAAGACCATCGGCGTTCCCTGCCCCAACTGCTCGGAAGGCGAAGTGGTGGAGCGGCGCTCAAAGCGCGGCAAGACGTTCTACGGGTGCAACCGCTATCCGGAGTGTTCGTTCGTGGCGTGGGGCAAGCCGATCCAGGAGAAGTGCCCGGACTGCGGGTCCAGCTACCTGATCGAGAAGTGGCTGAAGGCGGGGGCGGTGGCGCAATGTCCGAACGGGGAATGCAAGTTTAAGAAGCCGCTGGCGCCGGTGGAAGTGACGGCGTAAGCATGGCCGGCTGCCTTTCTTGAGAGCTTAGGAGTTGAGACACTACGGCAACTTTGAGCAAAGGCTCATTATCGATAAGAACCGAGGTGCTCGAAGTTATCGGTTCCAGGGGTGAATCGATCGTGGAGCTTTGCCTGACAGACTACCAGACGTTCGCCAGGCCATTGTTCCGTCCAGGGTTCCTTGGGGACAAGTGGCCCTCGATTGACTTTTACGTCGAGTTGCAGGCAGTCCGCGGCAAGAGGCCATACTTTTTCGCACAGGCCAAGGCAACGGCATCCAACATAAAGGCTAGTATTACCATTTCAGTCAAGAAACAGGATATCGAGAGGCTACTTCGCATTCCAGGCCCTACGTATATCCTCGGGGTCCACGAGCCGTCGAAACGCGTATTCGTTCGATCCGTTCACGAGGGAACTTCTCTGAGGGCGATCACCCGCATTCCGATCTCCCATGAACTGACAAGTAAGAATCTCCGCATACTGCATGATGAGGTTCGGGATTACTGGGCAGGCAACAACCACAAACCTAGATCGTCGGCGTTTGCATGATGGAAACACGTTCACAAACCTCGCTGGTGGGCCGAAGGGCTGAGCTCATGGCCGAGCTGTTCCTTCAGGATCTTGAGCCGACGTTCCTTGCTCGGCCGGCGACAGACCTCGGGTTCGATTTCTTCGTCGGGTTTTCGAATCTAAAGGGCGGGATCAATACAACTGGAGTCGTGGTTAAAGCTACACCTCAGCGAGTCCTATCCCGCTTCGATGTCGACAGCCGATCCTATCGTCGCTTAGCCAACTCCAATATTCCCGGATTGTTCCTGGTGGTAGACGTTAAGCACAATAGGCTTTTTTACGCCTGGCCCGCGTCGGATGAGCCAACCCGAAACGGAAAGCATAAAACGATTGCTCTTCCGGTTACCGAGGTAAACCACAAGACCAAAGTACAACTTCGCAAGCGCCTCGCTGGCTCAGTAGATTAACGCGTCGCGGAGCTGTGGCGCAATGTCCGAACTGCGAGCGCGTGATATAAAATATTTGGGTATGCGTGCGGTCTTCCGCGCGACGAATCGTCAAAAACCCTTCGTCTGAAACCAGCGTCGATAAGGAGCGAACATGTGCGATCAGGATCATTTTGAGCAGGACCGGCAAGAGTATGAGGCTCTTGGTCTGGTGACACGGAAGCAATTCGGCGTCATGTTGGGAGCAGGCATGGCCATGCTGCTGCCGCAGGTGGCGAACGCGGTTGCAGTCGCCGAGTCCGATGTGAACGTGACGACGCCGGACGGCGCCGCGGACTGCTACTTCGTGCATCCTTCGAGCGGCACAGCCCCTGGCGTTCTGATGTGGCCGGACATCTTCGGGCTACGGCCGGCGTTTCGCCAGATGGGCAAGCGGCTGGCCGAATCGGGCTATTCGGTGCTGGTGGTGAATCCGTTCTACCGCGTCAAGAAAGCCCCCACCGCGGACGCGGGCGCCGCAACCCCCATCCCGCAACTGATGCCGCTGGCGCAGGCTTTGAACGAGACGACGCACATGACGGACGCCAAGGCGTTCCTGGGATGGCTGGACAAGCAATCGTCGGTGGCCAAGAATCGGAAGATGGGCACACAGGGTTATTGCATGGGCGGCCCGATGGCGTTTCGTACCGCGGCCGCCGTGCCCGATCGCGTGGGAGCAGTCGCCTCCTTCCATGGCGGCGGACTGGTTACGGATATGCCGAACAGTCCGCATCTGGAGGCCGCGAAGACCAAGGCGCAGTTCCTGATCGCGATTGCGGCCAATGACGATATGCGGGCGCGCAACGATAAGGTGGTTCTGAAGGAAACGTTCGCCAAGGCGAACCTGCCCGCGGAAATCGAAGTGTACACCGGCGCCGCGCATGGCTGGTGCCCTCCGGACACGCAAGTCTACAACCAGGAACAGGCCGAAAAGGCATGGAGCCGGTTGCTCGTGCTGTACGGAAAAGCTTTGGCCTAGAGCAGCCGCCGGCGTGCAAAATAAAACAGCCCTGCGGTTGCCAGGCCGATTAGCGCTAAACCCAGCGAACCGGGCACGGGCGTCGCGGGAATGGACGGAGTGAAGGACAAAGCTACGCCCGCTGCCGTGTAGCGCTGCGGCCCGGACGCGAACTGGATCGAAATCGTTCCCGAACCGGACGCTTGGATCGGTACCGCATAGGATTCCAGCGTTTGCGAGCTGGAACCAATGGACCCATTGAAGAACAGCGAAAACACCGGACCGATCTGGCTGAAAGCCACTGGCGCGCCGGCGCCGGTAATCGTCACGCTTTGATTGATACCGTTTTCGAATCGAAGCCCGATGGCGTAAACGCTGTAGGTGCCGCTAGGGGTCAGACCGGAGAATTGCGCCAGCAAGTTGTTCGGTGGCGTTCCATTGTAGCTGCTGAAGTTCGACTGCAGATTGGCCAGTGTCGGCGCGTCGCTGGGAATTGTTCCGGCGACCCGGTGTCCCCGAAAAAGTGTCGGGCGGGGGCGACATGGAGCTTACAGTGAGTGAGACGGTTGTCGGCGCGCCAGTGCTGTCAATGAGATTGTTGACCGTCCCGGGTGCGGTCATCAGCGTCCAGTTGGTGGGGGAAGGAGAACCAGACGGTCCGAAATTGACACCCACGAGAGTGGCTCCCGAAGCCGCTGCAATCGAGGCTGCAAACCAAACGATAAGTCCGCGGACGGTATGCATGCTTATCCTTGGTGATCCGGCGAGCGACGCGTCAGATTTCATTCAGTGGCAACAAATTTAGAGGTTTGCACGATGCTAACACGGCTCGAATCGACGCCGCAATGAGATTTTGGTTTGCTGTATTTTCAAAGAGCTGGTGGAAAAAGAGCGGCTTATTGTGCGTGAGTCTTTGCGGGCAGAGCGCCGGCCTTCGGGGCTCTTTTTGCTCGGCCAGCCAGACTTCACCCATGCCGCCCTCGCCGATTTTCTGCAGCAGGTGATAGCGGCCGATCACAAAGCCCGCGTCCGGCGCCGTTGAGCCGATGGTGCGAGTGGCGTCAGGTGGGGATTGGTCGGGCACGTTATTATGGCTCCGCGGTGACTATGGCTCCGCCCGGCCTTGCTTCCACTCGGCGGCTTTCTCCGGCTTGCCCCACGCCTGATAGAGTTGGACAATCCATTCGCGGGCGCGATCCAGGTGATACTGATCCGCGGCCTCCATCTTGTCCTTGCGTGCCACCATCCCCTGATAACCTTCCAGCAGCAGCGGTTCGGCCTCGGCGTATTTCTTCTGTCCGGCAACGCTCGCGCCCAGCAGTGTCTCGGCTCGGAATCCCTGCCAATCATCCGGCTGCTTCTTGCGATCAAACTCCATGGCCTGGCGCGCGAGGGGCTCGCTTTCGGTGAACTTTCCCTGCGATAGGTAGGCCAGTGCCAGATCGGCCGCCGATGCCATCGTGTCCGGGTGTTCCGGGCCCAACGCGTGCCTTCGCCCCGCCAGGGCCTGCGCGGCATAAGTCTCCGCCAAGGCGTATTTCCCCTGTCGTTGGTACATGGAGGCAAAATCCGAAAGCGTGTTAAGAGTGGTTGGATGCTCGGGACCCCGCACTCGGTTCTTGATCTTGAGGGTTTGGCTGTAGAGCGCCTCGGCCTGCGCGTACTTGCCCTGGTAGCCGTAGGTTCCGGCCAGATTGCTCATGGAGATCAGCGTGCTGGGATGTTCCGGGCCTAACACACGGCGCTGGATCTCCTGGGTCTGGCTGAAGAGCGCCTCGGCCTGCGCGTACTTGCCCTGGGAGTCGTAATCGACGGCCAGACCGTTCATGGACGTTAGCGTGTTGGGATGTTCTGGGCCTAACGCACGGCGCCGGATCTCCAGGGTCTGGCTGTCGAGCGCTTCGGCCTGCGCGTACTTGCCCTGGGAATAGTAGACGTCGGCCAGATTGGTCATGGACGCCAGGGTCTCGGGATGCTCCGGGCCTAACACGCGCCGCCGGATCTCCAGGGTCTGGGTGTCGAGCGCCTCGGCCTGCGCGTACTTGCCCTGCTTGTCGTAGTCGTTGGCCAGATTGTTCATGGAATACAGCGTGTCGGGATGCTCGGGACCTAACACCCGCCGCTCGGTCTCCAGGGCCCGGCCGAAAAGCGTCTCAGCCTCGGCATATTTGCCTTCAAGCCTGGCAGTTGTTCCAAGGCGGCTCATGGTTTTGAGGGTCTTTGGATTCTCCGCCCCCAGCAACCGCCGATGCAAGTCCATCGCCCGCTCCAATTGCTTCCTTGCCTCGGAGTACAGACCGAGGTCCATGTACGTCTGCCCGATGGTGTCCCGAATGGCCGCCTCCACCTCCGGTTGCTGGTCGAACTTTCCAGTGATGCGTTGAGCGGCGCGGTCCAACGCCGTGCGCACCTTCAGGTCGGGATCGGGCTTTGCGCTTGGACCGGCTGCCTGCCCAGACTGATTCGCGGCGCTGGCTTGCGCCAGCATATCGTTCTGTAGAAAATCGTTCACTGCCTGGGCGACCGCCGCTTCTTTGTTGGCGCGTATGCTCTGCCGGATGCTGATCACGGCGGCGGCGATCAGAACCAAAGCGAACGCGCAGGCGGTGACGAGAGCTACGCGGTAACGCCGCGCGAACTTGCTCGCGCGGTAAGCTACGGACGGTGGGACCGCGAGCACCGGCTCGTTGTTCAGATAGCGAGCGATGTCCAAAGCGAAATCGGAGGGCGAGCCGTAGCGGCGGGCTCTATCTTTTTCAAGAGCTTTTAGCGCGATCGAATCTAGATCGCCCCGCATCTGCTTGACCAGCGCCGGCGGCTCGGTGTGGCGTTTGCGTGCAAGTTCTGTGGACGTGGCAGGGTCCTGCGCGCGGAACTTGGTGCTCAGCTTCGGAGGATCCTCTTCGCGCAACCGGCGCAGGAATTCCTCGAAGGCAACCTTGCGCAGATCGATGGGATGGACGCCCGCCAGCAATTCGTAAAAGATGATGCCCAGCGAATAGACGTCGGTGCGCGTGTCGATGTCTTCTCCGGAAGAAAGCGCCTGCTCCGGGCTCATGTATTCGGGCGTTCCGATCATGGCTCCCACGCGCGTAAACATTGTGTCGGCGGTCAGTTTTTGCGTGAGGGCCTTGGCCACTCCGAAATCGATGATCTTCGGCGCCGGATGACCATCCACTTCAGTGACCAGAATGTTCGATGGTTTCAGATCGCGATGAATGATAGCTTTCTGGTGCGCGTGCTGCACTCCCTCGCAGACGTGCATGAACAGATCCAGCCGTTCTCGAGTGTTGAGCCGGTGATTGTCGCAGTAAGTTGTGATGGGAACGCCGGCGACGTACTCCATTACGAAGTACGGCCCGCCCTGCGGCGTGGAGCCCGCGTCGAGCACCTTGGCGATGGCGGGATGATCCATCAGGGCCAATGCCTGGCGCTCGGATTCGAAGCGCGCGACAACTTCGCGCGTGTCCATCCCGGCCTTCACCAGCTTGAGAGCCACGCGCCGGCGAACGGGTTCTTTCTGCTCGGCCAGCCAGACTTCGCCCATGCCGCCTTCGCCGATTTTCTGCAGCAGGTGATAGCGGCCGATCACCGCGCCCGCGGCTTCGCCGGGGTTGATGGCCTGGGTAGGTCCCAGCTCGATTTCGTTAATGCCCTCGTTCGGATTCACGTGCGCGAAACTCAGGTGCTCAAATTCGATTCTATGGAATCAGAATATACCAGTTATATTATTCACTCACTAATGATCCGGTTCACTAATGATAAGGCTCCGAGCAGCCGAGTAAGTAAGCAGGAAGTCCGCTTGCTAACGCGCGCGGCTCAGTGCTCCCATAAAAATGAATGCACGCTGAACGAGATCGCCTGCTCCAAGCCAGAGACAAGTCGTCGCACTGGAGGCGTTGGGGCCCCTACCTCTCGGAACGATCCTGGGGCAACCCACGCGAAGACTACAGCGCCGACGGCACCGCGTGGGATTATTTCACACACGATCACGCCCGCTCCCGCGTCTATCGCTGGACCGAAGACGGCATCGCCGGAATCTGTGACAATCATCAGCGCCTGTGTTTCGCGTTTGCTTTTTGGAACGGAGTTGATCCCATCCTCAAGGAGCGGCTATACGGGGTCTCGGGTCCGGAAGGCAATCATGGCGAGGACGTCAAGGAATACTACTATTACCTGGACTCCACGCCCACGCACTCCTACATGAAGGCGCTATACAAATACCCCCAGTCGGCCTTTCCCTATAAAGACCTGGTGCGGACCAATGGCGAGCGATCGCGCGCGGAGAGCGAATACGAGCTGATCGACACGGGAATCTTCAACGAGAACCGCTACTTCGACATCTTCGTCGAGTACGCGAAGAACGCTGTCGACGACATTCTGGTGCGCGCCACCGTCATCAACCGGGGGCCCTCGCCCGCGACGCTGCATTTGTTGCCCACCGTGTGGTTCCGCAATACCTGGAGCTGGGGATACGGTACGCCGCGTCCGGAGTTATCGCGCCATGACACCCATACCATCGCGATCCAGGAACAATCGCTCGGCGAGTTCAAGCTGTGGCTGGAAGATGCTCCTCCACTTCTGTTCACCGAGAACGAGAGCAACACCATGCGCCTGTGGGGCTACGACAGCGGGCAACCATTTAATAAAGATTCCTTTCACCGCTATATAACCCAAGGTTGGCAGAGCGCGGTGAACCCCGATGAAACCGGCACCAAGGCCTGCGGCGTATATCGGATGGAGCTGGAACCTGGCGGGTCGAAGGTGTTGCACTTCCGTTTGTGGGCGGGGAACACGCCCGCCCCGGACTTTCATCAGGTGTTCCTAGATCGTAGAGAGGAGGCTGAAGATTTCTACAGTTTCGCGCCGGTAACTCTGTCGGAGGACGCGCGCATGGTGCAACGCCAGGCATTCGCCGGCCTGCTGTGGAGCAAGCAGTTCTATCACTACGTGGTGGAAGAGTGGCTGAAGGGCGATCCGGCCATGCCTCCGCCGCCTCCCGAGCGGCTGTTGGGCCGCAACCGGGGTTGGATTCATGTCTACAACGACGACGTGCTCTCGATGCCCGACAAGTGGGAGTACCCTTGGTTCGCCGCCTGGGACTTGGCGTTCCATGCCATCCCCATGGCGATGGTCGATCCGGATTTCGCCAAGCAGCAGCTTTCGTTACTGCTGCGCGAGTGGTATCAATCCCCCAATGGACAGCTTCCCGCCTACGAATGGGAGTTCAGCGACGTCAATCCGCCGGTGCATCCCTGGGCCTGCTGGCGCGTTTTCAAGATCGACCATAAACTGAGCGGCAAAGCGGACATCGAGTTCCTGGAATCCGCCTTTCACAAGCTGCTGATGAACTTCACCTGGTGGGTGAACCGCAAGGACTCGCAGGGCAACAACATTTTCGAAGGCGGGTTTCTCGGGCTGGATAATATCGGCGTCTTCGATCGCAGTAAGCCGCTTCCCACGGGCGGTTTTATCGAGCAGGCGGACGGTACGGCATGGATGGGCATGTATTGCCTGACCATGCTGCGCATCGCGATAGAGCTGACGCCGCACGACAAATCGTACGAAGACATCGCGAGCAAGTTTTTCGAGCATTTTCTTTACATCGCCAGCGCCATGAATCGGATCGGAGGCGGCGGCCTTTGGGACCAGGAAGACGGCTTCTTTTACGACCGGCTTCGCATGCCCGATGGGCAAGGGATTCCAATGCGGCTGAGATCGCTGGTGGGGTTGATTCCGCTGTTCGCCGTTACCACGCTGGACGCCCAGGCCATCGACAGAATGCCGGGGTTCAAGCGGCGCATGAACTGGTTCATCAAGCATCGCGCGGACCTGTGCCTGAATATCGCATCCATCACGCGCCCCGGGCAGGACGAGCGCACGCTGCTTTCGCTGGTGGCCCCTTCCCGCCTCCAGCGCGTGCTACAAATTATGCTGGACGAGAACGAGTTCCTTTCGCCCTACGGCATCCGCGGCATCTCGCGCTATTACAAAGACCATCCCTTCGTTTTGCATGCGGACGGCCAGGAGTACAGCGTGAAGTACGAGCCGGCGGAATCCACCACCAATCTGTTCGGGGGAAATTCCAACTGGCGGGGGCCGGTCTGGTTTCCGGTGAATTATCTGATGATCGAATCGCTGCAGCGCTTCCATCATTATTTCGGGGACCAGCTGCAGGTGGAGTTTCCCACCGGGTCCGGCGTAAAGATGCACCTGGGGGAGGTGGCGTGCCAGCTTTCGCGGCGCTTATCGCATTTGTTCCTGCGCGATGAGCGTGGACGCCGGCCGGTATTCGGCGGCGCGGAGAAGTTCCAGTGTGATCCGCACTTCCGCGATCACATCCTCTTTTACGAGTACTTCCAGGGCGATAACGGCGCCGGGCTGGGCGCGAGCCATCAAACGGGCTGGACGGCGCTGGTGGCCAAGCTGCTGCAACAAAGCGGCGAGTAAACACCTCTTCGCTTGAATCGTATTCCCTTATTAGCCACCGAGCAGGCGCACGGTCTCAGACAGCACGTCGCGTTCCCCAGCCGGCGCTCCGGCCGCTCCGGCTGGACTTCCTGCCAGGGATAGATCATTGCCTTCGCCATCCCCTTCGCCCGGCGCGAGAAACAGGTTCGCTTCCATGCCGTGCTGCTTGGTGTACAGATCGTAGTAACGTCCATGGGCCGCGTACAGGCCGGCATGCGTGCCGCGCTCGACAATACGCCCGGCTTCCACCACCAGAATCTGGTCGGCACGCCGGATGGTGGACAATCGGTGCGCGATGACAAACGTGGTGCGGCCCTGCATCAACACTCGCAAACCCTCCTGGATCATCCCCTCGGATTCTGAATCCAGGTTCGAAGTGGCCTCATCGAGAATCAGGATGCGCGGATCGGCCAGCAGCGCTCGGGCGATGGAGACCCGCTGCCGCTGGCCGCCGGAGAGCTTCACGCCACGCTCGCCGACGATGGTGTCGTACTTCTGCTCGAAGCCTTCGGCGAACTCGTCGACGCGCGCGATGCGGCAAGCTTCCAGGATTTGCTCGTGGGTGGCATGGGGCCGGGCGAACGCCACGTTCTCCCAGATGGTTCCGTCGAACAGAAACGTTTCCTGAAGCACCACGCCCAGCTGAGTGCGATAAGAGTCCAGACGGACGGTGGAAAGATCCACGCCGTCCACCAGCACGGTTCCCGATTGCGGGCCGTGAAACGCGGCGATCAAGCCAATGATGGTGGACTTGCCGGAACCCGACGAGCCCACCAGCGCCGTAACTGTCCCCGGCTCGGAGCGGAACGAAACTTCGTGCAGCACCTCTTTCCCGGTGTCATAGGCGAAGTTCACGCAATCGAAAATCACTTGACCCATGATCGGCGGCAAAGACACGGTTCGGCGCGGGTCCTGGTCCTCGGGACGCTCGCGCAACACCTCGCGAGTGCGTTCCAACCCGGCCAGCGCTTCGGTGAGCTGCGTTCCAATATTGACCAGCTGGAACATGGGAGCGATCAGAAATGCAAGCAGCGCGGTGAAGGTAACGAAATCGCCCAGCGTCATGATCTTTGCGTTGATCTGGCGCGCTCCCACGTACATGATGATGGCCCCGACCACGCCCATCAGAACCGTGGCGGAAAGACTCATCAGTGAAGTGGCGGTCAGGCTCTTGAGGATATTGTTGAGCAGCCGCTGCACGCCCGTTTCGAACACCGCCTCTTCGCGCGCTTCGGCATGGTAGCCCTTGATCACTCGCACGCCGCCGAGCGATTCGGTGAGCCGTCCAGTGACGTCGGCATTGATCTTGCCGCGCTCGCGGAAGATGGGCCGGATGGTGCTGAAGGCTTTGCGGAGGGTTAAGCCGAACGCGACGATGATCGCCAGCGCAATACCTGTCAGCAAGGTGCTCAGGCGCAGCAGAAATCCAAGCACCAGCACCGCTGTCAGCAGGCCGCCAAAAAATTCAATTAAGCCGGTGCCCAGCAGATTGCGGATGCCGTCCACATCGGTCATGATGCGCGCCACCAGCGTTCCGGTCTTATTGGCGTCGAAGTATGCCACCGGCAGGCGGCCAATGTGGGCTTGCACCTTGGCGCGCAATTCGGCGATCAAACGCTGCCCGGCTTTCGATACCAGCTGAGTGATGGCGAATCCCGTGACGCCTTGTATGACGGTAGCGGCCAGAACCGCCAGCACCAGGGGAACCAACAGCGCCAGTTGGTGCTTGCCGATCACATTGTCGATCAGGTATTTGGACGAAGTGGGCAGCACCAGGCCGCACACGCGGCTGATCACCATCAGCACGAAGCCGAGAGCCAGCACCTTGCGGCGCGGCCGCATCATCTCGCGAATGTCCGGCCACAACTCGCGCAGGCGCTCGGAGGATCGTTTCTTGGGAGACTTTTGCGGAATCACTGCTGTTTGAACTATTGTATGGGATGCGGCGCCGGCGCCCAGGGATGCCAGGATCTTGACCGCTCCCTCACGGCCGCGGCTCGGAAAGAAATGCCAACCCTGCTTTCAGGAACCTCCGGATTCGCTTACCCCAGTTGGAAGCCCGAGTTCTACCCCGAAAAACTCGCCAGCAAGAAGTTTCTGTCCTACTACGCGACTCGGCTCAATGCGGTGGAGGTAAACTACACGTTCCGGCGGCTGCCGTCGGCGTCGACGCTTGAAAACTGGGTGAACGATACCCGGGCGGGCTTCGTTTTTCCGCTGAAAGCGCACATGCGCATCACGCACATTTTGAGGCTGAAGCCGTCCGACTTCACGGAGGTCTTCTTTCGCGCCATCGATCCGCTGCGGACCGCGCGGCGGCTGGGGCCGGTGCTGTTCCAGCTTCCGCCCGCGCTCAAATGCGACCAGGCGTTGCTGGGCGATTTTCTTGCGACGCTGCCCGGCGACGTTCGCTGCGCATTCGAGTTCCGGCACGCCTCATGGCTGACGGACGGCGTCTATGGCTTGCTCGAAAAGCACGGCGCGGCGCTGTGTCTTGCGGAATCCGAGAAGCTGGTGATCCCGAAAATCATCACCTCCAGCTTCGTCTATTCACGATTGCGAATGCCAGAGTATTCGCCGGACGACCGCAAGGAGATCGCGGAACGCGTTCGCGAATTGCTCGAATCGGGCCGCGACGTCTACGTTTTCTTCAAACACGAAGAGACGCCGGCGGGCGCGTTATACGCCGAAGAGTTGCTGCGCGCGTTTCCGGCGGAGACCGCCGCCGGGACCTAACCGCCTATTCCATACTTTTCGCGCAGCATGCGCAGGTTTTCGCGCGCCAGACGCTCCTGGTCGGAGTGGACGCGAGCTTTTTCGAATTGATGATTGGCGATGGCGTGGACCATGCCCGCGATGTTCACGTCGACTAACCGTTGGGCGTCGATGAGTTCCGGCGGCAGCGCGCTCGCCACTGGAGCCTCGGCCGTTGGTCTCTCGGCCAGCCATGCGATAGCCGCTCCCGCGATGAGCCCAGCCATTTCCGAAAACGTGAAACGAACATACCACGCCCAGTCTTCAGCCCGGCGCTCGGCGGAAGCTTGTTCAAACACGCTCGCCATCTCCTCGGCGAATTGATCCCGATGCCCGCGTGGATATAGCAACAGCATAAATCGATAAACCCGTTTCATACTGCCTCACCGGCCCGCAGCCTCGCGAATCCGGCGCGGGTTAACTGCCGCATGCGATCCAATTCCAATTGCAACTGTTTGCGGCCGGCCGCTGCCAGCCGATACGCCTGTTTCTGGCGCGACGTGTCTTCCAGCTCGAAGCGCTCGATCCAGCCTTCCTCCAATAATCGCCGCAAAGCGCCAAACAGCGTCCCTGTGCTCATCCGGACACGTCCGCCGCTCAACCACTCAATATCTTTGAGCAATGCGTAACCGTGGCGGGGCTGATCGGCCAGGCTGGTCAGAATCAGCAGCACGGGCTCGGTGAGGGGCTTGACCTCCGGGGTTACTTTTGGCACGACATGTCGCATACCGACATGTTAAGCCGGCTCGGCCCATTTGTAAATAGTCTCGCTGCGCGTCAGCGGCGGAACTTTCACTTTTCTTCTGGGTTTGCAGAAAGGGAGCCGGATGCGCTCCCTTAGCTTCGCGAAACTCGCGAGCTGTCTCAACAAGGAGTGAACCCATGTTTCAATATGCACACAGGATTAGTGTCTTCGCGCTGGCAACTGCGGCGCTCTACGCGCAAACGAATGTCACGCCGCCGGCACAGATAACGCGTACCACCGGGATGGTCGGCATCGCGGAGGGTCAGACCGCGCAATTCAATGCCCTGAATCCGGAGGACGCAGCTTCGGCCACAGCCGCACCGTGCTCCGCGCTGCTCACGTTTCTCGCCGACGACGGAACGATGTTGAAATCGAAGACGGTCAACGTGGCGCCGGGAACCAGCCAGCCTCTGGTGGTCGATTCGGTCAAGGATCTGGCGCTCGTTTTGAACACCCGCAAAGAGATTCGCGCCACCATCACGATTCCGCCGGTACCGCCGCCCACCGCATCGTCCACAACGCCGGGGACGCGGGTGTGCAAGCTGATTGGCACACTCGAAATCTTCAATACGCTCGACGGCCATACATTGGTCACGCTCGGCGCCTTACACACGGTTCCAAGTCCTTTAGTGACGCCCCCAACGCCCGGCAACTGATGCTGCCTATCCGCGGGCGCTGCGTTTCTTCCCGGCAGCCTTCTTTTCGGGTTCGGCGTTCAGCGTCTCCACCGACGCGGGTGGTTTCTTGGCCGCCGCCAGGCTCTGCTTCAGCGCCTGCATGATGTCGATCACCTTGGCGGGCTCGGCGTGCGGCGGCGTCACCACTTCCTGGCCCTTGATCTTGGCGTCGATCATGGACTGCAAGTTGTCGAGGTAGGTGTCGTGATATTTTTGCGGCTCAAAGGGCGCGGCTAGCGATTCAACCAGCATCTCCGCCAGCTTCAGCTCCTGTTCCTTCACCAGGCCGGTGTCAGTGCGAAATTCCTCCACCTTCCGCACCTCGTTGGCGTAATACATGGTGTGCATCAGCAGCCCGTGAGCGCCCGGCCGGAAGATGACGATGTGCTCGCGATTGTGCATGGCGATCTTCGCCACGCCCACGTAGCCGGTGCGCTTCAGCGTGTCGTAGAGCAACGCGTAGGGCTTCTGCCCGGCTTCGTCCGGCGCCATGTAGAAGGAGCTTTCAAAATAGATGGGGTCCACCTCGGCGGTCTTCACGAATTCGAGGATCTCCATCACCTTGGCGGTGGAGGGCGCCATCTTCTTGATGTCCTCGTCATCGATCACCACGTAGCGGTCCTTCTCATACTCGTAGCCTTTGACGATCTCGCTGCGCGGAATGGGTTTGTCTTCCGCCTGGCAGTAGATCACCTGTTTGATGCGCGAGTTATCGGCTTTATGGAGTTGGTTAAAGCTGATGCCTTCGCTGCGGGCAGCGGTGAACAGCTTCACCGGAAACGAGACGAGGCCGAAAGTAATATGCCCTTTCCAGACCGTTGTTGCCATGGCGACAACCTCCCATAGTATGTAGACATAGCATGTTCGTCAAACATTTTCAAGTTACAACGTTTGACAGTGCCGGCGGATGCGAGATGACAGTATGATTAATCCAGTGCTGGCAAAATCGCAAATCGGCGTGGAAGAATACCTCGGCCTGGTATTCGACGACCGCCCCGAACCGGATTACGTGGACGGGGAGGTGGTGGAAAGATCTTTGCCGGCGCCATTCATAGTCAAATTCAAGGGCTGCTGATTCTGCTGTTTGCGCCGCTGATGACCCGATTCCGTCTCCTGTTGCAACCAGGACTGCGAATGCACGTCGCGCCTAAGCGTTTTCGTGTCATTGACCTCGCCGTTTACCGGGACTCCCGGCCGGAAGGCCGCTATGCGGAGATGCCACCGTTCGTAGCCATCGAGATCGTCTCACCCGATGACCGCCGGGGCAGACTTAAAGAGCGTCTCGAAGACTATCGCCGTTGGGGCGTGCCGCACGTCTGGCTGGTGGATCCACAGCGCAAGCGATTGTTCGAATACACGGAAGCTGGATTGCTTCAGTTCCCCGCGCTGCTCTTGCCGGAGTTCGATTTTGAAATTTCCGCGCAAGAGTTATTCATCTAGCAGGCCAGTCTCTACTTTCGCCGATTTATTTCCCTTCCGTTCCCACAGGTTTAGCGCTACCTACCCGGCCCAGGGGCGTGTACCAGCCGTACTCTTGCCTTGGGTGATGGCGGAAGCGCACGGGCTGCGGCAGTTGCTCCCGCGAGGGATGGCAATTCTCGCGGCCCGTGCGCGTTCTTATGGTAAAGATCCTTTCCATCGACGGCGGTGGCATTCGAGGCATCATCCCCGCGATGGTGCTTGCCGAAATTGAAAGGCAGACCCAGCGCCCCGCCGCTCACCTCTTCCACTTAATCGCCGGCACTTCCACGGGCGGCATCCTGGCCATCGGCCTCACCATCCCAAAGAATCGCGGCTCTGCGCTGTACTCAGCGTCCCAACTGGTCGACCTGTACCACCGCCGCGGGGCGCACATCTTCTCCCGTTCGCTTGCGCACCGTCTCGCTGCGTGCGGCAATCTGCGCCGCGAGAAATACACCGGCTCCGGAATCGCACAAGTGCTGTTCGACTATTTCGGCGAATCGCGCCTGCGGGACGCGGCTACTGATCTTTTGATCCCGAGCTACGAAATCGAGCGGAGCCGTCCCTTTTTCTTCCGCAGCGCCATGGCGCGCGAGCGCCTGGATTACGACTTCCCGGCGCACGAAGTGGCCCGCGCCACAACCGCGGCGCCGACGTATTTTCCGCCTGTGAAGCTCGCAGCCGGCGCACTCGCCGGTCACTACACACTGATTGACGGGGGCGTATTCGCCAATAATCCCGCCGCCTGCGCGCTAGGGGAAGCGCGTAGCGCGCACAGCGGAGCCGTCGATTTTCTGGTGGTGTCGCTCGGAACCGGCGAGCTCAGCCGTTGCCTGCCCTACCAGCAGGCCAAAAACTGGGGCGCTGTTCGCTGGGCCA
>Ga0302325_10011788_pt1 | contig 18801 bp, 11 predicted proteins | sample Palsa_T0_2_FD_201948 | JGI IMG/M metagenome (GOLD analysis project Ga0302325, IMG submission 201948) | Peat permafrost microbial communities from Stordalen Mire near Abisko, Sweden - Palsa_T0_2 | ecosystem: Environmental > Terrestrial > Soil > Palsa > Peat permafrost | place: Sweden: Abisko...
CCAGTTCCTACGCCTGAATTGATACGCCAGCACGATAACGACGACTCCAAAAACGACGGCGACGGCGCGGCGATGATCAAGCAAATCTGGCCAGCTGGAACGCTCCCCGTGAAGCAGCCAATCCAGATAGGGCTGAACCAGAACTTTGGCGACAGCCGCTCCCACCAAGGCCATGCCCGCCGACAGGAGCGACGACGTCGTCGCCCCGACGGCCGCGAATGCAGCCGCCGCCAAGGCGGCCTTCGCACCGTCATCCGTGCCGACCGCGATGCTGGTGGATAGGCTGAGGTCTAGGTGCCGGGCCGATGCCGCTCCAATCAAGCCGGCGGGTACCGCCAGGGCTCCGGCCACGAACAGAAGTTTTGCCGCGAGCAGATGGAAAGGCCCGATCGGTCGCGTCACCCATTCGGAGCGATCAGAAGAGACGAGATCTTCCTGAATCAGAGCGATCGCCAAAAATCCGATCACGATCCATCGAAAAATCGAGGAAGCGTTGATCACCGCCCCCTGCGTCGGATTGCTCCCATCCAGGCCCAAGTCCGGGTAGAACCAAAGAAACGCGCACAGGACGGCGTGCGCAACGGCCAGGGGCCAGAATCGCCGGAGATCCTTCAGAAGAACTCCCCAGACCGTTCTCATGGACCTTCCTGGCCGCTCGAAGCCGTGCGTCGGATGTGCGCGAGAAAGATTTCGCGCAGAGTCATGTTCCGGGCCGTCACCGCGGCCCCTGCAAAGATCAGCTGAAGTTCCCGCTCCGTGGAGTCATGGCCGAAGCGCTCATGCACAAACTGAACGACATTCTCTGTTGGAACGGCGAGGTGCCGCCAGGCGGCCGGAGGCGCCTCGGGCACCCGGCCCGCCACATTCGGGCCAACGACCTCGATTCGCCGAAATCGGCTCTGCAGCGCGGTGAGAGGTTCGGCGGTCACCAAGCGGCCCTCCGCCAGGATTCCCACCCAATCCGCCAAGCGCTCCACTTCGCTGATGTCGTGCGAGGACACCAGCACCGTATTGGGCCGATCGCTGCCGACGACCTCCAACAGCCCCTCGATGAATTCATCCCGGACCTGCGGATCGAGTCCGCTGAAGGGTTCATCGAGCACCAGCAGTTCGGGCCTAAAAGGGAGGACCGAGAGGAAGGCGCTCTTCATTCTCATTCCGCGCGAGAGCTTTTTCAGCGGCCGATTCGCCGGCAGGTCAAAAATGCCGCGGAGGCGCTTTTCGGCCGCCCGATCCCACAGCGGGTAGAGGGGGCGGTAGTAATCGAGCAACTGGTCAAGCGTCATCCAGTCGTGCAGGGCCTGGTCCTCCGTGACGTAGCCGATTCGCCGAAAGATATCCTTCTTAAACTTCGTCGATTCGCTGCCCAGCACGCGCGCCGTCCCCGAGGTGGGACGAAGGAGGTTGAGCAGCATTTTGAGCGTCGTCGACTTGCCCGCCCCGTTCGCTCCGAGGAGGGCAAAAATGCTCCCTTCCGGAACCGTGAGGTTGAGATCGTCGACAGCCCGGAACCGTCCGAACGTGCGGGTGAGGTGTTCGCATTCGATTGCATTCATGGCTATAGGGAAAGTTTGCGCCACTGGCGGCGTACCGCCGCAAGGACCTGCTCCTCGCTGAGGCCCAGCCGGCCGGCTTCGACCAGCAGCCGCTCGACGTCGCTGTTGAGGAGTGCGGCGCGGTCTTGCACCGAACCCGCCGGCAACTGGGCGACAACTGTGCCGATGCCCGGTTTGACCAGAAGGAAACCTTCCGCTGTCAGCGCCATCACGACCTTATGCGCCGTGTTGGGATTGATCTTCAGCTCCTGGCTGAGGACCCGCACGGAGGGAAAGCGCGCTCCCGGGACCAGATTGCCCGCAAGCATCGCTTTCTTTGCCGCGTGCATCACCTGCTCATAAACGGGCTCGCTCGGCCGGAATTCGACGCCGAAAGGCAGCATGGTGTACCATGACTACTGGTACACCTAGTACACCGTCAAGCCCGAAAAGCCGCGCCTAATCCGGCACCAACCGTAGCACCCCGTCCGAATGTTTTTTCGCCCGCTCCGTCTTCAAGTATTTCTGGCCGCCGTGCGTCAGCACAACCAGCCGGACCCGAACTCCGTTCGCATCGACGACGAACTCGTCCGTACCCGCTTCGATCGCCGCGATGGCCGCCTCCTGCGATAGCTTCCACCGGCTAAAGTCAGCGTTCACTCCGCCGATCGCCTCCATCTGTTCCAACGGGTCCAGGCTGTAGGCACGATCGACCAGTGAGACGAGGCGGAGGCGGCAGGGTTGCATGATGGTGGCTTGGTTCGAATTCCCGGTTCTGCGTGACCCCGCACTCTAGGAAAGGCGCGCCGCGAAAGCCACCGAATACGCTCCCCCATCCGGGCCGATTGCCGGCAAGATCGCAGATTGCAATCAGTCGGATCCGGCGATTAGATGGGAGACCCGATGGTCAACATCCCACACCCGCCTGAGGAACACTCCGACGAATTCTCGCTTCCGCTTTTCGCCTTCACCGTTCTGGCGACACTTGCGGGATTGATTGCCGCGCTTCGGTGGCTGTTCCCGGATGTGTGGTCCGAACAATTTCTGGCGCCCGCGTCCCACGCGGTGGTGGCATTCATGGCCATCACACTGGTCAACTGCTACGTGGAGTACTTCTTTCATCGCTATGTGCTGCATATGCCGGCGATCCCGCTCCTCAGCCGCCTCTACCGGCAGCACACGCTCCACCACGCGCTGACGCGCATCGCGCGCAAGCCCCTGGGCGATGGCCGTGGTATTCTGGTCATCGAGAATAAATTCCCGATCGTCGAACACGAGCAGGCCGAAGCCTCTTTCTTCCCCTGGTACTCGCTGACCGTATTTGCTCTCCTGCTCTCGCCGCTGTTTGCGCTTCTGCAATGGCTTTTGCCTTCGTTCCCTTGGTTCTTGTCCGGCTTCGCCGCGCTCTCGTCGTCGCTCGCGCTCTACGAGATTCTCCACGCCATCAATCACTGGCCGATCGAGAAGTGGGCGCCCCTCATCACCCATCGCCACTGGGCTTTCCTCTGGAGGCCTGCCTACGCATTTCATCTGCGCCACCACGCGGTCATCGACTGCAACGAATCGATCTCCGGATTCTTTGGATTGCCGATTGGCGACTGGACCTTTGGCACCTGTGTGATGCCCCAAACCATCTACGAAGAAGGGGAAGCGTGGACACAGGATAAATTCCGAAGCCCCAGGCCCCGTTGGCTCATTCGCTGGCTGGATCGCCGTGCAGAGCTCGCGGTCCAGCTGCGGCGCGCCCGCGCCGCAGCCCCGGCACCCGTGGCCGCACCCGCCACCGATTCGGTCGTTCCAGCCGGCAGGGTTTATTCGCGCGGCGAGGAGATTGCCAACTGGATGACCCACGGAGCCGGCCTAATCCTAAGCATGGTCGGACTGACGCTTCTGATCGTCTATTCCAGCCGCCGAGGCGATGCGTGGCATGTCGTCAGTTTCACGATATTTGGTCTCACCCTTCTGATCCTCTACACGGTCTCGACCCTCTATCACGCCTGGCGGAGCTCGCGAATGAAGCGCATTTTTCGCAAACTCGACTACGCCGCGATCTTCCTTCTGATCGGCGGTACGTATACCCCCTTTTTGCTGACCAGTTTACGCGGCCCGTTGGGCTGGACATTATTCGGGATCGTCTGGGGCATTTGCGGGGCGGGGGCGGTGTTCAAGCTCATCGTCGGCGGACGCTTTCCATTGGCCTCCACGCTCGCATATCTGTTCGTCGGCTGGCTGATTGTCGTCGCGGTCAATCCGATGTTTGCCGCCGTGCCACATGGTGGGATTTGGCTGCTGTTTGCCGGCGGCATTTGCTACTCGGTGGGAGTCATCTTCCACCGCTGGCGCAGCCTCCGTTACCACCACGCGTTCTGGCACGGCTGCGTTCTAGGCGGGAGCCTCTGCCATTTCCTCGCGGTGCTGCTTTTTCTGCTGCCGAGCGGTGCCTAGAGCGGCCCTTTGAGGATCGGAGCAGACCTCCGCCTCAAGGCTCATGATCCGAGCACCCTGCAAATAAACTTGCATTTGAGCCGGCCTCGGGCGACGGTGGCCTCTCGTAATAGCGTAAGGTGACAGTAGATGGTGGGTCTTCAGGTGAGCTTTAGGTTCAGGTGATGATTCGAAACCCGATTACCGGGAACGCGCTGACAGCAGACGAAGTATACGAATATCATCATGAACTCTAAACTATATGTCGGCAATATGTCGTTCAATACGACTGAAGACCAGCTCCGCACCACCTTCGGCCAATTTGGCACGGTGACCGATGTTTACATCGCCAACGATCGCGAGACGGGCCGCCCACGCGGCTTCGCCTTCGTCACATTCGGCACCGCCGAAGAGAGCGCCCTCGCCATGGAAAAGATGAGCGGCGCCGATCTCGATGGCCGCGCGCTCACCGTGAACGAAGCCCGCCCCAAGGAAGAAATGGGCGGCGGCGGCGGCGCTGGACGGTCCTTCAACAGCCCGAACCGCCGTGCCGGCGCGTTTCAGGCTCGCGGCAACAGCCGTTATTGATCCCTTTCATGGGCCACGGCCCATGATCACGAGGCGAAGCGCTCCGGCGCCTCGCCTTTTTTGTGCCCGGCTGGGTTCAAATTGCACTGGAACCGGGTGGCCGGGGAGTCGGTTACGCGCCCGCTACGGCCCAATGGCGTATAGTGTCGCGTTGGCCGCCCCCTGCCAGTAGGATTGGCGATCTACCCATCTTTTGGCCCATCAACCGCCAGGAACAAGAAAGACGCAATATATGCTCCGAGCTCTGCTCTGGGAGGACACTGTAGCCGCAGAATAAATCTGCGGCCGCGGTAAATCCTCCGCTCTGGCCCTGCAGCGCTTCAACGCGCGACAGGGCCAGACATTCCTGAGCCGCCCGGCGAGCGCCCAAATTCAAATTATGAGAAACGACTATATCCGAGAAGCCCTCAAGGTCATCAACGATCCGAATATCCTGATCAACGTGGTCTCCCGCCGCGTGAAGCAGTTGAGGCGCGGCAACCGCCCTCTGGTGGAGTCCCTCGAGAAACTCTCGCTGGAAGACACCGCGCTGCGCGAGATCGCTGAGAACAAGATCAGTTACGAACTGGCGACAGCCGAAGAGCTCGCCCGTCCGTAATCCACTCGCAGGGCCCAGTTCAGGCGGACCGGGCCCGGCGCCGGAATCGCAGGGAGAAGGCCAAAGCGGCTACCCCGCCCCCGAGAAGAGCCCAGGTCTCCGGCTCGGGAACAGCCAGAGGACCGAAGTTCGAAAGCACGACCGAAGTGCTGCCAAAGGAGCTTCCAGGTCCATAGTTCACGGTGAAATAGCCCTGACCATCACTGGTCGTTAGCACGCTCCCGTTGGACACATTGCTGAAGGTTCCAGCGAGGCTGGCGGAACTCATGAGCGTGAAGGTCTCCGCCGGAGTGACCGACAGCTGAAATCCGTTGGTGAAGGAAACCGATAGGGCGCCCCCCAGACCGAGCGCGCCGCCGACCGTGACGTTGTCGTACTGGGTTCCGCTCGTGGTTCCGCCCAGCTGAAAGATCGAGGTGGAGGTGCTGCCCAGCGTCAGGGCGCTTGAAAAACTGAGCGTGCCGGTCGCCGGTGCGGTTCCCGGCTGCAGATTGCCCGCGATCGTGATGCTCGAGACGGATACTGAGCCGTTTCCCGTCAGCGTCCCTCCTGATGCCGTGGACAGACCCGGAGCGCTGAAAGTGCCTCCACCCAGCTGTAGGATGCCATTGTTCGTCAGCGCGTTGGTTGACGCGTAGTTGCGGCTGCCCAAAACAGCGAGCGTGCCATTATTCGTCTGCAGGGTCTGTTCCAGGGTTTTGTATCCAGTGCCCGTTGCGTACGCGCGAAGCACCGATCCGGTGCCAACGAGAATGATCGTCGCGTCGTTGGTCGTGATCGGCATTTGGGCATTGTCAAAGGACAGTGTGCCGCCCGCGCCCGCCTCCCAAATGCCTCCCGTGAGGGTGTTCGAAGCAAGATTGGTCACTGCCGCGGTATTCTCGCCAATACCGATCGTGGATCCGAGCGCGTAGACGACCCCCGTTGACCCGTTGGTGAACGTGTCCCCGGAGTAGTAGCCCAGATACAAGGTGCCCGCGGTGCTCTGGATGGTTCCGCTGTTGCTGATCTGGAGGCCGCCGCCGTAGAGATAGTGAGTTCCAGAGACGGAACTCAGAAGAATCCCCAGATTGTTGAGGGTCGTCGTACCCTCCGAGCTGTTGTAAATTTGGGGTGCGCCGCTCAGCGTCTCGGAAGCGGCGATCGTCAACGACGCGCCGGCGTTGGTCAGGTAAATCGTGCTGCCGTTTCCCTCGTTGAAGCTCCCGCCAGTGAACGTGTTCGCTCCGTTCAAATAGAGATACGCGGAACCCGCCATCGTGAAGGCGCCGTTCAGCGTCACACCGTTTAAGGTGCCTCCCTGGTTGCCGAAAGTCAGGCCGTTTGCCCCGCCGGTCACTGTCCCGCCATTGATCGTGCCGCCGTAAAGCGTGTACTGGCCCGTGGTCGGCGCGTTCAGATTCGCGCTCGCATTGTTGAGCGTGCCGGAAAGGTCCACCGTGCCCCCGGCCCCGTTGATCGTCGTTGCGTTCAGCTGCGCCGTTGTGACGATCCCTCCCAAATTGAGGGTTCCACCGCTGGACGCCACCAGCGTCCCGGCCGATCCCGGCCAGGGGATGGTGGAATACCCAATTTGGACCGTGCCCGACCCGGTCGCCGTGATCGTTCCGGCATTGCTCCAAGCCGCCTGATAATAGCCGAAATAGAGCGTACCTGCCGAACTCGTGATCGTGCCGCCGGAGGCGTTGGTGACCGTATCGCCCGAATAGTAACCCAAGTACATCCCGCCCGTGCTGCTGTTGGTGATCGAACCATGGTTCGTAATGGTCATCCCATTCCCGTTGCCATAGGTGTAGGATGTGCCCGTGGTGTTGTTGATCGTCCCGTTGTTGACGATCGCGGGTGCGCTCGATCCGTTGTTGGAAATGCTCACGTTGCCCGTGAGCGTTTCGCCCGAGGGAATCGTCAAGGCCGTGCCGGAACCGCTCAAATACACGTTCGAACTCGTGCCAAAGGTAACGGTTCCTCCGGTAAACGTCGTTGCTCCGCTCGCATAAAGGTAGGCGTAAGTCGGCAGCGTGAAGGACCCGTTCAGCGTCACGCCGTTCAAGGTGCCGCCCTGATTGCTGAATATCAGGGCGCTGGCCCCGCCGGTCACGGTCCCGCCGTTGATCGTGCCGCCATAGAGTGTGTACTGGCCCGTCGTCGGTGCGGTCAAAGTCGCGCTCGCATTGTTGAGCGTGCCGGAAAGATCCACCGTTCCCCCGGACCCATTGATCGTTGTCCCGGCGAGCTGGGCCGTCGTGAACGTCCCCGCCAGGTTGAGGGTTCCACCGCTGGACGCCACCAGCGTTCCGGCGGAGCCCGTCCAGGGGGTGGTGTAAGAGCCCACCTGGACCGTACCCGAGCCGGTTGCCGTGATCGTTCCGGCATTGCTCCATGCTGCCGCGTTATTGCCGAAATAGAGCGTTCCCGCCGAATTGGTGATCGTCCCGCCGGAGGCGTTGGTAAAGGTATCGCCCGTATAATATCCCAGGTACATCCCGCTCGCGCTGCTATTGGTGATCACCCCATTGTTCGTGAAGGTCATTCCGTAGCCGTTGCCGTAGATGGACGCGTTGCATGTGGTGTTATTGATCGTCCCGTTGTTGACGACCGAGGGTATGCTCGACCCGCTGCTGGAAATGTTCACATTGCCCGTGAGCGTTTCGCCCGAGGGGATCGTCAAGGCCGTGCCGGAACCGCTCAAGTACACGGTCGCACCCGACCCATAGGTGATCGTCCCGCCGGTAAACGTCGTCGCTCCGCTCGCATAAATATAGGTGGAACTCGGCAGCGTGAAGGCCCCATTCAGCGTCACCCCGTTCAAGGTCCCGCCCTGATTGCTGAATATCAGGGCGCTGGCCCCGCCGGTCACCGTCCCGCCACTGATCGTCCCGCCATAGAGCGTATACTGACCCGTCGTCGGCGTGGTCAAAGTCGCGCTCGCATTGTTGAGCGTGCCGGAAAGATCCACCGTTCCTCCGGACCCATTGATGGTCGTCCCTGCGAGCTGGGCCGCCGTGAATGCGCCCGATAGGTTGAGCGTCCCACCACTGGTGGCATTGAGGGTGCCGGCCGAGCCGGACCACGCATTCGTTCCGCCGCCTATCTGGACGATGCCCGACCCGGTCGCCGTGATCGTCCCCGCATTGCTCCATGCTGCCGCGTTATTGCCGAAATAGAGCGTCCCCGCCGAATTGGTGATCGTCCCGCCGGAGGCGTTGGTGACGGTATCGCCCGAATAATATCCCAAATACATCCCGCTCGCGCTGCTATTGGTGATCACCCCATTGTTCGTGATCGTCATCCCGTAGCCGTTGCCGTAGATGGACGCGCTGCCTGTAGTGTTGTTGATCGTCCCGTTGTTGACGACCGAGGGTATGTTGGACCCGCTGCTGGAAATGTTCACATTGCCCGTGAGCGTTTCGCCCGAGGGGATCGTCAAGGCCGTGCCGGAACCGCTCAAATACACATATCCACCCGACCCATAGGTGATCGTCCCGCCGGTAAACGTCGTCGCTCCGCTCGCATAAAAATAGGTGGAACTCGGCAGCGTGAAGGCCCCATTCAGCGTCACCCCATTCAAGGTGCCGCCCTGATTGGTGAATATCAGGGCGCTGGCCCCGCCGGTCACCGTCCCGCCATTGATTGTGCCGCCATAGAGCGAATACTGGCCCGTCGTCGGCGCGGTCAAAGTCGCGCTCGCATTGTTGAGCGTGCCGGAAAGGTCCACCGTTCCTCCGGCCCCATTGATGGTCGTCCCAGCGAGCTGGGCCGCCGTAAATGCGCCCGATAGATTGAGCGTCCCCCCACCGGTGGCATTGAGGGTGCCGGCCGAGCCGGACCACGCACTCGTTCCGCCGCCTATCTGGACGATGCCCGACCCGGTCGCTGTGATCGTCCCAGCATTGCTCCATGCCGCCACGTTACTGCCAAAATAGAGCGTTCCTGCCGAATTGGTGATCGTCCCGCCGGAGGCGTTGGTGAAGGTATCGCCCGAATAGTATCCCAGGTACATACCGCCGGCGCTACTATTGTTGATCGCTCCATTGTTCGTGAAAGTCATCCCGTATCCGTTGCCGTAGAGGGCTGCGTTGCCCGTAGTGTTGTTGATCGTCCCGTTGTTGACCACCGAGGGGATGCTCGATCCGCTGCTGGTAATGTTCACATTGCCCGTGAACGTCTCGCCCGAGGCAATCGTCAGGGCCGTCCCGGAACCGCTCAAATACACATATCCACCCGACCCGTAGGTCAGGGTTCCCCCGGTAAATGTCGACCCTCCGCTCGCATAGATATAGTTGGAACTCGGCAGCGTGAAAGCTCCGCTCATAGTCACGCCGTTCAAGGTGCCGGCCTGAGGGCTGAACGCCAGGCCACTGGCCCCGCCGGTCACCGTCCCGCCGTTGATCGTCCCGCCGTACAGGGTAAACTGCCCAGCGGCGGGAGCTCCGAGCGTCGCGCTCGCATTATTCAGCGTCCCGATCAAGTCTACCGTTCCTCCGGAGGCATTGATGCTCGTCCCGGCCAGTTGCGCCGTGGTAAAGGCGCCTAGAAGCTTTAGCGTGGACCCCGACGAGACATTGAGAGTCCCCGCCGACCCGGTCCAAGCCGTCGAACCACTGCCCAGCTGGATGATGCCCAGTGCGGACGCTGAGATGGTTCCCGAGTTGGTCCAGGTTCCGCCATTGTTTCCGAGGATGATTGTGCCCCCCGACGTGGAGATGGTCGCTCCCGAAGCGTTGACGAATGTGTCCGATGAATAATATCCAAGGTAAAGCGCTTCGCCGGTCCCCTGGCTAATCGAGCCGCCGCTGGCATTCGTGAACGTATTCGCGTTGCTGCCACCCCCTTCGATATAGGCCGTCCCCGCAGTTTGGGTGATCGCCACCGAGTTCGTCAGCGTGTTTCCACTTCCCGTCAGGTTGATTTGGGCACCCGAGCCGAGGGTGACCGCGCCCGTTTGAAAACTGGATGCGGCGGACGTGCCGACCAGGTTGAGCGTCTGGCCACCGATGGCCAGCGTCGCGTTGCTCGAATTGAGGACGATCGAATTGATCGACTCGGTTCCGTTCAACGTGAGCGTGTAATTGGATCCGGTCGCCGTGATGCTGGCCTTGACCAACGAGGAGTTCGGAACCGTGGTCGGACTCCAGTCAGCGGCGGTGCTCCAATTTCCGCTGATGGCGGACGCCCACGAAGTCGTTGTCACCGCCTGGGCCTCCACCTGGCGGTGAGCAAGGATCCCGCACAAGATCCCCAAGAGAAGCCTCCGCCAGCTCCGCCCCGCGCTGCTCTGATGCACAAGAGCGCACGCCGGCCGCAAATACGGCGGAGAGAGCGCTGGAATGGGTGCAAGCGGACGCGCGTTCACAGAAGCAATCGGGACTTCAGCCACTATTGTAGGTTATTGGCATTCATAAAGCGCTAAATCCGGAATAATCGCCAACGCCGCTACACTACCCCCTGACGCCGCCTAAGGCCGGGCGTCTCCGCCGCTGGAACCGAAAAGCCATCCCTATGGCGCCGACTCCGCCCACCAGAAGTACCCAGGTCTGAGGCTCGGGCACTACCAGGGGAGTGTAATTCGAAAGGACCACCGAAGTGGTGCCGAACGCGCTCCCCGGGCCATAATTTACCGTGAACGAGCCGAAGTTATCCGTTGTCGTCAGAACCCCGCCGTTGGCTACATTGCCAAACGTTCCAGCGAGACCGGCGGCGCTGAAAAGCGTGAAGGTTTCGCTGGCGAGGATTGAGGATTGAAAGCTGTTCGTGAAAGCCAGCGAGAGCGTCCCCCCCAGAGCAAGCGCCCCGCCGACCGTGACGTGGTCGTACTGGCTTCCGGAGGTCGTTCCGCCAATCAGGAATATCGAAGTCGAGGTGCTGCCCAAAGTCAGCGCGGTCGAGAAACTGAGCGTGCCCGTAGCCGGTGAGGTTCCAGGAACGAGATTGCCCGCCACCGTGGGGCTGGCCACAGAAACAGTCCCCGTGCCGGTCAGCGTGCCGCCCGAACCGGTTCCAAAACCGGGCGCGGTGAAGGTGCCCCCGCCCAGTTGCAGGGTTCCGTTGTTCGTCAGCGCATTGGTCGAGGAATAGTTGCGGCCACTAAGGACCTCCAGCGTTCCATTATTCGTCTGCAGCGTCTGCTCCAGGGTCTGATAGCCCACGCCCGTTGTGTAGGTGTTCAGCACCGAGCCCGTGCCACTGAGGATGATGGTCGCGTTGTTGGTGGTGATCGCCTGTTGAGCGTCTGTGAAGGAAAGCGTGCCTCCATTGGCCGCCTCCCAGGTGCCTCCCGTCAGCGTATTCGACGCCAGGTTGGTCACAGTCCCGTTGCTGCCTCCGGGATCGATCGTTCCGCCGTTGGCGAATACCGTGCCCTGGGACGCGTTTGTAAACGCGTCTCCAGTCTGGTATCCGAGATTCAGGACCCCGGCGGTGCTGACGAACATGCCCGAATTTGCGATCGTAAACCCGCTATACCCGGCGCCGTAGATGTAGTTGGTGCCTGAAGAATTGGTGAACGCACCTTGATTCACCACCCCCTCATTGATCGCCTGCGCGTAGATACCCACATTGCCCGTCCACGTCGCTCCCGAGGCAATGGTCAGCCCAGTGCCTGTTCCGCTCACATGAACCACGTTGTTCGCGAAGGTCGTGGTGCCACTGGTGAAGATCGTGCCATTCGCCGCAGCGAAGGTCGCGCTGGAGGGAACGCTGAAATTGCCCGTCATCGTCGCCCCGCTGAGCGTGCCGCCCGTGGTGCCGAAGGTGAGCGCGGTCCCATTCACGGTGCCGCCCGTGATCGTGCCCCCGGCCAAGGTGTAAATTCCCGAGTTGGGCGCGACGACGGTCGCACTCGCGTTGTTGAGGGTCCCCGTGATGGCGAGCGTGCCGCCCGAACCGTTGATCGTTCCGCTCGTCAAGTTCGACGTGGAAAAGGCCCCCCCCAGGTTCACCGTCCCGCCGCTCGCCGCCACAATCGTTCCGGTGTTGGTCCAGGTCGTCGTGCCGGTGCCCACCGTCAGAATGCTCGAAGAGCCCGTCGCTTCCAGGGTGCCGCTATTGGTGATCATATCGGAGATACCGCCCAAAATAATCGTGCCCCCGTTGGCAATGATCATCCCGCCAGAGCTGTTCACCACCGAATCATTGGCCGCGTAGCCGAGATTGAGGGTGGCACCCGTGCCGTTGACGGTGCCCGAGTTGGTGAAGCTAAATCCACTGTTGTTGGCTCCGTAGATGTAGTTGCTCCCGGAAGAATTGGTGATGGTTCCCTGATTGATCATCCCCTCGCTGGCCCCGGACGCGTAGACGCTCACGTTGCCCGTCCACGTCGCGCCAGAGGCAATGGTTAAGGCCGTGCCCGATCCGCCGACATGAAGCACGTTGTTCCCAAAGGTCGTGGTGCCTCCGGTGAAGGTCGTGCCGCTCATGGCCGTGAAGGTCGCGCTGGCCGGAGCGCTGAAATTGCCCACCATCGTCGTCCCGCTTAGGGTGCCGCCCGAAGTGCCGAAGGTGAGCGCAGTGCCGTTCACCGTGCCTCCGGTGATCGTGCCTCCCGCCAGAGTGTAGATTCCCGAGTTGGGCGCCACGATCGTCGCGCTCGTGTTGTTGAGGCTCCCGGTGATGCCGATCGTGCCGCCGGCGCCGTTGATCGTTCCGCTCGTCAGATTGGAGGTGGAGAAGGCCCCCCCCAGATTCACCGTCCCGCCGCTCACCGCCACAATCGTTCCGGTGTTGGTCCAGGTGGTCGATCCCGAGCCCACGGTCAGGACGCTCGAGGAGCCTGTCGCTTCCAGGGTGCCGGCGTTGGTGATCGTGTCTGAGACCCCGGCCAAAAGAATCGTGCCCCCGTTGGCAATAATCATTCCAGTCGAGCTGTTCACCACCGAGTCATTGGAGGCGTAGCCGATCGTGAGCATGGAGCCGGTTCCGTTCACGGTGCCCGAATTGGTGAAGCTAAATCCGCTGTTGTTGGCGCCGTAGATGTAGTTGCTGCCGGAAGAATTGGTGATCGTCCCCTGATTGATCATCCCCTCGCTCGCCGCGGAAGCATAGACGCTCACGTTGCCCGTCCACGTCGCGTCCGAATTGATTGTCAGCGCCGTGCCCGATCCGCCGACGTGGATCAGGTTGTTTCCAAAGGTGGTGGTGCCTCCGCCGAAGGCCGTGCCGCTCGCGGCCGTGAAGGTCGTGCTGCTCGGGGCGCTGAAATTGCCCACCATCGTCGTCCCGCTGAGCGTCCCGCCCGCGGTACCGAACATGAGCGCGCTCCCATTCACCGTGCCTCCAGTGATCGTTCCGCCCGACAGGGTATAGATACCCGAATTGGGCGCCACGACCGTTGCGCTTGCGTTGTTGAGGCTTCCCGTGATGCCGAGCGTCCCGCCGGCGCCGTTGATCGTTCCGCTCGTCAGGTTGGCGGTGGAGAAGGAGCCGCCCAGATTCACCGTGCCGCCGCTCGCCGCCACGATCGTTCCGGTGTTGGTCCAGGTCGTCGTGCCGGTGCCCACCGTCAGAATGCTCGAAGATCCCGTCGCTTCCAGGGTGCCGCTATTGGTGATCATATCGGAGACGCCGCCCAAAAGAATCGTGCCTCCATTGGCAATGATCATCCCGCTGGAGTTGTTCACCACCGAATCATTGGCCGCGTAGCCGAGATTGAGGGTGGCACCCGTGCCATTGACGGTGCCCGAGTTGGTGAAGCTAAATCCACTGTTGTTGGCTCCATAGATGTAGTTGCTCCCGGAAGAATTGGTGATGGTTCCCTGATTGATGATCCCCTCGCTGGCCCCGGATGCGTAGACGCTCACATTGCCCGTCCACGTCCCACCGGAGGCGATGGTCAGGGCCGTGCCCGATCCGCCGATGTGAATAATGTTGTTCCCGAAGGTGGTGGTGCCTCCGGTGAAGGTCGTGCCGCTCATGGCCGTAAACGTCGCGCCGGCCGGAGCGCTAAAATTGCCCGTCATCGTCGTCCCGCTGAGCGTGCCGCTCGAGCCGAACATGAGCGCGCTGCCATTCACTGTGCCTCCCGTGATCGTTCCTCCCGCCAGAGTGTAGATTCCCGTATTAGGCGCCACGAGGGTCGCGCTCCCGTTGTTGAGGCTTCCGGTGATAGCGAGCGTGCCGCCCGAGCCGTTGATCGTACCGCTCGTCAGATTGGAGGTTGAGAAGGCGCCCCCCAGATTCACCGTGCCGCCGCTCGCCGCCACGATCGTTCCGGTGTTGGTCCAAGTCGTTGTGCCGGTACCCACGGTTAGGATGCTCGAGGATCCCGTTGCTTCCAGGGTGCCACTGTTGGTGATCGAGTCGGAGGCGGCCCCCAATGTAATCGTGCCTCCGTTGGCAATGATCATCCCGCTGGAATTGTTGATAACCGAATCATTGCCGCCCGAACCGATATTAAGCGCGGCGCCCGTGCCGTTCACGGTGCCCGAATTGGTGAAGGAAAATCCGCTATTGGTGCCTCCGTAGATGGTGTTGGTGCCGGCCGAATTGGTGATCGTTCCTTGATTGACCATCGCTTCGCTCGCCGCCTGCGCGTAGACACTCACGTTGCCGGTCCAGGTCGCTCCCGAAGCAATCGTCAGCGCCGTGCCCGTTCCGCCGATGTGAATAATGTTGTTCCCAAAGGTGGTGGTGCCACCAGTAAAGACCGTGCCGCTCATCGCCGTGAAGGTCGAGCTGCTCGGGGCGCTGAAATTGCCCGTCATCGTCGATCCGCTGAGCGTCCCGTTCGCGCCGAAAATGAGCGCGCTCCCGTTCACCGTGCCGCCCGTGATCGTTCCGCCGGCCAAAGTGTAGATTCCCGAATTGGGCGCCACCAGAGTCGCACTCGCGTTGTTGAGGGAACCGGCCAGGTTGACCGTGCCGCCGGAGCCATTGATCGTCGTTCCCGTGAGCTGCGCGTTGGTGAAAGAACCCGCCAGATTGAGGGTGCCTCCGCTGGAGGCAACAAGGGTGCCGGCCGAGCCCGACCAGGCCGTCGTGCCGGAGCCTATCTGCACGATGGCGCTCGAGCCCGTCGCGGTGATCGTGCCCGCGTTGCTCCAGGAAGACAGATTATCGCCGAAGTAAAGCGTTCCACCGGAGTTTGTGATCGTGCCCCCCGACGAATTCGTGAACGTATCCGCAGAGTAATTACCCAATTGGAGGGTGGAGCCCCCCGATACCGTTATCGAGCCGGAGTTTGTGAATGAGAACGGATTCCCATTCCCATAGATCTGGGCTGTGCCCGAGTTCTGGATGATCGAAGCGGCGTTGGAGAGGCTGCCGCCGCTGGCATAATTGATGATCGAACCGCCGGACAGGGTGACCGTGCCCGCCTGAAAAGACGAGGACTGGGAGGCGCCCATGAGGTTGAGGTTGAATCCGTTTAGGGCGAATGTCGCCGCGGTCGAATTCACGTTGACCGAATAAATACTCTCGCCGGTGTTGAGCGTGACCGTATAGGGCGAGCCGGCGGCGGCGATCGTCGCGCTGATGGACGAGCTATTGGGGACCCCGTTTGACCAGTCTGCGCTCGTGGTCCAGTTGCCGCTCACCGCCGAACTCCAAGAGCTCGGGGTTTGAGCCTGTGCAGGGACAAGGCAAAAGACCAGGCCGGCCGCCAAGGGAAGGACCCTCCGAAATTCCGCCACGGCCCCGAGCCGTATCCGCGCCGTCGCAGATATCCGGAGTTTGAGAAGCGGCCCTGAAGTGTGCGGGATCAAAGTGTGAAACGTGCCCCGGATATGGGTACGGATGGCGATGACTATTGGATGCGATGCCCCTGTGAGAAAGCGAAATTTGTCACCGGGGAGCGAATAAGCCGAGAAAGGGCGGGATCCCCCTTTAATCTGCGCCGTTGACACCCAGGGACCCCGGCATTTAGCCTTTCCCTTCCAAAAACAGACAGGACTCTTTTACCGACCTCCATGAGCACCACCGAAGTCAAGACCCAGACGCTGACGCCCGCCGAGATTCCGTTCACCGATCCGGGACAGATGGTCCGTTATGTGACGGACACCGGCAAGATCCTGCCCCGCAAATACACCGGCCTCACCGCCAAGCATCAGAGGGCGATCACCAAGACGCTTAAGCACTCCCGCAACATGTTGCTGGCGAAGTGATTCGAGTCTCCTGAATCTCGACCTATCGGCCGGAGCGGCGCTCCGGCCTTTTTTGTGCCCGAGACCTGCCATGCGGGCTCACGTCTACAGAAACACCCCGCGCAACCTCGCCCTTTTGGCCCGGGTGCTGCGGAACGGGGGCTTGGTGGCGGTGCCTTCCGAGACGGTCTACGGACTGGCGGCGGACGCCCTGAATCCCGAAGCCTGCCGAAAAATTTTCGCCGCGAAGGGCCGGCCGGCCACCGATCCCCTGATCGTGCATATCGCCCGGTTTGAGGACCTGGATCGAGTCGCCGTATCCAACCCGGCCGCCTTGAAATTGGCGCGCGCCTTCTGGCCCGGACCGCTCACCCTGGTGCTTCCAAAAAAGGCCGTGGTTCCAGACGCGGTCACCTCTGGGCGGAACAGCGTCGCCGTTCGCATGCCGGCCCATCCAGCATTCCTGCGCCTCCTCCGCCTTGCCGGCACTCCCCTCGCCGCACCCAGTGCCAATCCCTTTGGTTATGTGAGCCCGACGACCGCCCGGCATGTTCAGGACGGATTGGGAGAACGGATCGGACACATTCTCGACGGTGGCGCCTGCCGGATAGGAATTGAATCTACCATCGTCGATCTTCGCGATTCCTCGAGGCCCCGGATCCTGCGCCCGGGAGCGATCACAGCAGACGAGCTGCAACGAATTCTAAAGAGGCCGGTGTCCCTGCAACCGATGCGCACGCAGCGGTCGGCAACGGCCCAAATCGCGCCCGGCCAGCTCGCGCGCCACTACAGCCCCGCGACACCCGTGCGGCTGCACCCCAAGATCCGGACGACTCTCATCGCGGCCACCGACCAGACCTCAGACGGTACCGCCCGCCAACGCGTTGGGCCGGCCGCGGGCAAAGAAGCCTGGGTATTCCTCAAGCGCCCCCCGCAAACCGTCTTGCGCGCCTGCGGCGACGGGCCGGTTCGCTGGCTTGACCGCGTGGGAGATCTGCGGGGCGCCGCGCGCCGGCTCTTCGCGGTCCTTCGGGAGCTCGACGGCCTCGGGCTCTCCGCGATCCATGTCGAAATTCCCGCCGGCGCGGGCTTGGCTGAAGCTATCCGCGACCGGCTTGCCCGTGCCTCCGGCCGTCCATAATTTGCGCCAGTTCCCGCAGCAGGCGTTCGTTCTGCTCGGAGGTGCCGACGGTGATGCGAAGCCACTCAGGGAGATGGTACGGCCGGAGCGGCCGAACGATGATCCCCCGCCTCTGCAACTCCCCGAAGACCGCCGGGCCGTCTCCCACCTTAACCAGGAGGAAGTTCGCCTCGCTGGGCACGAATTCAAGCCCAAGCGCGCGGGCACCCTCCTCAAGACGGCGCAGCCCTGAGCGCGTCTCGCGGGCGCACCGGGCCGTGAACTCCGTGTCCTCTAGCGCCGCCGTCGCCGCCGCCTGAGCGATCGCGTTGACGTTGAACGGCTGGCGGACCCGGTTGAGAAGGCCGGCCATCTCGGTTCCGGCGTAGCCGTATCCAACACGCAGCGACGCAAGCCCGTAAATTTTGGAGAAGGTCCTAAGGGCGACCACGTTGCGTCCCTCGCGGATCAGCGGCCGCAGGTCGGGGGGCGACTCCTGGAATTCGGTATACGCTTCGTCGAAGACGCACACGACATGCGGCGGAAGCGAACGGGCGAATGCGAGCAGCTCCTCGCCGGAATTGGCCGTTCCCACCGGATTGTTGGGACTGGCGACCAAGACCATCTTGGTGCGTTCGGTCACAGCCTCCCGAAGGGCACGAAGATCATTGTGAAATCCGACCAGCGGGACCTCGACGGGGGTCGCGCCGAAGAGAAGCGTCACCAGGCGGTACACCGCGAATTCAGGGCGGCCCATCAGGACCTCGTCTCCAGGTCCGAGAAACACGTGGCCCAAAAGCTCAATGATCTCGTTGGACCCATTTCCGACGATGAATTGATCTGCGGTCAGCCCATAGTGCCTCGAAAGAGCTTGGCGCAGCCCGAGACAGCCACCGTCCGGATAGAGCTGGCCGCTCAACAGAGCGCGGGTCGCCGCCTCGACCGCGCGCGGCGAAGGGCCAAAGGCGTTCTCGTTCGAAGCCAGTTTGATGATTCCCTTCGGATCAATCCCGAGTTCGCGCGCAACATCCTCAATCGGACGTCCCGGCTCGTAGACCGGCTGTGTCAGCACGTGGGGTTTGGCGAGCGCGGAGGGTGAGGGCGAAGGCGGGGGCACGGTGGGAAGGGACTCGCGCCGGAACCGGATTGGCGCAGGATGACCGACCATTCGACACGAATCGTCGCCCCCCTTGAAGCCTAAAGCGCATCGCTTGCCGTTCCTTAACCCTGGCCTCTGGGCATTTCTCGCCATCATTCCAGGGTTTCTCACAGCAACCGCCGACGCCGCCCAAACCGCTGGCCAGCTCGCCAGCGCCGCCCCGGCTGCAGCTGCCGCTGCCGCTGAGGGTGGCTCCGTCGCGATCGAAGAAGGCGTACTAGGCGCCGCCCACTATGCGATAGCCCTTCCTGCTGCGCGGTGGAACCACCGGCTATTGCTGATCGCGCACGGATTCAGGCCCG
>Ga0302325_10011789_pt1 | contig 18801 bp, 14 predicted proteins | sample Palsa_T0_2_FD_201948 | JGI IMG/M metagenome (GOLD analysis project Ga0302325, IMG submission 201948) | Peat permafrost microbial communities from Stordalen Mire near Abisko, Sweden - Palsa_T0_2 | ecosystem: Environmental > Terrestrial > Soil > Palsa > Peat permafrost | place: Sweden: Abisko...
GAAATCATTCTGAAAAGAAGGCCATCATACCAAAATGTACGTTACGTTCCGACTGGTTGTAAAAATCATTCGCTCCTCCCAGGTGTTCATAAGAGTTGGAGGGACACGGTTTTGGCTCTCGTCGTTGGCAACCTGAAACTCGATGTCTGGGCCGAATCCCAGACATTATTTCATCAGATGTGTGAATGAATCATGGACATCCGAAGTGACTATATACAGACAATGTACTCGCGGCGAAGGCTACCCCGAAGAAGGATCCTGTGATTCAGGTTTTCAACAACCAAGATGAGTTTAGTTGCTTCCGACTATACTGCGAAGAAGTTGCGCCCCAGTTGTCTCGCTCGAGCCGATCAGTGTGGCATCAACTAGTACTCCAGGCTGGTCAAGACCAAGCTTTCATCCGGCATGCTATCATCTCCATCGGCGCATTGAGGCGGTCGCTGAAAACGATGGGCATGGGAATCATAGGGACCCCAGATGAGCGAAGGCCTTCCATCGCGAATGATCCAGAGAAACTCAACTCCGTCAAAATTTATGCTTTCGCCCTCGAGCAATACGAAAAGTTTTTGCAGGGAGTGAAGAGTCACATTCCTTCGCTATCTAAAGAACAGGGTAGGCGGATGGCAATGATTGCTTGTTTACTTGTGGTCTGCACTGAGACAATGATGTTCCAATTTGGAAACTCTCTTAGCCACGCGCAGAGTGGGCTCGCGCTTTTCGAGGATCTCCTGAACGATGGATTAGATGTCAACGATCGAGACGGACTATACTCCCCGAAGCCGAATATTATCGAAGATGAACTCGTGCAACAGTATTATCGGATGGAGCTACAAACCATGGCTGTGTACGATACAAGGGCCCCAAGTGCTCACTGGCGTCTTGGAAAGGAAGGGACGGGGAGTATCAGGGATATGCCGAAGGAGTTTACCAGCGTTGAGCAAGCAAGGTTGCACCTTGATCTCGTCATGCGACGGACCTACCACTTCATGACTTACGCACTGGCGGATCGAGCGACCTTTCTCAAGTTTAGAGACGTCGGGACACAGCGTAATATCCCTTCCAGTTCAACCCCCGACTTGGCCCCTGAAGGGATCAAACCAAGGTTAATGGAAGCCTCCGATGAGCTACAAGTGGAACAAGAGATACACTGTTCAGAAAATAGAAGATGGTCTCAAGCTTTTGAGCCACTCTACCGCTCAGCACTTCGCAATATCGACCAAGCAGAATCAATTCGAGTTCTTCTTTTGAAAATCCACTCCTTGACAACAAAAATACGGCTGGCAGGCCATATCTCGAAAACCGAGATGGTTTATGACGACTTCATGCCGGATTTTGAAAAGATTGTCAACCTGGGGAAGACAGTTCTCAATCATCCGCATGCGGATAAATTCTTTGCAGAGGGATCTTTCAGTCTCGATCTAGGCCTCATCTATTGCTTGATGACTCCTGCGACGACTTGTCGCGATCGGCATCTTCGACGTGAAGCGATAGCGCTGCTGTCGATAAGATCTTGGAGGGAAGCACAGTGGGGAAGTGAGACGTCGGCAGATGTAGCGAAATGGATAGTAGAGGTTGAAGAGGACGGTGTCGAAACCGAGTCTATACCAGAATGGGCTCGGGCTCGACTCCGTGTCATCGATGCAAGCTTGGAGAAGAAAACGGCACACTTGTATTGTATCCGAGGTGTAGGGGAGTCCCTTACCCACAAAGATACCATTCGATACTGGGGGGACATGGGAGGTTGAAGTAGGTCGATTTCGAAAAGTTTTCCTGGTTCTCCGTTATTTGCGATTAACAAAATTCTTCCCAGGATGAACCAATGACTCTTCCCCTTCCATCAAACTTCACACCCTCCTCTCTCAACAACTTTCGCTTCTTATCATCGTGCAAACCCTCCTTGCCATTGCGACCCCAGCTACCATGGAAACCGCCTAGCCCACCTCCGCTAGCCAAGACTCGATGACAAGGAACCTGCGGCGCGAAAGGGTTGTTTCTTAAGGCGTTGCCCACAGCTCGAGGCGACGAGGATAGGTGCTTTGATATGGCGGCATACGTGCTATATCGGCCTCGCGGAACTTGGCATAGTGCTGTTAGGACTTTCTTCTGAAATGAAGATTTGTCGGATAAGGCAATCTTTTTGAGCCAAGGCGTAAGGTCTTCCTTTCCTCCCTTGTCCAGGATTGGGCGGTGTACGGACTCTTCAGCTGATTGCAACTTCCTTTTTTTCACCTCTTTTTCTGCCCCGTCCACCGATATCTCACCTTTCTCATCCGTCTTTCTCTTCCTCTTCCCAGGACTGCTCCTATCAACCTTACCACTTGCCTTCCCGCTGGCTACTTCCCCCTTCCCCCTTAACGCCAAGCTTTTATTGTCGAGCTCCACAAGATCAGCTTCCCCGTCCAAGATCTCCTGTCCAAGGCGAATGCTATCCTCCAGTTGATCCTTCGACATATTTTTATATGCTGGACTTTTAATCTTCTCCATCCAAGGAGCGTCAATGCCAACTATGGAGTCCAGGATAATGCGCGCAAAGCAGTGATCCACGTGCGCTGGCCATTTTAGCTGATAGGATGTCAGTTCATGGCACGGAACATTGTGAGAAAGAGAAATAGAAAGAGGGTTTGATGTACTTGGGACGGAGACTTAGACGTTGCGGCAGCAGGAAGAGACTTCTGGAACATTTCTTTCCATTTGGTTTGGAGTTGCTCAAGTTCGGAGTCTTGTGTCATTGTTACGATGATCCTTGCCTTCTAGATTCCAGGTATGGAATGTCGGGACTGCAGCAGCGGAGGCTTTTGTCCTCTTGCAGGATGCAATTGGGGGAGGAAGGAAAGCGGACGTGTGGCGATGTTTGGGCTGCTCGTAAACGCGTCAAGTGCAGGGCGTGAGACGTGAATCGGTCACGGAGTCACGAGGTCATTTAGTGCCCGGCCGGTGGATGGCAGATCAGGAACGTCGCTACTCGTACGCCACGAGTCTTGCCTGCGAGTGGTGCTGTGATAGAGTCGTGATAAGGTTTGCATAGGTAGAGCCGTGAAAGCAAAACGATCATTCCTGCTTGCTGGTAATTGAAGTCCTGTGGAGTTTTCCCGTCTCTACTCTACGTCCATCGACATCGACTGACGGCCTCGCCTAAACTCGCTTGAGTGGTTATCCCCAAAAAATTGCAAAAAAGAATTAAAGGTCGACGCTCAACCCAAACGCACCACCCAAACCACACAACAAGTGTATTCCAATACCGCCACACCACGGTGAAGATCTCTCTGCAGAGTGAAGCCTCCCTCAAGAAGTGTTCTTCATTGCTTAGGGTCCCGCCAGCATCGTGAGTTTCCTGCACGAGTGGAGAACCACCGCCATGTTCGAACTGGGCACTGTTGGTGGTGTTCTTGCGAACGAAATGGGTGAAGAGATCTGGGATGCTGATGTCTTCCAAGTTTGTGACCATTACAGCCAAGATCAAAAATCGCTTATTTAAATATATAACACCCAAAATATTTCTGGGGATCAAGTGCGAGGAAAAACCCGCCAGAGCCCGCACCCCTGTCAGGGAAAAGCACGCTAAAAAGTCGGCTGGGACAATCGCGACTCCCGTTCAAAGAAAAGTTTCAAGAAAACAATTCATTCTAAAATCTGCCTCCGACTCCTGCTTCTCGCACTGCGTCCATTTGTATGGGCTTTCGATGTTGCAATGGCCTAGACGGGTTTCCAGGCTTGCAAATTTTACAAATTTAGGAGCGAAATCTTTCATTCGACCTTTCAACTTCAGTCCGATGGATACTGTCAAACAGTCGCAGGACCGAAGAGATGGTCATGGTCAGGATACACGGAAGAGGCAATTTCAAGGTGGGCGAGGCCCAAAGAGGCAAAGAACTCGGAAGGAGAAGCCTGTGAAGGAAGGATCCAACGACGAGGTCTTAGTTGCAGATGTTCGAGCCTTGTTTGCAGCCCAGAGGCTCTCGACTGCGTCGACTTCAGCGGCACTCCAAAATGCACCTGATGCCACAGACAATACGAACTCCGAAGATTCCAAACTCCCCGAAGAGGAAAATAAGGAAGCTGCTGTTACCAACGGCACAGCTGAATTGCCCAAACCCTTTACGGAGATCGAGGTGAAGGTGGTTGAGATCTCTTCTACAGGAGATGGTCTTGCTTTATACGGCTCTTCAGATCAGATTTACGTGGTTCCCTTCTCCACCCCGGGTGATATCATCAAAGCGAAGGTGGTCAGACATTTTGACGACAACCATTATTCTCTGGCAGATTTCGTATCCGTGATCGAAGCGGGGCCACTTCGAGACGACAGTCGGATCAATTGCAAATACTTCAGCACATGTTCCGGCTGTCAATTTCAGATGTTGGATTACCCAACGCAATTGAAACACAAGAAGACAATAGTTGAGAAGGCATACAAGAACTTTTCACAATTACCACCCGAGCTTGTTCCCTTGATCGAGGATACCATCGGGAGTCCATTGCAGTATGGATACCGCACAAAACTAACACCGCACTTTGACGGTCCACCAGGACATATCAGCAAGCCTGATAGGATAAAGGGGGTGCGAAAATACTTCGCGGAGGTTCCGAATATTGGTTTTATGGGAAAGGGGCTGAAAAGGACTTTGGACATCGAGGACTGCCCGATTGGGACCGATGCTGTCAGAATGGGGATGAAAAGTGAGCGGTCAAGAGTGGTGAAGGAATTGGACAAGTATAAGAAGGGCGCTACAATTCTGTTGCGGGAAAGCACGTTGAGGGTTCAAAACGACGACGAAAAAGCCTCCAAATCTATTCCGGACACCGTCAAAGTTACGACTACAAATTATACGGACTTCAAATCTTGCATAACAGACAACAACGCCACATCAACTGAATATATTGATGACTTTGTCTTCACCAACATTGCCGGATCCTTCTTCCAAAATAACAATTCAATTCTCCCAACCTTCACTCAATACATCCGCGACCATATCCTGCCACCTTCATCGTCCTCGACAAATTCTCAAATCAAGTATCTGATCGATGCTTACTCTGGATCTGGGCTGTTCACCATAACACTCTCGTCCCTCTTCACTTCATCGACTGGTATCGATATCTCGGGCGCTTCGATAACCTCCGCGCGAGAGAATGCGAAACTAAACAAGCTACCAACATCTCAATGCACGTTTATAGCCGCAGATGCCCCGGAATTATTCAGATCTGTAACATATCCAAAGGATGAGACAGTTGTGGTCATCGATCCGCCAAGAAAGGGATGCGACGAGAGCTTCTTGACGCAATTACTCAAATTCGGTCCCAAGAGAGTTGTTTATGTGAGCTGCAATGTCCATACGCAAGCCAGAGATGTCGGCGTTCTTGTCCGAGGGATAGAAAACGGAGGTGCAAGATACAAGATCGAGTCTTTAAGAGGGTTTGACTTCTTTCCGCAGACGGGACACGTCGAGGGAGTCGCTGTGCTTAGCAGGATTGAAGGTTCTGGAGAGGAATAAAATCTTCAAGAGCGGTCAGCTTCGTCCAGCTGAAGAGCAGACAAGTTTGTCTGCTGCATAAGCTCTGCTAGCAATATAAACAATGCTACCCACATCTCCTTGAACGTTCCCTCCTTGCCCAATAATCCTTCGATCTGCAATCTTGTCGACAAGGATCGAACATGTATTTTTGAATTTCAAGTGGTTGAGATTACACTATACAGTACGATGACGAAAATTTAGTTTATGCGGTCTTCCCTTTCTTCTTCACGTCGTCAAAAATCCTTACGGTATGCTCCCAAACCTTCTCATCATATCTATCACACACCATCCTCCCCAAACCCCCTTTCTCATTCACCGCTTGGCCCTTGCTATACAACGCATAAGCTCCCTTCTTCCCTGCAATTCCTTGTACCTGTTCCCCCACTCCTACTTTCCCGGCCTCACCAGCACAAGCATATCGCTCCACAGAGCCCATCTCCAAGTATCTCTCCCCACTCTCTTAACCTCCATACGCCACGGGGTCAATATCGCATATCCAGCATGACTAACTGCTCTCATGTGCCACTGTAAATACCACATTACACTTGTCTTCACGATTCCTGGATTGGTATGGATATAAGTAATTCCAGAGTTGGGTTTTGCCAGGAGTGAGCCATTTTTAGGAGTGGAGAGAGGAGATGTGTGAAAAGGAGGCGAGAGTTATAAACGAGGCTGAATTTTCGGTCCAGACCTTCGGAAGTTTCTAGGGCATGTCAATGTCCGAAACCTAGGAAATCATCGAATCAGTCGCATACCCGAATGGCCCTCTAACCCAGAGGAGGCTGTGACATGATAAGTAGATTCACCATCCCCTTTCCAAGACCCGAAATCTCATTCTCCTTAGTTCTGGTCTCCTGACAAACTCTCCAAACTTCTTTCAGCAAAGAACAATCAGCGGCAATGAAATCAATCTTCGGTTCTGGGTTGGTAGGAAGTACATCTAAGATGATCTTCTCTGCAACAGGGCGATTTCGTCCCATGAGGTAGGCGCGAGGGGAGTTAGTACGATTGATGAAGGCACGGAACGTCCATTCTCCAATTCCGCTTGTCCCTCCAACTTGAAAAATATCAGTATATTTCGGATTTTTTTTGGAATTTACAAATGAGCTTACTAAAGACTCTTACAAGCTCTTTAGGACCTTTCTTCAATGCCTTGTTGCGAGTGAGAACTTGTCTGAGGTTGATTTCTTGGGACGACATTGTCATGAGCTTGGTTTAAATTGATTTCAGACCAGTGTTTTGAAGAAGGTCCTCTGATCTAGTAGAAGCATTGGCAAGAAAAGATTTCTCAAGAGAAGGATCAGCATTGTTTGTATATACTTTTCATTGATTCAATAAGTTTCTAATCTGCGGAGACTCTATACTGATAGTCCACTTTTTAGTAGGGAATCTGATAGCGTAGTGGAAACGCATGATTAACTAGCCTCTCTACGAGGAAACACGGTCTTTTTCGTGGACAGAAAGAGCGGCACTAAATTTTCTTGTCCCACGCCGAGTTGGTCACCGAATCCAGCATAATAAGTGTCGCTTTTTCAGTCCGCCGCGAGCGGTTTTGGGACCTAAATTGCCGCGGATTTGGGCTTGTTGGCGGAGGTGGAAGGAGATACAGACGATGGGAATTATGCTCCGCTGGCTTCTTGAGCTTACATCCAGGTTGCATCCAGGTGGCAATCATGGGATACTACCTACCTTAGGTACTGGTACCTAGAGACACAGGTCTATCATGTGACTAAATCACGTGTTTGAAGTGAGTTAAGGGGGGATCCGATCGTCGCATGTCTTGGTACCATGAACTTTCATGGCAAGCCTTTCAGAATCCGGGGCGGTACGCCGCGGCGAAGCAATCATGGGGTCGGGCCCCAGGCGCCCGACAGCAAACTCAACGACGTGGTTCGCCCGACACAACGCATCACCAATAATCAAGTCAGCCTATGTCAGTGTCCGCGCAAACAACGAACATTCTATTCGACACGTCTGCAAAGAAGCCTCATCCCATCATCGCAATCGAAACGCACACGTCACATCGCCCATGCCTCGGCCCGCGAGGCAAGGGAAGGATAGGAGGATCTGGAAAGGGGGTGACTCAGGCCTCAGGCGCTTGAAAAGTAACTGGTCAGATTTCAAGATCCGTCGAGCGCTCTATTCGCCACGGTGAACATTCATCGCATACGTAGTACTTCGCCCCGAGACCTGGATTTCGCCCCAAGGGAGGCAATCAGAAACCAGTCACTTCTTTGCCCCTTTCTGTCCTGGAACAGGATTGATTGCGAAGTCCCCACGCTCTTGAAGGAAAAACGGCAGGCAGCAAGAATTAGTATTTGGTTTTGCAAAAAAACGTCTCCGGTATTCGCTAGGGCATTCTTGTGACTCGTGGGGGAGAACTCTGTAAACTTTCTAACGATATGTGGGGGTTGACTTGGTGAAACTTTAAGCTCTGGGCCCGTCAAACCCCACGGTAGAAACGTGGAGGTCAGACACCATGCTTTTGACCCCCAAAATCAAAAAATCAACGCTGTCCCCCAGCATGCCACAAGAATCCAGATTCCACGTCCAGACCTGGGGGGGTGAAACGGTTTAAGGGATGGTATGTTTGTCTGGAGGGGACCTAGATGTATATTTTTCGATGCAGTATTAGAAATAGAGGTAGAACGTAGCATCCCGTTGAATCACCATTACTAGACTTCCCGATATCCATGACTCTCGGGGATGTTCAGGCGGTGTTCCGTTGCTTCAGGCCTCCACTACGGGCGCTATTGAGGCGGATGGGCTTTCCAGAACCCGCGGCAATATACAGGAAGCCTTCCGGACGAACGTTGACAGAGCATACTTCGTACAACGTAGTCTGCGGATCCCCTCGACCAGTGGAAAGGGGGGTGGCAGAAACGCAAAACGGCGGTGTAAACTCACGTTCTGAGATCCTCATTGGCCACGACAGGGGAAGAACGGGCTCCCGGGTACGGATGGATGCCAACGTTCCGCGAGAGCGAGGCGGTCAGATACCAGCGCTGAAGTCGTGCTCTGTGAATGGTTCGAACCGAGTCGTGCTTGCGCTGTCGGAGCCTGGAAGCCGTTTCTGAGTGGGTGGTTCTGTCACCGCGAAATGCTTTTTGAATCAACGCGCAGACCCCCCCAACATCGTCCGCGTCCAGGCTGTCATATATGAATCATAATTCAGACCACTTCCACCTCCTGGAAAGCAAACATATAATACCCGAAATCCTGATTTCAGCCCTGACATTCTTGTGTCATCCATTTGGAATTCGAAGGATAATATATGTCACTGTTGCTGCGCATCTGACGAAAGACTTATTGTTACACGCGAACAACGCATTCTGACCGCGTCAGGCCTGCACTTCTAGCATTAGAAAAGACCAGATCCACACTTGAGAACATCATGTATTTCTCATTCTCTCCATCACCGCCATCCACGAGTTACTCCAGCTCACCCATGGAGATCCCATCCTCATCAAGCTCGAGACCGCAGTCGCCCTCGTGCGCCTACCCCTCATGGCCTCGACGCGCATCTCTCTCCTCGAACTCTAGCCACGAAGACGAAGACTCGCGGTCAAGCTCCTTCATCATTTCTGACGAGGAACTCTTCCCTCTTGTGTTCGACGACACCGATCGAGACTGCACGCCACCGACAACACCAAACTCGAGCCGGTCTCCAGCATCACCATCGAGAATGTGCGATATTGTGGTAGACAACGGGTCGTTGATGAGGGAGTTGATGGCGCAAGAGAAGACGAAGAAGGAGCGGAGGCGGCGCAAAAGTGCCAGTTCAAAAAAGTCGAGAAGCGGGAGCGGAAGCAAGCATATGAGCCCGATCTTGGAGGTCGTGGAATGAGGAGAAGGTCGTTATGAGTCGGAAAGCTGAATCTAAATCCCAAAATGGTAAGTTCATCCATGCGAGCTGTTGCTGATTAGTACCCAAATTGCGCATCTCGCTGACTTCCGGATTTAGATAGCATCGTCTGCAAGGACGATCTCTGTGAATGCAGTACAAAGAATTCACGGACGCGCCGTTACGGTCAAGGAAGACAATCTGCCTATCCGCGAGGTGCAGAATCGTCATCAAAGCGGGATGAAACGTTGGAGACGAGCACGAGCAGGAAAGTGACCTGTGTACAGTACGAGCACCCTGTCGGCTGATGCGGTCCTGCCGAAATTACTGGCACCTTATCGATACAATACAGTATGGAGAGCGGAGAGATGCATCCATCATCTGGGGTATCGTTGTCGAGTGCCGGCGTCGAAGCGGAATGAGTTAGTTCCTGGACCTTTTGAGGTCCAGATCAGGTGTTTATTGGAATCAATGTTCGCCAGCCAGGGCATTGATGTCTCATCTTGTTTGGAACATCTGTCGATAATGCAAAGCGGCGAAGCTATCGCGAGGCTTGTTGAGGGCCGAGCTAGTGGTGCCGTCGCTCCCCGGTTCTGCTAGCGTCACATTACGAAGTACAGTACTGTACCTTGGGGGTAGAAAGTAACTTCGTATTGCGGCCACCAAAAATGGGCCGTTCCGCCATCGCTTGGAGGCGAAGCGTGGGCCGGGGGGCCGGGGTGCGGAAAAGAAGGCTGACGAGGCGGATCGGAGGAGGGGGATCAACCAAGATTTTCATCACTGACCGGTTCGCGGGAGATTGGACGACGACAGGGCGTGTCGCCCACCGTCGCACAGCGGGGAAGGAGAGGGAGGGAAGGAAAGGGAAGGGAAGGGAAGGGGAGAGAGGAGGGTGTGATGGAGCATTGAAGTAATGGAGCGTTTGGAGACAGTCTCAGTATCGCACATCTGAATACAATACGAAGTACAGGAGTTTCGCACTCAGTTCACATACATTCACATCTGTTCACATTATTGACTGGGTGATGTCAAATATCGCTGAGTGCCATATGCAAGTGCCAGCCGCGGCCGCTCAGGCTAATGATTTAGCGGGGCAGGCGCGAGCGCGGGCGCTTCCACAGTTCCACTTTTTGCTGAGAAATTAATGCGCCCCACCCCCAAAAGAATTCCCACCGCCATGCCGTCACGCGTGATTGGCACAGAAGGAGAAATTCTGGCCATCCATTTTTTCCATTGGTCGACGTCCAGGCTTTTCAATGTGCCTCACGTTGCAGACACAGGGGGTTTTCCCTCGAAAATGTGACATGACGAAGAAGTAAACGCCACATAGCTGGGTAACGTGGCACGACAGCTCCAAGCTAAGATGCGATCCCACTCAAGCTGGAGGTGTGGTGGTCCTCACCGTGGAGTGCCGTGGCAGAAGCAGGTACATGAGAAATCCGACAAAACCAGAGGGGTGCATTGCAGGGCAGGCATTCTACAGGTGCGCAGCTAATCTATGAGAAACACCATCACTAACATCTTTGCTCGTCGCCGTCGTCGTCGTCGTCGCACGAAGTAGGTAATAAAACGAAACCTCCTCCACTCCACGGCTACCCCGCCATGGCCTTTGCTGTGGCCAGCATGAGAGGATCGTCGGATGGCCCTTCGAGCTTTGACTCTCGTGCAGGCGTTCGATGTCGCACATGCCGATTTATGCTTGCAATATGAGCAATACTGGTACAGTAACATCCATAATTCGCACCGCGCGAGATAACGATAAAGCATGGGAGATATCCGAGAGGCACAAGAACGAGCAATATCGAGATTCTAACATGGCCCCCATCCCCCATGGCCTCATCCTCCATGGCCCCCCGTCCCCTACACCCCTCAATCACAACGACCCCAAGTTGCATGCAGCACAAACCTAGCCGCAAGGTCTTTGGTAAGTCAATTATTATTGACCGTTTCGAGTATTGGAAACTCGCTCGCGGTCTGACAATGGGATTATCAAGCCAGTGGGGGCTTGACAAGAACGCCACAGCTCAAGACCCCTCATCTTCGAGGGCTCTGCATGCCTGCGCAGACCGTCTCGCACCAGAACAAGACGCAGCGCCTCCAACGGTACGAAGTATCTGGGTGTTAAGCAGCGCTGCAGACGAAAACTAAACGGGGCCGCGAGACGGCCGCGTGGAACAATGCGGGACTCGAGTTGCTCGAGGGATAACAAGACAATTATATGTCAATATCAGATTACCACTCAGAATGCCTTTGTAGACGCTGGGCTCTGGGTATTTACAGCAGTACCTCTCGAGGCCACCGTTAGCCTGACGAATCGATCCCATATGCCTCGGATCCCTGCCCTGCCACAATGATTGGCTGGAACTGTGATGAGCCCGCATATATGCTTTCTGAAGAAAAGGGACCTACGCACGCTGATAGGTTAAGGTGACCAAAGCGCTAGTCGTGCTCTCGCGCAACTGGCCAACGGTGGCGGCGGAACAACGCCCGCACCACACCTCCCGCCAAATGGCCTTCCGAGAACGCTCTCACGACCTCGATTTTGTCCCTTGACTCCCTTGCTCCCTTGGTCTCCAATGCCTTTCTAGATCACGCCCACAGCCTCGCCGAGCATGGAGACTGCCAATTATCCAGTGTGTCCCGGGCTGCCAACCTGCCACGGCGATTCGTTGCCTCTCGTTGCCACTTTCCCTCTTCGTGATGAGAGGTCCGCGTGTGATGAGCAGATGGGCCTACGTCGAATCCTCATGTGCCGAGCTTGGTTCACTTGCCCAGCACTTTATTGCCCTGATGGGCCATCTCGCATTGAATTTTGAGCCACTCCGCATGGCTCCCTCCATGCTAGGCTTTTGCTAGTTATAACCTGCCCACCAGGGTCTCTCAAGCGGTATGCAGTGGCTGCTCTCATCCTGGATCCTCGAGCTGCGACTCGGTCTATCGAGATGAGCCGGACTGCATCCGCTTGAGATCCATGGCTCGGCTGGGCATGCGTAGCTAATTGTGTCTCCGGATCATCCACTGATAGCTCGTAGCACTCTCATTAGGCGCTTTACTCTTACAACGTTCACGGACTCATGAAGCCATATACGATCCCTCGAGACCGCTCCTCCAGTGTTTTCCTCCATAAGCGTGTGAGATCTTCATTTGGCCCCCCTTGGCCCCCGACACAAGCGCCAAACTCTCATTGCTTGCGTTTCCGTTAGGTCCAGACGCCCACGAGGCGATAACCGTTCAACTTGGTCCATGTCTCGCAACTTCCACGAGGTCCCGTGCTAGTTTCAATTATTCTCCTCTGTTGTACACCAACGTCCCTCTTCTTCCTGCTTCTCGAGCATTGTACAGAGATAGAAAAAAAGGGAATAGGTTTACACAGGCACGCATTACAGCTGTTCGTGGTGGCACGACAGGCGCAGGCCCTCACTCGCTACTCCCAGATATAAAACCGACGTCGGCCATCCAATACCTCCATGTGACGACTGAGAAGAATTGGGCGTGGACCGTGATCTGCCCTGTTCTGCGGGACCACAACCGCTCGTGGGCTGGTAAGAGACCTTAAGATCCGTAAGTATTCTCTCATTATCCAGTATATACATCAGATTTGGTCTCCAAAGCTCGGGTCCCAGTGGTCTTTCTGTAGCTTTCCTTTGGGGATATGCGCGTTATGCTGCCATCCGACTAACAATCCCGTTGTTCTACGTAGATAACGAGAACGAGATCATCATTGTCGCCATGTCCACCGGGTCCATTGGACTGTTGACGAGGCATCGTTCGCTATCGATGAGCTCCGGGCGCTCTTCGAAGGGAAAAGGAAGATTAACTACGCTGGCAGAGATCAGTCAAGGCATGCCTCCACCTCCGACTGAGATCACCCGAGATTTCGAACCATGTGCTGCTACGGCCTCAATGTTCTTGTATGCACAAGGAAATTCCGTGGTTTGTGCACACCATGATACATTGACGATTGAGCGGCGTTTTTCCAGACATACGGAGGAAATTCAATTGCTAGCAGTGGATACAGTCAGTGAAAGAGGTGCCGGACGTTTAGTTGTGAGCTATGATGTTGGGCAGACCGCAATTGTATGGGATTGTATGACAGGGGACGAACTCGCAAGATTCGCTTCCTATGAAAATCTCACTGTGGCAGCCTGGATGCGAAATGGGAATGTTGCTTTTGGTAAGATGGAGAATTCTTTTCGTTCCCTTTGGCTACTAAATGGTGTACAGGAAATTCTCAAGGAAATGTGATTTTGTTCGAGCCCACAACATCAGAACACATTTCTGCGAGAACAATAGACCAAATACCAATTACAGCTTTAGCACCGGCAGCGGATTGTAGAACATATGCTCTTGGGTATCTATCAATTCTCCGTTTCTTCTATGAACTCTTGTTAATTTTTGGGGGGGCAGTTTCTCCAATGGATCTCTGCTTATTGCAGCCCTGCAACCGAGATTCACAATCCTCCACAACTTGACCACTTCAAGGGGGCCCTCTCCGATAGTCACATTAGCATGGCATGCTTCTTCATCACGCCAGAAATCAGATATGTTGGCAACGCAGACAAATGACGGAGACCTCCGAGTTTGGAGCATCGCAAAGTCTCCCACCAGCGCCGACACAGCGAAAATCGTTAGGGTCCTGAAACGGACAGAAAATTATTCAACGGGTCCGAATTGGTTAGGGTGGTCCAAAAATGGCCGCATCATTCAATTTTCTGAGGGGTAAGTGGTCGCTCAACGCACTATTGCATGAATCAACGCGCGCGCTTAGCAAGACGTTGCTGACACAGCCTCAACACAGCGAAACATCGTCATGGGATGTACGGACAAAGCATGTTACCTATGAAGCTGTCCCAACTCTCGACAATGTCAGGGGTCTTGCCGTTTACGGCCCCGGCGCGACCCTATTCACATTAGGGCGCAGCAATTCGCTCCAACAGTTTGACCTAAATTCGCCTCCTCAGTTGGTGGCGAATGTACAACATCCAGCCAATCTACTTCCCCCTTCACCACCCGTTTCCATCGAGGAGCAGAAGAAGCAGGATGCCACGGCGGCTACAGAAAGTGCGGACAATTCATCAGTGCCGATCAACGTCGATATATCCGAGAGCGATGAGGATCATATGTCTCCCCTAGCCAGAATTGCCAGAGAGATGGACAAACTTGAGCAAGAAAGGCAGGAGATTGACCGCGCTGATACCCTCAGCCCTGTGTCCTCTAGGAGCCATACATCGACAACTTCACGATCGTCTGCAGGATCGCGACAAAACCGAGAACACAGGAAGCACTCTTCTGCGGTGTCACGTGGTCCGAGTGATGGGACCACCATTTCGATCGGTTCGTCCGTGCACTCTGTCACTAGAGAGCCTTCACTTGGTTCAAGTCGGGATAGTCTCTCCATGAGCAGTCTTAGCTCTCAGTCAAATGCATCGAATAGATCTCGACCAAGAGGATCTCGCTTAAGACAGGAGGTTTTACGAAGTCCCGATGATGCGAAAGTTGTGGATCTTTTCAAATTTACCAAGACAAGGCTAAGCGACATCCCTTACCGTCACCCACAAGTCTTGGATAATACTCACCTGACAAATCATGATCTGCGCCGCCAGATGCTTAGCACAATTTTTGGCTGGAATGGTGAAGCTGAGGCATTAATTCAAGACGAAATGAGTCGACATCCTTTGGGATCACCAACCCGACTTCTTTTGGCTAAATGGCTAGGCGATATAGATACTGACATTATGGCGACGAGCTCGGAATCCATGACATCGTCGGACTGGATGCTTCTGGCTTTGAGTGGTATTGGTGGCCATGCCTCACAGACAAAGGTAGCCCGAGCTTATGTACAGCGGTTACTCGAGAAAGGCGATGTTCACACCGCTGCAACGATTATGATTGGTATGGGAGACCAAAATGATGCCATTGAGATCTACGTATCGCACAAGAGGTATATGGAGGCATTGATCTTAACTTGTTTGGTCTTTCCCGCCGACTGGCAGAGGCAAGCTGAGTTGATCAGGAAGTGGGGTGAGTGGGCGGTCCAGCATAGCCAGCAGCAGTTGGCTATTAGGTGTTTCTCATGCACGGGCTCAGAATCTTCGGAACCTTGGGTTTCTCCAACTGCCCAAGCCGCCACATTTTCTCAGCTTCAAAGCCAGAGCATTCCAGAAATCTTAAGCCCGCCTTTGTCGCCACCAGGAGCCAGAGGCCCTCAACGAAGCATTGCAAAGACCTCTGCCTTGAAGCTTATCACTTCTTTCGGCGGTAAGTCTGAGAAGTCGAAGTTTTTCGGATTTGGCGAAGATGATCGAACTCCTATCGGTGGTGGAGGTGTAACACCTATTGCTGAATCAGCTCTGTCGCCCACAGGCAGCGACACCGCCCACACTGCATTCCTCAGACCAGGCCATCGTAGTGCCTACCACACCCCTCAGTCCGCCCGCACAGCTACTCCTGGTGGCTTCACAAGACAGAGACTTCCTTCCATCGGCGAGATGCCTACGGATGTTGTTCCTCGTAGAAAGCTGGAGCCGGCGAAATTGCCAACTCCGGTCGACTCTGGATCCGACAAGGAGAAGAACGAACGAAATACACCAGCACCTGATATCATGCCGCTCAACCCATCTACCTATATGCCAATAGGAAGGGCTGCGACTGCCAGTCCGATGATGGAAAAAGGCAAACACAAGAGCTCTCACCCACTCCCTTCGCCATCTCCCGAGTCTTTCACAATCGGAAAACAGGATGCTCGTACGAGAAATGGCTCTCGTGATCGGAAACCAGATGGTCTTCAAATTCAATGGCCTCCAATGGAAGCAATCATTACCGGCGACTATATGACCTCTCCAGACCTATCAGTTGGCTCTTCGAAGGCACGAGCTGCGTCGTCACGCTCAGTTACAGGTTCTACGTCTACGAGTGGCATTACTAGAAGCCCCCTCAATAGTGAACGGAGCTACAAGAGTGTAGGGACCGCAAGCCCGGTCGTGACTGGTAGAAGCTTGGATCAATACATCAGCAGCCTGGAATCTGCACATTACCACGCCGAGAAACAGAAGAGACAAGGCAGCCGTGAGAGAATGGACAAGTCAGGCCGCAATCGTAGTGGGAGCCGAAAGGCCAAGTCGCGGGAAAACTCAGAAGACCGAGGACGAACAGCGGCTCGTTACGTCAAACCAGCTAAGCGCTCGCCAACGTCGCCTATTCCAATGTCACCAGAGGATCTCAGGGATCTTGGTGCCATAGGCTATGGAGATGAATCCATCACATCGCCTATTGAACCTAGAGGCACAAGAGACGGAATTCATGCAAAAGCTAGGACCTCAAAACCTTCCAGCAGGGTCCGTCGCTCATCCCCTGAACCTGTTGGTCAATCTCGGATCACAACAAGCAAGCCAGCAACTCGTGTCTCAAGTCGCAATACTAGTCGCCGGCCTAGTCCTGATACTCGTCTCACTATGATCGACACTAAGGTGAGGGGCAGAAGCAAAGGACGCGAAGGTTCGATAATGCGCTCGCCATCATCTCCATTGCCAATGTCTCCCCAAACGAAGTTCTACCAGGACGCTGATGACGAGAACATGAAGAAACCCCACGAAGCTCGAGTGAAGTCTCGACAACGAAGCACAAGTCGACTTAGAGAGCGAGGAGAACGAGGATCAAGTGCTGTCCGTGATGTATCCCCCGATAGGAGACGTCGCGATCGATCGACTAGCCAAAGGCCTAGCGAGCGAGAAAGCAGCAAAGCTCGAAAGGAGCCTTCGCCCCACCCAAAGCGCGAGCGACCACCTCATACTCGATCAGTTTCCGACAACAAAGCTGGTGATCTCAATCAGATCAAGGATGAGCGCACACTCAAGAAGGAACAAGCCGCTCGTGAGCTTGAGGAAAGGAGAAAGTCCCTCGCTCGACGACCCTCGGTCCCTCCTATCGTGCATCCAGAAGAGCTTGTAATATTATCCCCGATGCAATATCGCCCTCCAGAGTTCCCAAAGTCGTCACATCCTCCGAGACAGCAGCCTCAGCCCCCTTCACGGCCTCAAACGGCGTCGCCCGCACCTCTTCAAACCTCTTCGGCTTATCTCAAGGATTCCAATGCATCTTCTTCGCAAATCGGCTTGCCGGCAACACCAAGAGCCATGAGACATCCAAAATACGATCCCGAAGGGAGAGACATCCCAGATGTGCCTCAGATTCCGGAGAAATATGATCTCGGCCAACCACCTCCCTGGGGCAGCTCGACTGCTATACCTTATAATAACGCTTTTGAAAGCCTTGCACCACTTCCAAAGACAACATACCAAGCAGCTCCTCGGCGGTTTCCACCACGCTCCGCATCTGCTCCAATCCCAGATGAACCGCCGTTGTCGCCGCACCCACTTCCAGCTGGACTGCCAACACACCCAGCTTTTCAAGCTGCTCTTCCACCTAGTAGCAGAAGGAAGACACAAGATCTAAATAATGTCCGCATCCCACTGCAGTCGCCCAGGAAAATAAACCCCGGAGAATCTCAGCCTGGCACTCTAGGTTACGAAGTGCGAAACACTAGCCCGGTCTATACCGCGCCTTCTCCCATTATCATGAATGGTATTGATGAGACCATTGAAGCAAGCACGCAACCAATCAACCCCCACAACGACAATCTTACTCCACCACCACCACCTCCTCCACCTGCACCACCGATTCTCAAAGAATTGCAACACCTAGCAATGCCTCCTCCCCCGCCACCAGCTCCTTTGGCTCCTCTCTATCGTCCTGCCAACCCCAACACGCACTCCATGATTTCCGGAGTATCGCAAACCTCCGGCGTCATCGAGATTGTGATGGATGAAGAACTCAATAATGGCAGTGCCCCTACTACTGCCGTCGATGTGACGGCTCCTCTACAACTTCCCATGCGAAGCTCCTCAATTAGTCACACCCGCGGCCGTAGCGAGAACGACAACAGCATCTCGGGGCGATTCTCTCGTGCTGCAGAGCGCCTGCGGAGTGCTAGTCGTGGAAGGAACACATCACCACTAGTTGATAGGGGCAAAACCACGAGCCCACAGGAGACCAGTCCCTACGAGAGCATTCCGCCTCCCTGGAGCCCGACGAGGAGCGCCAACACAACTCCACAAATTTCCAGCTCCACCAACATGCCCACCATGGAGAGACATCCGCGAGAGGTCAAGGCGACGATGAAGGAATCGGATGGAGGGATGATCTGATCACCTTCTCACCTTAAACTATTCTGCATACACATAACTGGCGTCAATCTTCGTTTCTGTTTCATTCATTCGATACCCTTTCTTCACTTCTTTCGACTTCCCGAGTCGATTATTGCATTCTTAGGTGTGAAGACTAGGGCGTGAGGAACAGCTTTTAGGCTACGATTTATGATTTATATTCGAACGAACTTATTTTGGCGGTGCTGAGATTCTCTTCTTTCTATGTATTCTACTTCTTACTATCCTT
>Ga0302325_10011790_pt1 | contig 18799 bp, 26 predicted proteins | sample Palsa_T0_2_FD_201948 | JGI IMG/M metagenome (GOLD analysis project Ga0302325, IMG submission 201948) | Peat permafrost microbial communities from Stordalen Mire near Abisko, Sweden - Palsa_T0_2 | ecosystem: Environmental > Terrestrial > Soil > Palsa > Peat permafrost | place: Sweden: Abisko...
CCATAGGAACATATCGACCTCCCTTTTTTCTCATATAGGCTTTTGTATCTCGAACGGCAGCTTTGATATAAGGTGCAGCAACAAGCCCCTCAGGAGTATTGATTCCCTATGCTTTAGTGATATTCTTTCAGTGAATACCTCATTCGATATGTAAAACCCTGCGACATTGTCATACTTGTCGAACGCATCAATGACAGCGGTAAAAGCGGTAAAGGACTGTAATGTCCATGAAGGAGAACTTTGCACAATCATGGTATCGAAAGTGTCGACATCCAAAAATACGTATATTCCGGCATCGTCAAAAGCTTGCATACAGCCATCGTGAGTTCCATTGGGATCAACATGATACGCTCGCCATCAGCACACAAACTTCAAGCGAAGTTGTACCTCGAATTGCATTCGCGCCGAGGGTCTTCATCAACGCCGCATCGAGTTGACATTGCGTTGCGTCAAGAAATGGATCTGTCGGACTCCTTTGATACGCAACGCCTCTTGATTAGCACACCCTGCTTTCCGTGTCGGCTCTTTTTACCCTTGAAAAAGACTTGCGTTCCGTTCGCGTCATAGAACTTTGTTCCCTTGATAGTCAAGGGGGAAATTGCATTCACCGCAACAATCAACGAAGCTAGTGCATAAAACCAATACATAGTCCCTTTTTACACCGTTCAATACTGAGATCCTTCGTTCTCCAGGGAAACCGGGCAAAAGGAAGCAAGCAGCACGAGCATCGCCTTATTTTCATCTTGATTGCTCACGAATAATCTAAAACGCCGGAGCCGCGTGGTAGTTGCTCCCATTTTCAGCCAATTGTGATGTCCAGTTCTTAGTAGGTCCGAGAGCCGGAAATAAGAAATTTTCCTTGAAAAAGCGAACCTTGCGTAATTGATATGTGGCAGCAGTGATCCGGATGGGAAAGGGGCTCCACAAAACCATTTCGTCAATTTAACTTTATTTCTGCCCAACGAAGATTGCAAATCGATTTCGAATACTTTTTGTGTGTCCTAAGAACAGGATATTTCAGAGCCTCGCAGCGGACATCGCATCTATTTCGTACGCCGTGGAAAGTGCCGTGTGGTTAAAGCCGTGGACCTAAGCTTCGACCGCGTCACGCAACGGTCCGGAAATTTCCGCCGGCGTTTGGGCTCTAAGCACATGTGCAGCAGCGAATCGGCGGGCGGCGGACGATCCGACCGACCAACACACCTCTCTGCTCGTCGTTCAGTATATATACCCCAACTCGAGATCAGTTTTGCTCAACAAACGAAACTCAGAAAATTTCATTAACAAAGTCAAACCACCCTTAAGAAAGAAAGCTTGAGACCAGCAGAATCATGAATACCTTATTGACTTTCCTCAAAGAGATATTCCCTGGAAAACCACATTGGACGGCGGCTGATATGCCTGATCTCACTGGAAAGGTATACTCTATCAATTCGAATTGACTAACAATACAGGTTGTTGTTGTGACTGGCGGAAACACGGGAATCGGGTGGGAAACATGCAAGGTACATACAACATCTACTCGTCAGCACGGCTAATTCCAGGCGCTCCTTGAACATAACGCAAAAGTCTACTGTTGCTCACGCAATGAACAGAAAACAATGCCGGCACTTGAGAAGTTGAAGAATGTTACTGGAAAGGACAATATCCACTACATCAAGTTGGACCTTGGAGATCTTCCTTCCTGTGCGCAAGCGGCGAAGGAATTGAGGGCGAAAGAGCCCAAAATTGATATCCTCTTCCTCAATGCGTACAATCTCCTTTCAAGCAAATGCTAATAGCAGCGGAGTTATGATCCCTCCGGCAGGAAGCAAAACAGCTCAAGGCTATGAACTACAGTGGGTACTGTGCACTCAATGGCTGGAGCTTACTGTAGGGGACTAACGTTGTGGGTCACTTTGTGTTCACCAAATTGCTTCTACCACCAGTCCTAGCTGCCGCTAAAACTGGTGCGCCCAATGCGACTCGGATTGTTTTCACTTCAAGTAATGGTCATAATATCGCCCCAAAGGGCCTCATCGATTTTAACGACCCCAATCTACCCAATGCCTCCAACTGGACCAGATACGGGCAATCTAAAGCTGTACCTCAACCGTTTAGTTATACTGATCGTAGGGTAACATCTTACTGGCTACGTACCTCGCAAATCATTACACAGAAGACGGCATCTTGACGTTCTCTTTGAATCCGGGAGGCATTCGATCGGAATTACAGCGCCACAGCGGATGGCTTTTGCACTTGTTACAATTCATGTTGTATCCCACTCCAATGGGAGCTATCACGCAATTATTCGCTGGAACAAGTCCGACTTTGACGAAAAAGGATAGTGGTAAATATTTCATTCCTTGGGCAAGGGAAGCTGTCCCTGCGAAAGGAACTCAAGATCCTGCGCTTGCGGAGAAGCTCTGGACATATTTGGAGAAAGAGACGGAAGGAAAGTATTAGTGAAACCGTCACTGTTTCAACTTTATTGGATATTCATGGGTTGCGATTGGATTATGTGTCTATGTATGGCGTAATAGGTTAGCTTGGTTATGGAACTTAAAGTAATAGGCGAGAAAATTACATCTTTACTCCTAGTTCCTCCATCCGTACCCGGATACTCTCTGCATGAGCATCCAATCCCTCCACCTCCGCCAACGCAATAACAGTCGGACCCAGTAATCTCAGCCCATCAGCAGTCAACTCTTGGCTCGTGATATGTTTCTGGAAACTCTGGGTATTAACGCCACTGTACATCTTCGCATATCCATATGTTGGCAATGTCTATTATCAGTCAAGGAACAAGAAGTTTTGTACGTGATTCGTTCCAGATGCATAATCACCGCAGCTCACTGGACTCCATGCTCCGACAAAGACGCTCCCAGCATTTTGAACCATATCCACGACTTTGCTGGACTCGCGGGTGTAAAGGATAAGATGCTCTGGGGCGTAGTCATTTGTGAATTCCATAGCTTCGTCGAGCGTGTCGAATTGGATTACGTAGCTATTTGCCAAAGCTTTGATAACGATATTTCCACGAGGTAGTAAAGATGCTTGTCGATGGATCTCATCTTCGACAGCAGTCAGTTGAGAAGTCGATAATCCAATAGCAACGAGTACAACCATTGAATCCGCACCGTGTTCCGCTTGAGACAACAAATCCGATGCAACGAACTTGGGATTCGCAGTACTATCAGCGACGATCTAACAACATCAGTTCTCGAAATTCGTGAGGAGAAATACCAAAACTTCACTTGGTCCAGCAGGCAAATCAACTCCAACAAGGGCAGCAGCATCACTTTGCACACACATCTTTGCAGCTGTGACAAATTGATTTCCAGGTCCAAAGATCTTGTCACATTTCTCCACCGTTTCAGTTCCATAGGCCATTGCAGCGACGGCTTGAGCCCCACCAGCGAGAACAATCCCAGTTGCGCCTACCTTTGATGCAATGTACACAATCTCCGGAACAACCGTACCATCCGATCTGGGCGGTGTGGCAAACTGAATGTTCTTGCAACCTGCTACCAGGGCGGGAACTCCGAGCATCATGGCCGTCGAGGGGAGTACCGCAGTACCGCCAGGAACGTAGAGACCCACTCGCTCAATCGGTCGTGCAAATCGGGAACAGGTTATTCCGGGCATAGTTTGTACATGTTTCGGAGTATCTAATTGGGCTGCGTGAAAAGTGCGGATATTCTCAAAGGCGACATCGATTGCTTTCTTCGTCGAGTCGGGCAGGGTCATCAGTTCTGCCGGGAACGGGGCTTTGAGAGTTGGCGTTTTCAGATTGGTGGCTTTTTCGAATTTGGCAGTGTATTCGAGGAGAGCGGCATCGCCTCGGGACTTGACTGCATCGATGATACTTTGAACAATTGGCATGATCTGGGCGGTCGTCTGAATAGGTCGGGAAAGTAATGCCGATCTCTCTTTCGAGGAAAGAGATTTTGATTGATAAACTCGCATCTTTATCCTTGTACCCTCAGATGAAGGTGGAAGTGTCTTGGTAACAGGAGCGTCCCCAAGCTTCTCCGCCTTCTCGACCGCCGTTCCCTCCGACATGGAGCCCTTTGCATTGTTTTGAGGCGCAGTCCATTTCGGTTTGGCATCACCCTTCCGCCGGGTTATTTTCTTTGCACGTTTGTTCAGCTGTGCTTCGACATCTGCAAGAGAGACATTGTTCGCAACACATTTGGTTAGGGCGAAGAACATCAGATCGGCAACTTCCCAGGCAATGTCTTTGGGCTCAGAAGCGTCGCAAACCTCATCTGCCTCCTCCATTATTTTCGAACGCAACAGTGATGGATCTGAGAATAATCGACTGACATAGGATCCCTTGGGTGCAGTTTCGCGCCGTGATTTCAAAGTCTCTTCCAAGTGTGACAGACCTTTCAATGGGCCAAAGCAACTCATCCGCTCCAGGTGGCAGAACCCTATACTTATGAGAAACTGAAAAGATTGGAGTACCTTTGCCGGCCTGTTTTACTGTAAATCGTAAACAATCTGAATCGCAGTCCCAGTCCATCCCCACGATCTGCTGCGTTGCTCCACTCGTCGCTCCTTTGTACCATAACCCACGCGCACGGGATTGGTATACTCCAGTACCTGTTCTAATGCTTTCTGCAATACTTTCCGGGCTAGAATAGACAAGGCCGAGAGCGACGCCGTGCTCATCAACCACAACTGTGGCAAATAACCCATCAGGTCTGTCCGTTTTGGCGGGCAGCAACACTATTTGCGCCACTGATAGAAGAGATTGGTTTTCCTTGGGATTGGAGGTCAAATAAGGCTGAGGGAGGATCGGACATATCGATAACAACACAAGGGACTTTAGTTCTGCAATTGTCGGTGGAGGGGTCGTATCTGTGTATTGCAAGTAGACTGTCTTCTCGACTCCATTTGACAGCGTCGATTTCCGGAGAGAGGTGACAATCGATTTGAGCGATTCTGGATCGACACTGATTGTGTAGGACGAGTCTATGATAATACCAGCGACACGATCTGCCATCTCTTCGATTCCGGCGGGAGTTGCTAGTTGATCTTCAGATAACCTTGCAACAAGTCTCTCTGCGGGAACGTCGCTCAACTCCGACAATTGTCCTTTGGAAACAATAATCTTCGCTGCGCCAGCATCGAGAATTTGTATCCGTTGATCTATCGAGATATCGTCGATATCAATGACGATGTCCACTATCGCGGAGGTTGTTTGCACATGTTCGACAATTCGATCGAAGTTCGTGACAGAGCTGTGAATCATATACTGTCCAACCGCAGTCAATGACGCCTTCGACAAGGTTTCAGACTCGGCCTCGAAATAGGCCAAGTCATTGAAAAGCGGCAGCAATGACAGGACCATGGTAAGTTAGGCTCAGTGATTTCAGGATGATCGAGTCACTGTCAAAATTCGGAGAAAAATCCCGTGGCTGAACCGTGTGCGATCGGCCAATCAGAGAAATTTTTGTGCCTAACGGACACTTCACGCAGACGCACACTTTGTTTGCGGCCTCACATTAACGACTTATCGCTGCCTCGTTTGACGATGGCCAAAGCAAAGAAGACTCGCAAGTTTGCCGCTACAAAGCGGCTACTGAACACTACTAAGGATACACGGCTCCAGGCGGTCAAGTCAAAGGTCCAGAAAACCGAAGAAAAGAAGAAGGACAACAATGGTGAGCTTGTGCGGGAAATGTACTTTATCCAACATCTCTGTTTAGCTGACCAGCTAGTCCTCAAGTCGCTTCTTCCCTATTCTTTCAATATAATCAGGCCCTTGGACCGCCCTACCGAATCCTTATCGATACCAATTTTCTCAACTTTTCCATTCAAAACAAGATCGAGCCCATCCGAGGGATGATGGATTGTCTCTTCGCAAAATGCATACCCTGCGTCACGGACTGTGTCATGGCGGAACTGGAAAAACTAGGTCAACGGTTCCGGATAGCTTTAAGGTGGAAGAACATAAGACTTTGACTAATATGTAGGATTGCGAGGGATGAGCGGTTCGAGAGGCTGACATGTTCACATAAAGGCACCTATGCTGATGACTGTATTGTGTCCAGGGTCATGCAACATCGATGTTATATTGTTGCTACAAACGATCAAGCACTACGGAGGAGAATAAGGAAGATACCCGGTGTTCCAATCATGTTTGTTGGGAGAGGACAGTACAAGGTGGAAAAGCTTCCCACCGAGCTGGCTTAGATTCGGTAATTTAGTCAAGTCATGGAGAAGGAATATGAAAAAGGCTTTATTTTGAGGATCTCAAAGTTACACTGCTGCCTGATATGCAATGTACATCCGATATTCTACGCAAAGACCAGTATCTTCTCAGGGTATATTTAGCGTGGAGAACGCTCCGACGATGCAACCTCCCTTCTAATTTATCCCACATGAAACAAAACCGTCTTCCCTTTCTTCTTCCCCTTCCCCTTTGTAGCCTCCAGGGGCTCTGAAGATCCGTTGCTACTTGCAACCGGTGCACCCCAGCCTGCTACAGGTCTAGCCGGACCTGCAGCTGCGTTCAACGTAATTCTTTCCCGAGGTTTCACTGCAGGCAATGATGGAAATTCTTCCATCGCATTCCTCACAGGAACTGGCGCTTGGCGAACAACATTCGTTGGTCGAGGCGCTGACGCACCAGCTCCTGTCCATGGAACAGCCGGGCGAGTAGACGGGTGCAGATTCATGGCGCCTAGCCGCTGTGTAACAGAAGCTGATGCGACGGGTCGTGAAGCAGCCACCTCCTCTATCCGATTCCAAACACTCTGAGTACTCGCGCTCTGTCGTCCTTTTGCAGAAGATTTGAGAGCCAAGATCCTGGATCTCTGACTCGCCTGGGGAATGATCCCACTTGCAGCGGTTGAGTTAGCCGCTTGCATCTAATGTTACTACAGATCGATAAGAGGAATATACTTGAATTTTCCAATCATTCCAGGCTCCCAATAATTCTGTCCGCTTGGATTTGGCGTCGTACTCGAAAAGGTCCGCTGTTGAAGTGATGACTTTTCCAAATTCGTCTAGTTTGGTATTGAAAATATCCCACAACGTATCAATGAGTTCTGTTGCTGTGGAATCTCCCCGTCGAAATGAGGAAACCTGACTTTTGAATTGGTTGAGTTTTTCAACGTCTTGATTTAGTAGCTCTCTGGCCTTGTCAATGACTGCAGCATGTCGTGCGGCGACCTCTGGAGGTAGAGTCGATGAAATATTAGGGGTTGGCGGGGGTACGGTTGATGAGGATTGGGGCGACTGAGATCCACCTAAAGGAGGGAAATTCTCTGCGAGTCGTCTAGCAGGCGGAGTGACTGTGCCCGAAGTGCCAACGACCGGACGAGCCTGATCGATTGCGCTGTGTGGTCGAACAGGAGGTATAGCGACATTGCGAACCTGCCTCGAGGCCATTTCCCTTTGCGCCTGCTGAATCCGATAATAAGCCTGTTCATCTCTCGGCAAACTCGAAATGTCGACATCCCTCACTGGCTGCTCTTCCTCCCGTCGTCGTCTACCAGCTCCACCACCGGGCACATTATACTGAAAATTGATTTCCACTCTTCGCATGTCCCGTAATTCAGCCTTTGACGCTCGTCCCATATGAACTTCCATGATGTGGGCCTTGAGATCAATCTCACTTTCAAAAACCACAAATTTCTGTTCAAGACATTCAGGGGCTCCACACAGATAATGCTCCGCTTGAAAATGTTTCCATAATTCGTTGTAGTTGACGAAATAGCGAGGTTGGGGATTTGGCAAACCCCTGTGAGAATTTATGCGGTCGCAGACATGACAGCGTTCGTGGTGTTCTCGATTATGTTGTGTGAATTCTTCCAGAGAATAGAAGGACTGATTACAGAATTTGCATTTCGGATGACCCGTGAAGCCGGTGAGTGAGATGTCCTTGACCGGGTCGCCAGTCGCAAAGTGTACGGAAAGTTCTTTGGATGTATATAGGATATGTTCGTGCGCGAAAACCTTTTTATTCTGTGTACAGAGTGAACTAAAGTTAGTTGATATTACTACTGGAAGGATACCATAAGAAACGATGGTGTGCTGTTTTCACATGCGCCTTGAGTGCCGACCAGTTTCGACAGGCGACATCACAAGATGTTTCGGGGCAGTTGAACCTGAGAAGAAGCATTGAGTCTTCCCAGATTTGTTCTGTCTCAAATAATATTCCAAGTTTTGTATCTTTGTGTTGAAACTCTTCCTCGTTGAATTCATTAAAGGATTTATCATTAGATTGCGTGAAGATCACAGTTTCATGCTCGGTCTAACATTAGTCAACGGACTGCAGAAGAGAATACTTTACAAAATGGGCAATTGGTGGATTTATAGAGCGCCCGTAATCTTAAGGAACAGTTGTGACAGAAGGCGTTGTTACAGGGCGCTACTGAGTAATAGCGTCCCTTCATCGAGTTTCCACAGATGAAACACAACTCGGAATCTGGATCCTCGTCATCCTCCGGTTTCTGTTCAGGAGCTGAGATTGGCTCTTTCGGTGCCGATAGGCCCGGCGGTATTTTCTGTTGCCGATGGGTTTGTTTTGGCTGTTTGTCATTTGTTCCCTGTGGTTTTAAGCGGTCTACTGTCAGAATGGAAGGTCGATGAAGGGGGAAACCATGGTACTGTTTACGAGGCTTCCGTTTATCTCGGCTTGAGTTTTGTGAAGAGCGCGCAGATGTATTCTGAGTTGCTGAAGATGCCTGAGAGGCAGCTTCTGCCCCAGATTCAGACATGACAGCAGAGACCTGCCAAAGTGTTTTCTATCCTTCAGTTGAGGTGACTCGCTCGCTGCATTTGAAATGCACGGATCTCCTGAGGATTTTCGCAGCAAAACTATATTCCCGGGAATTAAGCTCGGCTCAATTTCGGGAAATGAATTTTGGCAAAGTCCTTTTTATCTTTGGCGTGAGTCAACGACAGCGTTAAGGAACAACGAAAGAAAACCGCACGCGATGGGCTTGGATCTTCTTCTTTTCCAGGCCGACAAGGACGGCATTCCAGAGGCCATCAAAGAGTCCCAACGTGCACGTTTCAAGAGTGAAACTATCGTCGACGAGATTCAAGCAGATTACAAGCAGTGGGTAAAAGGTACGTGTTTCTAGCAATTGAGCTGAGCATCTTTGCAGTCACTTATGATCTCGACACTACGAACCGCGAGATAAACAGTACACAGAAGGAGATTGGGAAGATTCTGAAGGTCGGAGACTTGAGATTTGTTGCTCATTGTAGGCGAAAGGAGATGCGTCGGAATTACTTGCAAAGAAGGGGGATTTGGAGAAGCGGAAGGCTGCCCTCCAGGCTGATGTAGCGGTCAAACGTGCTGCTTTGGAGAAGAAAGCCAACTCTGTGGGAAATCTCGTCGACAAGTCTGTTCCAATCAGTGACAATGAGGTATATCCGTTATGACAATGGGATTAACACGCAGGACAACAATCACCTTCTAAAAACGTGGAATCCCAATGATACACCGCCCGTAGAACGAGACAACATACTATCTCATCATGAAGTCCTTTTCCGAATTGGTGGCTATGAACAAGAACCCCGAGGTGTCAAGGTGGTTGGTCATCGGGGTTACTTTCTCACCAATTACGGCGTGCGTCTCAACTTTGCATTAGTACAGTACGGGCTAGATTTCCTTTCGCGCAGAGACTATACACCAATTCAGACGCCTTTCTTCATGAATAAAGACGTCATGGCTAAGACTGCCCAGTTAGAAGATTTCGACGAACAACTATACAAGGTGAGTCATCTCAAGGCGAAGTTGATTTCAGGTTATGGACGGCGCCGATGAAAAGTATCTCATTGCAACTTCTGAACAACCTATCTCTGCGCTTCACATGGATGAATGGCTCGCAGAAGATGAGCTGCCCAAACGATATGCCGGTTACAGTACCTGTTTCCGCCGCGAAGCTGGTTCTCACGGCAAAGAGGCATGGGGAATCTTCCGGGTTCATCAATTTGAAAAAGTAGATTCCTACAGCATCTCTCTGACAGCATAGGTTGAACAATTCCTGTTGACGCAGCCAGAGAAATCCTGGGAAGCCTACGACATGATGGTCAAAAACTCCGAGGAGTTCATGCAGTCGCTAGGTTTGCCGTACCGGCTCGTCGCCATTGTCTCTGGAGCCTTGAACGATGCTGCTGCCAAGAAAATCGATCTTGAGGCTTGGTTCCCATTCCAAAAAGAATACAAAGAACTCGTTTCTTGCTCGAACTGTACCGACTACCAATCTCGCGCTCTTGAAATCCGATGCGGTGTCAAGAAGCAACTTGACAAAACAAAGAGATACGTTCATTGCCTCAACGGAACGTTATGTGCGACTACAAGAACTCTTTGTTGTATCCTTGAAAACTATCAGACGGAAGACGTTCGCTTCTAGGTTGCCAACTCTGATTTTAGGGGGTCAATGTGCCCGAAGTATTGCAGCCATATTTGGGAGGATTGAAGTTTATCCCGTACACCCGAGATCTACCGAAGAATACAACTTCGCAGAAACGGGGTGTTGCCACGAAGACCAAATCTGCTCATGAGATCGCGAAAGGTACGGCTGTTGCCAATGACGCTGCACCTGCGAAAGAATTAGTAGAGAAAGCTGCGGAGTTGAATTTGTCCTAAATCCTTTGTTGCTAGAGGAGTTGCACTATTGCTAGAAGAGTTGCTATAATATATCCAGTACTTAAGAGATTACTGTGTCCAAAGACTGACGAGTCCATCTTTCATTCTCGATTCCACCAGTCTCTTGAATGTATGTTCTATCGAGACACGGACGTCTTACTGGTATGCGATCTATTGCGAAAAGCCCTATTCCCACAGGAAAAGGCAGGTCTCCTCGAACATACATGGAAGTAGGATAAATCTCAAGTTCTTTCGCCTAACGAGCATTTGCTCAAAGACTGGAATGATTCACTCTCTCGCATTAATAACATCCTTCGGACCTCACTACCACCTCAGATTCCCTGAATCTGTTTTTCCACCCTATACAATTCCAACCATGGTATCCAAACACATCAAGCAATTGCGCCAACCCCAACAGACTCAGCTCTTCTAACCTTCTCCAACCTATTCATCTCCCTCTCCTCCCGTTTCCCTCGTTGTCTCGACTTCTCCCAAATTGCCTTGCCCCCGTGTCGAACTCGGGTTATGAAATCCCCTGCAGCACCTTTCGTCAAGCTCCTGCCCGTGCGATGTTCTCCTGGCAAATCATATTTATACCCTTCTGTTTTGAATTTATTCACAAATTTGATTTGGTCTACTGTGGCGGCCCCGTTGCGCCACATGGCGAATCGAGATGTGAGACTGTGCGGGAAATGTGACGTTGCATAGGTATCAGCCGCGGCGATTGCATGACTGAGAGAGTCGAGGGTCTCGAAAAGGATACGGGGCTGTGCATGGACAGTAGCTGGTCGCTCACTAGTTTGTGAAAGATGGTAGGCAGGAATTTCACGGGTTTCCGAGCAGTAGAAAGTTCCTAAAGGATTAACGGAAGTGGTAGAGTAAGGTATACCCTCTGGGGCTTTGTCGACTCTGAGAAACCCGTGCCGAGGGATTGAAAGAATATGTTTGTAATCGCCAACATATACCCATGCTAATCGCGACATTTGACGAATATGTAAATCTGTGACATCGTCAAGTAGGGATTGGACAGAGTCCCAATCTTCGTACGTGATTGACTGTGCGATTCCAGGCATCATGGGATCTAACGTTATTGCAGTCCAAAGATTTCCGGTACCATTCTGCATCATTTGCTCCTGTTCGAGCTCTCTTATCCGCTTCCATTCTTCCGCACGTTGCTTGAGGGTATCGGCGGTTTGATCGGTGACGATCTCATTGGGATCCAATCCGAATAAAGTAGGCGTAGAAATTACACCTTGCGCCTTGACGCTGCCAATCATATCGATGACATGGCAATCCTTCTTTCCCGGCGACAATCTCATCCCACGTCCAATCATTTGTACAATCAAATTGCGGGATCTTGTAGGTCGAGCAAGCAGGATACAGTCGATATTGGGAATATCAGTGCCCTCCGTAAATATACCGCAATTAACTAGCACGGGAAACTCGCAGTTTCTGAATTGTTGGATAAGGTTATGGCGGTCCGCAGCTATTTATTAGCAGAATACACAACTTGACTAACTCTGAGTCTTTGATGTGATAAACCGGGCATCAACTCCATATTGTCGAAAGGTGTTGGACATATCTCGGACATGCTCCAAATCAACGCAAAATACAAGAGTGCTTCGTCTCTCAGCTAACTATTAAACTTGATCAAACTCCTAGAGTACCTTGAGCCCTGTCTAGCCAAGCCCGGACAGTGACTTCGTTGGCATGGGTCGTGTTGACAGCTCTACCAGTCAGTTATGCAACACAAGGAAACATACTTGGATAGCTGGGAAGTCGAAAAATCGCCAAACTTGTTATTCCTGACTTGACGAAGATCAACATCGGTCTGCACAGTCGTGAACTTGACTTCAGACAACCTGACATTAATTGTGGAACAAAAGATGGCATACCATTTTTCTCCAATCATCTCAATGTAATCACGATGATAAACGATCTCATCGAGGGCTGCTCCCAATCTTAATCCGTCTAATCGGCTTAAGGTTGCACTAACCCCAACAACAACTGCTTTCGACTCTTTCGATAACGCGCCAAAATACTCTAATATCTTGAGATACGTAGGCGCCGCAGCATGATGAGCTTCATCGATCAAAATTAATTTCGCCCAGTCCGGGTTAAATTTCCCCAGTCGATCTGATCGCAACAACGATTGAACTGAGCAGACGGTGATATCTGCAGTCCCCGATCCATGAAAGTTCGACATTTCAATCTCCACAGTCTATCATAAGCAAACGAGGCACAAAGAATTACCTTGTCTGGATACACTTCAACGCAGTGTCTCGCTGCCTGCTCTACTAGCTCTCGTCGATGCACCAGGATAAGTGTCTGATATCGTTTCGGATCCTCGAGTTGAACTTTGCCGATCAGATTTGTGAATATGACCGTCTTTCCCGCGCCAGTGGCCAAACTTATGCCTATCCGTCTCTTTCCCGCTTCGATAGCATCGAGACAGGCTTCTATGCATTCTTCTTGATAGGGGCGCAGCGAACGCGGCGGGGCTGGTGTCAGAGACGTTGGAGGAATAAGCCGAGAAAGCTCAGATATCTTCTTGGTCGCTTTTCTAGCTTTCGGAGGCGTCGGCGTTGAGTCTCCTAAAGTACTGGCCTTTTCTTGGACATCGGCGAGATCGGCGACGACAGGTGCGGTGACCTCGGCGTGGACTTTTTTGGGCCGGCCTCTTTTGCGGGGAACGGAAATTTCCTGGTCGGCGTTTTCTTCGCGACACAGTGGGGAATTATGGATCTGTCGGGCTCGGCATACTTGCGATATTGAGAAGGCCGGCTGTCGCTGCTTTAGCAGATTGAGCGCCCGTGGAATATATGTAGCTCGCATCCTCCGAAGAGGACGAGAGAATCGAGGATGAAATAGCTGGGGGTCGAATTGTGCAAAGGCTTAAACGAACGCTTTTGGAAATCCATATGATAGGCGTAATAAGTAAGGCTGGAATTTACTGCAAGTTTACAAACGCAAACCCAATCAAAGCGTTCCTGGCCGGTTATTGCTCAGTAGCCTACAGACGACTTTTAAGTTGAGACCTTTTCATTCAGAAGAATTACGATACGGGTATTATATGCTTACGAAGCTACCGGGCAGGCTGGGTTACTATGTCCTTGGAGAAACGAGCTAGAGGCGGGTCCTTTATAAAGTAATTTCTGAAAATTATGTCACCCGGGTTATTGGTTTAGTGGTATAATACCTACTTAGGGTGTAGGTGGTCCTGGGTTCGATTCCCAGATAACCCCATTTTTTGTCGCTTCGATGTCCAACTGATGCTGGGAGCAATAATTTTTTTTTGGATCGAATTAGTTCACGGCATGTATGAAGCGTATACAATGCGAGCTTCGAGTGACAATTTGACTAAAACAAGTCGAAAATTCGGACTTCACAATAGTGTCCATCTATCTCAGCAGCTTGAAATGAACGTCGCAACCGCGTCATGTCAGATGCTTCATCTATCGTGAGGACAGAACATCTGGCTGTCGTGGGATAAAGTTTCGGTTTGGGAAACCTTAGAAATGAACAAGCAAAACAGCGAATGTCGTGCCCGTCGCTGCGCTGACGGTCCACGGAGGTTCCTGGAACCACGTGACCGCTCATTGAGTTTCGTGAACTTTGTAGGCCGATCGGCGTCTTCGTACGTCCTTTGGTCGTTGAGTGCTGTTCACTACTTACACGCATCCGATTTCTACCGTCAATCCCAGACTCCACGGGGAACCGCCCTGGAGAATGGGTCTATATACCATTCTCAAGAAGCACCGACTAAAAGACAGACAGCTTCGCATTCTATTCTTGGGCCTCGATGCTGCTGGGAAGTCCACTATCGTAGCGCGTCTTCTCTCTCCAGACGCATCCGCAGACCAGGCTCTCAAAGACATCAGCCCAACACTGGGCTTCAAAATCTCCACCATCGAGTTCGAGAAATACAAGCTCAACATATGTACTCTCATTATCTCGAAACAGTGCTGATTTAGGGGATGTAGGAGGGCAGAAGACGTTACGCGCTTATTGGAGAAATTATTTTGAACAAACCGACGGGGTTGTTTGGGTGGTTGATTCTACAGACAGGGAGAGATTGCGCGACTGTGCTGTGGAACTACATCAGCTGCTTCAGGAGGAGGTCCGTCTTTCGTGATCGGGTCGGGTGCTGATTTGTGTAGCGACTGATGGGTGCGTCGCTTCTAATTCTGGCGAATAAACGTGACCTGCCAAATTGCATTTCAATAGAGGATATTGGAACAGTACATACACTTTTGCCGGTGCCTTACTAATTCTAGGCTCTGTCGTTGGCAGAGATTCAGACGCATCCTTCGAAAATATTCGCTTGTAGTGCGGTTAGTGGCGAAAATGTGCAGGAGGGTCTAACATGGTTGGTACATGATATTGGGGATCGGAGATACCATTTTGATTGATTATGGTTTCGATATGGAATCAGCGAGGAATTTGGCATGTTTATTCTGAAACAGATCGGCCACTTCGATTTGTTTCCTGTGATCAACAAGGACGGTGTGTTTGGTCTCTGACGATCATTTTGTGAGATCATTTTGTCGCTCGGAGGAGTTACATATATATTATGGACTCCGCCTGGCATATCTTCAACTATCGAACACAATGGTAGCATCGACACTCATCACCGTTTCTACTACCTCTTTCCCCACCCAAGGGCGGGTATTGAAGACTTGGCTTCCAAAACCATTACAACGAAGTACAGGCCATGAGATGGGAGATGGCGCGGTCACTGAGAAAGATGGGGAATGTGACCCCACTCCGTGTATCTCAAAAATCGAGTCGTCATACCGTTGCATTTGCAGCACACCTACGCCCATTTCCCGATCAGACACAACCGACGCAGAGCCGAAATGGAAAGCAGAGCGCAAAGTGAATGCCAGTGGACTGAGGAAGGTCTCAGCGATGGATTCCATGTCGCTACTGCTCACTTCCTCAGTCAAAGCTGGGGTATCTCATACCAAGTGGAAGAGGAAAGTCAATGCCTGATCCGGAGGAGATGGTCCCGGGAACATCCAGAATATAAGAGGACGGATGAAGGTCGGATGCCGACTATCATGGAGGTGGATGAACCAACTGAGGATGACTCCACTGATGGTTCCGTATATTCAACAAGCCGCGCCCCTCACGTTGGCGCGGTGCCTGTGTCGATGTGCTACAATGAACAGATCCTCTATAAGTTCATTGTCCAGCGATATCTCAAGGAAGTTACGAATCTGCCATGTATCCCTGAGATCCTAGCTCATCATGCCTGGGTTGGTTTTGGGCCTGAAATCATCAACGGTGTGAGTGAAAAGCATACCACCGAAGAACTCTCTTGGATACTTGAAGAGTCCATGAAAGGGGCCAAAGTCAAAGTAGAGCATGACTCTCAAGGGACGGGAACCGATAAGATTTCTTATCGTGGACCCAAAGATACTTGGATCCGACTCTCTGGCCGCGCAAAAGAGAGATTCTTAGATGATCTGGCGAGGATTCAAGTCGCTTACTCGTTCATCACCTTCCCGCAAGTAGGAACGTTGTCGTTACAGCAGTGTCCCTTGGATACAGAAACTCGTATGCCGATTCTACAACTTGACGATCGAGTTGGCTCGGTAACCGTCGACATCCGATCCTCTACCTCGGAGGAGTCCCTAGCTTCTGCGGGAGCCGAGACAGTTGCTATTCCCGGTCCCTATCCACTACAACCTATTTTCCCTATATGGGAAAATATACTCATCAATCCGGACTCTGGGAACATACTTCAACTAAGGAACTCGTTCTTGGCAAGAACTGTTCCCTGGGAAGTAGCTGCCCAACCCCCTCTCCAACTATCCAGTACAGCCCGTGAGAAGTATGTCCATTCCTTGAAAAGACATTGGTTTGGATATTACATACGTATCAGAGAAGATGGGGGGCATGGTCTTTCACTGCCGCGATTAGATCAGTTGGCAAGCCAGATGGAATAGAAGCGAGAAGAATGTCTATAATTTTCTACAGAATAAGAGTACTTTACAAGTAATGAAAAACTAATAATACAATCGCGCTATTCCAGATCTATTATTTCTATTGTGTCGGACGGTTGGAGGTCTAGGTATCGTAAATGGGAGGAGGATTTTGAAGTGCATGATACATTACGTTTTGGTTATGTCTTTGTCCTTTGAGTATCTCGGTGGCCTTTTGATATCGTTCTATAGTCAGGTGTGTTGAGATAGAAGGAGGATACCTGCTTCAGGGAATTGTTTCGCTAAACTTTCCAAGGCAGCCGCAAGCGGATCTAGGGTAGTGTCGGTGATGATTTTCGAATCGAACGCTTTTGCGGCCAGTAGGTATCGAATCCCGATGAAGAAAAATAGAGGAAGAAAAGGAGATGTATGTGATGTGAGATCCGGCGAGGAGTTTCGAAAGTGAGCGACGTTGGACAGCCCAACGGCCGCGATATGAGCTCGATTGAGGGCTTCTTCCGATACAACTGAGACAGGGGATTGTGCTTGTATTGGATCAGTGGAGTCCCCGCTCCCGCAGAGACGCTCATCAAGCTGAGCAAAAGCAATTGACTCGAAGATCATGAGTAAAGCACTATGATCAAAAAATTGCATCGAAAAGACATACCTATAATACATTCCATGAAGCAAGATGGCGCAGTTCACGTTTTTCATCGTCAGTTCGAGAGATGTTACTGTTCTGGGAAGACTTCTCCACCAATTTTCAAACTCGTCCGCCATCCTTAATCCTTCCATCTCACGCCGTTTCCAAGCTGATATATTACTTTGGTCCCATTCAATCTGTAGCCAAGTATTAACCCGGTTCAGCATCCCACAACCTTCTACACATAAGGTCCGATATATATCACCCTCCCCAGCGGTCTGATCACGTATCCCTGGGGCTTGAAATGGAATGAAATGTGATGAGGGACATTCTTTCGACATCTGAAACTCTGTTTCCAGACAAGGCAGACGTAATTGTATTTCTTCGAGCGAGATAGGCGATTGCCATCCTGTTGAAAGGGAGATATGTGTGTTAAGTAGGAATATCGCCCAGAATGCTCGACGACGTTCTTCGGCACTTGTGAAGTGATTGGCCGGAGGAAGTAAGCTCAGAGGTTGTAATGAGCGTGTGTTATTTGTCTTGGTCGGGGCATCCATTATATGCAGACCCATTGACTTTGCTTGTTGGGTCAAGATAGCCAGTATCCCCCACACGCGGTTAGATCCTGTTCCAAGGTATGTATAAGCGAGAATTATGAGGGCTTGAAGATGTTGAAAGGAAGGGCGATCCAGCGCCGCGTCAATTATTCGTTGATGGAACTTGGAGTTTGATGAGAGTGACTGCAACATGCTAATGTCATAAGTCTATTGTTAGAACAATCAAAGAGAGGGAGATATACTCTTAAGCGCATGTCAACTTTGGTGTACATCGCTGCACAAGCGACGATGGCGCGGAGGATAATGATTGATTGTGATGACTGAGGAAGTGATAATGACGACAGAAATGACTGCTTGCGCAGAATAGGAATTGACGGATGTATGTATTCAAAGTAGATATCGATTCTGCAGTTAGAGAAGGTCTTTAATGGGCAAACAGTATGTCAACGACCTCCTTGGGCGGTAGTCCCTCCTCATCAAACTCAACTACAACCAACGAATTATTTCGCTTGTTTCTTGACGTGTTAGTAGACTCCCGGAGCGATGTCCAGGAAGGGCTGGGAGGCTCAGTGTCTGCATGGAAAATATCGTGTGGAAAGCTTGGAAAGGAGACTGGAGCCACGTCCGAAGCAGGATTCTCTCTATGTAGCCGATCTGGAGACGGAGTGCTGGTAATTGAGGGAGGGGACGTCAAAGCAACAAGGGCTAGATTGTCTAGTCCTGTCGAGAATCTACGATGATTTTGCGAAGGAGGTCCAGAGTCCACAATCATGGTACATCCAGTTTGCTGGTCGGGGCTCAAGTACACGCTACCACTGGGAAATGTATGGTGGGTAGAATGACGCCGTTCGGAACCACGGGGATGTTGGGAAGTAAATGACCCGCTTAATGGTTTATGACGGTCGTTGTTGTGACTTGCAGACCGTCCTCTCTCCTGGGGAGGTGCCAAGAGTGAATATTTGTTCGTACTCCCATTCCGTAGGGCCTCTTGATGTCCTTCCAGAAGTGTCTCCAGCTCGGCTAAATGTAAGAATGAACATGTTTCAATGGTAGCATACCAATGCGATTTTGA
>Ga0302325_10011791_pt1 | contig 18798 bp, 20 predicted proteins | sample Palsa_T0_2_FD_201948 | JGI IMG/M metagenome (GOLD analysis project Ga0302325, IMG submission 201948) | Peat permafrost microbial communities from Stordalen Mire near Abisko, Sweden - Palsa_T0_2 | ecosystem: Environmental > Terrestrial > Soil > Palsa > Peat permafrost | place: Sweden: Abisko...
GTGCTTTGGATGCAACGATTTCTGTTTCCTGAATCAGTAAATTTACTAGGGTTATATTGTAGATACTTACTCTCAACGTCCGCAACGCTCTGTTGCAGAATCTGCTGAAGGACCTTAGGATTCTCGAGCTCTTTTTGGATCTTGGCAATGATAGTCTCTGACAGCTCCTTCTGTTGGCGAATCTTTACCTGTCCCTCATACCTAACCCACGAATCAAGGACGGATTTTGCTTCCGCGGCAAGAGCGGTGGTTTGCTCGAGCTCGAAAGCCTTGGCCTCCAATTGAGCAGTTTCCTGTCAAACATGAGTAACTTAGTAACAATAGCCTATCCATCCATGGCGTACCTTTGAGACCTCGAAGAGGGTCTTGGTGATATCCACGACACTTCCCAATTGCTGGACGCTCTCAATTCGGGCCTTGACTGCCTCGGTGTGGTCCGCACGAGCGGCATTCAAGATGCCCTTGATCTTGTTGACCTGACCATCCGCCCACTCCTTGTACATTGGTCCTCCATACTTGAAAACTGCACCCCAGATGCTCAGCAGACACAGCGCAACAATCGTTTCCTCGTTGACGACATAGTATTCGTTGCTAAGAGCATAAATCGCGACACCGGCTGTTGATGAAAGGATCGCGGTCTTCGAGATCAACGAGTTGCCTGGCAATGAATCGAGAATTGATTGTGCCTTCTTCTTAGGATCCTCTGCCGGTACACCAGATGCTGATCGGTAGCTTGTGAGGGATGTAGTGAGGGCCGGGAGGGTGCGGGAGGGGATTGAAGGTCGAAGACGAGCGGCGCCTGAAGCTTGTCAGTCACTGTTTTGAAGCCCAATTGCTCTGTAAAGCTCGGCCATATAATCAGCTACATACCTATGGCGCTTCTTGCCAAACGGGATGCCATTGTGGGATGAGGGAAGATGGAATTGAGCTTGACACTGAGGAGTGGTTGAATTTGCTTCCCGGGATTCGGTTGTAGCTACCAGCACGTGATCCACTGTATAAGGTTAGTTGTTGCCTGAATGCCTCAATACTTTATCAATTATCGGGTCGGATCTTTTTTCTCTGACGGTCTTCAGCCTTGTCACTTCAGAACTGCACCTTTCAAAAGCATGCCTTCAACGATTGATGGCTCTGGCAAATCTGCCAAGAGGAAACGAAAAACATCAGACACAAAACCTTTGAAGCGAGCACGATCTGAAAGCAGCGAGGAAGATGCCCAAGCTCAGATCCTCATGCTGGAAACCGAGATTTTCGAGTCCAAAAAAAATTACAACAATATCACTGCATTGATCAAGTTGCTTCGAGACGATGATGAAGATGCAGACAACTCAATTGTTGCCGCGATTTCGTTATGCCGAGTTTTCACGAGGTTAATGGTGTCTGGAGAGATGACAAAAAGAGAGGAAGCAACTGAGAAGGAAGCTGTGGTAGTCAAATGGCTGAGAGAACGATATTCGGAGTACAAAACAACAATCATGGCATTGCTTGGAGAAGAAGGCATTTCCTCAACAGCATTGACTCTCTGCATGAGGTTATTGAAAACCGAGGGCCAACATCTTCGCAACAGCAAAGAATACAACTTTCCTACGGGGATTTTGACGGATATTGTACGGGTATTGCTGAAGCCCGGGTCAGATGGAAGCACGCGAAAAGAATTCAGTGAGAAGTTTGTGGAGGAGAATGACGACGTTCGATTCTATACTTTGGAGGCCGTCGAGTTGGTATATTCTTCCCTTGTAGTTGATTTATTCCTAACTCCTATAGAAAAATCCTGGTAGAAGCCCAAGGTCAAGCTACTGGGCGAGCTCTTTTGGACAATGCTCTAGAAATTCTCACAGCAATTGAGTCTGTTCCAGAGTCCAAAGAAGAACTCGAAGACTTTTACATACCAGCCCCGAAGAAGACTACACATGCTCTATACTCCCTCACACAACACAAGAAACGTGCACAAGGAGCTTGGCTAGCTTTGATGAATTTGGAAATGGATAAGGAACAGAGAAAGACAATTTTACGCCTCACGGCGACTTCAATCGCACCATGGTTTCTCAAGCCAGAGCTGTTGATGGACTTTTTGACCGACTCCTATGATGCCGGAGGATCCATGTCTCTTCTGGCACTCTCCGGGGTATTTTATCTGATCCAAGAGAAGAATTTGGATTATCCCTCCTTTTATCGGAAGTTATACTCACTCCTTGATTCGGATATCTTGCATTCAAAACACCGTTCGAGGTTCTTCCGTCTGATGGATACCTTCTTAGCATCGACTCATTTGCCAGCCGTGCTTGTAGCAAGTTTTATCAAGAGGCTTTCAAGACTAACGTTGAACGCTCCGCCAGGAGGGGTTGTTGCCGTTATCCCTTGGGTTTATAACCTTCTCAAAAAGCATCCGGCCTGTACTTTCATGATCCATCGAGAAGTCACAACATCTAAGGCAAAGGAGGACCTCGAAAAAGAGGGAATGGATGACCCTTTCCTCCAGGATGAAGAGGACCCTATGGAAACGCATGCGATTGAAAGCAGCCTTTGGGAGATAGTTATGCTTCAGTCGCACTATCATCCAAATGTTGCAACCTTAGCAAATATTATTTCAGAGCAGTTCACCAAGCACTCCTACAATTTGGAGGACTTCTTGGACCATTCATATGGAAGTGTAAGTTGTCCAATCCGGATTATTAGTGTGGATTCTAACTTTTCCGGATAGATGCTTGAGGCCGAAAATGCGAAAGACGTGAAGAAAATGCCCGTTGTCGAGTATGAGATACCCAAGAAGATTTTCATGAAGCACGATGCCGCTTTGGGGGTCGAAGATGCCTTGCTGGTGAAGCTATGGGATTTTAGTTAGAGATCGCATCTAGACGAAAACATGCCTTCTCACATACATCCTTGGACTTCATTCATCACGCGTGAATTATTTGCAAGCAGAGAAAAGCATCCGGGAATCGACAGATTCCCGGCAAACCCTTCGCCTGAACTCGTTTGAAAAGGGGCAAAATTGGCGAGCTCCCGAAAACCCCCCAAACCAAAAAAAGACAAGAGAATCGAACTTATCCCTCAATCCTTCTTGAAAGCTGGATATAGAAATCCATCAATATCATATACAATTTCACACTCTGTTTATGCTTAAATCTTTAATTTTGATCCTGTGATATTCGGCTATTTAGATTCTGGGGTTTAAAGCCACCAACATACGCTGTAGGACAGGTGCGGGGCGCAGCTTCCCTCCTGCTCAGCCTCCACTTCGATGGATCAGCAGCCAAGCAACCGCCAATTCAACATGAAGTAAGGCAGTGATTTAAAATTGGAACAATCCAATGTTGCTTCTCACCGGCTCTCGGTGCTTTAGTGCTACGCGCCGAATCAATTTATAATAAGCTCGCATTGCTTATTTCGACCTCCAGACGACATCTGTCTTTGTGCACAACACGGAGCAACTCTACATCCCCTCAACGAGCGCACGAATTACGAATCTAACGACGAAATGCCTTTCAAAGATCTACTGAAGAAGAAGGAGAAGGTAGAAGCCGAGACGCCCGTGGAGGAAGATGTGCCTAAGTTCACGTTCATGCGCACCGATACCCATACCCAAGAGATTATCACTCCCCCTACATTCTACGGCGACAACGCACCATCCTCTACAGATGGCCATTCCGATTCAAGAACAGCCAGATTGTTCAAATCACGCCCTCGGAGCTCATCTGTCGCGTCCAATGCATCTGGTTCTTCGCGTACAAGCCAAATATCCAAACCAGACTCTCCCAAGACCAAACGGCTATCCCAACGTCTGCATCTGCGGAGAAGTGAAGCCAGTTCCGCGAGCGTACCGGATGACTTACCAGCGATCCGGGTGCCAGATGACAGCCAGGATCCTGGCGCAGGAGTAGAGTCACAATGGGAAAAGAGAGCGACAATGTTGGCCAGAAAGAATGAAGAATCACGGAGCAGGCCAACGACACCTGTGGGAAGAACTGCAGCAGGTCTTGAGTCATTCCATGATATGAACATCAGTGGTAGCCCTGGGAAGGAGAAGGGTGTGGTGTCGACGAAGTATGTGGATGATAACATACAAGAGGCTATCAGGCTTCATGAAGCCGGACAATTGGAGACTTCTACAAGCATGTTTGGGCGGTTGGCAGACCCGAATGGCGAGAACAATGCACTGAGCCAGGTTTTGTACGGACTTGCTTTGCGGTATGTCAATTGGCCCCTTTCTGCCCATCACATCACTCCACTCGAGCCGGCTGTCCATCTTTGGAGCACTATTCCGGCCCAACAGTCACGGCGGTTCTGATGTCTTAATTTTTAGGCATGGTTGGGGCTGTACCCCAGATCCTGCAGAGGCTGTAAAATACCTGTCCGCAGCGGCTTCAAACGCGGCATCGATCGAGGATTTAGCGCTACAGGCGGGCCTGAAGAAAGGGGGAGCAGCTAAAGGCGAGCTTGTTCTTGCAATCTTCGAGCTGGCCAATTGCTTCCGACATGGTTGGGGAGTGCAGGTTGACAAAGTCGCAGCCAAACAGGTGAGGCCTTCTTATGCATTGGATGGGGAAGCATCCTATGTCCCGGAGACTGACAATTAGGGGCAGTATTACGAGACGGCCGCCAATCTGGGCGACACTGGTAAGTGCTTCTTGTTTGTGCCTGATAGATCAAGCAAGACTAACGGTATGATAGACGCCATGAATGAGGTTGCTTGGTGCTACCTTGAAGGCTTTGGATGCAGGAAAGACAAGGTATGTGGTTACAGGTCCTTCACGAGGTCGAGCTCTCCCGAATAGCTTCATGGCCATTAAGTCACCAGCCTCGCAGCAACCAGTGTGGCTTGTGCATGCGTCTAGACCATGGCACACTGCCCTTTGGGCAGCAATGGGGCTTTCACCGTACTTGTGTACCCGACGCGACGCGCATGTACCATTCGAAATACGATGAGGCTGACTTCAAAACCCACAGTTCGCTGCAGCGAAATACTACAGGCTAGCGGAAGAAGGAGGAAGTAAGACCTTGGGCAATTCCTGGTAAGTCATGATTTATTGCATCGACGGCTCCCAAGAGCAGTGATCACTCTGATCACTCAGGTGCATGCATGTGCGCCGCGGGCCGGTGGTCACCATCCCGTGCAGTTCGTTCGTTCCAGATGACTCCTGCGATACAAGCCCGATAGGCTCTCACGCCTCTACTCCCCCCATTCTGGCTAAACCCCCGCTAACGGCCATTGGTGCCTCCATAGGATCTGGAAGGACAAATACAATCCCTCGAACCATACCCCGAAGAAGTGAGACCGCACGCGAGCCTTACACGAAAGCTTGCTCGTTTGGTTTTGCCTTCGTGGGGTGGGACATTCGGTTGGGTCAATAGCTGTGAGACAGAGCGGGGTCGTCACTTGGGTCGGTCAGGGTATCGCTCGTGTTCCCGAACGCCTGCCTCCTTCCTACCATGTTGTAGAGAACTCAGCTCCGCAGGTAGATGTCGGGCTGCATATTCTTACTATTCTGCTTGAGACATGTCCTTTCGCGTGACAGCATTTTTGCGAGGCACAGCTGCTCTGGAGTTCGGTAAGGAAGCGTGCATCATGGCGCAGTAGTGGGCTTTCTTCAGGCCTAAAATTAAATTCATTGGGCTTTTGAGCTGCATGCCTGATTTTCCTTGGGATCGAAGATGGGTCGGCTGAGATATCACGTGTATTGGTCTCACCATATCTCTCCTCATTCGCACGTGGGATGTCATATGCTGCTCTTGGTATTGCGTAGGATCTCTCGATCGGTGAGAAATTCACGTCAGCCTGCTCTGGAAGTAAGACACGGCAGTTGCTCAACGGTTGAAAAAATGATCACTGACTCGGGTCAAGGGACTCAGTCCTGATGTAGGCAGCAACAAGAATGATTTTCGATTTCATTAATCGAAGGTTGTTGTTGACTGACGCAGTATTCGTCAAGGCTGGGTAAGTACAATGGCCTCCCCATGTCATTCAGTAAATACAAAGTGTAGACTCGTAAGTTAGATCTTCATGATCATTAACTATCCTCCCATTGACAAATAAGCTCAAGCTATTCATTCATATCATTCCATTCCATTCCATTCAATCATGCTTTCGTGAGAATCGTTCGTGTCTGTATGTTTGTTTTGCGTCGTAAAATGTACGAGGTAAAAGCGGTTTCTGTAGGATCGTGAGATCATGATATGTCGTTATGTCGTTTGTGTAGAGGTGCGATTGATGATGACGCCCGAATGATGTGAAAGTAGAAAATGCCCCGTGCCGTCGAAGGTGGGAAAACAAACGTAGTCCCTCCTCTTTCCCATGACGGCAAATAAAATATCCAAATTACACATGTGCCCCAATATTTGGTTTGCTGCAAGCTCTGCGCTGTGGCTCGTGTTTCTTGCTGCCAGCTTGCTTGCTCGTGTGAGCAATGCTAAGCTGTACCGTCCGGTATCCCCGGTCCTGTTCCCCCGCCCATGATGAATGCAACAAAGGAAATAAGTAAGGAAAAGCCAACACAAAAAATCAGGAATTCAACGCTCAAAACTCGCTTGCTTGCTTGTTCGCTATACAAATGAAAACACAGGATGCGTGAGCTGCAGAGGTCTGGTCCATGGTAAAGCCGTAAGTCATAGCCGTAGATTGATAGGAAAGTGAATCGTAGTGTAGCAAGTGAAGTCAACAAAGGGGAGGCGTTCAGCCAACAGCAGGGTTGCAGTTATCGTTATTTTCATTCCGCGAGTTGCACTCCGAGACAAGCTTGGCAAAGTTGCGGACAACTTCACTTGGCACCTGTTCCCAGAGGAGAGAGCGTGTATAAACTTCTGCGGCAGATTTCTTGCTGTTACTTCGCATGGCAGCAAGCGTTTCGCCGAGATTCCGCCGCCCTTGAGAGGTGGAGCGTTGAGGTGTATGTTGCAAGAAGTCCTGGTTGGTGAGGCCGTTGTACTGAGCAGCTGTCAAAGAGAAGAGTTGCTCGTGGTTTTGCTCCTCAGTGGGTTTGGCAAGGCTGTCGGCGAGATCACCAAGGGTTGAAGAGGTGACGCCAACCATTTCGTTTCCTCCCATTTGGGGAATAGAAGTTGACCAGGAGTTGCCAGATGGAAGCGGGGCGAGGGTCTCAGAGACGCCAGACGCAGATTGTTGAACACCAGCATCCTTGAAGATGTCCTCAAGGAGTGTAGCTGAAGCAGCTCGAACGTCGTCGGACATCTGAGGAATGCTTGGGGAGGAGCCTTTGGAGGCGACGAAGGCACCGAAGAGAAGGAGCATCAATAGCAGGCCTTGAGCAGCAGGCTTTTCTGGATCGTTGCTCTCTGGTTTCTTGAGAGGAACCAAAGAGTTTTCAATCTTGACCTCAGGTTCGGTGGGGAAGTCATTGAGGAACGAGATATTGTCCCAAGCGCTATCCATGGTAAGGCTGTCGATATCGGTGTAGTCATTTGAGAAGCCGTGAGAATTGGAAACATTGTTCACGGGTGCACTCTCCAATCGCTGGACGGCCTCGGTGAGAACACTGACTTTCTTGCGAAGATCACCAGTCTCAAGGGTATGAACACGAATCATATCTTCCTTCTCCATCTGCATGTTTTCGATGAATTGCTGATATTGCTGCTCTTTGCGGACCCACTCGTCGAGAGCCAACTTGGCTTCAGCCAGGTCTTCCTCGAGGTCGTTGATCAAGGCAGTGTAATGCTTCTTCTCATCCTCTAGTCGTTCAGTATGTTGCTTCTTGCGTTGTCGAGAATCAAGACTAAAAGGAGTTAGTGGGCCATGTAAACCAAATAGGGTAAGACCAAAATAAGGGAAGCGTACGCTGCTTGTCTGTTCCTCAGTAACCGCTTCTGTTGCTTAAGCTCCTTGATCTCTTGCTCATCTGTGGACTGGGCAATGAGCTGATCGATGTTGTTCAGATTTCGCTCGGCCGGGATATCGAATCGTGCATTCTTTTTTCGGATACCATCTCCCCTCCTTGTCATATCCGGATGCGACCGTAGAGTTGGGCTGTGAGGTCGCATACGTTTGGGCATAGATCGATGATCCATAGCATCTGCTACCGACCATTCTTTTTGCGGTGAGGTTGGGATCGATCCGTTGCTGGTGCTGCTGGAGGAGAAGAGGGGTAGCTGTTGGTTGCCAGGATTTGTGAACGGAGTTTGCATTGGTCTTTGGAAGACTGGTGCATTAACTTCGAAGTCCGAAGGAAGTCCATCATGGGTTTGCATAGGAGTGCTCATTCCCGAGCCCTGGTTCATTCCCCATCCGTGAGCTTGATGCCCATAGGACGACGTCTGGGATTCGACCCGCATGAATGGATTGTGATTTTGCTCAACAAAAGGATTGTTAGAGGCCATCGGCTGCATATCGACTTGTTGCCATTCATCGGTCTTCGGTGAGAACAGTGCTGACGACACAGCAAACGAATCTCGCCGGCTGCCGTTCATGGGAGGGGACATCTCCAATCCAGAGTCTATTGAGCTCGGGTCAAGGATATTGTCGTCTAGAATGCTGCCCTCGTCCTCCTCATAGTAGTTTTGGGTGTGTGTATCGACCGTCAAGGCTGACGGCCGGTAGAAATTGTGCATAGGGTAGGTGCTCATTTTGTGATTTTGTTGGTGGTGGTGGTTGGTGAGGAGAAGGAAGCGAAGTTCGGACGGGTCGGGCGTGGCGGTGAAGCGATGAAAATAGGTGGGAAGCGACGACGAGAACGACGACCCTTTAATAAGAGAGCAAGCTGCGGTGCGAAGTACTGCTTCTGATTGAAGAAGTTCGTGAGATGGCAAAGATGTAAGAAGGCTCCCGAAGCAAGAGGCAGACAAACGAGGTGTGCTGGGAGAAGAGCAGCGCGCAGACGCATGTACCGTTTGGTATGAGGTGAGATGGCTGCGATAAAGAACGGGCCCTCTTTGATTCTTATCCCAAGGAGCCTCTCTGCCGATATGGCAAGCGGATGTTCGCTCGCTGTCCAACCCGAAGGAGTTCAAGTGGGTGGGTTTGGTCGCAACATGCCCCAACCTAACCTGGCAGCAGCCCATGCGCCTGCAAGCAAGGAGAGGCCAGGGAGGACGGGAAAAAGCAAGGCGGGTAGGGAGCGGAGCGGGTGCAAGCGACGCCATAGCCTTGATCAGTCGGACGGTGGACCGTGGGCCTCTTGGAATCGCTCCCCTATCCATCCTATCCTAGTGATCCTATCCTATCCACCAAGATCCCTTCCCTCCCACTCTCTCCCACTCTGGTCAGGCAGAGCCAGAGACACAGCCAAAGCCAGAGCCAGAGCTCGCCCGCGTGTGGCCTCCCCCATCAGGCGGGGGTTTGGCTCAGGTTCTCACGTTGTTCAGGACGTTGGGCATCTATGGGGTCAACTCTACTCAAACCTCCAAGTCCGATAGGCCACCGCGTACGCGGTTGCATGATAGAGGGCCGGGGCCAAGTTTGTTTCCGCAGCTCACCCATCGCCAGCAGCTCCCATTGGAGTCGCCAATAGCTCGAACGGCGAGCTCCCGCCAGAAACACTCATTGTCTTTTCCAACTGATAGGCTGGAAGCTTGCGGGCTCGATTGCCTCAAGTTGATCATTGGCGTTCGTGCCAGAGGGGAGCTGTGTTCCCCTTTCGGCCTCGCTGGGGGGACGATACGATACACAGTACTCACAGAGGGGTTCCCATGTCACGCGTTTGACTGTTGACGACCACCACCGCCATCCTTTGCTTTTTGGGCCGAACTCATCGTGATTAGGCGTGGTGAGAAATGGAACATCGGAAGGCCGTTACTTCCCCCGACCAACCCCCAATGTTTTGGCACAGGCACTGCGGCCTCACACTCGACCGCACCGCAGCCTTAAGGGGGAGGTGACAGAGACTTCCTCACGGCTGGCGACCCATTGGTGCTCAGTCGTACCTAACAATAAAAAACTCGTGCCCAACGTTCAGGGCAAGACTGCGACTGGCTCTAAATCAACCTCTTCATCTTAGTCCTTTCACGCCGACATGGCCGCAACCTGATTCCTGATACAGTACAATGATTCCTGAGCTGATCTGAGTCGTGAATCTACGCCCGATGCCCTCGGGGCTGGCTCGTCTCCCACTTGCTGGAGACGGCGGGAGAATTTCGTCAGGATTCCCTTGAATGGACTAGCATACCCTTGGTCCCGCGACCTTATTTGAACGAGATATTTCTGGCCGGTGATCGATCAGGAGCGCGATACTTATTATCCGGCCACAGAAGTTGTTCTTCCGCGGCCTAAAATCTTGGGGAGCGCAAGTCGAGCTCCAATGGCGATGGCCCGTATGACGGTCTGCAACATATTTGGACTTGCAGATGGTGAAGCCGAGGAGGTTGGCAGTGAGGGCGCAAACTGCGATGACCCAGGCACTGGGGACGTTCAGGATAGCGACAAGGGGTTACTCCGTATTCAGGGGGCATTCTGTAGCAGGAAGCGAACCCACAACCGAGCCTCTGATTCCTTACGAGCCCTTGCCCTCCTTCCAGAACAGAACCAAGAAACTTTTCAGAATTCAAAATAAACAAGGCCCACCAGGACGTGAAGCGGTGAACCTTGCGGCCGGGTTCACGTCGACTCATACAATACTGTCAACACAGGTGGAGACCATATTGAAATGTCTTCCGCGTCCTGCCTGCTGAGTGGTCGGAGAGGCTGGGAGACATTTTTTTTGGCTCCAGATCGCGCTCTCGCAGCAGGCCGGATCGCGAGGAGCATTGTGTTTCCAGCCCTACTCAGATTCTGCCTGGTGAAACTGGGAAGGATGTGGGAAGGCACATCACATCTGACCGGTACTGTTGGGAGTCCAGGGAACCTCACCGCGAGGTTCAATCCCGGACAACCACTGATCGAGAACGTCCGATTGTTCTATCCTGCCGCGAGCAAACAAATCCTCCCATCACAATCGGATTGTTGGTCTCAATCGCTTGCTCCCTTGTTCCTCTTCGTATGACTCTGGCCTATATCACGGCCAACTGGTGTTGTTGGGTTACCTGGCAAACGACTTCGGAGGAAGGCTGCCTTCTGTCCTACGAGCTGTAGGTTTGAAATGCATCCTGCAATGCTCCCGCACGGAAAGCCGCAGGGCCCGCAACGCACTATTGTCAGACTGGTTTCTATTTCCAATTGTTCCTGAGCAGTATTGTGCATTCTGGGGAATTCTCTGCGTCTGTGCCGCACGTTTCTCGTGTTTCTTTTTTTCGCTTGCGAAGCGGTGAAGATGTCATGGACGCCATTTTTGGTGTTATTAGTCTCTAGGATCCCCCATTATGGATTTGTGGCGGTGACGACATCCCTTCCCTTGGGATTTTTTTCTTCCAATGGTTTGCAACATGGAAAACAAGTTGAAACATATATTCCAGCCGGTCAAGGGTGCTGGAAAGAACGCATACCCTGCCAAAAATTTCTTGGCTAGCAGGTGGTGTATCTCCGAGGTAATCATCCAAACTCCCGTCCCGTACTCGTACTCGTACTCTCAACGTCTGCTCAAGATGAATATGAAAACTAGCAATGAACCGAGGTAGTCCGTTACCTCGTAGGCTTTCCCGAGATTCTGATTTTGAAACAGTCACCGCAAAGCTGCAGGCTGTCCGCCGCGTCACCGCATGTTGCTCTAGTCTCAATCCTTGAGAGACCGGATGTACTGTAAATAACTGTTCAGATTGAGTCTTGGCCGATTGGTACCTGGTCTCGATCTTAGGAGTGGGTTTAGTACAGTAGTACATTCAAAAATCTGCAAGAAGTTTCAGTAGAAGCTCTCGGTATCCACTCGGAACGTTTGAGATGAATCGTTCTGTTCCTGGAGACAACATCTCACTAACAGGCCCTACTCTTGGGCCGCAACGCGTTGGTGTATGAATAGACGCCGTGTTCCTTAAGAGACGGCGCGGAGCGCTAAGCGTCTCTGAGGTTGAAGGCCATGCCTTCGTCTTCACCGCCAACTTCGCTATGCGCCTTCCCCAAATTCTCATAACCGCCGTATGACTCTTCTGCTCCGGATAAGCGCGCACTTCCTTGTCATCATTATGGACCAACTCTTTGGAAGTTTCACAGTTGCTAGCCGGAAAACCCGAAAGAGAGAAGCAAAGACATCCTCCCTGATGGAACAGAAGAAGAAGAAAAAACGCCGAGGAGAGGGCTTACTGGAGCCGAATGTTGGAGAACGTCGATGTCCCTCGTGGTGTATGGACGCAACTGTCCCGAATTCAATGAATACAATAGCACCGTGCTCTTGGTCAACACAGCTCCCCCTTCCTCGCTGCCCTTCATTCACCTTCGAAAACCAGCTTTCACCTTAATTCGCCGCCGAGCATTCACCACTTTCCCTCTCTGTCTTCACTCCCATCCCTTCCCTCAAAACTACCAACCTCACTTCTCAATATTTCTCTCTCTCTCCAACCTCCTACCACTCCCGATCCGAAATCCCCGAACTGCCCTCCCCCCGCTCCTGACGATCACCCCGAAAGCCCTCACAAAACCATCCCTATCGTTAACACACAACAGGGAAACACCCAGCTCTCACCCGCTTACCAGAAAATGCCTCACCTCACTTCCCTCATCCCCTACGTCTGAACCCTAATTCCAAATCCCGGGATTATACCACTGCAATAGCAGCTCTTATATACCCCTTACCTCGTCCCGCCGCCACAGTACCTCGGGTCTAGCGCAAGACATGCATCTCCACCTCCAGCTCCACCATCCTCTGTCCCATCGAGCTGTGAAACACAACGATGAATACCAATTCGAATCCGTATCCCACAAAATACAGCAAAGTACGCGTCTGTTTCGTATCCAGGGTACGTCTCGGCTCCTGGGTTGAAGAGGATCTAGAGATGTGGGGTGAGGTGACGTGATATGTATGACGAAGATTTGGATTTGGATCTGCATCAAAGAAAAAGAAAGAAGAGGATCGCGAAGGTTGAAGATGGCCCGTTGCCGAGACCGGGGGGACGTGGGGAATGTACAGCAAAAGGAATTTTGAGAGATAGCGAGGCGACTTTGGAATGTTAGGGTGGTCACTTGATGTCTGAATGACAGCGTTTATCAATCCAAAACATTTGCATTCGAGGCAAGCTGAAGACTCCGTGACTACTTTTCTATGGTACCGTGAGAAATATTTTGGAAGTCAGAATATTTCTCAAGGCATATCACTCGCAGATGAGACATGCGAAAAAGTCCATGATCATGTTTCTACTATTTCTTTTGCTTCTATTTTCCTTTACTTAACACTACAGCAATGAGGCCGAAGCCAGGAGACGCGAGTCTGGGGTATCTCAAGCCTTAGCAAGCATAGCAGGCCAGATCCAAATAAAACCACGCCGCAAAATGCAATATCAGCCAAACTCCGTCCATGATTCATGATCTTGATCGCTAAAAGAGAAAGTAAAACCAGCCAGGAAAAGCTGGCGAAGGAAGTAGTGCTGCAAGGATCACTTCAACTCAACGTAGTCCTGCTGCATGGGGATGTCGGAGTCGATGTTCCCATCCTGATCACCGAAGAACTCCTCATCGAGGTCGTCAGAATCAACATCATCGCTACCAATTTCTTCATCCTCATCGTCACTGGACATATCACTGCTTTCTTCTGGTGATGACTCGCCAGTTCGAGCAGTGATGTTCCGCATGACGCTGGCCTTGTGTCGATGGGGCAGTTTGCATCCTTTGTTGGTACATGTACCTGTGTTGCTGAAGTCGGGGCATTCATTGACATGGCGCTCTGTGCAGCTTGCACCCTTCTCACAATAGCCATAGATGCCGAAGGCTCGACAAACTAGGGCAGTTGGCGAAACCCGGACATGAGTATAGCGACAGTTCGGGTTGGAGCAATTGCCTTTGGCAAAGTGCAAGCAGGTAGGTGTTCTCTCTGGGGTCAGTTCATGTGAGAGGTCACAAGAATCTCCACTTGGACAAGATCCCTTCTGAAGAAAATCTTTGCATACTGCAACCTTTGTTGGGTCATGAATGTAGCGGCATCGGGGACCTTTCGGACAGGAGCCTAAAAACAATATTCTTGTGTTAGCTGCAACCCAAGTGGCTCGTCAATTTCTGAGAGCGTGGAGGAATGCAATTCCGAGGAAAAAGGGAATACCCGTAGTTGTAAATATCTTGCAGGGCTCGTTAATCTTCTTAACGACCCCAGTTCTTCTGCCAGTAGATAGATTAGCGCTGTTATGATGCCTTGAAAGTCGGCTCAGATCGAATTGCGATTCTTCATACCGGTAGGCTTTGATGATGCCGGATCGATACATGTTGCCATTCTTGCTTCTGTAAAACCGGACGCCCCCAACCAGTGCGGACTTCGGGGTATACTTTGCTGCGTTAAGATCGCCTTTACACCGTAAGCTCATGACTGATCCACCAAGCTGTAATGGTTTGCTAGCGTCTCGGGGCCAATCCTCACCAGGGACTTTAACCAATTTGCTGCCACCATGTGTTACTCGAAATCGGATTCCGTTCACATCCAGTATATTGTTATTGGTCACGCCCATGGAAGTGCCATTGATGTTATTTCCTCGCTGAAGATGCCTAATCAATTTCGCCGTCTCGCGTTCATCTCTCTGCTTCAGTTTTTGTTGTCGAGTCTGCTCAATAGCTTTTGCTCGCTTTTGGCTATCCTTTTCGAAAATGGAAGTATTGATAAGTTGAAGGTGGCGGTCCTGCTTTGTGACCCAAGCAGTGTCTGTGTTATTCGCACTCGCGGAAGGATTCTCCTTGTCATTGGACATAGAAGCATCAGGACCTTGCGTTGGCGTCTTGCCATTCAATACAAGCGTTCGATTACGATGGACTGGAAGGGTCCGCCCGGCTCTGGAGTAACCACGAGAGGAGTAGCCACCACGGGCTGGTCGCCATGCAGTTGATTGTTGAGGTCCTTTTTGATCAGTACTGTGGTCGGTCGATTGCGTGAAGCCCTCCATACCTCCGTAGTTGTTGCTTCGTGTGTAAAGGTTAGCTTGAGATTGTTGGTCGGCATTCTGTGCGTTCTTATGTCTATTGATCTGGCCTAAATAGAAATTTGTGAGCGGTTGAAGCTGGCAGATAGGTGGGCGCGTGGCGAACTTACCAGCAAGCTGGCCGATCTTTGCGAGAAGGACGGCTTGATCATCTGAATCCATGATTGTTATTTTCCTAGTAGTTAGTCACGTATCTCAGTATGTATGCTGATCAGTGGTTGTGATTACGAGTTAGGAAGTGGAGGAAGAAAGAAGAAGGTTTGCGAGGTGCACAAATAGTGTGGTGACACACAAATTTAGCGCGTTCTTTCAGCGGCAAGTACCGGCATATCATAGAGCCGCCAGATCTGAACTGCCCATTGATATCCTTGTCACATTCCTCGAGCCTTCTTCAAGGCGTCGGCGAACAAAGAACAGAGAACAACCGCCGACTGCAGACATCCCAACTGCACATCCAAGTTCTACATGGACGAGCTGCGATAACCACATAATCCACGACCATGGCGGACCCTCTCATTAAGCCAGACCCTGAGACCCAAGGCGCGTCACCAGGGCCTTTCAGTGAGGATGATATTTACGAAGACGCGGGCGACCTTGAATTTAACACGGATCCTGCCTTCCAGAGACTGTATCTTGCGCGAGTACCGAAGTTCCTATGGGAGGCATGGTCAAAACTGGATGACGATGCGGAGATACATATTGGTACCATCAGGCAGGTGACAGTAACGGATCAGAATGGGGAGCAGTCGGTATGCATTTCCTCCCCTGGCAATAACATCAAAGCTGATTCCATTCATCAGACTGCCCTTCAAATGCTACTGTCATCACAGCTCGCCGAGCATCAAATGGTTCCCAAGGAGTATGAGCTAGCCATAACAGCGCAGACGGTCAATAACACCTTCGTTTTCACGGAGCAAGATCTGCCTGGCTTCAAATCCAAGTCGAAGCAAAAGTTCGATCCCGCTAGTGCGAACATGCCTGCCAGACTTACACGCCCAAAGAATGACAAGCCCATGTCCAAGCAGCCATACGATCCTAATAAGCGATTCCAACCCTACTACAGGAAGGCCATTCCAAGTCAGTGTTTTGGTCTGAATACACTATGAATTAAGCTAATATTATTGATCAGAGCGTACAACTCTTGCCGGCCGAGTAGCGCACGAGGTCAACTGTATTGCCGTAGACAATCCAGAGACTGAGCGTCTTCTTGCTATGCGAACGCTGGAGGCCATGCGTCCAAAGAAGTTCACAAAATTCATCAACGAGGACCTCTCCGTTATAAGCTCAGACTTCATTCAGCCGGGTACAATCAGTGCTCAAAATGCATTCCAGACATTCATCGTAGGTTGACTTACTTCTCACCCGAGATTCTGGTATTAACAGATGTATAGAAAACAAAGGGCCCCGCTGCAGGCCAACGACCACAGCTCATGAAGACTGCCCGTATGCCACAAAACGAGCTCCTGGACCGTATATTCGATTGCTTCAAGAAATACAACTATTGGTCCATGAAGGCTTTGCGTGCCGAGCTCCAGCAACCGGAAGCTTACCTACGAGAAACGTTGGAGAAGGTCGCGGTGCTGGCCAAAAGTGGAAGATTTGCTACGCAATGGTCGTTAAAGCCAGAGAACAAGATTGCCAACTATGACCAAATTGGCGATGCGGTTGCTCCAACTCAAGAAGGCGATCCTGGGGGGGATGAGAGCGATATGGCTGATGAAGAAGACGATGGAGACGACGACGACATAAAATTCGAGGACGTGGTCCCTTAGATAATCGACGGATCCAGACCGTTTATCGTGGCATTGCAAGGTGTTTTGGGTAAGGGGCAAATGCTAATAAGCATGCAATGGCGTTGCATACATCTGGGGGTGACGCATTTGCGGTGTTTTCTCAAGTTGGAGATCGAAGCCTCTGATTAGGGGCAAAACGTATGATTTCATACAGAGAATGATATGGTTCATTCTATAAATGGAGACATTGCCTAGTAATAACTGCAGCATCTACTAATTTCGTAATCAACGAGTATGCATGAAGTGCTCCACTGACCTACAACTATTCAGGAGGTCTATGCGTGAGGCCGCACACCTGTAAGGGAAACAGTTGCTCAATTGATGAAAAAGATAGTGGAAGGATTTATAGAATGTCATGGGACTTGTGTGAACATTCAATATACATGTTCATTAATCATACAAATCTATACCAAAACAACCAACAATCGCAAAACCAAATTCTAATCATTCACGATATCGTCTGCTCATGCGTCTCCTCCATCTCATTCACAAGCTTTTCCACTATCTCCCTCCTCCCCTTAATCGACCACCCAAGACGCGTCCACATACCACTATACCTCAAATCCACCGAAAGCAAACCCTTCACTAATCTCCCTTTCCTATCTATCCCCTCGCTTTGCGCATCCCTCAACAACGTCCTCACCCTCTTCAAATTCAACCATTTCGAATGCCGAGCCGTTAGGATCTCTAGCTCTGGTAAACGGCATATCAGTTTAATGACATCGTCCGCATAAACTGGGATCAGGTCTTGTTGCGTGAATTGCCAGGATTTTGGGGCATCAGAGACGAAGGTGGTGCACGCTTTGCTCTGTTCAGGTATGCAAATGAAAGGGTCTGGATTCTTGATATGCTTTGAAGCGGGGCGGTGGACGGCAGGGGAATGGATTATGTAGTCAGATGCCAAATGCAGTCGGGAGATATTGAGACGCTTGATCCTTTTGCAAACGTGGAGCACATGGAGAATCGCACCGATGGGTACGTCGCGACATTGGTGAAAGCTACTGAGGAGCGGGCTTGGGGCGGGGTGAGTTCTGTTCTGGGTAGAGAATGGCAAGCCCATGGCTTTCTGCTCCTCGAGGGACTTATAGGTGGGTTGACGGTAGGTAAACGGTCGGTGGACAGTATACATCTCATGATGGCGGTACTTGAACTCTCGCCAGCCGGCCATGATGGCGAGTTCTCCATTTTCTTCTCTGGCGTTGAAGAATTTGCTGATGTCGAAGACTCGCACATACCGAGCGAGGCGCCGGTGGTTGACCATCGTGAACGTGAACTGGAGTGATGTCAGAATACTCTAGGATCAAATGCAACAACTAGGTTCAGGGATTCCAAGTTTTGAGGAAGGAATGGTAAGATTACCTGTGCAAATCGATAAGTGGATGCAAATTCAGGCTCCATGTAGAGATACTCAGTCGCTACGTCCTTGAACTCTGAACAGACGAGGATAACGTTGAGCAGATCCTGCTGTGGGAGAAAACTGCAGATGGACTCCAATATCTCAAACGGCATCGTTGACAGATTTAAACGTCGATCCATGACTGATTTATCTCTGCCCGACTGCAAGGCAGAAGTGGTAGAATCTGTAGAATCCGAAGAATATGAGTTGCGTCGTCTTTGAGTGGTGCTGGATCCCGCCTTTGCTGAAATTGGAAGTGTAAGAGCACGGACAAGTTGCACTGGCTTCTGTCGAGATACTGCAGACGTGTTGACATCTAGTTGTAACATAATTTTAGGGGCCTTCGTTGAGTCCAGGCTAGACGGAGATGACTTATGGCGGCGAGGGAATGCAAGGCCCGTAAACAGTTGGAAAATACGCGATAAGAGGGAGCCTTTGGTCTGTCTTGTCTTGCTAGAATACATGTTAGAGATTCTGTGGAATGAAGGATATAGAACGCTATGGATTTTGTGCCATATGCTGTTGACTTTTAACTCTTAGAGCAGAGAGCTATGATGCTGTCAAATACAGCTACAATTAAGAGCATTTTGGAAGTGTTGAACCATGACTGTTTGATTATGCGTTGAACACCTCCTAGATGAAAACAAGTACTAAATACGTATGACGTCTCACTAACCTCTCCCT
>Ga0302325_10011794_pt1 | contig 18798 bp, 9 predicted proteins | sample Palsa_T0_2_FD_201948 | JGI IMG/M metagenome (GOLD analysis project Ga0302325, IMG submission 201948) | Peat permafrost microbial communities from Stordalen Mire near Abisko, Sweden - Palsa_T0_2 | ecosystem: Environmental > Terrestrial > Soil > Palsa > Peat permafrost | place: Sweden: Abisko...
TGTCCAGCTCCAACAACGTGAGCACCGTCCTCGACCCCGGAGCCGCCTGGACCTTCAGCTGCTCCAAGGTCGTCACCAACACCACCTCGAGCGACCTCACCGTGACCGACAACGCCACCGCCACCGGCACCGACACCGTGGACGAACTGACAGCTCCCACCGAGACGGCGTCGGCGTCGGTGGTGGTCACCAACCCGTCGACCAGCCTGACGGAGTCGGCGAGTGCCTCCCCGGTAACCACGGGGACATCGGTCACCTTCACCTACAAGGAGACCAACACCGGTTCCGACCCCTTGAGCGGCGTCAGCGTCACCGGTTCGTTCTGCGGCTCGGCCACCTTCGTGTCCAGCTCCAACAACGTGAGCACCGTCCTCGACCCCGGCGCCACCTGGACTTTCACCTGCTCCAAGGTGGTGACCGCCACCGTCACCGATAACGCCACGGCCACCGGCACCGACACGCTCGACGGCCTGGCCGCCCCGCCGGAGTCGGCCTCGGCGTCGGTCACGGTGAACATCCCGTCCCTGTCGATCACCAAGACGGCCGACGCTACCCCGGTTCCCGCAGGGACGACCGTCGGATTCACGATCACCGTTTCGAATTCCTCCAACCCGGGAACGGGAACGGCCACCTCGGTGACACTCAATGACCCGCTTCCTGCCGGCTCGGGCATTGATTGGTCGATCGGTCCCAGCGCCTACAGCGGACCGGGCACCTGCTCCGTGACCGGTTCGGTGGGGTCCCAGCTCCTCAGTTGCAGCTTCGGCAACCTGGCACCGGGGGCGTCGGTGAGTGTCCACATCTCGAGCGCGACAAGCTCGACCTGCGCGACGACGATCACACTCAACAACACGGCCACGGCCTCAGCCTCGAACGCCCCGAGCGTGAGCGCATCGGCGACCATCGTCGTCCAGCCGGCGATCGCCCCGAAGCTGTCCATCACGAAGACTGCCGACGCCACCCCTGTGCCGGCCGGCACCACCATCGGCTTCACCATCACGGTGGCCGATGCCTCCACCGCTGGGCCGGCCACCGGTGTGACGCTCAATGACCCTTTGCCGGCCGGGACCGGCATCAACTGGTCCATATCTCCCGCCTACGGCGGCCCCGGCACCTGCGCCATCACCGGGTCAGTGGGCTCCCAGGTCCTGGCGTGCAGCTACGGCAACCTGGCCCCGGGTGGTTCGGCCTCGGTCCACATCTCGAGCGCCACCAGCGCCAGCTGTAGCACGACGCTGACGCTCAAGAACACGGCCACGGCCTCGGCCACGAACGCCCCCAGCGTGAGCGCCTCGGCCACCATCGTCGTCCAGGCCTCGTCGCCACCGACGACGTCGCTGAACGAATCGGCCACTACCTCCAAGCAGGGGTCCTGGACCACGGTGACGTTCACCTACAAGGAGAAGAACACCGGGAGCGTGGCCATCGACAACGTCAATGTCAGCGGTTCGTACTGTGGAAAGGCCACGTTCGTGAGCAGCTCGGATGGCAACACGTCGACGCTGGACCCCGGGGCTACCTGGACCTACACGTGCAGCAAGACCGTGAGCAACCAGGAAGCCGACTCCTACACAATTACGGATAACGCCACCGCCACCGGTACTGACGTCGTCACGGGCCAGGCAGCACCGACGGAAACGGCATCCGTCACCGTGAAGATCAAGTGCAACGGCTGAGTAATACTACGGTCGGACGATGACTTTGCCGGCATCGGGATCGCGCTCCAGTTGAGCAAAACGCTCGGGGAGGTCCTCGAGAGCGATGGTCTCGGTCACCATTGACCGGGCCTCGAGCCGATGGGAGTCGAGAGCGTCGAGGGTATCGGTGAAGTCCTCACGGCCGTAGTAGAGGGCGAAGCGGACGTCGAGTTCTTTTGACATCGCCCAGAACGGGAAGATCTCGTCGTTCTGAGGACAGATCCCGACGACGACCACTCTCCCGTCCACCGCTGCCACCTCGATTCCCTGTTCGATGAGGCCCGGTCGGCCGCTGCACTCGAACACGATGCTCGGACCACCGCCGGTGGCCTCTCTGATGCCGCCGACGACGCTGTCACTCGTGGGGTCGAATACGGCAGCCGCCCCGAGCTGTTGCGCCAGATCACGACGCAGAGCCGATGGCTCGCTCACCACCACCGTCTCGACCCCGAAGGCCACGGCCCAGGCCACGGCGGCCAGGCCGATGGGACCGGCGCCCAGGACGGCGACACGATCGCCAGGGGTCACCTGTCCCCGTCGAAAGGCCCGGCGGATCACGGCCAGGGGTTCGACCAGCGGTTGCTCGTCGGCAGTGACGCTCGCCGGGAGCTGGAAGAGCTCGTCGCCGCGCACGGTCACGAACTCGGCGAAACCTCCCGGGCGTTCCAACCCGATGAGCTGGAACTGCGGGCAGTGGTCAGCCCGCCCACCTCGGCAGTAGGCGCAGTCTCCGCACCCCCCGAAGGGCCGGGCCACCACGGCCGTCCCCTCCGGCCAGCGGTCCCCGTCGATCCCGGCCCCGACGCCGGCGATGACGCCGGCGATCTCGTGCCCGAGGACCGCCCCCGGCGCTGCCAACTGGCTGGCCAGGTGGAGGTCGCTGCCACAGATCCCGCAACCGGTGACCCGGAGCAGGGCCTCACCGGGGCCGGGGACCGCAGCGGCCACGTCGGCCATCTCCAGCCGCGGGCGCTCATCGGTGAGAACCGCCGCCCTCACCGGGTCAGGCTCCGATGACGACGACCGGTGGGTCGGCCATGCCGTGCTGCTCGGCGCAGGCGGCCCGGTAGAAGGGCAGGATCCCATGGGCGTCGATCACCAGCTCGACGTTGCCCTCGGCGTCGAGATTCAGGTTGGCCCCGTGGATGGCGAACCACACGTCGGTCACCCCGTCGTTCGAGGCGGGGACGTGGAGGGTGTGGACCGATCCCGCCGGCTCGTACAGATAGGAGCCCGCCGTGTTCACGACGTCGGGGTACTCCTTGTAGAACCACGAGCCCTTCTGGGTGAAGGCGAGGACATGGCCCGTGTGTTTGTGGGTCTGGACGGTGGTGTCGGGAGCGAAGTGGTTCCGGATGATCCACACCCCGTTGGCCAGGTCGACCTGGAGCAGCTGCAGGGTTCCCCCGTCGCCGATGTCGACGAAGGGCAACTCGTCCTCTCCTCGGTGGATGGCGGTCGGCGGGAGATCGGTGATCGTCATGGCGATTCCTCCAGGTGACAAGGCGGCACGAGCCGATACCGGAAACCTTACCGGCCGGCCCCGGCGGGGGCCCCGTGGTCCGGTGCCGTCAGCTCTTGCGGTGGAGCGACACGGCGTAGTCGGCGCCGGGGGCGAAGGGCCGACGGTCCCAGGTGGCCCACCGGTCGACCAGGCGCAGATCGGCGGCTGCCGCCAGCTCGTCGAACGTCCCGAGAGTGAGTCGATCCTTGACCAGAGAGAAACCGGTGACGAAGGATCCTCCCCTCTCCAGATGACGGGACAGGTTGGCCACGACATCACCTTCGGTTCCCGGGGTGACGAAGATCATGACGTTGCCGGCCATCACGATCCCGTCGAAGGTGCAGCCCAGGTCGACGTCGACGAGATCGGCATCCACCCACCGGATGAGCGGTGCCTTGTCCCGAGCTGCCGCCAGCATCGCGGCGTCGATGTCGACACCGACCACGTCGACCCCTCGCCGGGCCAGCTCTATCGCCACCCGGCCCGTTCCGCAGCCCGCATCCAACACCGAACCCAGGCCGAGAGATGCCACCAGATCGGCCTCACCGTGGACGTCGTGACCTTCCGCCGCGAGCCGGGCGAACCGGTCGTCATAATCCCCGCCTCGGGGACCGTCCGCCTCGAGCCAACGGTTCCCGCCGGTCTCTTGTCCCACGAACCGGCAGCTTACGGTGGCCACTTTGCCCCCATACTCACCGCCCGCCCCGAGGGCGTCTGACCTCCCCGGCGCCTCTGCCGGGGTGATGAACTTCTCAGTGATCTTTCAGGTTCAATACGTAGCATTGACTTGCAGCGGGGGGGGAGGTTCGAACGTGACCGAGCGCGGTGACGGAGTATGGACATTGGTGTCTCACCAACGCCGAATCTGGCGGTGGGCATCGTTCGATCCACCCCTGCGGCACCCCGGGCTCGGTGGTTGTTGTTCTCGCAACGTATTGTGTGGCGCCTGTGGTGAGGTGGTGGGAAGGACCGACGACCCTGTCGACGCCCTACTCATCGCCTGGAGGCACCGCCGGCAGAGGCGACCCGGGCCGAAGTAAACGTGCCCGGGGGATCCCGTCCCCCGGCAAAAGACGGAGGCCACAGGCCTGGTCGGGGAGACTGGCCGCATGAGGACGACCGCCTCCCGGCGCCTCCGTGCGCCGAGCCTCTTCTGGACCGTCACCCTCGTTCTCCTCGGCGCCCAGCTCGTCTTGCTGCTCTTCTACAGCTGGTATCTCTACCGACGCTTCGACCTCCTCGAAGACTTCGCCCACAACGCCCAGGCCTGGTACCTGATAGGCCACGGCAACCTCCTGCCTCTGGACACCGTCCGGATCCCGTCGACGCCGTTCCTGCGCGACCACCTGGATCTGGTCATGTGGCCGCTCAGTCTTCTGCACTACATCTCCGGTTCACCGTTCTGGTTGCTCGTGGTCCAGGACCTGGCGGTGGTGGCGGCCGAACTGATCACGATGCGATGGGCCTGGTGGCTCATCACCACTCGGCTCGACCGACATCGGACGTCGGCCGGGCTGCTGGCCCTGGTGGTCCTCATGGCCAACGCCTGGTGGTACGAGACGGTCTCCTTTGACGTCCACCTCACCCCGCTCGGTCTTCCCCTTCTGGTGGCGGTGGGTTACTCGTTGTCGAGAGGGTGGTGGGCCCGGGCCGCCATAGCCGCTGCCGGTTGCGTTCTGTTCGGAGCGGTGGTGACCGAGATCCTGGTCTTTGTGGGCGTCGGCAGCCTCATCGTCCTCGTGGCCCGTCGACCGTGGAACCGGCAGGGGATCGTGACCGCCTCCGTCATCAGTGGTGCGGCGGCGGCATGGGTCCTCGTCGTCACCGGCGTCGGGGCCAACCAGGCCAGCAACCTGACCAGCCAGTACGCGTACCTGGTGGCCGACAACGGCCACGCCGGCTCGTTCGCCTTGTTCAGTGGCGCCGTTCGTCATCCGCTGCGGGTCCTGCACATGCTCTCTCACCGGGCCCATGCCATGGTCCGCCCCCTCATCACGTCGGGACTGGTGGGCCTGTTCTCGCCCGTCGGCCTGCTGGTCGCCGTGGGGACGCTGGTGCCCGCCGGCCTGGCCATGAGCCCCTCGTTCAGCAGCGTCAACGACTCGTTCCAGACGCTGGCCGTGGTGCCGTTCATCCTGGTCGGTGACGTCATGGTGCTCCTCTGGCTGGGCGCCCGTCGCCTCGGGGCCGAGCACTCGGACGCCACGACGGCGCCCCGGCGGCGGAGACGGAACCACGGTGCGATCGTCTGGGCGCTGGCCTGCCTCCTGGCCGCCACGGCGGTCGTCCAGGATGCCCGGCTCCTGGTGCACCTCCGGAAAACGTGGTGGACCGTCACCCCTGCGGGGGCCACCGCTCTCCAAACGGGGTTGGACCATGCGCCGGCCTCGGCAGAAGTCATCGCCTCCAATGGCGTCATGGGGCGGTTCTCTCAACGCCGGTACGTCTATCCCCTGCAGCTGTCTCCCCAGACGGTGGCGGTCAAGACCCCCGACGTGGTCCTCGTCATCGCCACGGCGGGAAACGAAGCCCTCACCCAGGCCCAGGTGGCGGCCGATCTGCGGTTCGTCCGCCACCGGCTCCACGCCATCGGCATTTCCCAGGGCCAAGGAGTGGCGACATTCCGGTGGCACGCCCCTGCGGGCCAGAGCAGCGTCACCTTCCCGTGACGAACGCCGCCACCAAGATTTGACCCCCCGTTGGGCTGCCGGTGGGGATGACCAGTCACAATCGGTCAGGACGACGGCGGCCGTTGTCGCGCACGCATCCGGCAGAGCGCTGATGCGATGCCGGGTCAGCTCTGGGGGGAACGATGTTTGGAAGTCGACTGAGGAAAATTGCCTTCGTCGCTGGTGCGGGGACGCTCGCCAGCGTGGCCATCCTGGCCCTGAATCCCTTCAGTGCCAGCGCCACCACCCCGGGGACGCCGACGACGACAACGGTGACGGCCCCGGCCAGCGTGGCGACGGGGCACCCGGTGACGTTCACGGCCAGCGTGTCGCCATCGAAGACGCCAGCGCCCGTGATACGAGCCACGGGAACAGTGACGTTCACCATCACCGGCGCCGACTCGAGCAACGTCGACTGTACCGGTACCGGTGGCGACGTGGTGGACCTGACTAACAAGGGCAAGGCGGCCTGTAAGGTGGCGCCCGGAAGCCTTCTGGCTTCGGCGTCGCCCTATTCGGTGACAGCCGTGTATTCGGGCGACACCAACTTCGGGACGAGCACCTACACCTTCTCCCAGCCGGTCACGGCGGTGCCGACGCACATCACGATCACCTATGACGCCAAGCCGACGAGCCAGTCGGCCACCACCTTCACCGCCACCGTCACCGGCGGGTCGGGCTCTCTGCCCACCGGGACCGTCACCTTCGAGGTGATCGCCACCAACGGCAGCAACAAGAAGTCGAGGTGCAACCCGGGCGGCGACGATCAGCCCCTCAACCCCAGCAGTGACGCCACACCCGTCGCCCAGGCGACGTGCTCGCTGGCGGCGGGCTGGTTGAAGGTGGACAACGCCAACAAGAGCAATCCCAAGCCGACGACCACCTGGGCCGTGAGGGCCAGCTACCTCGGTGACACCAACCACTCGTCGAGCTCAGCCACGAAGCGGGGTACGGTCAAGTCGTAACTCCTCAGATCGCCGATCGATGAACAGAAACCCCCGGCCCGGCCGGGGGTTTCTGTCGTGAGAGGGCGGTGTCGGCCCCGACCATCGATGCGGTTTAGGGTGCCGCCGATCTGTTGAGGGGATGATCCTCGCCGTAGTGGCGGCGGGACACGACGGGAGCGTCACGCCCCGTGCCCCGGGTGCCGCCGGCCGGGTCGGTGTCGTCCTCCGACGACTCCTCGTGGTACTCCTCCTCGACATTCACGTTCCACACGTTGTGGTGGGTGCCGTGGGCGATGTTCTCGGCCGTGAGCATGGCCGTGTACATCGAGTGATCCTGGTTGTTGTACCGGTGCATGCCGTTGCGCCCCACCGGGTGGACGTTCGGAGCGCAGTCCTCCAGCCACTCGACGATCCGGGCCACGTTGGCCTTGTAGTGCTCGTCGTAGAAGGGATAGGCCTTCGGCATGCGCACGACGTAGCCGGCTTCGACCTTGGACGGGTCCACCAGCCCGAGAATGGCGAGTTCCCGCTTTCCCTGGGCGATGAGGTCCTCGTCACTGCTGTTCCATGTCTCGTCTCCCTCGAAGACGAAGAATTCGAGACCGAGACAGGTCCGACCTTCCTTGACCAAGTAGGGGGACCAGGAGCCGAAGTTCTGGATCCGCCCCACCTGGACCTCTCGGGAGTGCACGTAGATCCAGTTGTCGGGGAAGCTGTACTCAAGGGGCACGACAAGGGCCACGGTGACGAAGTCGCGGTAGCGGAGATCGTCGGCGGCCAGTGTGGCCGTCTCCGCCGCCGGCGGGTCCATGGCCTTCAACAGCTGGGAGATGGGCATCGACGAGATGACCTCGTCGCAGGGGAACTCCTCGCGGGTCCCGTCGGCCGTCTCGGCGATCACCGCCACCGCCCTGTCGTCGCGGTGACGCACCCCGACCACCCTGGTATTCATCCTCACCGTGCACCCGGCCGCCTCGACCAGGTCACGGCACCGCTCCCACATCATGCCGGGGCCCAGCTTCGGATACTGGAACTCCTCGATCAGCGAGGTGATGTCCTTCTGGTTCCGCCGGGGGAGAAGGGCGTTGACCACGGCGTTGAACAGGGACAGGTTCTTGATGCGTTGGGCGGCGAAGTCGGCCGGGAGGTTCTTGGTCGGGACCCCCCACAGTTTCTCGTTATAGGTCTTGAAGAAATGGTTGTAGAGCCGCCACCCGAAGCGGGCGGCGATCCAGCCTTCGAGGGTCGACTGGTCCTTCGGGGGACGAATGCGGACCCAGACATAGGACATCACGCACCGAAGCGCTTCCACGATGCCGAGGTTCTTCAGGGCGTTCGACGCCTTCAGGGGGTAGTCGTAGTACTTGCCCTCGTAGTAGATGCGACTCATCCGGGGCCGCAGCATGAAGTCCTCGTCGGGGAGCACCTCGTGCCAGAAGGCCTCGACCTCCTTCACTTTGGTGAAGAACCGGTGCCCACCGATGTCGAACCTCCAGCCGTCGCGCTCGACCGTCCGGCTGATGCCTCCCACCACCGAATCCGACTCGAGAACCGTGGAGGTGATCCCGTAACGGACGGCCAACTCGTAGGCGGCGGTCAGCCCGGCGGGCCCGGCCCCGATGATCACGATCGTCGGAGCGACGTCGCCGAGAGCGCCGGAGGGGTCGGGCATGAGGCTCATTCTGGCAGGGGCGGCGTGACCCGAGACCCGACCGCGGTCGGTCGACGCCACCATGGCGGGAGCCGGTCTGGCGTCGCGCCGCGGACGACGGTGAGGCCGGGGCCGCGTGATGGCGTTGGGACGGGCTTGAGTGTGCGTTGGTGACCAGTAGTGGCGAGTCGGCGGGATCTACGCCCACTGCGGGGAGTGGTCAGAAATAGTCCTAGTCATAATTGAGTAATTAAGCTTGCAGCCAGGACTTATCGTCTCTCTTCCGGTTACGATTACCACGAAAAGTAGTTATCCATCTACTCGGCGGGATCTCACAAATGGCCTCGGGGTCATACCGCGGAGATGGTGGGACCGGAGCCGAAATCTCGGCTTCCGTGGCAGGGGGAGCGACGTCTGTGCGGCATGGCCGTACGACGCGGGCGGGGGGGATATCAGTATGGGACGGAACGGCACTTTTCGTTCGTCGGCGCAGCTGAAGGCGAACACCACTAAGACCTGGGGCCGACGGCTGTTCGGCGTGGCCGGTGTCGGGACCCTGTTGGGTGGTCTCCTCGTCGTCATCAACCCGGGCCCGGCCAGCGCCCAGTCACCTATTCCGGGCGGAGCCCTCGTCGTGAGCAACGGTGCGACCGATCCTGCCGGTTGCGCCACCGCGCCCTATGCCACGATCCAGTCCGCCGTGAACGCCGCTCAGTCCGGCGACACCGTCTACGTGTGCGCCGGCACCTACGACGAGAGCGTCACCATCAACGAGCCCCTCACCCTCGACGGTGCCCAGTACGGCGTGAGTGCCCCGTCGCGCAGCGGACCCGAGACCGTCATCGAGGCCCCCGCCTCCTCCCAGGGCCCCATCGTCTACGGGTCGGGTGCTCCTACCGGTGAGGTGGACGGCTTCACCCTGAACGGAGACAACAGCGCCAACAACCCCACAGGGATCAGCGCCTTCGGCTCCTCGGGCACCGGTTACACCTGGGCGGACAACATCATCGAGAACAACGCCATGGGCATCAACTTCAACGCCACCGGTGCCTCGAGCGCGTCGACCCTGATCGAGGGGAACCTGTTTCTGGACAACAACGCCACCCCCTCCAACGGCGACTCGGGAACGGGCATCTTCTTCACCAACGGACCGGCCAACAACGTCACCATCTCGAACAACACCTTCCAGGACGAAGGCCTGGCCACGAACGGCGGCGGCAACGCCGACATCAACACCACCGGCTCCGGTTCCTCCAGCGCCCCCAACTCCAACCTGGTGGTGTCGGGCAACGCCGAGATCCTGGACAACAGCTCCGGCAACGACGTCTACGAGAACAACTTCCTCGCCCTCTTCATCACCAACGGAGCCCAGATCACCGGTAACACGATCACCGACTCCGACGCCACCGACCCGCACGCCAACTCGGCCATGTACGTGAGCGGCGGTGTCACCGACGCCACCATCTCGGGCAACACCGTCACCGGTGGCCTGGGCAATGGTCTCAACCTGAACAACGACTTCTACTCGGGCGGCTCGGACTCGGGCGATGTTGTGACCGACAACACCATCACCGACCGCAGCAACGGCATCAAGGTCAATGGTGTGGGCTACACCGACTTCACCGTCTCCGACAACACCATCTCCGGATCGTCCAACAACGGGATCTGGGTGGCGGCTGGCGACGGGGGAACGGTGTCGGGGAACACCGTCTCGGGCAGCACCATCAACGACTGCGAGGACGACACCAGCGGTTCCGGTACGTCGAACACCGATGACACGTGGACCAACGACGTGGGCGTGACGAACTCCCCGTCGGGACTCTGCCTGGGCCCGGTGGACGTCACGACCACGCCCACCGACTCGACAATCACCCTGGGCGACACCGACACCGACAAGGCGTCGGTGGTGGGCGACACCACCGACGGCCCTCCCACGGGATCGGTCACCTTCAACGTGGCCGGACCCTGCGTGGGCGGTGTCTTCAGCGGATGTGGGCCGCTCACGTTCCAGGCCGTTGGCACCGCCGGGGTTTCGACATCGGGGTCAGCGTCGGCCACGGCCACCTCGCCGTCGTATGCGCCGACGTCGGTGGGGCTGTACTGCTTCGAGGGCGTGTACTCGGGGAGTACCGCGTACGTGGGCGGCTCTGACTATGAGGCGGCGGAATGCTTCACCGTGGGCATGGCGTCGTCGACGACAGGCTCGTCGCCCACGAGCTCGAGCATCGTCCTCGGCAACAGCGAGTCCGACACGGCCACCGTGACCGGCAACGCCACCGGCGGCAGTCCCACCGGGAAGGTGTCCTTCTACCAGTGCGGCCCGACGCCGTCACCGGAGCCGTGCTCGTCCACGGCCCATCAGGTGGGACAGGCCGAGAACCTGACGATGGGTGACAACCAGTCCACCACGGCCTCGATCGCCTTCACGCCGACGGGCACCGGGTACTGGTGCTTCGCCGCCGACTACCCGGGGGACAGCAATTACACCGCCAGCTCCGACGCTACGAGCACCGACGGGTGCTTCGACGTCACGGCGGCCACGTCGTCGACCTCTTCGACCCTCACCGACTCGACCATCACGCTCGGTCAGGCCGACACCGACCTGGCCATGGTGACGGGCAACAGCGCCGGAGGTAGCCCCACGGGTACCGTGAGTTTCTACCAGTGCGGCGTGACATCGGTGCCCTCGGCCTGCATTACCACCACCCCCGCAAATCAGGTGGGTGGTCTGGTGACGCTGTCGCCAGGTACCAGCCCCCAGTCAACGGCGACCTCGGCATCGTTCACCCCGCAGGCCACCGGCTACTACTGTGTCGCCGCCGTCTACTCCGGAGACGGCAACTACAACGCAAGCTCTGACACCACCACCGACGAGTGCGTCCACGTCACTCTGGCCTCGCCGGGAACGGTCACGACCCCGGGCATCACGTCCAACTTCACCCTGGGTGATAGCAACACCGACACGGCCGTGATCACCGGCAACGCCTTCGGGGGGAGCCCGTCGGGCAGTGTCACCTTCTTCGTCTGCGGCCCCACCGCCGGCCAGACGTCGTGCACCCCCGGCGCAGCCCAGACGGTGGGCAGCCCGGTGTCGTTGACGGCAGGGTCGGGGGACACGGCCACGGCTACCTCGACCTCGTTCACGCCGACGGCCACCGGCTACTGGTGCTTCGCCGTCTCCTACCCGGGAGACAACACCTACTACGCGCCGGAATACCAGGCGGGCACGTCGGAGTGCTTCGACGTGGCGGCGGCGGCCACATCCACGGTGACCACGCCCAGCAAGTCGAGCATGGTGCTCGGCGGCACGGTCAGCGACGGGGCCACCGTGACCGGCAACACCACCGGCGGGGACCCGGGCGGCACGGTTAGCTTCTACGAGTGCGGGAAGACCGCTACGGCCACGGCCTGCACCTCCCTCGCCAACCAGGTGGGTAGCGCGGTGACGGTGACCGGCGGGGCCACCGACACGGCCACGGCCTCGTCGGCCTCCATCACGCCCACCAGCACCGGCTACTGGTGCTTCGCCGCCGTCTACTCGGGGAACACCTCGTACCTGGGCAGCGCCGACAAGACCGTCGACGAGTGCGTGGACGTCACCGCGGCGTCCACGACCAGCAAGAGCACCCCGGCCGCGTCGACCATCCTTCTCGGTGCCTCCGACACCGACAGCGTGGCGGTGACGGGCAATGCCGCCGCCGGCAGCCCGACGAGTACGGTCAGCTTCTACCAGTGCGGGCCGACGTCGGTGGCCATGGCCTGTACCTCCGAGGCCCACCCGGTCGGCAGTCCGGTGACGGTGACGGCCGGGGCTAATAACACGGCCACGGCCACCTCGACCTCCTTCACGCCGACGGCCACCGGCTACTGGTGCTTCGCCGCCGTCTACGCCGGTGACAGCAACTACACGGGGAGCTCGGACACCACGGTGGACGAGTGCGTGGACGTCACCCCGGCCACCACCACGACCAAGACCACCCCGGGCAGTACCACCATCGTCCTGGGGACGACGACGGACACCGACGGGGCCACCGTGACCGGCAATGCCACGGGCGGCGACCCGACGGGCACGGTCAGCTTCTACGAGTGCGGACCGTCGGCCTCGGCCGCAGCCTGCACGACCACCACGGCGACCAATCAGGTCGGCGGGCCGGTGACGGTCACCGGTGGCGCCAACAACACGGCCACGGCCACGTCGGCGTCGTTCACACCGACCAGCACCGGTTACTGGTGCTTCGCCGGGGTCTACTCGGGGAGCACCTCCTATCTGACGAGCACCGCTACCACCACCGATGAGTGCGTGCAGGTCACCGCCGCCACCACTGGCACGGTGACCAAGCCCACCAGTGCCACCATCACCCTGGGCGCCACCGATACCGACGGTGCCACCGTCACCGGTAACGGCCCCGGTGGTAGCCCCACGGGCACCGTGACCTTCTACCAGTGCGGGCCCAGCAAGACGGCCACCGCCTGCACCACCACGTCGGCCACCAACCAGGTGGGCACGCCGGTGTCGGTCACGGCGGGGGCGAGCGACATCTCTACCGCCACCTCGGCGTCCTTCACGCCGACGTCCACCGGCTACTGGTGCTTCGCCGCCACCTACTCGGGAGACGGCAATTACCAGGGCAGCTCCGACGAGTTGTCCGCCGAGTGCTTCGATGTCACGGCCACGACGTCGACCACCACCACCACACCCACCAACACGACGATCACGCTCGGCCAGGCCGACACCGATCTGGCCACGGTTACGGGGAACACCGCCGGTGGCAGCCCCACGGGTACGGTGACCTTCTACCAGTGCGGGATGACGGCGTCGCCGACCCCCTGTGCCTCCACGGCCAACCCGGTGGGCGGCTCGGTGGCCCTGACGGCGGGCCCCGGGGCTACGGCCACGGCCACGTCGGCATCCTTCACGCCGACGTCCACCGGCTACTGGTGCTTCACCGCCGACTACTCGGGGGACAGCAACTACTTCTCCAGCTCGGACACCACCACCGATGAGTGCGTCAACGTGGTCAGCTCCGGTGACACGGTCACGTCCTCGGCCCCCACCTCGGCGACCATCACGCTGGGGGGAACCGACAGCGACAGCGCCACGGTGACGGGCAACCCGGCCGGCGGCAGTCCCACGGGCACGGTGAGCTTTTACGACTGCGGCCCTACCACGGAGCCCACTCCCTGTACCTCGACGGCCCGCCAGGTCGGTAGCGCCGTGACGGTGACGGCCGGGGCGGGGAACACGGCGACGGCGAAATCGACGACCTTCACGCCCAGCGGGGCCGGCTACTGGTGCTTCGGGGCCGACTACTCGGGGGGAGCCTCCTACTTCTCCAGTTTCGACAACTCCACCGACGAGTGCTTCGACGTTTCGGCCGTCGCCTCGGCCACCTCGACAGCGCCGGCGAGCACGACCATCCAGCTCGGGGCCACCAACACCGACCAGGTGGCGGTGACCGGGAACGCCACCGGCGGCAGCCCCACGGGCACGGTGGCCTTCTACGTGTGCGGGCCCACGACCACGGCGACGCCGTGCACGTCGACCGCCGTTCCCGTCGGATCGGCGGTGCACGTGGCTCCGGGAGCCGGCAACGCCTCCACGGCCACCTCGGCATCCTTCACGGCCACCGCTGTGGGCTACTGGTGCTTCGCCGGCACCTATTCCGGTAGCACGGACTATCTGGCCAGCTCGGACACATCCACCGACGAGTGCTTCCATGTGACCACCGCCAACAGCTCGACCACCACTGCGCCGTCCAAGACGAGCCTGGTGACGGGGGGCAGCGTGTCGGACGTGGCCACGGTGACCGGGAATGCCGGTGGTAGCAGCCCGACGGGAACGGTCACCTTCTACGAGTGTGGGCCCACGACCACGGCCACAGCCTGTACAACCACGGCCGCTGCCAACGAGGTGGGCACAGCGGTGACGGTGACGGCAGGCGCCAACAACACGGCCACGGCGTCATCGATCACGGTCACACCGGATGCTCTCGGCTACTGGTGCTTCGCCGGCCACTACTCGGGCAGCACCGACTACCAGGCGAGCGCCGACACTTCGACCGACGAGTGTGTCGATGTGATCTCGGCGCCGACACCACTGGCCATCACCACGACGACTCTGCCCAACGCCACCAAGGGCACGGTGTACACGACGACGATCAAGGCCAGCGGAGGGCTGCAGCCCTACGTGTGGAGCTCGACCACCCTGCCCAAGGGCCTCACTCTGAACAAGACCACCGGCGTGCTCTCGGGAACACCGACCAAGAGCGGAAAATTCACCATCACCTTCCGGGTCCGGGACTCGACGCTCCCCCACCACGAGAAGGTGCATCAGGTCCTGATGCTCACCATCGCCAGCTGACCTCCGGCGGAGCCACCGGGACGTGAGCCCGGCGATAGCGAACGACGACTGGCCGTCGGTCCCTCGGGGCCGGCGGCCAGTTGACTGTCCTACTCTCGTTCATCCTGGCCAGAGTGGCGCCGGCCGGCCCCGTCGCCTCCGCCCACGCCCGGAGAGGCACCCTGTCTGCGAACGCTTCGGGCCTGAGGGGGCAATGACAGGGTAGGGGTCACAGACAGGGCGGGAGGGCCGGTGCCGGAAGCCGATGGGGAGTTGGTGGTGGGCCGTTCGGGAGCCGAGGCCCCGGAAGACTTCCTGGACCTCTTCTGGCGCCACGGAGCTGCCGTGCACGCCTATCTCGCCCGTCGCACCAACCGGCAGGTTGCCGACGACCTTCTGGGCGAGGTCTGGCTACGGGCCTTCCGGGGCCGAGCCAACTACGACCGTCGCTGTTCCGACGCCCGACCGTGGCTCTATGGCATCGCTCGCAATGTTCTACGGGCCCATTGGCGGACCAGCGATCGTTTTGACAGCGCCCACGTCGAGGCCGGCACTTCGGATCCGTGGCCCGACGCTGACCGCAGGCTCGACGCCGCCGCCCTGGAGGGGACGTTGCGTCGGATCCTGGCCACCCTCTCGGACGAGGAGCGCGAGGTCCTGCTCCTGGTGACGTGGGAACAACTGACCCCGGCCGAGGTCGCCGTGGCCCTCGGCATCCCTCAGGGCACGGCCCGCAGCCGGCTCCACCGGGCCCTCTCGGTCCTCCGCAGCGAGATGGCGCCGGACTCTTCGGTGCCCACTCGCTCCCATCGGAAGGAGACATGACCATGGACGTCATGGAACTGCTAGAAGAGCTCGGTCGTGTCGCGCCCGTTCGTGACGATGTCCTCGACCGGACGGCCAGGACGCTCCTGGTCTCGGTCAGGCACGAAGGGCGACGGCACGACCCGACAGTGGACTTCGCCGAACTGGTACGCCCCGAGGGCACCGGAGTCGACGGCCCCCTCTTACTGTCCGAGCGCCGCAACGGCACCGTCGACGGGAGCCGGACGACGAAAGCCCCATCCCCTGCGGAACCTCGCAGAAAGGCGTACCTGGTCGCCCTGGCCGCCGCCGTGGTTCTCCTGGCCGTGGTGGGGTCGGTGGCGGCCTCCCGGAGGTCACCCACGGCCATACCATCGGAGCCCCCCGTCGGTTCGTCGATGTGGCGCCTGGTCAGTGCCGTCATCCCGCCCTTCCAGGCGTTGGCGTCGGGGGGACAGACGGGGCTGCAGTGCGTGACGGACCAGGTGTGTTACTCGCCGGGATCGGGCGAACACGGAGCGGAGCTCCTCCGTACCGGTGACGGCGGGCTGAGCTGGCAACCGACGGCGCCGGTTCCCGGCGTTCTCCAGGAATCCGGGATTTCGTTCTCCTGCTCGAATGCCGAGACCTGTGTCGTGAACGACTCACCCGAGAACGAGCCCGCCGGGCAGTTGGCCACGCTGGCCATCACGACCGACGGCGGGGCGCACTGGACGACATCGACCGTTCCCGCCCCGTCGGGAGTCCCGAACCCCGAAGCCGGGAGTCTCGACTGCGCCGACGCCGTCCATTGCGTCATCGCCGTGGACGGCAGCGTCTCGCCGGGCGGGGGCGCGGCGCCGCAGCGGACGGGAACCTTCATGAGCACATCCGACGGTGGGAAGACTTGGGCCCAGGCCACCTCGGTCCCGGCTGTGCCGGCGGGCTCGGTGTGGACGATGAACTGCACATCGGACGGCTCCTGTCTGGCCGTGTCCCTGGTGGGCCAGCTGGCGAGCTCCGGGATCGTGGGGCTCAGCTCCCATGACTGGGGGAGTACGTGGGTGGCCGGACCGACGACGGCCGCCCCCAACGGCGGAGGCATCCTGTACGCCTCGTGCGGCGACGCCACCCACTGCATGTTGGTCTTCGTGGGCGGTCCCTCGAGTGACCCCTACCAGATCATCACCACCACTGATGGGGGTCAGACGTGGCACGTATCGGGACCCCCGGCCGGGTGGCTCAATATGCCCACCGCCCTCTCCTGTGCCACCGCTCAAGACTGCTGGATCGCTATGGCCTACTACTCGAATAGCAATCCCGCCGGGGCCTACAGCATGCCCGTCATCGAAGAGACCCGTGACGGTGGGGCCAGCTGGTCATCGATCCCTCTGCCCAAGTCCAAGCCCCCGATCGCCGACGTCCTCACCCTCAGTTGTCCTCCTTCGGGAGACGGCTGCATGGGTATCGGGAACCGCCAGGACCACTTCGTGCTGCCGCCTCTGAAGAAGGGAAAGCCGGTGCCACTTTCGGGGCCGCTCGTCATCTCGAACCTGCCTGGGCGCCCGTCCTGAAACGCGGCTGCCGGGCGGGCCTACCGGCTCGGCAGGGCCACGGCGTCGCGCGTCTTCGCTGGCGCCGCATCGCTTGCCGCGTCACATCGTTGTCACCGAACTCTTAGGCAACTCCCACCGTGGCGACAGCTCGCTCTCAGGGACGGGGCGCACTGTGGTCATCGACCCCGAAAGCCGGGATCCGGGCCCGCCAGGGCCCCGAGCGTAGGAAGGGACTTCCATCGTCGGTTGGCAGCACGAACAACGACCGTCGAGGAGGGAGGTGAAAGCAAGTGAAGATTCGATTGCGACATACACTCGCCGGTGTCGCGGTGACAGGCGTTCTTGTGGGAGGTGGGGCCGCCGTCGCCAGTGCGGCGACCGGCACCACGACCCCTACCACGTCCGCCTCGACACCGGCGGCTGAGACAGCGTCCGGTGGGTCGTCGACCACGACTCCCTCGAGTGGTTCTTCCGAAGCGGCCCCACCGGGTGGCGCCCAGAAGCCCCCTGCATCCGGTGGCCCGTCGTCGGGCAACTCGTCGAACTGTCCCCACATGGGGGAGAGTTCGTCAACGAGCGGGTAGCTCCCCCATCAGGCCACACGTCACACCGACACGACTCCCGGTCGACACCGGGAGTCGTGTCGTGGTCAGGCCGTTTCCTCCGCGATGTAGCGGCCTACGTGTCCGACGTGGCGGTGGCGGCCGCGGTGCGTACCTGGGACGGATCGGTGAGGAAGGTGGTGATGGCCTTGGCGAAGGCGGTCGCCACCTGCTGCTGGAAGCCGGGATCGACGAGCAGAGCGGCGTCGGTCGGGTTGGGCATGTTCCCGCACTCGACCATCACCTTCGGCACCGTGGTCAGGTTCAGCCCGCCGAGGTCGTCACGGGGCACGACGCCGTTAACCCCGTAGTAGTCGCTCACCGGCATCGGGGTCTCGGCCACGAAGGCACTGCGGACGAGCACGCCGAGGGCCTGGGAGGAGCCGACCACGGCGTCGTTGACCCCGCTCGCCACCGGCTCGAGGATCGAGAAGCCCCGGCCGTCCACGGGGCCGCCGTCGGCGTGGATGGAGACGCACACATCGGCGTCGGCGTTGTTGACGATGCTGGCCCGGTCGGTGATGCACGGGCCGTATCCGGCGTTGGTCGTCCGGGTGAGGATCACGGTCGCCCCCTGGGCCCGCAGCATGGTGGCAAGATACTCGGCCACGTTGAAGGCGAACTGCGCCTCGGTGTAGCCGCTCGGCTCCTGGGTCCCGGTGGTGTCGCAGGCCTCGTCCTCACGACCGTTCCAGACGATCTGGTCGATATAGGAGGTGTGCTCCCAGTTGTCCCCGTTGTGTCCGGGGTCGATGCCCACGATCTTCCCGGCCAGCAGAGCCTTGGACGCACCGGATCCCGTCTTGCGAGCGTCGGTCCCGGTGGACCCGGATGCCCGCGTGGCGTCGTGGTTCTGGTCATCGTGGTTCTGGTCATCGTGCTTGTGGTCATCGGCGGCCGACGTCGTCGCCTGGCGGTGCCTGGTGGCCGACCAGGTGGCGCCGGCCACCCCGACGGCGGCCACCGCGCCCAGCACGGTCCTCCGGAGCAGAACCCTCCTCGAGATCCTGCCGGTGCGGTCGGGAGCTCCCCCCGCCAGGTGCCGCGGG
>Ga0302325_10011796_pt1 | contig 18796 bp, 15 predicted proteins | sample Palsa_T0_2_FD_201948 | JGI IMG/M metagenome (GOLD analysis project Ga0302325, IMG submission 201948) | Peat permafrost microbial communities from Stordalen Mire near Abisko, Sweden - Palsa_T0_2 | ecosystem: Environmental > Terrestrial > Soil > Palsa > Peat permafrost | place: Sweden: Abisko...
TTCCTAAGCTGAAGGCTCACCGTCGCTATAGGCTGTGGCTTTGCCCCCCTGAGCAAAGTAAATTCGTAATAATTCCGGTCGCCTTTATGCTTCAGCACTTCCAGATCGCCGCGGGTGTTGGCGATCAAGCCGCTCTGCTTGCCCAGATCCCCGATCGCGGTCTGCAGGTTCGCCTTAGTAGTCTCCAGATCGGCCTTGGTCGAAGCCACGTCGGTCTTGACTCCACCCACATCGGTTTTGACTCCCGCAACTTCGCCACTCACCTGGCCAATCTGCTCTTTTGCTTTTGTTGCTTCATCCTCCAGGCGGGATTCGGCAGCCTTCTGTTGCGCCTGCAGTTCGGCCGCGCGCTGCGACAGTTCTTTCTTGGTCATCCCCAGCTTTTGGCCCAACGTCTCTTCCTCAGCTTCCGCTGATCGCATGCGCTTTTGCAGTTCCGCGACTTGCGCCTGACTTTCGCCCAAGTCCTTATTCAGTTTGTCCACGTGCTGCTGCGTGGTCACATACCCGTATACTGACGCCGCGACAAAAACGATGGCGAGAACAACCAGAATCCACTTCCCTGCGCTTGACTGCTGTTCAACCTGTATCTGTTCGCCTTCTTCCGGCATGCTTCCTCCCAAGATGGACCACCTTTGGCTGTGGCTCTCTCCAATTGTTTAGTACAAGGGCTGTAGTGTCAAATTAGCTCTAGTAATGCGTTTGACGAATGACAAAGCAAGAAACGCAACTTGCCAGCTCCACTAACGGCGCAGCGCCAAGGCTTGCCGCAGAAAAGGTTCTGGATCGCGACGGATGGCGCTTGCTTCTGCCCCAGCGCGCTTTTCGGCTCTTGTGCTGGCATCGGCCAGGACTTTTCGCTCGGATCCCTCAGCAAGAGAGTCCTCCAGCCTCGCAGATTTCACGAAGCACGCGTATGCCAGCCGCGCAGGGAATCCCGCTGTATCGAGAAAACGGCCATAGGCGAGCCAATCTTGCGCGCTCGAGGTCCGATCGGCAATCGAGTCATCCAACTCGAGAGCATGCTGATATAGCGGCAGCGCCTGGCCCCAATTGCCGGATTCTTCTTGGAGCGCCGCCTCATTTACATTCGCGATGCTCTCTAGTTTGATTTGCTTGGTCTGGGCTGCAATTTTTGCGGCCAACTGGTAAGACTGAACCGCCTGTGCCTTCTCGGACGCGCGCGCCTGGCAATCTGCCATGCGAAGAGCAATCGCAATGACCTTCTCCGGCTCCGGACGTTTTGCTGCCGGCTGCCGGGCAATTGCGCCGAGAAACACTTTGTAATGCTCCGCCGCAGCCCCCGCCTTGCCTTCGTGATCGAATTGGTTTGCCAGATAAAGCTGTGCGAGCATTTGGCCGGGATCGATGGCAATGGCTTTGCTCCAAATGTTCACTGCCTGATCGCCTTGACCGAGGCGCAGAGCCAGGAGGCCGCGGTCCACCCACAGATTTGTATCTTTAGGGGTGTAGTTGAGGGACGCATCCGTCAAGCCGAGAGCTTCATCAAAGCGGTTTTGTCGGACTAAGAACTGGAGCAGAGCCTGCCGCGGCGCCGGATCGGCGGGGTTCGATTGTATGGCCTTTCTCCAGGCGGCCTCGGCTTGTTGGGGATGGCCATCCTCCAATTCCCGACGCGCCAGACGCATCTGCAACAGGCTATCGAACGAGTCGAGCGACGCGGCTCGCTGCAAATCATGTGCATCATCGGAGCGGAGGGCGAAGTAGTGACGCACCTGGTCCACCGTCCCCCAGGCAAGAAGCAGAAGCGCAGCGCTGACCCGTAATGAGCGCGCACTTGCGGCACTTCCGGAAAGCCACTTATATGCCGCCGACAACCTGCCTCCCGCCCCCGCAGCGGCGTTCGCTAGGCGGTCTCGAGAATTGAGCAGCAGGGATGCGATGCGCCCATCGCGCAGCTTCCAGATGGCACCATCGAGAATGAAGTGGTGGAGATTCACCAGCGCGGTGAAAATGAGGAAGCTGGTGGTGAAATCGTGATGGAAAATGCGACTGGCCAGCCAGGGTCCCGGGACGAACAAAGCGATTCCCCCCGCGATCAGCACCCCGAAATAAGCCCAAGGATGCCAGTTTCGACCCGGAGCTTCCGACGCCTCACGCCGGGCATAGTAACTGGTAATCCAGAGGTACTGCGCCGAGTGCATGATGGCCAGCACGCCGGAACTATAACGGCTCTGGGGGATCTCCATCCCTTTGATCAGCGCCATCGCCATCGGCAGCACGAACCAGAGAAACTGCGATGAGAACAGAGTCAGGCAGGGCAGCAGTTTTCGCCATCCCAGGGCTCGGACCAGCCCGGACATGCCGTAAGCCGAGAGCGCGAAGAAAATTACTCCCAGTCCGATCTGCCCCCAACGGCCTGCCACAACAGGAATCGCCAGCGAAATAAATAAAGCGTCCGATGAAGCTCCAGTGTGAAACCCGAGAAAAAGAACTAAATAGGACGTTATAAAGGCACCGTAGAGAGCCCAGCGTTCTGTCCTGCCAGGGTTCGCTCCTGCACGACGGGCGAACATCATGAACAGGCCGTAATTCTGTCCGCTGTAATGCCACGGACTCCAGGTCAGGTAGAGAGTGAATATCCACGGAAGAATGCCCAGCCAGAAGTGCGAAATTAACACGGTCAGCAGAATCAATCCGGTTGTGTATACGGTGAAGATTCGATATTTCTGGATGTCTTCGGCGCGATGATAGGCCCGGTAAATCGTAGCCATGTAGTGCGGATAGTTGACGAAGAGCGCCAAGGCATAAAAAGCAACCGACCAGGCGCGTATGCTGGAGGCCATGGAGAAATACGAAAGCAGCAAAAACGGGGCCGACCATGCGCCGCAACCTACGATGAGATCAAGCCCTGGGCCATAGAGCCAGACCGATCGTGCCGCGGAACTGTCACCTTGTTTGCTGCGCAACCTCGACATACCCTTCGCCTGGATCTCCTCTCAACCGCCGTTCGACGAAAAAGCCTGCTGCCTCGCACGCCCCTGGGTTTCGTTGTGTTTGACCGGATTATAGGTGGCGGAAGGCGCAGATCGTATAACGAGAGATATGCGGGACGGGTTACGAAAGTAATCCGACAGCGCCAGATCTGGTCCTGGGTTTCGTTTGCGAGTCCATCCGCGAAGCCATCTGCTGGGCTCGATCTCTCCTTTACAATGCCGCAATGAAGAGTTGGGACGTGATCGTCATCGGTGGGGGGATCATTGGACTCTCGCTCTCGATTGAACTCCGCAAAAATGGAGCAACCGTTCTGGTCGTCGAGCGGGGTAAGCCCGGCCGGGAAGCTTCCTATGCCGCAGGCGGCATGTTGGTCGATTCGGCCCTCGAAACGCCTCCCGCCTTACAACCGCTGGCTATCGCCAGCGCACGCATGTACCCCGAGTTCGTGCATGAACTGCAGGTTGAGTCGGGACTTCACGTCGACCTGCGTGATCAAGGAGCGATCGTGTTCCCTGCGCCCGAACACGTGCACCAGCGGCCGGGATTTACTGCGGCAGACTTGGCGAGCTTAGTTCCAGCGCCGCTCTCCGAGCTCGAGCCCGCGCTTGCTGATTTCAATCGGCCCGCTTTTTTCTTGAAAGAACGCAGCGTCGACCCGCGCGCCCTTGCCGCTGCCGCGCTCCAAGCGGCAAAGCATCGCGGTGTGGACGTTTCTTCGGCTGACGCGGTGACGGCAGTGAATCTCGCCCAGGGCCACGTCAGCGGAGTTGCCACCGAGAAGACGTCATTCCTTGCGGCGAAAGTCGTCAATTGCGCCGGCGCGTGGTCGGGCCGGATCCCACCCCACGCCTTTCCCACCCGACCGGTGAAAGGACAAATGCTATGCCTGGCTTCGCCCTCTCCCAGCCTGCTCAAGTATGTGATCCGTTCGCCGGAGGTGTACCTGATTCCGCGCAGCGATGGAAGAATCCTGGTCGGAAGCACTGTAGAAGAGGCGGGATTCGACAAGCGTACTGACGTCGCTACGATTCAACGTCTGTACCGTGCTGCGGTCGTCATCCTTCCAGAGCTCAGCAACGCGAAGATCCTCGAGGACTGGGCCGGCCTGCGTCCCGGAACTTCTGACGCGCTGCCGATTCTCGGATCAACCCCTACCCCCGGCTATTACGTTGCCACCGGCCATTTTCGCGATGGCATTCTCCTCGCCCCCATCACGGCGCAGGCCATGGCGGCCGTCATCGAAGGAAGAAATCCCGGTCACGATCTCGCCCCGTTCTCCCCTGCAAGATTTTCAAATTAGTGCAAGCTGCGCATGAGGGGTTGTGTGGGGATCCCCCTTCGACTTCGCTCAAGGCAGGCTCTCGGTTGTCCAGTCGAGCGAGGCGAACCGTGTCTGCCCGTCTCCGATTCCTTCGGGTATACTGGAGCGTTTCCGCAACCGCATCCGTCCACGCTATTCGGCTGGTACCAGAAAGGGTGTACCCATGGCTTCTCCGGCAGTCGATTTTGCCCGCAATCATCAGCAGCGTTTCCTCAATGAGCTCAAAGATTTTCTTCGCATCCCCAGCGTCAGCACGCTCGACGAGCACAAACCAGACGTTCAAAAAGCCGCCCACTTCGTCGCCGACGACTTGCGCCGCATCGGCATGGAAAACGTCGACGTCATCCCCACCAAGGGTCATCCTCTCCTCTATGCCGACTGGCTGCATGCGCCCGGCAAGCCCACCGTACTCTGCTATGCACACTACGACGTGCAGCCGCCCGACCCTCTCGATGAGTGGAAAACTCCGCCCTTCGAACCCACGGAACGCAACAACAACATCTATGCCCGTGGTGCGGTCGACGACAAAGGCCAGCTCTGGATGGAAGTAAAGGCCCTCGAATCGCTGATGACGTCTGGCAACGGAAAACTGCCCATCAATGTCAAAGTAATTTTTGAAGGCGAAGAAGAAGTTGGCGGCGAATCCATCTCCGAGTATGTCCACAAGCAGAAAGCCAAGTTGAAGGCCGATTTCGCCCTTGTCTGCGACACGGAACTCTTCGCTCCCAATCTTCCCACGTTGTGCGTAGGCTTGCGCGGTCTGGTCTATACCGAAATCGAAGCCCAGGGCGCCATGGTCGATCTGCACTCGGGTGTATACGGCGGCGCGGCTCCGAATCCCTTCTTCGCGCTCATCGAGATCATCAGCAAGCTGAAGGACGCGAAAGGCCACGTGTTGATCCCGGGCTTCTACAAGGACGTCAAAGCGCCCAGCAAGGACGAACTCAAGGCTTGGAAGCGCCTACCCTTCAACGAGGAGCGCTACCGCAAGACCGAAGTCGGCTCGAAGGTCCTGACCGGTGAGTCCGGCTACTCGGTTCTCTATCGCACCTGGGCGCGCCCCACCCTCGAAGTCCACGGCATGCCCGGCGGATTCATCGCCCCCGGCGCCAAGACCGTCATCCCAGCCAAAGCCGCGGCTAAGGTTTCCATGCGCCTGGTGCCCAACCAGAACCCTGACGACATTCTGAAGAGATTTACGAACTTCGTGAAAAAGCAGACGCCCAAGGGCATCGAGACCAAGATCAAAGTATGGAGCAAAGGCCCGGCTTGTGTGGTCGGCACTGACAATCACTACATTCAGGCCGCGACCGAAGCGTTACACGATACGTTCAAGAAAGAAACCGTCTTCATCCGCAGCGGTGGATCGATCCCCATCGTCACGGACTTCCTGGACGGCCTAAAGATTCCCAGCGTAATGATGGGCTTCGGTCTCCCCGACGACAACCTCCACGCCCCCAACGAAAAGTTCCACATTCCCAACTTCCACCATGGCATCGAAACCATCTGCCTGTTCTTCGAAAAATTGGGAGGAAACTAGCTCAGCCTGATTCACTCCCGATAGGCTTCCCTGATGTGCTCGCGGGCCTTTTCGGCCAGAGGAGTGCTGCCGTTTTCGGCCAGGACGGTCTCATATTTCTTCATCGCCAAATCGCGCTTCTGCAGCAGGTCGTACATTTCGCCGGCAGCGAGGTTGGCCTTCTGCAGCATCTCCGGATCAGGATCCGGAGCTTCACTTACCAGCTCATACGCATCTGCAGCTCCGACGTAATCTTTCTGGCTGCGCAGCAGCTCGCCCAAGCCCCACCCTGCTAGCTCATAATGCAGGTTCGGGTACTTCCCTTCCCGGCCGTTTTGCCACACCTTGCGATAGCCCGCCTCGGCCTCCGGCGCGTGGCCGCTGGCGCGCAGCAGATTGGCTTCTTCCAACGGGAAAAGATAATTCCTGGGATAAGACGCCGCTAGATCGTGCATGAGGACGCATGCCTCGTCGTAGCGGTGCTCACGGCGCAGGAACAAACTCAGCACGACTTTGCCTTCTACGCTGTTCTCTCCGTTGCTCTCAGCCACCTCGCGCAGGTATTCGAGGCCTTTCTCCTTGGTTCCGCTCAGCCCCACCAAAGCCCCGGCAACCTTCGCACTCCAGGGCAGGCTGCCCATCACGTAGTTGTGCGCGCCCACCACCAGCTTCGCATCCACGTAGCTGGGATCGAGTTCCAGAACGCGTTCATGGTCGTGGCGCGCGCCCACGGCGTTGCGCAAGGCGGAAATCCAGGCCCGCTCGACCAGCGCGGTATACAAGGCGAATTGCGCCCGGGTAACGCCACGGGCGTAGAGCGCGTCCACGTTGTTGGGATTCAACTTGAGTTCCTGTTCTTCCAGGCTCTCGGCGCGGCCCACTAGTTGTTTGATCCGCTCCTTCACCTTGGGATCGGCGATACGATGAGCGTTGCCGATAAAGCTATCGTTGGCGTATTCGCCGCTGTTCATCGCTCCCATGCGATAGAGTTCGCGCATCAGGGTCGCCGCCAGAAGGTGGTTTACTGCGGAGGGATCGTTCGACTGCCGATCCAACAGCTTTTCGAAATCCTGGATGGCGCGATCGTAATCCATGTTATAGAAATGCTCGGAGGCGGCATCGAGGAGTGGATCGTGCTCGTGAGAAGCTGTGGCGGCAGACGGGGCAGAGTCGCCCGCTCGAGGACCGGTTTCGGTTGTGCCCTGAGGCGGCCACAACAAGAAGAGAACGCAGGACAACGCACCGCTTAGAACGAACCGTTTCACCAATGTCAGACCCGAGCGCATCCCGACCGTTAGCCTTTGAGTTTTAGTCTAACTGAAGTTTGCCCGTGCACGGGATGAACCAAAGGCGTCATCGGATGACGACCAACAATTTCGTGAGGCATAAAGCGGTTCGAGTCTTATAATCTGCGCAGTTAGCGAGTCCAAGCGCACCCCATCAAACCAAAAGTAACAGGGGCATCTTTACGGGCTTGCGAGTAATAATTGCGCGGAAATCACTTCGGGCGCGATACCGTAAAAGTTGCAAGTATTTGACTTGAAAACACCTTAGTCGCCGATGTAGTTTGGTTCTCGGCTTGCCATGCAGGGAGCAAGCGTTCTTATCTTCATTTTAATTTTATGGCTGAAGTAGTTCCCGATGCCCCACAGGAGTTCTGGCGGTCTCCGACCGTGCTCGAACCGGTCGTGGAGGCACCAGTTCCGGCTGCGACTGCTTTGTTTGCCGAGGCCTGTGCCAATTGTGGCACCGAGTTCATGATTGGAGGCCGGTTTTGCCATACCTGCGGTCTGCGACGTCCCGCCGTCGCTCCCGCCAGCATGGAGGCTGCGATTGTGGCTGGCCTGTGGCCGCAGAGCCTTGTGTGGCTGCGGTCGTGGCCTGGTTTGGTAGCGGCTGCATGGCACAAAATTTCCCTGCCTGACTGGATGCAGTATCTCCAGTTTCACAAGATCAAGCGCTGGATAGGTCTGCCTACGGGGGCACTGATCGCCTTCATGATCGGTCTGGGCTGCGTGGCCGGAGCGATCGGCGTCAGCCTCGTCTACAGAGCATCGAATCTGGCGGAGTTTCAGGCGATCCAGATGTGGCGGATCGAATGGCTGCTGGCCGCCACGGCGTCGTTTGTGGCCGGAATTCTGCTCAAGAAACCGCACGACATCGATAGCGACGACTAGCCCTCTCTCGCTCTGGGCCAAGACCCAATCCTTACGATTCGTTTCCCGAAACTGAACCCGAAGCGCGCCGCTGCTGGTGCATGCGGTAGAGATGGTTCACTGGCCCGGTTCCACGTCCCAGAGGATGGCCGGCTGCAATCGCCGCGGTGACGTAGGTCTTAGCCAGCAAGGCGGCTTCGGCTAATCCGCGATCGAGCGCCAGGTGGCAGGCCATCGCCGTCGAGAAGGCGCAGCCTGTGCCGTGAGTAGAGTTCGAATGCTGCCGCTCTGCCCGGAAGACTTCCTCCTCGACTCCACTCGTGGCGGTGAAACTCAACAAGTCAATTGCTTTCTCCAGATGCCCGCCGGTGATCACCACGGCGGCCGCACCCATGTGATGGAGCTTCGCTGCCGCGGCTCGCATTTCGTCGAGATCCGTTACCTTCAACCCGGTGAGCACGGCGGCCTCATCCACATTCGGAGTGACCACATCGGCGAGCGGAATGAGCTTCTCGATGAGCAGCCGGGTTCCGGCCGAATCCAGCAGGTCGGCGCCGGAGGATGATTTTAGGATTGGGTCGAGGACAATCTTGGGTAACCTGTTGGGCGACGTATTCGGTAACCCCGTCTCACCCGAGCGCCGGCCCAGAAACTCCGCCACAGCCCGGACCACTTTCGCCGAGCCCAGCATCCCAATGTGCACGGCTGCGATGGGGATATCGTCGGCAAGCTCCTCGAGCGTTTCGGTCACCAGAGCCGGATCAACCGGCTCCACTCGGCGCACCCCAGCGGTCGACTGCACGGTCATGGCTGTAATGCAGGCTAGGCCATAGCAGCCGTGGGCAGCGATCGTCTTAATGTCGGCCGTGATCCCGGCCCCGGACGAGGGGTCAAAACCAGCAATGGTCAGCACGACCGGTGGTTTCTCAGCCATGGTTACAAAAGAATGGACTTCTTTTCTGTACAACCTTTTACCTAAAACGCTCACGATAAACAACTTAGAAAGATTTATCCGTAAGTGACTGAATCTATGGGGGATGAAAATTCTTCCCTCGGTACAGATCGTCGTGTATTTACTAAATGGTAAATATATAACCTCATTGTTTTGAGCAACATGTTGCCGATTTCCCATGATTATCAGCACGTTACGTGAGACATCGGTTACTACCAGGGCAACCCAACACCTCGCACTTTCGGGTTGACAAGCCCCTGCCCGCCCCATACCATCTGGAGAACCTTAACGAACAACTTATTCGTTAGTAACAACAACTTATTAGGAACTAGGACGACTTTTGAGTTTGCGAGGAAAACTGAATGCAAAGACGTATAGCTCATGGACTGATGATCGGTGTATTGATTGTCGGACTGAGAGCGGCTCAGGGCCCAAACAGCTCGGAGGCCAGTTCAGCCCCGACTAGGGCGGTTCAAGCCAAGCCCGAAATCCGCAACCAGACCGGCAAAAATCAACCGTATCAAATTGGGACAGCTTCGTGGTATGGCGAGTATTTCGTCGGCAAACCGACCGCCAGCGGCGAAGACTTCGATATGTACGACATGACCGCGGCCCATCCGAGCCTGCCCTTGGGAAGCTACGTGCGGGTCACGAACCTGCGCAACGGGCGAGCAGTCGTGGTAAAGGTAAACGACCGCGGTCCCATCGTACCCGGCCGCATTATCGACCTGTCTTACGGCGCGGCCCAAGTGCTGAAATTCGAAAATCGCGGCTTGCAGAAGGTTCGTCTGGATCTGGTTAAGTCGCGGACACAACACGGTCTGCTATACCAGACCGTGGCCTCCAACTATCCCGTAGCGGACCCCCGCTAGATACTCTACACTGCTAGCGATGCAAGCCGCTTTGCCCCATCGCATCCCGTCCGATCCGCGCGGAGACGATCTTCGTAAAAGCGACCCGCGTGGCCAGCTGATCATTGCCTTGGACGTTTCGACGGCAGCGGACGCACAGAAGATCGTGGCGGCCGTCGGCGACTCGGCGCTGATCTACAAAGTGGGCATGCAGCTCTATACCGCCGAAGGCCCGCAGCTGGTGCGGGATCTCGTGGCCTCAGGACGGCTTGTTTTCCTCGATCTGAAATATCACGACATTCCCAACACGGTGGCGGCAGCAGTGCAGGAAGCGGCCCAGCTCGGCGTGAGTATGTTGACCGTGCATGCCGCGGGCGGCAGCAAGATGCTTCGCGCTGCGGTAGATGCGGCCCACGCTACCAACCCTGCGTTGCTGGTGCTCGGTGTTACCGTGCTCACCAGCCTCGACGAAAACGATGTGGAACAAATCGGATTCCGGGGAACGGTGCGCGATGAAGTGCTCCGCTTGTCCGCGCTGGCGCTGGCCAATGGATGTCAGGGTATCGTCACTTCCGCCCGCGAGGCTTCCGCAGTCCGCGCCGAACTGGGAGACGATTTCGCCATCGTGACTCCCGGCGTCCGCCCCGCCGGCACCGGCCACGGAGATCAGATGCGCGTGGTCACCCCTGCAGAGGCGATTGCTGCCGGAGCAAGCTACATCGTCGTGGGCCGTCCCATCACCCAAGCTGCCGACCCGGCGGCGGAAGCCCGGGCGATCCTGGGGCAGATCAGCCGGTAATCGAACCCCGCCCCTGTTTCTTGTTGGACCATAAGGTATGACGAACGGTCGAATGGTTCAATGAAGGACGGTCGCCCCTCTCCGAATTCAATGCCTCTCTCAGCTCGATCCGGTCGAGAACAGGAGAAGCCGAATTGCTGCGGCTGACGCTTGTGACAGCAGACGTTCGCTTTACCTGGGCTGGGTGACAGTTCCACTCTACTATCCAATCGCTAACCTGCCAGAGTGGTTCGTCGAAGCTATTTCCCTCCGATTCGCCGACCTCCGTCTTGCGCTACTGTCCTGCGGCTCCATTCAGCAGCTTCCTCAGCACCGCCACCTCTGCTGCAATGCCCGTGTGCAGCGCCGGATCCACATCCGGGGCGAAAAGAGGAGAGTGATTTGACGGCAGCATCGTACCGGCGGCCTTGGCCTGGGCGAGCTTGTCGGGGTCCGCGCCACCGAGGCTGAAGTAAAAACCGGGAATCCCCTGCTCAACAAAGTAAGAAAAATCCTCCGACGCCGTGATCGGCTCTGGGGTCACAACCTTGTCTTTTCCGAGCGCCGACTCCAGTGCCCGGCGCAGGCGCTCGGCCAACGCGGGATCGTTGTACACCAGGTCCGCGCCTTCATAGTGGTCGATGAAGGGCGCACGCGGTGCACCTGCCGCCTCGGCTTCCGCCTTGGTAATCCGCGCGATGGCCGCGAGCACTTGCTGGCGCACTTCCGGTTTATTGGTACGCACGGTCAGCCCCAACTCAGCCTGATCGGGAATAATGTTGTTCTTGGTGCCAGCTTGAATATAGCCCACCGTAACGATCGCCATTTCTCCCGGCTTCACTTCGCGCGAAGCAATGGTCTGCAAGGTCAGAATGGCTCGGGCAGCGATCACAATGGGATCAATCGCGGTGTGCGGCGCCGCGCCATGTCCGCCTTTGCCATAAATTGTGATCCGCAGCGAGTCCGCATTCGTATTGAAAACTCCCGGGGTAATTCCCACCGTTCCTGCCGGTAGCAGGTTGCCCACATGCATCGCTACGGCCACGTCGGGCTTCGGAAACCGCTTCAGCAAACCGTCGGCGAGCATTCCCCTGGCGCCGCCAATCGTTTCCTCCGCCGGCTGTCCAATCAGCATGAGGGTTCCGTGCCAGCTATCTTTGCTGTGCACCATAATTGCAGCCGTTCCCAAAATCGCTGCCATATGCAGGTCGTGTCCGCAGGCGTGCATGACCGGAACCTCGCGTCCAGCATCATCTTTGGCGTGAACCTTGCTCGCGTACGCCAGCCCGGTCTTCTCTTCCACCGGCAGCGCGTCAAGTTCGGTCCGCAGCATCACGGTCGGGCCTGCGCCGTTGCTCAGGATGGCAACAATGCCGGTTCCACCCACGTGTTCAGTCACGTCATAGCCGAGCGCTCGCAGCCGTGCCGCCAACTTCGCTGCGGTTTGTACTTCGTGCACCGAGAGTTCCGGGTTCTGATGCAGCTCCAGATACAACGCGTGCGCGTCTGGATAGACGGCTTCGACTTCCTTGGATGCGGGAGTTTGAGCGCTCACGACAGCAGTCAGAGACGCGACGAGCAGGACCTGTGTCCAGTGCATGGGGTCCTCGGATCATATCTCGCACTGCGGCCGGCTGCAAATCATCCGAGCTAAGATTACCGAAGATTCCGGGTTCGCCAGCCATTCCCAAAACCGCCAATCCGCGAAATCTTTCTGCAAATTCCAGCGTTGCCTTCTCCGAAGCGGGGTGTACAATTTTCTTAGCCAGCACTGGGTTGCGTTACTTCGTTCGAATACCCGAGGTGCTAATGAACGTCCATATCAGCTACCGGCTTCATAAGACTCCCGCCGTAGAAAAAGACATCCAACATCAAGTCGAAAAACTGCGGAAACGCCTGCAGGTTTTCCGTCCCGAACTGATTCACCTCAAGGGCATGGTCGAGGAGGTTTCCCCCCGCGAAGGCTCGAGCGTTTCCCTCAATCTGCGCCTGCCTTCAGGACAGATGGCCGTCCAGGTCAAAGCCTCAACCGCCACCGCTGCGGTGAAGCGGGCATTCGAAGATCTGCTGCAGCAGGTCAACAAACACAAGGAACTGCTGCGCTCCACCCACAAGTGGACGCGCCGGCAGAAGGAGGCATCCGCGCTGCGCAATGTTTCTGTACCCTTCGAGCAGACGCTGGCCGCGGTGTTTCCGGCAACGGTTTCCGCCGAAGACGTGCGCTCTTACGTGAATGTGAATCTCTCGCGCCTGGAGCGTTTTGTAGAACGCGAGATTTATTTCCGCGAAGCCTCCGATTTCATTACGCCCGACTCCATCACCAGGGACGAAGTGATTGACGAAACCATTGCCGCCGCTCTCGGCGAGGGCGCTGATGGCAATAGCCTCGAGAAGCCGGAGCGCCTCGCGCTCGAACCCTGGCTCTACCGCCTCGCAATGCGCGCTCTCGATGAACTTTCGCGCCCGGACGATACCAACGGTGGCGCCGTGCACCTGGAAGATTCTGCCCGCAAGCAAAACGTCCTGGCCAGCGACGAGCCCGGACTGCAATTTCATCAGCCCGACGAAGCCATCACCGAAGAAACCATCATCGCCGACGGCCGTGTGGCCACGCCCGAGCAGATCGTAGGCTCGGATGAAATGATTCGCCTCATCGCCTCCGCTCTCCGCGACTTGAGTCCCGTCCATCGCGAGGCTTTCATCCTGCACGCCATCGAAGGCTTCGGCGCCGACGAAATTTCCGCCATCACCGGCGCTCCGCCGGCGAGCGTCTGGGACTCCATTTCTGCTGCGCGCAATCACCTGCGCCAATCGCCCAGCTTCGTTCGTCAATTCAAAGGACGACTCGCGTCGACCGCGTAAAGCCAATTCCAAATGAAGGAGTAGGACCGCGAATGATTACTCGAGAACAGATTCACGAACTGGCACAATTTGAAGATCAGGGAGCCTGCGCTCTCAGTTTCTACTTTCAGCCCACCGCGCCGCGCAACAAAGCCCACAAGGAAGAGGCAATCCTAACCAAAGATCTGGCACGGGAAGCGTTGCGTCAACTGGAAACCAATAGCAAGAACAATAAGGACAGGTGCGAGTCGGCCCGCGCCGATCTCGACCGCATCGTGCGCCTGTTACAGCATCTGCGCGGCAACGGTTCGCACGCCAAGGCGATTTTCGCCTGCTCTGCGCAAGGCTTCTGGCGCGAGTACGATCTGCCGGCGCAACTGAGCGGCACGCAGCTCGTGGTGAACCGGCATTTCCAGCTGAAGCCCCTCGCCCAATTGCTTGGAGCATTTCCCCGTCTCGGCATCGTCCTGGTCGATCGTCATCGCGCCCGCCTGTTCGATCTGCGTCTGGGCGAACTCACCGAACGTATGGATTTCTTTCATCCCTTAACTCGCCGCGGCCGTGGCGACGGCTTCGGCAGCTACGATGCGGGCCACGCCGAGCGCCGCGTCGCCGACGATGCTCTCCACCATTTCAAGTTCATCGCCCAGGTCATTAAGGAAGCCCTCGAAAAAGGCATGTTCGACAAATGGATCCTCGGCTGCCAGGACACTCACTGGTCGCAGTTCGAACCGCAGCTGCATTCCTATGCGAAGCAGAAGTTGCTAGGCCGGTTTTCAGCCGAGGTGGCTCACGTGAGCAGCGAAGAAATCCGTTCACAGGCCGAAAGGATTTTCGCCGACGGGCAGCAGCGCCGCGGTCAGGAAGTGGTAAGCGAAACCCTCAACCAGGCCGGGCACAACGCTCGCGGCGTCACCGGATTGCGCCGCGTGCTCCGCTCGCTGGAGCTAGGCGAGGTTCAAACGCTTCTAGTCGGCCAGAACTATCATGCGCAGGCCGTCGAGTGCTCCGGCTGCGGCCACCTCGACGCCCACCTGGTGAGCTTCTGTCCAGTCTGCGGCCGCGAAACGCGCGAGGTCGCCGACGTAGGAGAAGCGATCCTGCCCCGGGTGATTCGCCATGACATCGAACTGTTCTACGTCAAAGCCGATCCCGAGTTCGACAAAGTGGGCAACATCGCCGCCCTGCTCCGTTTCCGCTCCGAGCAAAACAACGTGCGCTCGATCACCGAAGTCCCAGCCCATCCATCCCCAGGCCGCCAAGCCGGACGGGTGGGCCGCTACCGCGGCGCGGCCAGCGGTTGATCCTGACCGCACGCCAGTCTGTTTCATTCCGAACCGGGCGCCAAAGCCCGGTGAGGAACTTTCTTTTCTCTGCGGCCTGTGAATTTCGACCGCGATTTTTCGTCGGACGCTCTTGCAGGCGATTCCTCGGCCGAGCTCCGCGAACCGCCTTTCGCCGGCGGGGCGGTGCCACGCGCATCGTCGCGCTCGACCATCTGCCCGAGGGCGTGCTCGTCCCCTAGATTTACGACCCCCGCTCTCAATCCTCTTTACCGCGATGTCCTCGCGCACGACGGAGCGGTGGTGGTCACGCCCTGTCGCATTCAAGATCCGGACCGCGCCTCTCGTAAAGTGCACGAAAGATTGGGATTCCATTACTCTAAACTCTTGTGATTTCGATCCTCGCGGACCCCATTGACGCGAGGTCGTACGCCTCGAACCTAGCCCGCCAGCGGGTTAACCACCCGAACCGTCCCATAACTCTGCCTCGCCGCCAAGTCCTCGGAATAGAGAATCGCGGCGCCTGATTGTTCTGCCGCCTGCAAGATGAGGGCATCCCAAAAAGAGGTTTTGTATCGCACTGCAATTTCCAGAGCCTGGATCGCGGCATCGGGAGTGTTGACCACGATCTCCCAACTCATGTAGTCGCGGATCAGCTGACGGACTTCGTCCACGGCCAGCGGACGAGCAAGCTTCCGTCGCAGGTTGAGGCAAAGCTCTTGCAAAACTTGCGTGCTCAACACACCCTGCCCGCTGATCCAAAAGCCTTCGACGAGCTGGCGGGCCCGATCGTGCTTGATGCCCCTTGAACGGTCGTGCGCGTAGATCAGAATGTTGGTGTCAACGAAGTATTTGTCGGCCATAGTGCGCGTCCTCGCCCGCTACCGCTCATGCAGCTCGTCGCGTGAGCGAGCAGGCGTCCAGCGAAGATCCATCCCTTCGCGCAGCCGCGCAAGTGCCCTCTTGCGCGCACGATGGTAGGCTTTGCGCTCGCGCACGATTTGTTCCAGACGCGCCGCCAGCATGGCGCGAATAGAGGTGTCCTGTTCGGCCGCCAGTACTCGGGCCTCGCGCAGCAGTCTGGTGTCCAGCTTAAGCGTGACATTGCTTTTCATACAGGGCACACAATGACGTGCAGCACAATCCTACGTGCGAGCGATGGCGAGCGATGTCAACTCGGATCTGCTCGGTTCGCAGGTGGTGAAAAAGCCTTTCGCCGCGTGATATGCTTCCCGCTTCTACACAGAGAGAGAACTCATGACCTTCTCGCGCCGTGATTTCGTGAAGACGTCCGTTCTCGGAGCAGCCGCTGCGGGAGTTGGAGCGCACGCCCAAGGCGACGATCGAGAGCCATTCGCGCCCGAACCCGTTGCTGCGGACAATCCGCAGCAATCCGGATCGTACAAGCGCCCCGTCATCATCTGCGCCAACAACGGCTTCAACTATCTTGAGGACGCATTCCTCTACCTGAAAAGCGGCGGCGACACGCTCGACGCCGCGCTCAAAGTGGTCAAGGGACCGGAAGACGATCCCAACGACACCAGCGTTGGCCTCGGCGGAATTCCTAACGAAGAAGGAGTGGTCGAGCTTGACGCCTGCTGCATGCACGGGCCGACGCGCCGGGCTGGCTCGGTCGGAGGCGTGCGCAACATCAAGAACGTCTCGCTGGTCTCCAAGGCCGTCTTTACGCACACCGGACACGTCATGCTGGTCGGCGAAGGCGCCGAGCGCTTCGCCGTAGCCGTCGGCTTCCCGCGCGAGAACCTGCTCACCGATCATTCCCGCAAGATCTGGCTGCTGTGGAAGGAATTCCATTCCAACGACGATTGGTGGGGACCCGGCCTCGCCGACCCGCACTGGCAGGCCCCTGAACTTAAGCCCGGTGACGCGAAGCCGCAGTCCCAACTCTGGCAAGAGCTCTACCGCCGTCTCGAAGAACACGCGGCCAGCCTCGGCATCGCTCCCGAGTTGCGCCGCGACGCCATCCACAAAGTGCTGTTTCCGCCGACGGGCACGATTCACTGTTCGGCGTTAAACGAGAAAGGCGAAATCTCCGGCTGCACCACTACCAGCGGACTGGGTTTCAAGCTTCCCGGACGTTGCGGCGATTCGCCGATCATCGGCGCCGGCTGCTACACCGACCAGGACGTAGGTTCGGCCGGAGCGACGGGCAGCGGTGAAGAGAATATCAAGGTCGCGGGCGCGCACACTATCGTCGAGAACATGCGTCGCGGAATGTCCCCGCAAGAAGCCGGAATGGATGCGCTCAAGCGCATCGTGCGCAACTATAACAACGACATGAGCAAGCTGCGCTTCGTCGACATGACCTACTACATCCTGCACAAAGAGGGCGCCTACGCCGGGGTTTCGCTGTGGGAAGGTTACCAGGCCGGCAAACCGCATAAGATCGCTGTGCATGACGGCACGCGCCGCTCCGAGAACACCGTGGCGCTGTTCAAAGGCTGGTCGCAGGATTTTCCCCCGGAACCCAACATTCCCGAGGAACTGAAGAAAGAGTATCTGAAATAGCGGCCGAGGATTCTACATGAACCTGACCTTCACATCCGGACCCTTCTCCAAGTGGATGCTCTCGATGAAGCGCACTTTGCCGGTGAGCTGGGTGAGGATCACCGACGAAGTTCGCGTGCCTTCGCCGAAGAAACGGACGCCCTTGAGCAGCGCCCCGTCTGTCACCCCTGTGGCAGCGAAGATGAGTTGCTTGCCTGGAGCGAGATCCTCGGCTTGGTAGATTTTGTCTTTGTCTTGGACGCCCATGCGAACGAGGCGTTCTTCCTGGTCGGGCTTCACCACCAGGCGGCCGAGCATGTAGCCGTTGAGGCAGCGGATGGCAGCGGCGGTGATCACGCCTTCGGGCGCGCCGCCTGAGCCCATGACCGCGTGCACGCCGGTGCCGATGACGGCCGCGGCGATGCCGGCCGAGAGGTCGCCGTCGCCGATGAGGCGGATGCGGGCGCCGGCGGCACGGATATCGGCAATCAGCTTGTCGTGGCGCGGGCGGTCGAGCACGATCACGACCAGGTCTTCCACATCGCGCTCCATTCTCTTCGCGATGTTCTTCAGATTGTCGGCCACCGGCGCGTCCAGTTCGACGGCATTCTTGCAGGAAGGTCCGACGACGATTTTCTCCATGTAGCAGTCGGGAGCGTGTAGCAGGCCTCCGCGTTCCGAAGCAGCGAGCACGGTAATTGCCCCGGGTGCGCCAGTGGCGCACAGGTTGGTGCCTTCGAGCGGATCGACGGCGATATCGACCTCGGGCACTTCGCGGCCATCGGTGAATTCGGCTCCGACCTTTTCGCCGATGTAGAGCATGGGCGCTTCGTCGCGCTCGCCCTCGCCGATGACGATGGTCCCGCGCATGGGAATGGAGTCCATGGTCTGCCGCATGGCCTCGGTGGCCACCTGGTCCGAGAGCTTGCGTTCGCCTTGGCCCATGGTGCGGGCCGAAGCGATCGCGGCCACTTCCACCACACGCAGAAATCGCGACGCCAGGTCGCTTTCAATGTTTTCCCCGAAACTGCGGGCCTTGCCTTCGTGACGAGTCTGCGTAGCCATAAGAGCCTCCCAGAATGCAGTGCGAACCGGCCATTTCGACCGGCCTGAGAATATAACCCAATCGCAGGGAGATTGAAAGAAATGGCTGGAGCCATGAGAATAACCGATAATTGGACCCGTAGCCGACGTGTTATCCTCACAGGCTGGTCTTGAAAAGAGACCCCATGCCGGAATCGCGCCCGCTAACCTTTCTGTGCATCACCACCTACGAAAAGGGACAGGAGTTCATGCGCGAGTGTAAGCGCCAGGGCTGCCGCGTGCTTTTGCTTACGGCGGAGAAGCTGCGGGATGCCGACTGGCCGCGAGAAAGCCTGGACGATACGTTCTATCTTCCCGCCGAAATTCCTCTCGCCGACATTGTGCAGGCGGTGTCGCACCTTACGCGCACGCAAAGGATTGACCGCATCGTCGCGCTCGACGAGTACGACATGGAGACCGCCGCGACCCTGCGCGAACACCTGCGCGTACCTGGGATGGGGCTGACCACCATGCGCTATTTCCGCGACAAGCTGGCCATGCGCATGAAGGCGCTGGATGGCGACGTGCGCGTGCCCGATTTCGTCC